>Ga0316204_10005086_pt1 | contig 22390 bp, 19 predicted proteins | sample 6monrhotite_MG_2_FD_205661 | JGI IMG/M metagenome (GOLD analysis project Ga0316204, IMG submission 205661) | Microbial mat bacterial communities from mineral coupon in-situ incubated in ocean water Damariscotta River, Maine, United States -... | ecosystem: Environmental > Aquatic > Marine >... | reverse complement strand
GCCATATTCGGCCGTTCGTTGTTGTATGTCCAGAGCCACTTTTTAGCTGCATCCTGCGCCTCTTCAATTGTTGTGAATATATATTGGTTCAGCCAATCTGTGCGAACCGTTCGATTGTAACGTTCGATATAAGCGTTCTGTTGCGGATTTCCAGGCTGGATATACAGCAACGTGATTTTGTGTGTTTCTGACCATTCCGCCAACTTGTGACCGACGTATTCAGGGCCATTATCTGATCTAATGGTATCGGGCTTGCCGCGCCATTCAATAATTTGATCCAGGGCTCGAATGACCCGTTCGGCGGGCAACGAGAAGTCGATCTCGATGCCCAATCCTTCACGGTTACAATCGTCAATCACGTTGAAAGCCCTAAAACGTCGACCATCGCCAAGTTGATCGTGCATGAAGTCCATTGACCATGTTTGATTGATGAATGTCGGCACAGACAAGGCTTCTGGCTTCTCCCGGTACAGCCGCTTTTTGGGTTTAATCCTCAGATTTAACTCCAATTCACAATAGATTCTGTAAATCCGTTTGTGGTTCCATTTGAACCCTTTCACATTGCGAAGGTACAGATAACAAAGCATGAAACCCCAATTCCTATGACACCGAGTCAGCTTGATTAACCACTCGGCAATAAGCTCGTTTTCATCACTCAGCTTCGGCTGATAGCGATAACACGCCTTAGCGCGCCTTCGGAAACATCGTTTCCAGGGGCCGTCTCACCGATCGAAAAAGAGTCACAGGCTGAACGAATGCTCAACAGCCCCTTGCAGACAAATTCTTTCGCTATCTCTCGTCGTCGAGACGGCTTCACTGGACTTGTCTGAAAAAAGTAGACAGCACCTTCGAGATTTTTAATTGTTATCTTGGAGGATTAAATGACACGCAGAACCAACACAGACGAGTTCCGGGCTGAGGCTGTTAAATTGGCCTTAACAAGCGGATTATCACGTAACCAGGTTGCAGAAGATTTGGGCATTGGACAGTCAACGCTTGGCAAATGGATCACAGCGCATAAACATGCTGATCTGATGTCAGGGCCGCATGACGATGCTCAAAAGGAGCTTAGACGGCTTCGTAAAGAGAACCGGATATTACGTGAGGAGCGTGATCTGCTAAAAAAAGCAACGGTCTTCTTCGCGAGCCAAAAATGATGAGATACCAGTTCATCAAGGCGGAGAAGGCCAATGACAATGCCGGTCGATTATGTGCATTGTTCAAAGTTTCACGTTCCGGTTTTTATGCATGGAATAGTCGGCCAGCAAGTGACCGGCAACGTGAGGACATGGTTTTATTAGCCCATATTAGGGCCCAATTTAAGGCGAGTCTGTATTCTTATGGGCGTCCAAGGATGGTCGAAGAATTACGAGAAGAAGGCTTTCAAGTTGGTCATCACAGGGTCGGAAGGTTGATGCGTGAAAACGGCATTCAAGCTGTTAGAACGCGGAAATCACGGCGTTACTTCAGTCATACGCCGGTGATGGGTTTTGCTCCAAACCTGCTGGACCAAGATTTTACGGCAACGACACCCAATCAAAAATGGTCCGTTGATATCTCGTATATTGAGACTCGCAAGGGTTGGCTTTACTTGGCTGTTGTTATCGACCTGTATTCCCGCAAGATTGTTGATTGGGCCGTCAGTGATCGAATGAAAAAAGATCTGGCATTGCGAGCCTTGAGAATGGCAATTACGTTACGTCGCCCAAAACTGGGCCTCATTCACCACTCGGATCGCGGCAGTCAATATTGTGCAACTGAATACCAAATGGAACTGAAACGCCATGACATCAAAATCTCAATGTCAGGAAAAGGTAATTGTTACGACAATGCCCCTGTGGAGACATTCTTTAAAACACTGAAAGCCGAACTCGTTTGGAGAACAAAGTTTGGAACACGATTGGAGGCTGAGACATCCATCAGAAATTACATTAACAACTTTTATAACAGTCGCAGGCGCCATTCTGCATTAGGAAATATCAGCCCGATGCGCTATGAAAAGATGGCAGCCTAAAGAGCGAGGTGCTGTCCACTTTTTTCAGACAAGTCCACACCACTTTTTTGCCATGGCTTCCTTTAAAACATCTTTTTGAATCTGAACTTCAGCATACATCTTTTTAAGACGTGTATTCTCGGCTTCGAGTTCTTTCATTCAACCCATCAACGAGGCATCCATGCCGTCGTATTTGGTGCGCCATTTGTAGAACGAAGCACTGCTCATGCCATGTTCTCGACAAAGCTCAGGAACGGGCGTGCCAGCCTCAGCCTGTATCAAAACTGCGATGATTTGACAGCCCCTGAAAACAATGTTTCCGAAGGCCCGCTAAGGCGTATCCGAATATCGTGACTTTTTCATGTTGAATTTCCTCAATTTGTACCGCTAAAAATTGGGGGTATTACCCTTCCTTTGCCTGACGTAAAATAAAGGCAATTTGACTATCTGTAAATTTTTGAGCGCTTCATTAAAAACCCCCACGTTTCAACTAAAGTCTAAACGAGGATTACATCATTCGAAATGGGCCAGTTTTCGGGGGCAGATCAAGCATTCTGACCTGTGAGGAGGACATAAGTCAAAAGAATGATCCGTTTCTGCCAATAGGCATTTCATGGGGGCAAAGCTACAGAGCCTGTTACACCCCATCTTCCAACAAAAAAGCGTACATGGAAAAAAGATTACGAATAGTTATGCTTTGGAGAGATCCACCTGAGCTTCTACCATGGTCATATCGAAATATGTCCAGAATTTTCAGACCAAGGACATCCTCAAATAGGTGTTTTAAGGTTGTTAAGTTTGGAGAATAGAAAGTTGTATTGTCTCTTTCTTCTGCCCGACAGCGATAAACACAATCACCCTCTTCAATAGAATAATCTTTCAAATAATGGAACTCTGTTGGCATGGTTACGATGATCTTGCCATTTTTATCTAAGACCCGTTTGAATTCGTTCATATACTGCAAAAACAATTTTTTAGAACCCACCCAATGGATCGTTTCCCAGCTAATGACAAGCTCGAATGAAGCATTGTCGTACGGCAACATTTGCCCAGGTTCCAACAGGTCAAGTTGAACTTCGGCATTTCCAATTAGGTTCATGCGAAAATTTGTTGCCTTAATAGCACTTTGGGAAACGTCGGTTGCCGTTACCTTAAAACCTCGTTTGTTAAGATATTCTACGTGTCGCCCATCCCCACAACCAAAGTCTAATGCTCGCCCATGCTTTTGAGGTCGTATCTTATGAATATTGACCACGCGCACTAAATCTTCAGCAGGAATTTCCATAAAATCGTCAATCTTACTCTGCGCTTCATAACTTTCCGCATATAGTTCGATACTTCTCTTCATGGTGCGACCTTTACAAAAAAAAACTACAAATAATTAAACAAAATCAGTTTGTTAAGGCTTTGGACAAGCCCGCACATCCAAAAATTATAGTTCCATGTAGATGACAACAACCAAACTCAAATAGCAAGTTTATAAATCTGTCCTTAGTTAACTTATTTTGAGGGGGTGAGGCATGAAATCTTAGACACTTATAATTTCAATGTTAGAATCAGAACTCTTAAACCTTTTTATGATTCAATAGCTTGGGTCTAAAATAGAAAGGTTTTGAGATGTAAAAGGTGATTTTTGGCTTGCAGACGATCAATTTTGACAGATCAAACTAACCAGGCAGCCTTAAAGTGGTCCATGACGACTGAGATTTTTTCGTGCATTGAGTTTGCCTTCATCTTTAGCTTACTGGGAATGGAAAAATCTCGGTTGTTAAACTTTACACTTTTAATAATTTGACTATCCTTATGGCAAGGTTTCTTACCCTTGCCGCAAAATTTATAATTTGGCTAGAGAGCGGTTTGGGGGCTACATAAGTCGCAAGTAATGCCGCGGCGTTATCCGCAGCAAGGTCAGCGACAAAAAATGACGGCGCATTGAATCTTTTTATTGAACCAGACTGAACGTTTGCATACGGATGGGTTTCATCCTGGGCGTGGGTGCCCTCTGGGCCAAACCCAATGTTGCTGACAAGGTTCGTATTGGGTACAACGCAGTACCCTCCATTCATGATTTGCGCATAGACAAGACAAAATGCCCAAGTTGTGTTGTTCCTACCATCGTGTACGGCATCAAAAGTTTTAAGCCAAAACTCTCGTCCTTTCTCAACGGTAAGAATTGAATTCATGATAGAGAGTTCGCGGAATTTTTCATAATTTTCCAATTTGGGACGCCACAGCTTCCAAGATCGTTTCCATGTTGCCCAGCCCCATATCCCTGCTAGCCTGGAATAATAGTAGTCGCCATCGCCACGTGGGATATCAGCCAATAAATTATCTCCGCATATACTGAAAATACGTGGGTCATTGCGATAACGATCAAGCATTGTCTGACAAAATTTAAAAAAACTTGGATCCGGAAGACAATCATATTCGAGCACGATGCCTTCATCGACCGAATCAAAAAACCAATCCAAGGCGGAAGATACTGCTTTTTTCAAACCAAGATTGGTTGGTATGAAGCGAGTATGGACTTGGCATTTCCAATCGACCTTGGATACGATGGCTCTTGTCAATTCACACTCTTCAATATCTTCAGGATGACCCTCACGGGGGCCATCGGCTGAAATGTATAGGTGGGTTGGTTTAATTGCCCGAATTTGTTCAAAAACCTTGTAGGTGATTTCAGGTTGCCGAAAAATTAGGAAGAGAATAGGCGTCTCAAATGGTTCTGTCATAAATCATTGCCCTGAAGATGCCTGACTTTTTTCATGGTCAATTTGCGCTTTAATGTGTTCGGCTGAACTTGCCTAATTGGGCATTAGGCATCTCGAAATCATAATGACAATCTGAAGCCAGAAATGCATCAGAATGTTGGCTGTATCTTTGTACATTCTCATCTGGTGTTTGCATGAAAAATTCATAGCATCTGTCATTTAGCAAATCGCCACTAGAAAATGCGAAGTAGTCAGAGAGGGATTCAAACAGCAAACTATTTGATTCCGTTAAATAATAATGTGTAGCATAGAATTCATAAATTTTATCAATGTCTTTAATTGGAGGTAGGTCATATAAATTCATAAGCACGTTTTCATATTCTTCACGAGAGCCACATTGAATATTGAAGCTGTAAGCTGAATGAGGGTTGTAGCTTGCATTGATGACATGATAGCCAAGCAAGGGAAGCTCATGACCGACCGATCCATAAACAGTCAAAGCAACAGTTGCACCTTCATTTTTTAATTGATGAAATGTTGTTCTCGAATCAATCACTTTAAACTTGGGGTATTTGAGTGTGAGAGTTTGTAGAGTTTCTAACGTGCCAGGGAGATAGTCTGGGTGCGTTTTAAGGTACCATTCATAGTCAGTACGGGTTGAAAGTTCGCCCAAAAATTCAAGCCATTGATAAAAGTCTCGAAATGTCATTTTTCGATAGGCATGGGGATTGTCATAAAAGCAATGGGTTGCAACTACGATTTTTAATTTACCTGTATCTGCAGTTTGACGGGGGAGTTGTTCACCAGTAAAGGCACTTTTGGTCGAATAGGCCATGTTTACTCCGACAACACCTTTAAAGCGTTTTGAAAGCGCATCTTTAGCGGCATCAATCGCCTCTGTTTGTATCTCCGTCGATTGAGATGCAAAAATCTCAGGGTAATCCATGAATTTATCATGGGCGTCATGATTTTTGAAAGATCTCATGATCGTGTAAGGATTGGCATAAAATACAGGGACATCGAATCTTTGAGCGACTTTAGCTAGCAAGCCGATTGTTACATAACAATCATGGCTGGGAGCAACGGCTTTTACACGGCCAGACTGAATGAGGTCATAGAAAAACACAAAATACCGCAGCCCATGATAGATGGTGTATCGAGCAAGATAGCTGTTCATGTCAACAGTCGGGTTTCCTGATCGAAGTATGGTTTCGTATATATCAAGGCCAATCCATATTCCATCAATATGCAGATTGTATAATTGCTCGGGTGTTTTTAACTCTTTCAGAATGGATAAATACATCTCTTTGCGTCGGCGTCGTTGTGAACATGTTAGGTTGACTGGGATGTGTCTTTCCGCGCCAAAAGATTGGTAAAGAGTATTTGCGGTATGTTCTCTGGGTTGAAAGCCATAACTGGCAATCGGTGCCTTGTATTTTGCACTCAATCGATTGAGAAAAATGCAATTGGCCATAACCCACTGAGGCACTGAAAAACAATCAACCAACACAATATCTGATGTCGGGGCAGGTTTATTCTTAACTTTTTCGCAGATGTAGTTGCAAAACGCTTGAATGGAGTTTGATGGTTGGTATGCAGATCGAGAGAGGAAAAGGCGAATTTTCGTCCTTAAAAGTCCAAAGGATTCGACCCCTGCAAATAGCCATGATTGAGGCCTCGTCGGCATGCCAGCGATAATGGTTTTAATAAATTTCTTCAAGGTTTAACGCTCTCCAAGGGGTGCGTGTTTGAGGGGCACCCTAACTATGATTATCCGTGAGATGATACGACATACTGTTTTTGTGACGAAGCCCTTTTTGTTGTATGGTCTGTGTTTTACACATTGAACTTGAGTGTAATTCTCTATGCTTAGCCCGACAGCCTAAAAGTTGTCCAGCGCCTATGAGAGAGTTTGGCGCGGTTGAACTTGGCCCTACCTTTGGTTCGCTGGGAATAAAAAATCCCGGTTGTTATGCCTCAGGTCAGGTGAGGCGCGAGCGAACTCAACCGTGGGTTTGTTGCCGATTGAACTGTGCGGTCTGACCTCATTATAGTCCTACCGCACGCCTCACATTTAGATCGTGCCTCATCCAAGCTTAAAAACCAAGATGTATTCAAACACTCTATTTTAAACTTACTATTGAACGGTTCAATGAAAGCATTATCAGTGAGCATGCCTGGGCGAATGAAGTCCAATGTTACAACATTCATGTAACCCCAGAGGTCTAAATTTTTAATCAGAGACAAAGCCCCTCGCCAAGATCTCATTTGCGGCTTGAACTGGGCTTCGGTCTTCCTGAGCTATGCAGATACCTTTCTTTTCGGGGATTTATTGCGCAAAATAAGGCCTCCCTCTTTGTAACGCCGATAGACTCGTTTGACATTTGCATCCCATCCTTCTCGTTTGAGCAACACATGGACTCGGCGATAACCGTACCGCACCAGCGTTTAGGCAATCTCTTTGATGCGCTTCTTTAAACGGACCTGATCGTCGCGTCTGGACTTGTAGCGGCAGCTCGTTCGCTCGGCCTGAAGGCCTGCCAGACCGCCCGAAGGTGATTGACAACTTTCCGACGAAGATCAGGCCTTAGAGCTTTAGTTTGATGGCATCCTGCTGACGCTCTTTCTCTGGTTTATGATAGAGCGCCTTCCAATCATAAAGAGACTTTAGCAAGCCCCTAGTACCCTAGACACTTTTATGCGTTATCTAGGACGGCCCCTTATTTTTTCACCATATTTGGCCAAGTTGTCGAGATTGTCCCACACTTTGTGGAATGCACGCACGATTGAATCGATGTCGTCACTATTGTAGTCAAAAACGCATAACCCAAGGCCTAGATATAAATTATCATTCATGCCCTCAGCTATTGGGCAAATGCCTTTGTCATAATTTATGGTCCGTTGGCAGATGTCAGATGTCCACGGGAACCCCTTTGATCCGTACGCAATTTTCTTTTGGTACATCGGCAGCAGATGAAGAGCTTGGTAGGATTTTCCAATCTCCACTCCTTCACTTACAAGTGCCTGATGAACTTTGTCTTTGTGGACACCCAATTTAGCTTCTAGAATGAGTGGATAAACATAATAAGCGTGCGTGCAGTTAGCTTTGACGACAGGTGTCTTCAATCCTCGCAATTGAGAAAGTCCATCGGTCAGTTTTTTTGCGAGGGATTGGCGTTTTTTTACAATACCCGGGAGTTTCTTCAACTGCTCTATTCCTATGGCACACTCAATTTCTCCAAGACGGTAGTTGTGGCCAATCATGTTGGACAAATTGACAACACCTTTATCACCAACCACGGATTCAGCATGGTTCCGGATCAGTTGCATACGTTCAGCAATTTCATCATCGTTGGTAACCATTATAGCACCTTCGCCAGTATGAATATGCTTATGGTAGTTTAGGCTGAAGCCACCAACGTGAGTAAGCGTTCCTGCATACTTGCCATGATATATTGCTCCAGGAGCTTGAGCCGTATCGGAAATTATTTTGAGATTGTGCCTCTTGGCGATATCCATCAAGGCATCAATGTTGGCCGAATGACCGAAAATATCGACGGCCATGATGGCCTTGGTATAGGGCGTTATATTGGCTTCAACAGAGGCGGGGTCCAGGCAAAATGTATCTGACTCGATATCTGCAAATACGGGTAGGGCGTTCCAGTGTAAGATTGCCGTAGCACTGGCAGACATCGTCCATGGGCTGACAATGACTTCATCTCCTGGTTCTATGCCGATTGCGCCAACCGCGGCGGTTAACCCAGATGTTAGGGAATTAACCGTTACAGCATGCTTAACTTTAAAAAAAGTTTCACATTGCCGTTCAAACTCTTGGACCTTTGGGCCACCATAAAAATCGGAATCCCAGCAACCAAGAAATTGAGATAGATTTCCAGTTTCCACAACACTTTTGGCAGCATTGATTTCTTCTTGTCCAATAGAGTTATATCGTTTGAAAGGCTTTGTTATGGCCTTTGGGCCACCTAAAATAGCGAGCTGTTCCTGGCTCATGGATTTCTCATTTCAAGAATTTCTGACATGGTGGAAAGAGTTTCGAAGGCTTGTTTTCCAGTGCAAATTGACGTTTTTTCTCCTGACATCGCCCGTGAAAGCTGGTCCGCCACGTGCCATTGATAGTGCTCAAGTCCGGAGGGGATTTGTTTGGCTGAGTGCGATAATATTTTATAAGATTTGAGGATAGGGTCGCCTACAGCCTCTTGCCAAGACAAATTTTCTTGACCCCAATATAGGCGGCCACTGGAAGAGATAAGCTCGACTGTATAGAAGGAGAAGTGCTCTTCACATACAGGAATAAAGGTGATTTCGCCTTTGGAAAACACTGCTTTGATCTCAGGTTCTGCATCAAAATCTCCAAAATCTCTTCCTCTGTTGATCAGGATTGCTTCTTTGAACTCTCCAAGCCAAAATTCGGCTAGGTTAAAGAAATGTGAGCCGTTGTGAATAAAGCCCTTGGAATACCAAATAACGCCTCGAATGGGGGGGGCGATTTCAAGGCTTTCGATCATGCGTTTGACTTCAATGACACCAGGTGCACTGCGGCGTATGTAGTTAACGTATAGGTCAACGTTGGCTTCTGAACACATTTGGATCAGTGTGCGAGCTTCCTGGACTGTGGTTGCTATCGGCTTTTCGCAAATGATGGCTTTAGGTTTGTAAGTCTTTAAAACTTTGCTTATTGCTGAAGCATGATCAGACGTTGGTGTTGCTATGCCTACAACATCGGGAGAATGAAAGCTCAAAGCTTCTTCGATCGTTGGATATGCTGGACGACCAAATCGTTCCGAGAAGACGTTGCGTTGTTCCGCCGAGGGGTCAACCCCACAAGTTAGGTCAAAATCTTGGTGATGAGAGAAAGCTCTCGCGTGGGTATAAATATATTCAGCCGCATTCAGAGATAGGTCAAAGCCCATTCCGATTTGACCTAGGCCAACGACCATGCATGAGTGTTCCGTGGGTAATATCATGTCTGGTAGGCTTTCAATAAATCACTCATGTGTTCGATTTCGGCCATTGGTAGAGTGTTCTCTAACTTGCCTGGGGGCAAGGCACTGATAACCCGCTTTTCGGCGATTAGCCCTATGACCATTGCCATAGAATTATGCCCTGCGATAATATCTGCACCAGAAATCTCTTCAACTAAGCTAGCATTGCCGCCGATGCTAACGTTTGGCTTGTATTCTTCAACGGCCCAATCGTAATTTCCAGGCTCTTCCGATGGATGGGGACGTAAAACAACTTTGCCCGTAGAGTGCTTTAAAACATCTACGTTTTCGAGAAAATACCGAATCGCATCATTATCGGTAAATCCCCAATATCGTTCGTCATTGAATTTCAACTTAGCGTGTTTAGATAGGGCAGAGCATGTATACAAAATATACTTTTGTGTCGGTTGCGCTGACTGCTCTTGATCCAGTTTTCTGATTTGGGATAAGGCTTCTTCAAAATAAGGATTGGATTTCAATTTGATATTGGCCCCTGGAAGTTCATCGCTTGAAATTTTCAGCGCATCCTTGTCTCCAACCCAAATTTCATTGGGAAGAAGACGTTCATCCTCAAGCTCAAACCGTTGTTGAAAGTTCACCCAGTGATCAAGAAAAGTAACAGACCGTTTGTTTAGCTTTCGGGCCAGTTTTATCGCTTTGAGTTCTAGGTCAGATTGCCAACTTGTTCCGGTTAGTACCCAATGGGCTTTTGCGATTGCAAGCTCTAGCGGAACCACTTCAATTGCACCTAATTTACGTTTGAAAATTTTTAAAGCGGGCCCTTCGAGGACAAGGATATAGGGGGCATTTTGGCGCACGACCCAATTACATAATATCTCAGCACCGCCCGTATCATGGCAAACAATTGCGACGAGATTATTTTTGGTCATGTTTGCATGGCCACGTCAGACATACCTGTGTTTAACACCCTTGTTCATGTGTGCTATTTTTGGATTCTGGTCTAGAAAAACTAATATATCGTAGAGAGAAAATTGTGGGTTTTTGGGGTAAAGATTCGCAAAGATCGAGCGTATTAACTCAAGGTCTTCCGCAGTATCTAGCGTCAATCGCATTTCAGGAAATGTCAATTCACTTGGTGCACTAAAATTTGCCAAACTATAGAGTTCAGGATGTCGGTAAATAAATAGGCTGACATGTTCATGATCAATGGGATCATTTGTCCGTTGAGCAACATCTGCGAGAATATCCGTGGCAAAAACGGGGGTGTCCATACCGATTGGATAGGTTCGTGTCAGGGTGTTAGCAACATAGTCCACATTGGATTTAAGATAATGCTGTATTGTTTGCTCAATGATATCTGGATCTGTGAGGGGACAATCGCCAGTCAGTTCAACAATAATGTCTGCTTCATAAGATCGCGCAGTATCGAGAACTCTCTGGAGAACATCTTCCTCGCTCCCCCGATGGCATCCAACAGAGAGGCGTTTGGCTAGGTCTACAATTGGTTCATCAGCAGCATTAGTTGTGGTTGCTATGGCAATACCATCTAGAGAAGGGACTCTATGTAGTCTTTTGATCATCAATTCAAGCATGGGCTTGCCGACGGCTTCCATCAGCACCTTGCCTGGCAGGCGCGAAGATGTCATGCGGGCTTCGATCGTGGCTATGATTTTACCTGAATGCGTCATATCACAAGGTCCCATTGTATAGGTGTTCCTCGCTTGATATTAACCTTTGCACAATTCCCAATAATTTTTGGAAGATGCTTGGGCTTCAGCCCATGACCTGGACGAATGGCCCGAACGTTTTCTGCTGTTAGAACGTCACCCATTTTGATGTCAGAAACGGCATAAAGAGAACGACGGAAGGTAAAGTTCTGTTTCTCGCAGGCTTTCTGCTCGTATCCTGCGACCCCTAAAGCTTCCCACGCTACCTTGCATCCTTCGGTTAATTTTTTAAGTTCATCCGGCTCCAATGAAAAGGCCGCATCCGGCCCGCCGTCCACACGTCGAAGAGTCATGTGCTTTTCAATCACCGCTGCACCCAAAGCAATGGCAGCAATTGAAGTCGCGGTGGTTAATGTATGGTCTGATAAGCCTGTCACGACGTCAAAGCGGTGAGCAAGGTCTTGTATGGTCCTTAGATTGCTGGATTGTGGTAAAGTCGGGTATCCTGAAACACAATGTAGCAAGACTAATTCGTTACTTTTTCCACTCTGCGCAGCCGCCACACACTCTTTAATTTCTTCCAAGTCAGCCATGCCTGTCGAAATGATCATTGGCTTGCCCGTTTGGGCTACTTTTTCAATCAGCGGAATGTCGATGGCTTCGAAGGATGCAATTTTATAGGCTGGGGCGTTGAGGCTTTCTAAGAAATCGACAGAGGTATCATCAAAAGGGGTGCTAAAAACCGTGATTCCTAATTCTTTACCCTTTGCGAATAATGTTTCATGCCATTCCCAAGGGGTATAGGCTTCTTGGAAAAGTTCGTAAAGGGAACGACCATCCCAAAGTCCCCCGTTTATCAGGAAATCGGGACTGTCATGGTCGATTGTCATGGTGTCAGGGGTGTAGGTTTGCAGTTTGATGGCATTAGCGCCTGCTGTGCACGCACTTTCCATCAATTTAAGTGCATGCCCCAAGCTGCCATTATGATTGCCTGACAATTCTGCAATGACATAGGGAGGGTGACTTTCACCAATCTTGCGGCCATCTATCGTGATTTGAGGTTTTGTCATTATATGTGATAAACTTTAGAGTTGTTGCAGGTGAAGATCAGAATCACCGATCTCTATGTACCAATTGCGAATATCTAAAAGTTTTTCAGAAATATTCGAAATGGGCTTGATGACGAAAGATATCCCCCAATCTGATGGGGTCGTAGGATTGCTCTGTTCAGGTCTCCAACAATTAATCACATCAAATCCAAGTGCCGAAGCTTCGATATAATTGCCTTGTTTGTTCTTCCAGAGCTGTTGGTTGTCCTTGCCATAATGGGAGTGTGGAAAAATGTAATTGTTTTGAATATCGCCAAACCGCCATAAGTACCAAGCGTCATCGGGTACAAAACGGAAATAGTTGGCATATTGTGCAGTGTTTACTTGACTATAATCGTGGAAGTTAAGGTGCCCTGCCACTTTCCAGCCATATAGCCTTCTTAAGACCTTGGCGAAGCGAGGTTGGGTGAAAGCTAACATAACCGTAGCGGAACAAGACTTCGCATGTTCCAGACCTCTATTCATGAATTCCGCGAGAATATTAACACCTCTATATTCAGGGTGTGCAAAGACATGCGATTGCATCATCCCAAGACCGAATGACAGTTCGACGGGAAGAAGGCTGTAATGACCCACGAGTTTTCCATCATCAGTTTCAGCAACTAATATGAAAGGAGTTCCTGTCGGATAAGAGTAGTAGTACTTTTTCCAGTACTCCACGGTCCAGCGGTTTTTTTCACCGGATACGAACTGAGAAAGCTGAACGATATTCTCTGCATCTTCAGGCGTCGCTTGGCGGTATATGATTTTTTTCATGGTGTGGGGCCAGGATTGATTAATCGACGTTCTTTTTTTCTAGAACCAACTGAGCCATCTTGTTGATAGAGCCCATTCTTTCTTTGGTGATTTCATTGTCCGCAATTGTGATATTCCAGCTTTGTTCAAGAAAATCAACCAACTCAACGACTCCGTAGGAATCAATTATTCCGAGTTCCAGGAGTGATTCATCGAGAGGTATGGCTCTGGTGTCCATGTTGCTGGGATGGTTCATCTGCAAATACGCAATAATTTTTTCACGAATATCGTCCATAGACATTTTGTCTTCCTAAATGCATGTGCGTTCAAACCAAGCACAATTTGGGTTTGTTGCTGACGTCGGATACAAACGACATATTCTTTCTAACAAATATATCATCAAGAAGCATAGTCGAAAGTATCAGTACAAACGCCATATTATCACGGAAACCAACACGATCTAAATTGAATGTGCGCCCTTTTTCTACCAATCGGGTGACATGATGAGGATCAAATAAACCAACTTCTCTGACGCGTTCAGGTGATAGCAGTTCGTCAGCATAAGCGGGCAATTTTCCATCTATGAAGAAGCCTTTCATGTCGGGTGCCTGGTAGGCCACCTTAGGCCGATTGCGAACAATTTCGGGAATTTCATTTCCGAATGCATTACGTAAAATAAATTTATCTTTGAGCCCGCGAAGTTTGAGGTTGCGCGGTAGCCCTGCCGCGAATTCAGTGAATTCATTGTCTAAGTAAGGGTAGCGGCCTTCTACCGCATGCCCCATAGACATACGGTCACCTTGACTAGAGAGTAAGTAGTTGGCCAATAGGGATTGTACTTCTATGGACTGTGCGCGCTCAATATCATCACCCTGAGTATACCCGTCGAATAGCCAAGCATCCAAATCCTCAATGGGATTATAACACTTTAGTTCCTCTTTGTATTCTGCGCTTAGATAGACATCTAGTGCCTGACCGTTTGCCCAACGCACAGCCATGGGATAATGCGGGTCGTTATGCTCGTCTTTCAAAAAAGGTCGATAGAAGTCCAGCATCATATTAGCATAGCGGGGGTTTCTGAACTGTGGCAAGTAATGATAAACCTTGCGAAAAAGCTGGCCTCGCCATTTTGAATCCGGTTGACGGCCCCAGAAACGTCGTATCGCTGTTTCTCTGAACAGGTCATACCCCAGCAACATTTCATCTGCACCTTCTCCGGTCATCACGACTTTTATGCCATCCTGGTGAACTCGGCGAGAGAGAAGAAATAAAGGCACCGATGCCGTGCGAAAGAGAGGTGCTTCGGCTTGCCAGACGACTTGAGGGAAATTTGCTCCGATATCTGAAGAGGATATTTTGACTGTGTTGTGATTAAACCCAAATTCTTTTGCAACGGCATTTTGTGCATCCGATTCGTCGAACTCTTTATCTTCGAAGGCGATGGAATATGTGCGCAGATGTTCCTGACCGATCATTTTCTGAAGACGGATGGCGATAATGCTAGAATCAATTCCTCCTGATAAATAGCTGCCGACGGTAACATCTGCCATGCTCTGGCGTGATATGGCAGCATCAAATTGTTCACGGAACTGAGCGAAATAGTCTTCTTCAGAAACGTTGGGACCATCTTCAGAAGGAAGTGAAAAGTGTTGAGACCAGTAACGATTAACTCTAGGTTTTTGGCGTCCTTCTTGCGTAAGAGTGCAGCCCGGAGGCAGTTGATATATGCCTTCAAAAGGGGATGTGTCACCGACGACAGTCCAGAAACGAAACGTCTGAGCCAGTGCTTTCTTGTTTAATGATAAGGCACCGTCTCCGCGCGCGGCTAAAGCCTTAATTTCAGAACCAAAAGTTAAGCCGCCATCTTTTTCAGGGCGCCAGAACAAAGGGCGAATACCAAATCGATCACGACCAAGAACTATCTTACCTCCATCTCGCCCGTCCCAAATGGCTACGGAAAATTGGCCATTCAGGCGACTAAATAGCGCTGGGCCATCTCGAAGATAAAGGTACAGAAGTGTTTCGACTTCGGAGTTGGTGCGAAATTGCACGCCTTGTGCCATCAACTCTGCACGAAGTTGCAAATAGTTGACTATTTCCCCATTGAACACTACGGCCACTGAGCGGGCATCGTTAACGGCAGGTTGCTTGCCTCCTTCAATATCAACGATACTTAGTCGTGCCGACCCCAAGGCTACGCCTTGATAAATAAAACCACCGAAACAATCAGGGCCCCGATGACGAATTTGTTCCAACATTGACGACAGAGTGCTCGCATCTGCCTGAGTGGAAAAATCAATAAATCCTGCGATACCGCACATAATCAGAACTTTTTATGGTTGTCGGGGGGTCGTTCGGTAACGACCAAACTGAATAATGTCGAGAGGGCTGTCACCAGTCATATCTATGGGCAATTCGGTTAACCACAAGTCAGCTAGAGTTTGACTTGTGAGCCCACAACGGTGAAAAATACCAAGAGTACCTCCATCTGTTCCACCGACTTGTGCACGTTGTTTAGCTGCATTAATTAGGCCAATAATTTTGGAATTCAGGAGGTGAGAGTTCAATTGTTCCTTGATGTCGTATTGCTCAAGGATAATGTCCGGAACAGACATGTACAAGTCTGCTACATTGGCAAAGGGTTGAATAGCGGGAAGGCCATACGCGTTGAACACGCCCAATTCTCTGTCACCTGCATCTAGCCCCCGAACAAAGAATCGTCTTCGTTTGCTTGCTGCCATACGCGGTTGAGGGTAATACGCAGTACCGTCGATATTTTCTTCACGATAGTCACATACGTATTCATTCATTAGGTCGCCCGTTAGAATTACAGCATTTCCATCGGGGAACATGGCTCTAATATTTTGAGCCAACAAAAGGTTTACAGTTGCGCAATGAACGTTAAAATCACGCCAGTCTTGTCCTAAACGAACAACTTGTGCTGCTGAAGTCAATACATCTCCCCGGGTGCCAAAGGCTGGAGCAAATGGGATGCCCAAAGCTTCTGCAACTTTCATGGCACTTAGGAAGTCATCGGAAAGGCTCTGTAAATTAGAGATAGACGCTCCCTTTGCCCACTGTATGGCGTCAGATTCTGATAAATAGCTAAAACTAACGGCGATGACATCATTGCAATGTCGCTTTGCTAGAGAGGCAATCACCGAACTGTCTAGGCCTCCCGAAAGACAGACGACAGTCGTACGCGACCTAATCCAGTCATTAATGTTGGCAAAGGTTTGTTCTAAGCGTTGCGTAACGCTATGGCGGAAGGTGTCGAGTTCAAAATTAGCATTGACAGGTATTGAGGATATATCTTCACCACCTATAACCTCGCTTCCTTGCTCATCAATGCGGACAATATGTCCGGGCGGACATGATGAGAGTTCATCAAGGTGCACGCCCAATTTTAATGCTTGGTGAATTCGGTTGGCCAGAACCAACTCGCCTTCTTGATTTTGTCCATAAAAAAGTGGATTGCATCCGAGTGGGTCACGAACAATGTATGTGGTATGCCCATCCTCATAGGCCATAGCATATTGGCCCGAGCCAAGATGTAAGCCCATACGCATTTTTTCAATACGTTGATCCCCAGTCATTGAGGTCAATAAAAAATTTGGATAATTGAGTGCGTTGATCATTTTATAGTTTAGCCGTTCGTGAGAGCGTTTTGGATGTTTTCAAGTACTCGTTTTGCGCCTAGGCCATCGCATAGGGCCGCCGCATTTTTGGATAATGTCGTGCGAAAAACATTATCTTCAGAGAAACGTTTTAGGTCACGCGCAATTTTTTCGGGAACTAGGTCAGACCAATGTCCCAAAACATGGACACTGTTGACCTGATCAAAGTTATGAACCATTTCTTTTTGCGTTTCTGAAAGTGTTACAACGAACGAAGGCACACCTAGACAGCACCGCTCCCAAGCTGTGGAGCCCCCGGCACCGATTGCAAGGTCTGCCATTTTCATCAAATTAGCAACGTCATCAGTATCTACGTGAACATTGACTTCATTTGACATCTTGTTTGATAAAGTTTGTACGTCGAGCAAGCAAGGAGATCCCCCGCCCATGATGACGTCGACGATTAAGTTGAGCCCCGATTGTTCAATGCCATGTAAAATAGTCATAGTGACGTTATGAGGGTCACTGGCTCCCACGCTAACTTGAATTCGATTAAATTCTGTGCCTTCAAAGTGGTGCTTTAATGATTCGTTACGGAAGTCTCTAAATTGTGGACGTAGGGGAATATAACGAGGGCCAAGCAAAAACTGACAATGGTTTGGAACAAGTGCAGAGTAGTCTTCGACTTTACGATTTAAGCCTGGATCAAGCAGGACATCACAGTTGTGCTTTCTATTTGCTAGGTCGTCAATAATAAGAATTTTCTCAGCCCAATCTCGAAGACGGCTTTCGTATTGCTCGGCCAAGCGGTAACTATCTATCACACATACATTGCATCCTTGCGGGTGAAGGGCCTTTAATTGCCACGCATCGTCAGATGTTTTTAGTTCATTGACTTTGTATGGTTTTGTGGTGAGGGTAGGGATGGTCCGTAGTGACTCAGATTGGGTGCAAAAGGAAATGTCCCATCCCTGTTCTGCCATGTGATCGGCAAGGGCGAGGCATCGCATCACATGCCCTCCCCCAATTAGTGGAGACGCATCAGCTCGAAAAACGGCAAAGCGAGAGAATACCATGGATTTAATATCTCAATCCTTCGGGCAGTTTTGTGTGCGCTCAACATGCATGGCATTGATGTGTTGAAGTTCCGGGTGGTCGCTAAGGATCGCTAATACGCGTGCCATGCTAACCGTCACTGGGGCAGGCTCAAGGTGTTTGATTAGAGCTCGAAAGAAAAGCAAGTCTTCAGGATAATCAAGTGTCCAACGAAGATGCTGAAGATTGCCCAGGGAACAGGATATATTTAGGTGCTTTAAATCCGAGCAGTTGCGTATCCAAGGGGTTACATGTTCCCGTTCATATGGGTGTTGGGCCTTAAGTGCTGCCTGATCAAGTGCCCTGATTGTAAAGGCTTCGCAATCAAGGCCGTGAGGGAACGAGGGCGGCATATTATTACAGGCATAGTCGCTGACACCAGTGGTTACGAGTTTTAAAACCTCTGAGCACACGTCAGGGGCAATTAAGGGGCAGTCACTGGTGACCCGCATGATAACATCTGCGTTGATTTCTTTCGCCGCTTTTCTGTAACGTGATAAAACATCTAATTCGTCTCCCCGCACAACCAAAGCACCACAACGCTCGGCTTCTGTTGCTACCGGATCAGAATTAGCATTATTTGGAATTGCACAACAAACGATGTTTGCTCCATCCACTGCTTTGGCACGATTAATGACATGCCAAAGCACAGTCTTATTTCCAAGGGGCTCTAAAACTTTTCCAGGCAGGCGGGTTGATCCCATTCTGGCCTGGATGATGATCGCATTTTTGCTCATGTACGTGAGATGGACAACAATGCCTTGATGTCGGCTACACCAATGATATCAGCCTTATCACTAGAATAATAGAAATCCTCAGCAACGGGCTCCATTCCTTCAAAGGTGTGTATATCATGATTCCAGAAAGGCATGGACGGTGTGATTACATAGCGGTCTTTGAGCGCCACCGTATTGCGAGCATCATCAGATGTGATCATAACTTCATGCATCTTTTCACCAGGGCGTATGCCGATCGTTTTCGTCGGTAATTCGGGGGCGATTGCAGCCGCAATGTCTGTAATTGTAGAACTTGGAATTTTGGGTACAAAAACCTCACCACCATGCATCATTGCTAGAGATGAAAGCACAAAATTGACACCTTGATTTATGGTTACCCAGAACCGCGTCATGCGTGGATCGGTGATGGGCAGATAGTCGGCGCCTTCTTCGCGAAGCTTTTCAAAGAAGGGCACTACGCTGCCACGAGAACCGAGCACATTGCCATAGCGCACTACGGCAAAGCTTGGATCCCCAGCACTAAGGTTGTTTGCGGCTACAAATATTTTATCTGAGGCCAGTTTGCTGGCCCCGTACAGATTAATTGGGTTCGCGGCTTTGTCTGTAGAGAGCGCGATCACCTTTTTGACACCGGCACGGATCGCCGCCGTAACAACGTTTTCAGCACCATGGACGTTGGTGCGAATGCATTCAAAAGGGTTGTACTCTGCCGCTGGCACATGTTTGAGAGCCGCAGCGTGAATCACAAAATCAACATTTCGCATGGCCATTTCAAGACGGTCACAGTCTCGAACGTCACCAATGAAATAGCGTAACTTGGCTTCGTGTTGGCACAGAATGGGGTCGTTTTGCATTTCAAACTGTTTGAGTTCGTCACGGGAAAAGATAATGACCTTCAAGGGGTTGAATTTTTGAAGGACGTGGCGAATAAACGCCTTGCCAAACGATCCGGTACCGCCCGTGACAAGAATGACACGGCCATCTAAGTCCGGTGCGGGGGCCTTGAACGAGTTGTAATGAACTGAGTTATGAGCGTCTTGAGATGAGTTTGTCATGAAGGTTTACGTCCAGTTGAAGGAGCGATCTATGCAAAATTTTGGCACGCTACCGCAGGTCAGGTGAATTCAAAGCATGAGCGCTCATCGATTCCCTAGCCAATGTTTCTACTAATGTTCACCATATGAACAGTGAGGTCAATATATTTTAGGTTTTCGATTCAATATGTATGAATTTAAAAGCGTTTTCCGTTTCTACATGAGAGTTTCGTTCAAGACCCGAACCACCCGCTCCACATCCGCAGTCTCCATTCCTGGGAACAACGGCAGGCTCAAACACCGAGCATAGTAAGCATTCGCGCCGGCTAACTCGCTTTCCCCATATAAACCCTGATAGTAAGGCTGAAGATGAACGGGAAGATAATGCACCTGGGTCCCGACCCCTTTGGCGCGTAGGGCGTGCATGAGTGTTGCCCGGTCAATCCCGGCGGCTTCAAAGTCAATCAGCACAACATAAAGGTGCCATGCGGGTCGCCCATAAGGAACACGGCTGATGGGACGTACGGTTGGCAACAAGGGGGCGAGCAGCTCATCATATAAGTTTGCCAGTTCTTGGCGTTTGGACACAAAGGCATCCAACTTTTTCAATTGACGGGCACCCAGAGCGCAGTGCAAGGCGCTGGCTCGGAAATTAAATCCCAATTCCTGCATCTCGTAATACCACGGATTAAGGTCGCCGTTGAACGTGAAGGCAAGGTTTTTGTTTTTCAGGGTGTTAGGCTCGCGGACCATGCCATGGCTCCGCAGGCTCCTCATTTTTTGATAGAATTCTTCGTTGTTGGTGGTGACTACGCCACCTTCGCCCATGGTGATGGTTTTGACGGGGTGCAGGGAAAACACGGTCATATCGCTCATGGCACACGAACCAACAGGCGTAGCCGCCCCGTCAGCAGACGTGATATCTCCACCAATCGCATGGCAAGCATCTTCCACGATGGCCAGTCCGTGTTGATTGGCAAACTCAGACAGTGCCGCCATGTCGGCGCATTGGCCGTTTAACTGGACGGGGATAATCGCTTTAATACCAGGCGTGCTTTTAAACGCGTGTTCCAGAGCCTCTAAGGTCATCAGGCCGGTATCAGGGTCAACATCGCAAAACACCACATCTGCATCGACGTAACGCACAGCATTTGCCGTGGCTAAGAATGTCATCGTGGGGACAATCACCTTATCTCCTTTGCCGAGACCCAAAGCAAGTGCTGCTAGGTGCAGACCCGCCGTGGCGCTGGAACAGGCAACGGCGTACCTAGCCCCAACTCTTTGGGCAAAAGCTTGCTCGAAGGCTTCGACTTCTGGCCCAGTGGTCAGAAAATCACTGCGCAATACACGTTCGACGGCAGCTATATCTTCATCATCAATAGAGTGACGGCCATAGGGCAGAAAATCATTTTGTTCTTTGGTCATGGTGCCCAGAATATCCTCAATGAGAGAGCAAAAGTGTGTGTTGGTTTTTGAAGGTTTCACGTAGGGTAATGCATAACTTGATGAACGGTCAATTTGTTGAATTTATATCCCTTGCTATTGGTGAAACAATGAGGACGTTGTAGAACCCCTAGGTACATTAAGTATTGGACTCGACACCATGACCAAAACCATCCTTGTCTTCGGCGGTGCCGGATATGTCGGATCTCACGCTTGCAAAGCTTTGGCGGTGGCGGGGTATACGCCTATAAGCTTTGACAACCTCAGCAACGGCCATGACTGGGCGGTGAAGTGGGGGCCTTTGGTGGTGGGCGATGTGCTGAACCCGGACGATCTTGATGCGGCGTTTGAAGCCTATAAGCCGGATGCAGTGATGCATTTTGCGGCCCTGATCGAAGTTGGCGAGTCCGTCAAATATCCAGAGGAATTCCAACGCACCAACGTCACCGGCACCTTGAATGTTTTGCAAGCTATGGCACGAGCCAAGGTGGATCGCATTGTTTTTTCCAGCACCTGTGCGGTGCACGGCGATGTCGGCGATGACTTAATTTGCGAAACGTCGCCCATCGCCCCCATCAGCCCCTATGCCAAAACCAAAGCCGAGGTCGAAGGCTTGCTGGTCGATTTTTCGCTGAGCCACGGATTGAAGGCGGTAGCACTGCGCTACTTTAATGCCTCGGGTGCCGATCTAGATGGCGAGTTAGGCGAAGCCCACGACCCGGAAAGCCACCTGATTCCCATTGCTTGCCAAGCCGCCCTTGGTCAGCGCGATGGGATGTTTATTTACGGCGACGACTATGACACGCTCGACGGCACTTGTTTACGCGATTACATCCATGTCACAGATTTGGCTGCGGCTCACGTTAAAGCCCTTGAACGTCTGGCCTCGACGACCCCCGGCGTTGAAGCCTTTTGTCTTGGTGGTGGGATTGGCTCAAGCGTGCGCGAAGTCCTCGATTGCGTGAAAAAAATCTCCGGCGTGGACTTTAAGGTGACGATGCAAGACCGCCGTCCGGGTGATGCGCCGTCGTTGGTGGCGGATGTCAGCAAAGCCAAAACCGTTTTGGGGTGGACGCCTTTGCACTCCGATTTGCAGACCATTATCCAAACGGCCTGGGCCTGGCACCAAAAACAACATCAGCTCTAGCTTGTGGGCAGGCCTGGACTCCGCTAAAAGTAAAACCAGGAATCGCACGATGTCTATGATCAGGGGGCTTAAATGAAAGTTGTTATTCTTGCCGGTGGATTGGGCTCGCGCATTGCCGAAGAATCCGACCTGCGTCCC
>Ga0316204_10005085_pt1 | contig 22397 bp, 22 predicted proteins | sample 6monrhotite_MG_2_FD_205661 | JGI IMG/M metagenome (GOLD analysis project Ga0316204, IMG submission 205661) | Microbial mat bacterial communities from mineral coupon in-situ incubated in ocean water Damariscotta River, Maine, United States -... | ecosystem: Environmental > Aquatic > Marine >... | reverse complement strand
GGCCTACATCCTTATTTTATTGATCAACATAAAGAGTCAGACTTACAAAGCTTAAGAGAATACATTGAAAACAATAACCCTATAGCCATAGGGGAATGCGGACTAGACTTTTATTTAAAAGATCTTGACCCAGACAAACAATTATTTTATTTCGAACAACAACTCGATACAGCGCTTGAATTTGAATTACCTGTAGTGATTCATGCCAGGAAATCGACTGAGGCAGTTATTAATGCCATAAAAAAACGCCCAGGATTAAGAGGCATGATTCATAGTTACTCTGGTAGCTACGAACAGGCCATTAAACTAATAGAACTAAATTTTTATTTAAGCTTTGGCGGACCAATAACCTATGAAAAATCATCACGCCTACGCAACGTAGTCAAATCATTACCACTTGTTAGCTTACTAGTAGAAACAGATGCTCCCGATCAACCTATGTCAAATGCATCATCACGCCGAAATGAGCCCTCATTTATAACTGAAGTCATAAAACACATTGCTCACCTTCATAGTACTACTGAGCAAGAAGTCGCTCGAATCACCTCAGAAAATGCCAAAAAATTATTCCAACTGGTATAATTGGCAGCCAGCTTCACTTACTCAGGCACATATTTATGTCCAATCAAGATCAGGATAAATTACTTCGCGACTTAGCCGACTCATTTATCAATATAGCCAATGAACACGCCGAAATCCAAGACAAAAACATCGTCAATACTTCTTTTTTATATGCTGCATCTCGCTTTAGTGCATATGTCGCAGCATCTAGTGCACGCAACTTAGAAGATTTCCAGGGAAAAAGAGAAAAGGGTATCGAGTTTTTTACAGGGGAATTTAAGCGAATGCTCGAAAGCAATATGAACAATTACGAAAAAGCATTTCAACCAACAGAACAGCTTAGATACGAAGAGTTTATGAAAAAAGAATAGATCACTTTTCTGTTCTCATAAACATTATTACTATTTATTTTTTAAGCCCTAACCAAACAAGCCATGATCCTGCTATAGCAAATATCCAACTTAACATTGGAACTTGCAACAACATCAGCTGATCCATTGTAGACTGCGTTAAAATAATAGTGGATGAAATAAACGAGAACCCGCCCAAAACAGTATAAGAAAGTTGCTGCTGCTTTCTTTCCATCTTCTTCTTAAAGTCATTTATCTCTTTGATTTGTTGCTGGCGACCTTCACCACTTGAAATGGTTTTTATTGCATCGAATATCAACTCTGGCATGTCGGGCATTTTCTCTGCAATGAATGGTAGGTTTTTTTTAAAGCCTTTCAGCAATGCACTCATACCAACCTGTTCATTCATCCATTTTTCCAGAAATGGCTTTGCGGTTTTCCACAAATCTAAATCTGGGTAAATTTGTCGCCCTAACCCTTCAATATTTAATAATGTTTTTTGTAACAACACCAACTGCGGCTGCACTTCCATATCAAATCTTCGAGCTGTCTGAAAGAGCCTTAATAACAACTGCCCAAAAGATATATCTTTTAATGGTCTTTCAAATATAGGCTCACAAACGCTGCGAATGGCCGATTCAAATTCATCCACACGCGTGCCCTCTGGCACCCAGCCTGAATCCACATGCAACTGCGCTACTCGATTGTAATCACGCTTAAAGAAGGCAAGAAAATTTTCTGCCAGATAACGTTGATCATCAGGACTCAAAGTTCCTACAATACCAAAATCCACGGCAATATATTTAGGCTTCTCAATATCTGTGGTATCTACAAATAAATTACCTGGATGCATATCTGCATGAAAGAAGTTATGCGTAAATACCTGGGTAAAAAATATTTCCACCCCCAATTCTGACAAACGCTGCATGTTAACGCCGCTAGATTTCATTTGTTCAATATCAGCCATAGAGACGCCATGAATCCGCTCCATAACCATCACATTACGACGTGTATAATCCCAATACACTTCAGGAATGTATAACTCTTTACTATGTTCAAAGTTACGACGTAACTGACTCGAATTTGCGGCTTCACGCATTAGATCTAATTCGTCTAAAATTGTTTTTTCATAATCTTCAACAATTTCTATTGCCCGTAAACGTCGCGCATCTTTTGAATATCGTTCTGCTAGTTTTGCAATTATTTTTAATATTGCAATGTCACGCTTTATAATCGGCATCACATTCGGACGCAGAACTTTTACAACAATATCCTTACCATCTTTCAATTTTGCTGCATGAACTTGAGCAACAGATGCAGAAGCCAAAGGCGTACTATCAAAATCATCGAACAGCTCATCAATACTTTGCCCATACGCCTGCTCAATAATTTGTCGCGCTTGAACACCATCAAATGGTGGAACATTGTCCTGCAATGAAACCAGTTCTTCAGCAATTTCTTCGGGAAGTAAATCTTTGCGGGTAGAAAGCATTTGTCCAAACTTAATAAAAATTGGACCTAAGTCTTCTAATGCTGCTCGTACACGCTGACCTCTAGGGGCTCGTTCTCGCGCAAACCAGTTCCACGGCATAACATAGATTAAAAATCGAAAAGGCCTAAACAAATGAATAGCAAAAATAATATCATCAAGACCATGTCGCGCCAGCACATAGTTTATGTAAAGCAATCTGAGAATTTGAGTAGGTTTAATCATAATTCTTTTATTTAAATCCTAGAGCTATGCCAATCATGGTGTATTCACCTAAGTCTTTTTCAAGAGCATAGTAGTAACGAGCATACATTGATAATCTTATGTTTTTTATTGGCCATACATTAATTCCAACTTCTGGATATAGACCTATTGTCGTACCATCTTCACATTGTTCACTATCTAAATCTGTCAGTGCGCATTCAAAATTTCTACCAAAAAATATACCTGCACCAATATATGGCCCAAAATTTGGCACTTGCATTCTAATGCCCGCATCTAGCGCGCCATATACGTCATCAGTATGTACAATAGATGCACCAATGCGTTGTGACCAGTGTCGATCAAAGCGTTCAAAAGTTATTGTTGTATGTGTTGCTCTTCTAATTTCATCTTGCGCATAACCAACTTCAAATACCGTATCCCACCTACCTGCCATTGCGACTGATGAAAATATCAGCAAGCAAATAATGCTTAAATATTCTATTAACTTACACTTCACTTTTTAGTTGCTTCATCCTTGCTTCCAATCTATCCGCTGCCTCACGCAACTCATCCACTTGCTTTATAAAATGTCTAAGTTCAGCATTAGCCGGACTTAAATGTACTTCTTCCTGCAAATACTCTCCTGCATCCAAATTGACTGATTGTGTACTCCGCTTTACCCACTGACCCATATCACGAACTAAGTTACCCATTTTATGCGCGGTAATATCACCCACGTTTTGTGCCAACAATTCTTCCCAATCAATATTTAACTGAGATAATAGGCGACTAAATTGATTAGCCACACTGACATCTCCGGTTATTTCTACTTCACCATTAAATAACTGGTCGCGCGGATCATCCGCTAAACCTAGTTTTGCTAACGCTATGGGAGTTCCGCTAATGGTTGCATCTGCTGCTTCATCAAAATCAGCTAGTACCATAAAGCCGTCGGAAGATGGGAATAAAAATAACTGCTGATTAATTCCGCGTATTTCTAGCGCAATGATTTTGCCCTCTAATGCACTAAAGCGAGGGAGTCCTTCGGGGTCTAATTGGAGGTAGCGATTCAGTGATGCTTCTATCGCGGCGCTAAACACTTGAGCAAAATCCATTACGCGCCTTTATAAGTATTGGGAATTAAAACAATTTTCATAATTTTGCTTTAACTTTATAGTCACCGCTTAAACTTTAAAACCTTTATGTAAGGCCACAATACCACCCGTAAGGTTGTGATATTTAGTTTTACTAAAACCGGCTTCTTCCATCATACCTTTTAGCGTTTGCTGATCTGGATGCATGCGAATAGATTCTGCCAAATATTGGTAGCTCTCTGCATCCTTAGCTATCAACTTACCCATCAGCGGCAATAATTTAAATGAATATATATCATATACCGGAGCTAAGCCTGGCGTCACTGGCTTGGAAAACTCTAGCACCAGTAAGCGTCCGCCTGGTTTCAAAATGCGGTTCATTGAACGTAGAGCTTTGTCTTTATCGGTTACATTTCTTAAGCCGAAGGCAATGGTAATGCAGTCAAAGGTATTATCGGGAAATGGAAGGCATTCAGCATTTGCTTGAACATATTCAATATTTCCAGCGATGCCATTATCGGTTAAACGTTCTCGTCCACGGCGCAGCATAGAGCCATTAATATCAGACAATACGACCTGACCAGAAGGTCCAACCATACCGGCCATCTTCATTGCTAGGTCACCGGTACCACCAGCCAGATCTAAAACTTTTTGACCAGCCTTTAAACCTGTCTGGCTTAAAGTGAAACGCTTCCAAATTCGGTGAACACCCAATGACATTACATCATTCATAATGTCGTAGTTATCAGCAACCGAATGAAAAACGTCTGCTACGCGCTTTGCTTTTTCACCAACCGGTACTTGTTGAAAACCAAAATGGGTTTGATCATCGCTCATGTTTATTGCTCACATCTAGTTAGCGTTTCCGCTTCAAAACTTTTATTAATTTAATTCTGCGTGCTTATGACCAGCCTCTTTTAAGCGCTTTAGATAATCCTGCCACTTCGCTTCATAGTCTGCACCTAAGTCATAAAGGTACTGCCATGTGTATAAGCCCGTATCGTGATTATCATCAAATATAAGCTTAACCGCGTACATACCAACCGGTTCTACTGCTTTGATATTCACGCCTGACTTACCTACCTGAAGTGTTTCCTGACCAGGCCCATGACCTGCAACTTCAGCTGATGGAGAATGCACACGTAAGAATTCTGTAGTGTATTTAAACTGTTTTCCATCATCGAAATCAACTGCCAAAATACGTGACTTCTGATGCAAATTGATGTTTGTTGGTTTTGGTCCTGACATAAATTTACTCCGAAACTTAATCTTTAAGCGGTCTGCTTGGGGGGATAAAACAGACCGCGCTTATTCTACATGAAATTACTATGGACTTAGGCCTAAAGAATGTAACGACTCAGGTCTTCATCCTGCACCAGCTCACTTAACTGCTCATCTACAAATTTTTCGTCAACTGACAATGATCCACCGGATTTGTCCGATGCCTCAAATGAAACAGCCTCTAACAGGCGTTCCATAATAGTGTGTAAACGGCGGGCACCAATATTTTCCGTTCGTTCATTCACTTCTTGGGCAACCTGCGCAATTTGCTGTATACCTGACTCTGTAAAATCAACGGAGAAGCCTTCCGTCGCTAAAAGCGCCTTGTACTGTTCTGTTAGCGAGGCATCTGGCTCAGTCAAAATTCGCTTAAAGTCATCTGTTGTTAGCGCATTTAACTCAACTCGGATAGGTAAACGCCCCTGTAACTCCGGGATCAAATCAGATGGTTTTGATATGTGAAAGGCTCCAGAGGTAATAAACAGGATATGGTCCGTTTTTACCATGCCGTACTTAGTACTAACCGTACAACCTTCTACTAGCGGCAGCAGGTCACGTTGCACGCCTTCTCTAGATACATCTGCACCAGATGTCTGGCCACTTTTAGCGACTTTATCTATCTCGTCTATAAACACGATGCCATTCTGCTCGGCATTTTGCACAGCCGTTAGTTTTAGCTCATCTTCATTGACCATTTTGGCGGCTTCTTCATCCACCAGAATTTTGCGCGCATCTTCTATACGCAATTTTCTCTGCTTAGTTTTTTCGTTGCCCATATTCTGGAACATGCCCTGCAACTGATTAGTCATCTCTTCCATGCCTGGTGGAGCCATAATTTCAACGCCAACAGCATCCTGCTTCACTTCAATTTCAATTTCCTTATCATCTAAATCACCACGCAGTAATTTTTCGCGGAATTTGTCGCGAGTTGATGTTTCTGCAACTTCGGGCTCACCAAAACTATTTCTGGCCGGCGGTAGCAGTGCATCCAAAATACGTTCTTCCGCCGATGCTTCAGCCCTATGACGTACTTTTTCTACTTCATGCTCACGCGTCATCTTTACCGACATATCAACAAGATCACGGATGATAGTGTCAACTTCCCGCCCAACATAGCCAACTTCAGTGAATTTAGTGGCTTCAACTTTAATGAATGGCGCATTCGCAAGTTTTGCCAAGCGACGCGCAATTTCCGTTTTACCAACGCCGGTTGGCCCAATCATTAAAATATTTTTGGGTGTAATCTCATTACGCAGATCTTCACTTACCTGCTGTCTGCGCCAGCGATTACGCAATGCGATAGCCACCGCCCGCTTAGCCTCATCCTGGCCAACAATGTGTTTATCTAGCTCTTGTACTATTTCTCGAGGTGTCATTTCAGACATAATTAATTCCGCTTAATCTATTTACTGCATGCCACCTATAGCGACACACCATAATTTCTAGTATTTAATTTCTTCGATGGTGAGGTTCTGGTTGGTAAACACACAGATGTCGCCAGCAATATTCAGGCTCTTTTCAACCACTTCACGTGCTGATAACTCTGTATTATCAAACAGCGCCCTAGCAGCCGATTGTGCATATGCACCGCCTGAACCAATAGCTAGCAAATCATCTTTTGTGTCAATTACATCTCCTGTACCGGAGATAATAAGTGAAGCCTCTTCATTCGCTACAATCATCATTGCTTCTAGCTTGCGTAGCATGCGGTCAGTACGCCAGTCTTTAGCCATTTCTACCGCGGAACGAACTAGCTGACCATTATGTTTTTCTAGTTGGCCTTCAAATCGTTCAAACAAAGTAAAGGCATCGGCCGTAGCCCCTGCAAAACCTACCAATACTTTATCTTTATAAAGCCGGCGTACCTTAATGGCATTACCCTTCATCACTGTATTGCCCAGGCTTACCTGACCGTCACCACCGATGACCACTTCATTTTTGCGTCTCACCGAGAGTATCGTGGTGCCATGTAATGTGGTTTGCAAAGTTGTCTCTCCAATCTGGTCGCATTTTTACATGCTAAGTTCTTTCAACAAGAGGGATTAAATGAGGTTAAGTCGTGGATTTTCAAGGGGCTTTAGCGACAAATTAAGTGCTTTTCATAGAAAATATTACACTAAAAATAAGCCTGTATGAGCTAAGGCTGTATTACTTCTTTTTTTTAGCTGATTTATGTGCTCTTGGGTGAGCCGCATCATAAGTTTTAGCCAGCTGCTGAAAATCAAGATGGGTGTATATTTGCGTTGTTTTTAAATGCGCATGCCCCAACAATTCCTGTACCGCGCGAAGATCCTGCGAGGCTTCCAGCATATGCGATGCAAATGAATGACGCATTAAATGCGGGTAAACGCGCTGGCTAATACCTTTCTCCAGCGATAGCTTACGAATTCTAGAACGAATGCCGGCGGCACTCAATCGCACCCCCCTATTATTCACAAAAACGGCATTTTCGCTGTCTTTTACCAACAAATCGCGACATTTTATCCACTTTTTAAGCATTTTAGTCGCTTGCTTGCCAAATGGACAGTGCCGCTCTTTTCGACCTTTACCAATCACTGACAGATAATTAGACTGCCAGTTAATGTCGTTCAGGTTTAATGAAATCAGCTCAGCCAAACGAAGTCCGCAGCCATATAGCAACTCCAGTATCGTGTGATCTCTAACGATTAATGGATCATCGCTCTCGGTGAATAAGAGCTGGTCAATTTGCTGGTGGTGCATCACATCAGGTAACTTATTCTCAGACTTTGGAGCCTGCACATGAGCTGCGGGATTATTACGCATACGACGGTTGGACTGTAGATAGCGAAACAACCGACGTAGCGCGCTTAACAAACGTTGAATACTTTTCCCGCCGAGGCCTTGCCTGTGCACCTGACTTACAAACTGACGAATATGCTGCTCACCAATGTCATCCCAGCAGGAAGTTGACTGGCTTTCGCAAAAGGCCATAAATCGAGTGATATCTCGCTGATAGCCTTTAACAGTGTGTTGAGAGAATTGCTTTTCAGATTGCAGAAACTGATAAAAATACGTTAAGTCAGTGGCGAATACCGGCTGATTAGCATCTGAAAGCAATTCCATTTAGATCATTTAGGTAACTGAGAGATCAAAGCGGCGCTAATTAAATCCGCCAAGCTACTAAGGAAGTCGGTGCCCATTCCCGGATGATAACGCTGATCATCATCACTACCCAATGCAATGACACCGCGTATACCCGCATCAGAAACTGGAATAACTGCGGCTGATTTTACCTCAGCTGCCTCATCACCAAACAAAGCCGCTAATTGCTCATCACTGAGCCGTCCACATTGTATTTTTTTGCTCTCAATAGACGATGCAAAATCGTGTAATATCGCGTCATCTTGCGCCACATAGCTAGACTGGTGAGCCTCCGCAGATGTCTGAGACTCATCGGTCGCTAATCGAAATGCAACAAAATCAGTCCCCAGCTTATGCCTGAGCTCATCATCCACAATACCTAATACATCGTCCAGGCTATCAGCTGCAAACAAGTTTATTGCTAAACGCTGCATGCTCACATGCAACCGCTGGTTATCATGCACTGCATCAACCATTTCACCGAGCTTGGCCTCAAAGTACTGGTTCTTTTCACGCAATACTGAAACCTGGCGTTCGATTAATGAAATCGCCTTACCTGACTCATGCTGAAGCTTGAGGTCGTTCAATAATGTCGCATGCTCTAAAAAGAAATCGGGGTTACTAATTAGGTAATCTACTACCTGTGATTCTTCTGCTAAAGTCACGTCTTCTGATGTTTCTGCCGAGTTATTGGCCTGATTTGTCACAGCGTTATACTTCCTTCAAAAACCCGCGTTGCGGGCCCAGTCATAAATAATGGTTCATTAGGTCCACGCCAGCGTATAACAAGCTCGCCGCCGGGTAAACTCACTTTTACGCTTTCGGACAGCTTGTCCTGCAAACGTCCGGCCGCAACAGCAGCACATGCACCCGTACCACAGGCCAATGTTTCAGCTGCTCCACGCTCATATACGCGCAGGCGAATATTGTCCGCAGAGACAATCTGCATAAAGCCCACATTTACCCTTTCGGGAAAGCGCATGTGACTCTCAATTTCAGGCCCTAAAGTTTCAACATCAGCCGTATCAACATCATCGACAATCAACACTGCATGTGGATTTCCCATAGACACCGCGGCTATTTCGAGCTCACCCGCACTGGTTGGTAAGCAATAAGTAACCGCCTGTTGATCAGCTACAAAAGGCAGGCTATCTGGCGCAAGATTCGGGATGCCCATATTTACAGTGACCTGACTATCAGACTCTAATGTCAGAATTATTAAGCCACCCGCTGTTTCAACGGGAATTTGTTTGCTCGCGGTTAAGCCCTGCTCAACTACAAAACGTGCAAAGCAACGAGCACCATTGCCACACTGCTGAACCTCACCACCATCCGCATTGTAGATACGGTATCTAAATTCGGCCTCACTACCCTGTGGCTTTTCTACCAGCAGTAGCTGATCGCAGCCCACACCAAATCGCCTGTCCGCTAAAAAGCGTACTTGCTCGGTTGTTAAATTCACACGCTGGTTAATGCCATCAATAACAATAAAGTCATTACCCAGGCCGTGCATTTTAGTAAATGAAAGTTGCATACTGGATAGCATAACACCTTGAAATACAAAGTGTATCTAGCAAATCTCAGCAAAATAGATTAATTAAACAAGCGTTGTCACTGCCTATCCCTTTGACTTTTATTTGTTGGCAGATCATATTGTCATTAAATGACATGACATAAGGAAAGTCACAATGCCTATAACACCCTCAAAACCTAACTGTGAAGCCATTATTAGCTTGTTTCCTGAACCATTTGTGATTATTGATAAACAATTTCAAATTGTCGCCGCTAATCAAAAGTACTGCGATCACTATAAGACCAATAGTCAGGATATTATTGGCAAGCATTGTTATGAGGTTTCCCACGGCATTGACCGCCCTTGTAGCCAAAATGGCGAGCGCTGCCCCCTTGAAGAAGTTATCAACACTGGCAAGCCAACCTCAGTTATGCATATTCACCGCCATTGCGATAAAGAAGAACACGTACAGCTATCTGCCTCGCCAATTTTTGGTGATGACGGCAAAGTGCTTTACATGGCAGAAACCATACAGCCAATCGCCAAAGAGCCTGATAATGAGCAAATTCTATTAGGCAGGTCTAAAGCTGCACTTCGCATTATGAGCATTTTATACCGCGTAGCGCCCACCTCCTCCACCGTATTACTACTGGGCGAGTCTGGTGTAGGTAAAGATTGCGCCGCACGTTACATCCACCAAAATTCCAATCGAGCGAAGGAGAATTTTGTGGTTATGGATTGCGGGGTGCTGGGCGAAAGCCTTATCGAGAGCGAATTATTTGGCCATGAGAAAGGCGCATTTACCGGTGCTGACAAACGTAAAATTGGCCTGTTTGAAGCAGCCGACAAAGGCACCCTGTTTATTGATGAGATTGGTGAGCTGTCACTTCAACTACAAACCAAGCTCTTACGCGCACTTGAAACCGGTACTATTCGTCGCTTGGGAGGGCACCAATACATCAAGGTAGATGTGCGAATTATCGCGGCTACTCACCGCGAGCCACAAAAAATGCTCATAGCTAAAACCTTACGAGAAGATTTGTATTATCGATTATCGGCTTTCCCGGTTAACCTCCCCCCACTACGTGAACGTAAAGGCGACATCCCTCAGCTGGCCGAGTCCTTTCTAACTCAATTAGAAGATGGTGAGGCACAACTCCCTTTATCACCCGAAGTAATTCAGGAGCTACTGAGTTACGACTATCCTGGCAATATTCGTGAACTTAGGAACATAATTGAACGCGCCATAATCCTCGCAGCCAGCTCACCCATAACACCCGAACTCATTGTATTTGAAGAAAACAACCGCACGACATCCGACCATAATGAACCCAGCCCCAGCGTGACTCGTCGAACAAAAAGCAGTCGTTTGACTCGGCCCGATATACTGGCCGCATTAGAGCAATGTAACGGCCACCGCTTAGAGGCAGCACAGCTATTGGGTGTAAGTGAGCGCACAATATATCGCCACTTACAGCAAAAGACCTAACAGGTATTTTTCAAGGCACTAAGTACTTATTTTTTGCAAAAAAAAGCCACTGTACGTCAACCGTACAGTGGCTTTCTGACTAAATAGTATTCTATTTTACAGTTGTAAAACCTAGGTTTTCCCAGTTTTGCATACCGCCTCGGTACCATTTAAGTTTATTTGCAGGATAGCCCATCTTTAACAATGTACGAATATTGTTAGGTGATTGGCCACACCACATGCCGTTACAGAACATAACCAATGTTTTTGCATTGCTGTAGTCGAAATTATCGTCGTCTAGTTCACGGCCATTAAATTTTTCAGTCACGATCTCAGCGATCGATAATGGGTCAGCGCCTTTTTTAATACTTAATTTAGTCCAGGGAATATTCACTGCACCCGGAATAGAACCTCGCTTAACCCAATCTGGCGTACGTGAATCAATAACTAGGATAGAACTGTCGCCTTCTGACATTTTTGTCAAATAATCCAACACTTCTAATTCACCTAATGTTTCAACTCCTGGTGCCAGCTGAATAGGGTTTATGCAGAATGGCGGACAGTTTCGTGATGTCGTTGCAAACGCATCCTTCACTTTGTTTTTGTTATTTTGATTACGCATAATCGTTACTTTTTTGCCGTTATGCATAACATCAACACTGGCTAATTTTGGCGTGATTTTTACTTTTACATCTTTAGCATTTGCAGAACCAGCTGACAAACTTAAAACGATGACTGCAGAAGATAGTAAATACTTAATTTTCATTTTATAGACTCCGATGGTTTGATTTTTTATTATTTATTCGCATTCAGGCTCTTCTTCCTCTTTAGGCGACTCTGTATCGCCAGAAGACTTTTTTTCACCCTGTGAATCTTGATTTGTCATTTCACTTAGCTGCTTATCAGTTTGCTTTTCCGTTTGCTCTTCGGCCTGTACCGCACAACACCAAGAAAACATCAGCGCAAAAAACAACCCTAACAGTGACTTCATTCAAATTTCTCCCGAAAATTCCTAAATATGATTTATTAGTAAGCATGCATATTTAGGGAGACAGTTATGTGACATGTGAGCGATCGAAAGCAAATTATGTATCGCGCACTCTATTGCCACCTAATTTATATAGCAGACATTATGCCAAGCAGAAGAAAATTAAATAATTATTAAAAATCAAGTACTTAGATACAAGCAGTGTGTGCAAAGGGACAACATGCAAAGAGCACGACATGACAAATCATGTCAAAGACACTTGTCATGACAGCTTTAACGCCACCATGACAAGTATTTACGATGAGTATAAAAACTACTCAGGCAATATAGACTCGCCCTCTAGTAATTGCTCTAGGCTTTCACGCTGACGAATCACATGGGCATTATTGCCATCTACCATGATTTCTGTCGCTCTAGGCCGAGTATTATAGTTAGAGCTCATGGTAAAACCATAGGCTCCTGCAGACTTAACCGCCAAATAGTCACCAGCAGCTAGCTTCAACTGTCGATCCTTACCTAAAAAGTCACCGGTTTCACATACAGGACCAACCAGATCATAGGTTTTCGTATCACCGAGCTTTGGCTCTAGTGCAATGATTTCCTGCCAGGCGCCATAAAGGGCAGGGCGCATCAAATCATTCATTGCAGCATCAATAATCGCAAAGTTTTTCTCGTCTGTATGCTTCAGGTACAAAACTTCCGTGAGTAAAACCCCTGCATTACCCGCAATAGCACGGCCCGGCTCAATCAAAATCTCCACGTCTCTATCACCCAATTCAGCGAGTAGGGCGGCTATTTGCTCTGCAGGCTCAGGCGGCGTCTCATCCTGATAGCGAATACCTAGTCCTCCACCTAAGTCAAGATGCTGCAGCTCAATACCATGAGCTTTCAGCTTATCAACCAGCTCTAGCACACGCTTAAGCGCATCCACAAAGGGTGTTATTTGTGTTAACTGTGAGCCAATGTGGCAATCAATTCCATGCACAGCAATATTACTCAATAAGCTTGCCTGCTGGTAAACCTGCAGCGCCTGATCATGGGCAATTCCAAACTTATTCTCCTTTAAGCCTGTAGAAATATACGGATGCGTTTGTGCATCAACATTTGGGTTTACCCGTAATGAAATCGGTGCGACCTTACCCATTTCACCAGCAATTTCATCAATCACCACTAGCTCTGCCTGCGACTCCACATTAAAGCAGCGAATGCCTACTTCCAGGGCTCGACGTATTTCACTAGTTTTTTTACCAACCCCGGAAAATACAATATTACCTGCCTTACCACCGGCTTTTAGTACACGTTCAAGCTCACCTATAGACACAATATCGAAACCTGAACCTAAACGTGCCAGTACGTTCAAAATAGCAATATTGGAGTTGGCCTTAACGGCATAACAAATTAAATGTCGTCGCGATCCAAAGGCCTTATCAAAAGCATGCCAGTGGCGCTCAAATGTCGCGCGCGAGTAAACATACGTAGGCGTACCGTGCTGCCTGGCGATGTCACTCAGGTTAACGTCTTCAGCAAATAGCTGGTTTTCTCTATATTCGAAGTAATCCATAAAATAAAACTAATAGGTAAAGTTGGTCGGGGTTATTTGTTTTTTTGCTGCACTGGCTCATCGGGTAAATACAGTGGGCCCATTTTACCGCAGGCGGTTGTACCTGTAATAAATAGCATCATTATAAATAATGCACTGATTCGTATCCAAGCCATTGCTATACTCTGGTGTCAATTTTACAAAGTACACATTATCTTACTTTATGCGTCTAAAAAGCAGCATTTTTCTTTGGGTTTCTTTTGCCACTATCTTGCCACTCACGGCTTTTATATTAGGCATAACGGCGTATAGCGAGCAGCTATACCGTAAAAATATTGATAATGATATTTATCTAAATATGGAAAATATCGCTAAAGAGCTTGAATTTCGCTTAAGTTATGAGCGCGAGGTTATCCTTTCTTTAGCCAATTCACCGGCAATGAAGCAGTTTGCACCCATATTACGCACCGCTGCGGAAGGTGATCTTCATATAAACTACTTTGAAGAAACTGAACGCCTGAATGATTTTTTAGCTGGCTTTCAACACTCAGTACCTGGCCTAGATACCGTTCGAGTACTTGATATTGATGGCCATGCCTTAATAAAGGTTCGCTTTGGAAAGCAAATTCCAGCAGATTTTGAAGGTTTTGCCGACTTACCGCTGGCTGAAGAAGAGTTAGTCGATTCAGGCTTTTTAAGCTGGATGTGGCAGCTGCCACCGCATAAACTAGTTTACGGCAGCCTGCCTTTAAGTAAGCGAGACTTTGTAAGCGGCCATGAACTTTCTTTAATGAACGCTATCGTGCCGATTGCTGTTGAGAATGATGAAATTATTGGCTTCCTCACAGCACGTGCGGTGGGTGATCAATTTGATCACATTCTGGAGTCATTACCGCGTACCAACAATATTAAAATCAATATTGCAGAGTTCAATCCAGACTCGGCACAGCGACATGGGATGCTGTTATATAGCGATGATCTCAATATACGATTTTCTCACTTACTCACACCTGACACGAAACTTAGTAAGCACACTACTCAGGATATTTGGCAAACTATTGAAAACAAACGTTTTGGCACATACACGCACGAAGAAACAAACAAACGTTATTATTTTAGAGAGTTCCAACCATACAGTAACCAGTTAGTCAGCTGGATAATTGTATTACATCTGGATAACAGTGAAATCGCCGCGCCTTTCCAGCGTATTCGCTTCGGCTTATTAGCGTTTGCAGGCCTGGCTCTTTTTATTAGCTTATTACTCGCCAATATTGGCGCGCGAAATATTGCACAACCCATTACGCATTTTGCTGGCATTTTAAAACGCTATGCTGATGGCGAATCAAAATTCTCTGAACACACCTCAAAAGGTGCAGATGAACTAAAGCAGCTTGATCATTCTTTTCATTATTTAGTAGATACGCTTGAAAAAACACAGCAGGAACGTGATAGTGCTCAGAAAATGATGTTGCAAAATGCCAAGCTTGCCAGCATTGGTGAAATGGCTGCTGGTATTGGCCATGAAATCAATAACCCGCTAAATAATATTTTATCTTATGCTGCTTTAATTGAACGTGATTTACCTGATAATAAAAAAGATCTACAACAAGACATACAAGGTTTGCGTAATGAGGCAAAACGCGCAGGAAAAATTGTTAAAGGCATATTGAATTTCGCACGACAGGTACCACCCGAATACACTGAATTTGATTTACATGCATGGCTTAAAGACACCTTGTTGCTAACTCATTCTCAAGCACATAAATACAATGTTGAAATTCTTCTGCATGACACTCCTAATTTGCTTGTTAACGGCGACCGCAATCAATTACAACAAGTACTGGTCAATTTACTCATGAATGCAATTCAGGCGAGTAAGCCAGGTGACTCAATTAATGTAAAAACATCATCAGATAGCGACTATTTTAATATCATTATTGAAGACCAGGGTCCCGGTATTAAACAGGAAAATATAGACAAAATATTCGATCCATTTTTTACTACAAAAAATGTGGGCGAGGGAAGTGGGTTAGGCCTTTCTATTAGCATTGGCATTATGCAATTTCATAATGGCTCTCTTTCCCTTAACAACAAACCAAATGGCGGTGTTAATGCTATTATGAAATTACCATTACACGCTGTGCACCCATAAACTATAGATATGTCTAATATGATACAAAAACGCATACACTTTATTGACGACGACCCAACTGCTGGAGATTTATTCCGTCGCTTTGCTCGTGACAAGGAATATAGCGTTAGCGTTTATAAAGACCCCTTAGCTGCACTAAAAGATATTCGCGAAAATGGTAGCAGTCTAGTTATTACAGATTTAAGCATGCCCGGCATGTCCGGCCTCGACTTATTAGAAGCCGTAAGACAAACAGATATTGAACTTTCCGTAATAATGATTACAGGATTTTCCACCGAGGACAATGCCATTAAGGCATTACGTCTGGGTGCAACTGACTTTATTAAAAAACCATATGATGTTGATAAACTACTTTCCCAGGTAGATGACGTACTTAAAAAATCAGACTCGCGCAAAAAAGAAAAAGCTGATCGACCAAGCGTAAAAGATAAACAAGACCAGTTTGGTATGATTGGAAAATCAACTGCCTTAACAAAGATTTATGACATCATTGATAAAATATCAGATATACGCTGCAACGTTATTATTGAAGGAGAGTCGGGCACGGGTAAGGAACTAGTTGCCCATGCATTACATAATCATTCCGAGTTTTCCGACCAACCATTTATAGTTATTGATTGCGGTTCTCTCACTGACACTTTATTGGAGAGTGAACTATTTGGACATGAGAAGGGCGCTTTTACCGGTGCCACGCATACCAAACATGGTTTATTAGAAGTCGCCAGTGGCGGCACTATTTTTCTTGATGAAATTTGTAATATTTCTGACAGTATGCAAATGAAATTAATGCGTGCCGTACAAGCACAAACCGTTACACGCGTCGGCGGCATTATACCTATCGATATTGATGTACGTTTCGTCGTTGCCACAAATCGAAACATCGAAGATATGATTGCTGCAGGTCAATTCAGACACGACCTATATCACAGACTTAATGTTGTAAAAGTAACTATGCCTCCATTACGAGAGCGCGAAGAAGATCTTGAATTATTAATTGGACACTTTATAAATGAATTTAAAGAACGCTATCAACGAGATATAAAAGGCTTCGATACTGCATCGATGCAAAAACTAAAAAGTTATAGCTGGCCCGGCAATATTCGCGAGCTACGCAACTTAGTCGAACGTAATATTGCACTAGCAGATGGACCCATATTAAATATTGAACAAAATTTATTGGTTGGAAAAAATAGTGATGGTATTGATGCGGACTCACCAACCTTAGATACACTGGAGAAACGTTATATTTTAAAAACGCTTAACAATTTTAATGGCAACAAAGAACAAACTGCATCTTTACTTGGTATTAATAAATCTACGTTATGGCGAAAACTACAAAGCTGGCAAAAAAGCGATGAGGTTGAAGAAAATTAAATGCCCATTGGAGATCAGATAAGAGGACAAGACTTATTTTTACGCCAACAGCCAAACAAAAATGTTAATGGTCCTGTCATAATATGCGATGGCATCCAGACCCCTGAAAATTTTGGCTCTATTTTAAGGGTAGCGGACGCTGCCGGAAGCCAGAATATTTGGTTGTTAGATAGCGACCTGGATCTAAAAAGCAAAAAATTATCTAAGCTAGCCAGAAGCGCAGATCAGCACCTGAAGATTGATCACTTATCCCTATCGTGTTTTGTAGAGAAAAGAACGCATTTTAAAAATCTTTGCGCTCTGGAAATCACTACTCATTCTATCAATATTTTCGAAACTGACATTAGTAGCTGTGACGGTATTATTATTGGCCATGAGTCTTTAGGCATTAGACCTAAATTGCTCAGCTATTGTGATAGGGCTATTCACCTACCTATGTACGGCACCAATGGTTCGATGAATGTTAGTCATGCCTTAAGTGTATTTCTATACGAGTGGCGTCGTCAGCAATAAATTCTACCTCACTATTAACAAGCCTCATATTTTTGTCTATTATAAATAAGTGCTCATTTAAGTAAGTCATATTATTGTATTGTTTTAAGGCCTTTTCATGAACTCACTTTTTCAATGGTTTTCCTCTATAAGTATGCGCTGGAAACTACAAATCAGCTTTTTCCTTGTCACGATGATTACTATTATTATCAATCGTTGGGTTGGTTATGGGGAAATTGACACTCTTATTAATATTGCCCGTGATCATAATATTGACCCAGCTGTTATCCAACTATTAGAACAACGGCTAACAGTTTATATACAAGACACTATTTGGCAGTCCTCCGTAGAGTTTATTGTTTTATTTTTAATTATTAGTGTTCTATCTGGCTTTCTTGTTAAACCTATACTTGCACTTTGTGAAGCCTTGGATTCAGTTGAGCATGGTGACTTAACTCGCGAGCTAGAAATTACATCGGGTGATGAAGTCGGTATTCTTGAAACACGCTTCAACGCAATGAGAGTTCATCTAAATGAAATAATGCAGAATCTCGATGCTAGCAGCAAGCAAATGACTAACTCTGCTTTTCAAGTTTCCGCTATCTCACACGAAATATCTCAGGTTGAGGGCCGAGAACATGAACGCACTAACGACGTTATGCAGGCCATGTCTGATTTACAGCATAGCCTTGTGGAAGTTAATCAAATGGCCGCTGATGTCAGTACTATTTCAAATAGCACTGAAGATACTGCCAGAAAAAGTATTTCACATGTGTCTACAAGTATTTCCACCATGGAACACATGTCACGCGAGGTTGATACCGCAGCCGCTCAGATGGTTGAACTGAATGATTCAGCAAAAGAAATCGTCGATGTCGTAAAAGGTATTCATGATATTGCCGAACAAACGAATCTACTAGCCTTAAATGCAGCCATTGAAGCTGCAAGAGCAGGTGAGCAGGGCCGAGGCTTTGCTGTAGTCGCAGATGAAGTACGCGCACTTGCCAACCGCACAACGCAATCGACCGATAAAATCAGTAATATCATCGAACAACTCTACGAAAAAGTTACACGCGTTTCTGACACTATGAACACGGTTGTAGATAGTGCCACCATCACTCAAAATAGTTCACGTGAAATAGGCACTATTATGGAGTCTATGGCGAATGAAATTTCTAAAACTGCTGAGAGCAATTTAAATATTGAGGCAGTAAGCGGTGAGCAAACGCAGCGACTAGATGATCTACAACAAAGCCTGCAACGCTTATTCGAGATAAATAAGGAAAATCATGCAAAGGTTGAAACAACTGCGGGCATTTCAGATGACTTATATCACGTAACTGAAAGCCTACAGCATATGTTATCTGAATTTACGTTTGATAAAAAAGAACTTGATGTAAACTTTACTGGGGATGAAACTCGACGACATCCACGCGTGGGATATCGTTTAAGAGTTGAAGCTTCACAAAATGGTATATTGAGTGGCGGCACCTGCATGGACTTCAGTATAACTGGAATGAAACTCAGACTATCCGAAACTTTATCAAGCAATGAAATCTTTCAATTACAAATATTTGTACCCCATGATGACTTAAGTGAATATGGAAACCAAAACCCACTAACGGTAGATGCTCGGGTTGTTTGGGCATCTCAACAGGGTGGCTATGTAATGCATGGGATTGAGTATGAAAATCTGAATGATTCTGCAATACAGTCCATCAAGAAATGTATTGCTTATTTTCATGATGTTGACTAATCGAATTGGCCTTGTCTTATCTAAATATATACTTGGCTAGCTTGCTTCGATTAAATATAAAAAATTATTAACACTATCTTGCAAGGCTTTTTTCTATTTCATTCCTTTTTTCTACACCTTCCAATAGCTCAATTAGCTTAAGAGAAAAATCCATTGCAGTACCTACTGAGCGTGAGGTGATTGTTTTTCCATCTACTTCTATAGCTGTATTTTTAATTTGTGTATTTTTTAAAGCCAAACTATCTAACACGCCGGGATAACTAGTTGCCACCTTGTTTTCTAATATACCTGCCTGCGCTAATGCTTTTGGCGCAGCACATATTGCTGCTACATATTTATCCGCATTAGCATGTTTCTTTAATATGTCCTGTACTATTTCGTTATCACGCAGGTGATCAGATCCAGGCAAACCACCGGGTAATACAACCATATCAAACTGGATGTTTTGCACATTTTGTATTTGAGTATCTGGAATAATTGTTGTCCCTCTTGACGCGACTACCGGCGATTCGTCCAAGCCTGCGGTTGTCACTTTGATTCCAGCACGCACTAATAAATCTATTATAGTAATTGCTTCTAATTCTTCACAACCTTGTGCTAATGGCACTAAAACATCTGTCATTTTATTCTCCTTCAGATGCACCCTGTGTTGAAGTTAAAATATGCATTCCTTTAAGCAGGTTTAGTGCCTCATGAATTTTATAGTCGTTATGTAGTTTCTTAACGGTATCGTTTAACTCATTAGTAGTAGTTTTAGTTACATTTTTATCGTTGTTATCTACTTCATTAATCTCATCGGGATTACTTAAGTGACCTGACAAATCGGCTTCTTTTATTTTAGATATACCATTATTTGCCTCTGCCGTTAATCGCATATCCTTAATCTTAATGTCAGGCTCTATACCTTCTGCCTGAATAGATCGGCCACTGGGTGTAAAATATCGTGCTGTGGTGAATTTCACTGCTCCACCATTACGCAATTCCTGAATGGTTTGCACCGAACCTTTACCAAAAGACTTCTCACCCATAATCACGGCTCTTTTATGATCTTGCAATGCGCCTGCCACTATTTCTGATGCCGATGCTGAACCCGCATTAATTAAAACAACAATAGGCGCTTTATTTAAAACATCGCCTGACTTAGCATTAAATTCGAAATATGAATTACTCACTCTACCCTGCGTGTATACCAGCTTACCTTTTTCAATAAACAAATCAGACACGTCTGCTGCTGCATTTAAAACGCCGCCAGGATTATTTCTTAAATCAACAATTAATCCATTTAATGGCGACTTTCCTTGTTTCATTAGATTTTCTATTGCGCTTTTTAAATGCTTTGCCGTTTTAGATTGAAAAGTACTAATTCGCACATAACCAAATCCTGGCTCTAACATATAACTTTTCACGCTCTTAACTTTTATAATGGCACGCTCTAGTTCAAAATTGATTGGTGCCTCAATGCCTTCTCGCATAACACTTAATTTAATTTTAGAACCCGGCTTACCGCGCATAACCTTAACAGCATCATTTAGACTCATGTCTTTTACCGGCTTGCCATCTAAATTAATAATTAAATCACCCGCCTTTAAACCGGCTTTATAAGCAGGCGTATCATCTATGGGGGAAATAACTTTTACATAACCGTCCTCCATACCTACCTGAATACCTAATCCACCAAACTGACCGGTAGTACCAATTTTTAATTCTTTGTATTCATCGGTATCAAGATATGTCGAGTGCGGATCTAAACCTGAAAGCATACCGCGTATGGCGCTTTCTAATAGTTCCTTATCGCTTACTTCTTCTACATAATCAGATTTAATACGCGCAAAAATATCTGAGAAATTACGTAATTGATCAAGAGGTAAACCCTGTTCAGATTGCTTTGCTTTTTCTTCTATGTCTGATGTTGCCGCATAACTCGTACTGAAAATAAGGTTACTAAGAACACTCACAGTGAATAAAAAAGCGGCAGATACTACACGTGCTCGTGTCATAGTTAACTCCTGTTTAAACACAAAATCATATTAAGCTATGACCATCTCTAAGGCTTAGCATCAACTCTGACATCTGTGAACATTAAATAATTTCATGTTAATTAAATTTATTATAGTGTGTGCTCCCACTAAATATCTTGCAGCGCTACATGTTGCACACGACTAGAACACCACTTTTTAGGGTTAATGGGCTTACCCTGCTTACGTATCTCAAAATATAATCCTGATTGTGATTGCCCACCACTATCGCCCACGCTGGCTATCACTTCACCGGATTCAACCCAGTCACCTACCTGCTTATAAAGCTCCTGGGAGTAACCATACAAGCTCATATAGCCATCGTTATGATCAATTATCGTGATAAAGCCATAACCTTGTAGCCAATCTGCAAAGGCCACTCGGCCATTACTCACTGATCTTATTGGCGTATCATAATCAGAGCGAATAACCACACCGTTCCACTTGAGATCTCCCTGGCTTCGCGTACTTCCAAAGTTTGCTCTAAATTTGCCTTTGACTGGCCAGGGTAATTTACCCTTTAAAGTTCCAAACGGTTTCTGATTAAGTGGATTAGCCGGTATATCCGCCAATAATTCACCCAGCGATTCAAGTAAGGTCTCAATCCGTCCTCGACTAGACTCTAAACCCTCTAATGTGATTTGCTGGTTGTCTATGTCCTTTTCCAGTCTCGCGAGTAAAGTCTTTCGGTTATTTCTGTGTCTATCTAGCTTCTTTTTACTACTGCTTTTTTTAGCCAGTAAATCCTTAAGCTCTTTACTAACGTCAATCACTTTTGCTTGCAGTATTTTTTCTTTTTCAATACTGCTGATAAAACTCTCTATTTCTTTGCCTCTGGCTTGGTTTAAGTACGTGTAGTACACCATAGCACGGCCCATTTCTGATGGATCTTGTTGATTTAAAAGCATTTTTAATTGTGGCTGCTGCCCCATGGAATAGGCAGAGCGAATCTGTGCAGCTAGCAATTTTCGCTGTTTATCCAGGTTTCTCTTTAGCTTTTTTAGCTCAGAGCGAGTTT
>Ga0316204_10005084_pt1 | contig 22398 bp, 19 predicted proteins | sample 6monrhotite_MG_2_FD_205661 | JGI IMG/M metagenome (GOLD analysis project Ga0316204, IMG submission 205661) | Microbial mat bacterial communities from mineral coupon in-situ incubated in ocean water Damariscotta River, Maine, United States -... | ecosystem: Environmental > Aquatic > Marine >... | reverse complement strand
AAAAAGGTCTCTTTGTTACTTCTAATAAAATTTAACTTTTTGATATTAAAAGATTAATTTATTTGTTTTTGTCGTTTTATAAGATCTACACCCAAATGAATTACGCGAGCCACAAAAAAAGAAAGAAAAAATCACAGTACAATCTTATCGAGACATTAAGATCGCATTAATTGATGATAATGAAGCCACAGCAGCGGTTCACACTAAGCTTTTAGCTGGGTTTGGCTTTACAATAAGTCGCTTCAATTCAATCGAAAAGCTCGAACAAGTGTTCGAACCACAAACATTCAATTTAGTGTTAATTGACATCGATAACACCATTGACCAGTCTCAAGAAATGTTTGCATATGCTGCCAAACTAAGATCGGCCGGTACCGACCTATTTGTTCTATCCTCCTCAAGTACATTTGAAAAAAGGCTTGCAGCAGTAAGAGCCAACGTAAACGAATACCTGTTAAAGCCGATTAACATCACCACTTTGGTATCCAAAATCCGTAAAAACTTCAAACTAGATTTGATCAGACCCTATAGAATTTTACTGTTAGATGACCAAGCCTCAGTTGGCATCTTTTATAAATCGTTACTTGAGGACGAACACGTTGAAGTGCTGGCAATAAATCAAGCAGAGTCAATTATGACTGAATTAGAGTCTTTTCATCCTGATGTTTTTTTGTTAGACATGCATATGCCAAACATCAGTGGACTGGAAGTAGCACGCATACTCCGCCAGCAAGCTAAGTATGACTATGTACCGATTATTTTTCTCACCGCGGATGAAGATATTAATACCAAACTTGACGTTTTAGAGTGTGGTGCTGATGACGTCATTCCCAAAAACACCCCATCTAACCTTATCGTGCAACAGATTGACAGTCGCATTCAAAGAGGTCAGGAAATCCGATATCTTGCATCTAGAGATAGCCTAACAGGTGTTCTCAATCACGGACAAATTATGGATGCGGCAACTCATGCACTAAGGCTTGCTTCGCGCCAACAAAAACCTACTGTGGTGGTGATGATTGATTTAGATCATTTTAAAGGAGTAAATGATAAATATGGTCATATGAGTGGCGATAAAGTACTGATTTCTTTAGGACAATTATTGCTGCAATCAGTACGAGACACTGATTATGTGGGTCGTTATGGCGGAGAGGAGTTTATGGTGGTGTTTAGTGATACAGACCCTAGTATCATCGAAAGTAAAATGAACAACATTTTAACCGCCTTTTTGCAGATCAATTATACCGTTGCGGACACGTCCTTTCATTGTAGTTTTAGTGCAGGTTTGGCTAGCTCCGCTCATCATGAAAAGCTCAGTGAGCTTATCGCTTCGGCCGATGCGGCGTTATACAAGGCTAAAAAGGCTGGTAGAAGCAAAATTTGTGTGGATCAATAAAATGCTAATTATAAGCTGGCGCGTTAACCTCACCTCATTTTAGCAAGCAAACTCAATAGGCTTAATATATTCGACAACTTTTTGATTGTCACACATATCCTTAAATGCCTGTCCTAGACTATCACTTTGTGAAATAACAGTTTGCCAATATTTAATACGTTGCGCTGCTGGCATGGTTTCAAAGTCTTTTCTGTCAGGAATTTTGCCGTAAGGTAGGCTAGCGACAAATTCGCCTGAGGGCACCAACATGACCACGTCATCGTAACTGCTAGCATGGGGTAGACGTTTTTTAAGGGATTTATCAAACCAGCCGGGTATAGGTTTTGCATAAAAGTGCGGATACAACACTAAACCTTTTTGCGGCCCAAAGGTTAAGTCAAAGTGATAATCAATAATGCCACCATCTCGATACACGCCTTGAGGTGCACCATCAATGTTCTTTACCCCTTCAATTACAATAGGAATAGAGCCTGATGCCATCAAGGCTTTCGGTAAATTTTTAGCTGTTAAGGGAACTGAATACGAGGGCATGTTATTCGGATCATTAACCTTTAAATCAGCGTTAGGTGCCGAAAACAAATAACGTTGGTAAAACTTTTCTAACCATTTGCGCTTTAGCGCATTAGCGCTGGCGCTGGCAATTAGGCCCGTCATTTGTAACGATTTGGCTTCGAACTGGGTTAAACCTTTACACTTTGCTACGATAAAATGAGCTTTAATGACAGGGTTGTTAATTATTTCTTCACAACCATTTTTACCTAATACAAATTTCAGCAGCGCAGTGCCTTTTTCAGTAATTTCTTTGGCGCTTGGCTTATCAGAATAAACAGTATGAGAATAACGCTCAGCTAGGCGATTGATCGCAGACAAGGGGTCGTTTTGCGCGAAACAGGCAAACCGAAACGCTCCCGCTGACGAACCAATAATATTAAGTGGTCTGGTGCGTCCGGCAAAAAATTCTGGGAAGATATAACGATCCAGTCCCGCTAAGACAAACCACTTAGGTCCGCCGGATGCACCCAACATATAATCAAATAAATCTGCACTAAAGCCCTGTTGTTTAATCCGTGCAAAGGCATTTTTCCCTGCATAAATATCCAATACCCGCATACATTTCCTTCTTTGCCTATTCTCTGTATTACTCATGATAAATTTCCTCAAATGATGTAATTTCAAGCAAGCTTTTAACTATCGAGTGTTTTACAACCAGACGTATTTTTTCTATATATATCAGCTTATTAAGCAACATATAAACAGAACTGAACAGAGTTATCCACAGGAACGGTGGATAACCTTAGCTTGACATCAATACGGCCGACTGTTTTGCTATCATACTCAAAAATGGAACTTAATATATACCCAAAGCCATTGGAGTTGCAGCTAGGCGGCAAAGGAACTCAGCCCCATGAGCTTAGGCGTACTAAGTGATTGGGGTGAGTGAGAGCAGCCAACAACGCTGCAGCTTCAAGGGAGACGGGTATAATCCTAGAAACCGCAGTTGACTGCTACAAGTGATATTTAACATTATGATCTATCTGAAAATATGCGTTATTTTGTATCTCACCTCTTGGGTGAAAGCACTACAGACATTGAAGCTAGTTAAAAACCGCTGGCTCTACTTTATTGAATACGCCTAAAATGGCAATATTTAGTCGCCTAGTAGAGGCCAACTCGCTGCCAGCACATAAAAAGGCTATAGACATTTTTAGTCCGTTAACAGGCAAAGTGGCGCCATTGGATGAGGTGCCCCATGCCCTTTTTACTGCACGCATGTTTGGCGAAGGCATAGCCATCAAACCCTCCGGGTATCAAGTATTAGCGCCGTTTGCTGGCACTATGCTGCATTTCCCAGAACTGGCTAATCAATTAAGGTTGCAGGCGAAAAATGGCCTACGGCTGCAAATACAGCTAGGGATTGATTCTCACCTTATGATGGGGGAAGGGTTTAAGAGGATAATCAAACAAGGTGAAACCTTTGAACAGGGTCAACTGCTGGCGGAATTTTCGCTAGTTAAGATGAAAAGACAACTACCCAGCATTTTATGCCCCATTACCCTACTCAATAGCGACAAAGTAAAAGGTATTCAAGGGCACTATTTTCAGGTTATCGCTGGTGAGGATAAGATGATGACGGTTTTCATATAATTTGGGAATAACTGTAAACTAAAATGATTGGCATCTCCCTTTACCTAGCTTACCCTTTGTCGTTATAGTCATTGTATAAATGATTTCAGTAATTTAAATAGGACACTATGACCACCCTATACGGCATTAAAAATTGTGACACCATCAAAAAAGCACGTGTTTGGTTATCCACAAATAATATTGACTATTCCTTTCATGATTACCGCCAAGACGGTCTTGAATCCAAATGGCTAGCACAAACGGAACACGTCTTAGGCTGGGAGCTAATGCTAAATAAACGCGGCACTACTTTTCGCCAGTTAAGTGAAGAGCAAAAACAAGGAGTTGATAAAACGGCAGCCTTAGCACTTATGCTTGAATACCCAGCTATGATAAAGCGCCCCATACTTATCCATAACGATAAGCTTTTTATAGGTTTTAAAGCAGATCAATACGCGGAGGTGTTTTCATGAGTCGCACCCTTGATTTGACTAAGGAGTTGATCAACAGAAAATCTGTCACCCCTGAAGATGCTGGGTGTCAGGAAATGATAGCAAATATCCTTAAACCTTTAGGTTTTGACATTGAAGACTTAACTTTTGCCGACACTAAAAACATTTGGGCTCGTAGAGGTACAGATGGACCACTATTTTGTTTTGCCGGGCATACAGACGTAGTACCTTCTGGCCCTGAACAGAATTGGCAAACCCCGCCCTTTGAAGCCACTGAAAAAGATGGCTTTATTCATGGCCGAGGTGCAGCAGATATGAAAGGCAGCTTGGCCGCCATGTTAGTGGCCACGGAAAAGTTTGTAAAAGCAAATCCACAACATAAAGGCTCAATTGCTTTTTTAATTACCAGTGATGAAGAAGGACCTTTTATTAATGGCACCACTAAGGTGATTGATACCTTAGAAGAGCGCAACGAAAAAATCAACTGGTGTTTAGTTGGCGAGCCATCGAGCACTAACCAAGTGGGTGATATTGTCAAAAATGGCCGTAGAGGTTCATTAACTGGCGATTTATTAGTTAAGGGAATTCAAGGCCACGTCGCCTACCCTCACTTAGCTAGAAATCCTATTCACGAGTCAACCCTAGCACTAGCAGAATTAGCTAACACCACTTGGGACAGAGGCAATGAATCTTTCCCGCCTACTAGTTTTCAAATATCTAATATCAATGGCGGCACAGGTGCCGGTAATGTTATACCCGGTGAATTAGAAATCTGTTTTAACTTTAGGTTTTCTACTGAAGTGACTGACCAGATATTAATAACCAGAGTGACCCAAGTATTAGATGCGCATAAGCTGGACTACGACATTGACTGGACCTTTAATGGCCAACCTTTCTTAACCGATTCTGGGGAGTTAGTAGAAGCCACACAACAAGCCATCAAACACTGCACTGGCAGAGAAACCTTGTTGTCCACCGCTGGAGGCACTTCAGACGGACGTTTTATCGCGCCTACCGGAGCCCAAGTGATTGAACTAGGACCCGTTAACGCCACTATCCACAAGATTGACGAATGCGTGAAAATTGACGATCTCTATACTCTAGCGGATATTTACCAAGATATATTGCAACGGCTGTTAGCGTGATCACCCAAGCACACACATTGGGTAAAGATGAAAGTCTATTAGTCGAATGCCAAAACGGTTTTCGGCTATTACCAGAAGTGTGTGAAGCATTTAAGCGGATGCAAGCGGCGGCGGCACAAGATTCTGTAGACATACAAATTGTCAGCAGTTATCGAGGCTTCGACCGCCAATTGCAGATTTGGCAAAATAAGTGGTCTGGCAAAACAACCTTGTTAGACGCGAATGAAAACACCTTAGATGCGACGACCCTGACTGACCAAGAAAAGATACTCGCAATACTCACATGGTCCGCCCTGCCAGGGGCCAGTCGTCATCATTGGGGCACTGACTTAGACGTGTATGACAAAAATGCTGTTGCAAAGAGTCAGCATGACTTTCAGTTAGTTTGCAGCGAATACGATCAAGGCCCTTGTACCCAGCTCAATAACTGGCTAAACGAACACGCCATTCAGTTTGGGTTTAGCAGGCCCTATGCTGAATATACAGGGGGCATAGCTCGCGAGCCTTGGCATCTTAGCTTCCAAGCAAGCGCAGACAAAATATTTTCCCAATTAAATGAGCAGTCACTGCTAAACAATCTCAGGCAGTCGAATATTCTTGGTTTAGAGAGTATTGTAGCTAATATGCCTGAAATATATCAGCGCTTCGTTTTAAACAAGGGATTGGTACCAAGCCGTATAAATAAGTGACCACTCAGCGAGTTTTAAAGAAACTTAATCAAGGCGCGTGAATGCAGGAATAGTGGTGCTCTTTCAATTTAATGCAACGCAGAGTAAGCTACTTTAAACCTCGTCCTTCGGAAAAGCCCCAGCCGGTTTTGTGCTGCGTTCTCGCTACTTGAAAGGGTAATGCCATTGCTGCGCAACGACGCCTTGTCCAAAATCGGCTGGGGCTTTCTGAGAGGACACTTACTTATACGGAATGGTACATATGAATATTTGGATAGTGGTAGTGATTATAGCCTTAGTCTTGGGGCTGATTATCGGCAACATATTATTGTTAAAACAAAGTGCCAATCAAAAACTACCTAAGCCCAATAAAGATAACAATGCGTCATATGATCGTTTTGAAGACAAAGATGATTAAGCCCTCACTTACCACTAACCATTAAGATTTTGTTCAATGAAGATATTGCTACTGACCAACAAAGATATCGCTAGCAATTTAGCTCTTAACACTCTATTTCGAACAATAACAGGGCAACATCAGTTCCAAGTTTTGCTGTCATCAAGTGTTGGAAAAAACACTAAGAACAAACCTCAACCCTTGATAGACTTAGCCTTTTTTGAACAAGATTTATTTAACCAAATCCTGTTCCCTGCCCTGCAAAACAATCCTTCGCCTATAAAGGGTAAATTTCGCAGTTTTGCTGGATTCAAGTCACTTGGTATAGAAGTATCGGATATACACTCGATAAACTGTCAGGCGGGGCTTAAAACAGTGAATGCGTTTGCGCCTGATCTTATTGTTTCAATTCGATTTGGATTGATATTACAAGCTGAAGTAATTGGCATTCCAAAACTTGGCGTAATTAATTTACACTCAGGTGAATTACCAAACTATCGTGGGGTCATGGCGACCTTCAGAGCTATGCAACAAGACGATGCTGAATGCGGCACTAGCCTTCATTACATTAGCGACAGTGGCATAGATAGCGGTGAAATTATCAGCATTAGTAAGCGAGTATTGGATTATAAGCGTTCTTATCTTCACAATACTTTATCCCTTTACGAGACGGGTATTAAAGATGTGGTTAATGCTATTACTGAGATAGAAAACTCAGGGAAATGTGGGACCTATTTTCCACATTCAGAAGGAAATTACTTTTCATTTCCCTCTGAACAAGAAATAAAAGATTTTCAACAAAAAGGCCTTAAACTATACGAATATCGAGATGTTATCGATATCGCCCAGAGCTATTACTGAGGGCTCTTTTTAATATGGTTTATCACAAACCAAAGGCACGCTTTGCGCCATCGTCGTGATGGTTTTTGTCTCGAATCCTTTCGAGCCAGTGACTTCTTTTCAACAGCCAAAAGAAGTCACCAAGAAAGGCCGCTCGCAACTAAAGTTTTTAACCACAAAAAATGGCTTATTCTTGGGTCGTTTCGAATGTTTCCCTTCAAGCTTCACTCAAATGACTTCCATGTCATTTGCCCCAAGAATAAGCCATTTTTAGCTGAAACTATAAAAAAATCGGCCGCAAGCGACCGAGTTTTAAGAGCTAACAACTTTATCGCCCTGCGATAAAGACTCAAAGAGCCAAAAGCAGGAAAGCATAAACTGGGAAAAAGCCCCCAGTTTACACTATCCAGCTCGGGGGCAAGCCCACCGAGATTTACGCTACGCGGTTAAAGGCGGGAAAGGCAGTGGCGGAGCCACCTAAGATGGACATCGGCGAAGCCGATGTTACGATGATGATTATCCTGCTAGCTTAGTCGTTAAAGGTCAACTCGATATCAACCGCCCTGACCCTATCGATTTCGTAAAATAAGCCATTTTTTTTGCTGAAACTTTAAAGGCGGGAAAAGCAGTGGCGGAGCCACCAAAGATTTAGGTAGGCAAAAAAGAAGCTATATATCTCTTCGTAATACTTTGATTTAACTATTCTTTTATTGATTTGTTACAATGGCTGTCTCTGTAATTCTTTTGGCTGTGTGCTTACCTTATCAAGTAGAGGACTTGCACCTACGATCTTCTACCGATTTATCTCGGCGGACTGGGTGTATTTGTAATAATGTTGTGCTTATGAAACCCTTAACAAAAAGTAAAAAATCATGCACTATCAGTAAATTAATAAGATGAATTTAAAACAACATAAGGAAGTTGAATGCAGCGAAAAACGATAGCGAAGAGTAATATCAGACCGTTAGGCTTACTTGGGATATTACTCGCAATAGTTACGATGACTGCATGCAGTAATGGCGAAACATCTGCAAATCCCAATGCAGTCGCGCCACCTCCTCCATATTGGGAAATTGCCACACCAGATTTTAGTTTTGACCCTGACAGGCCAGTCATCACCTTGCAAGGTGCACAAGTCATGTTGCTAAATATAGGTGAAGCATTTATAGATCCAGGCGCCACATCCAATGACGTCCAGGATGGTAATTTAAGTGACGAAATTAGTGTGGATGTACAGCTTGATAATACCCAAGCCGGAGACTACTTTGTTCGTTACCAGGTATCAGACTCGTCAGGAAAGCAGGCCATTGATGCCATTAGGATCCTTCGCGTTGTAGAAGACTTACCGGTAGATATTTCGCCACGCCCTGTCGGAACGACACAATCGCACCTGGGATATATTGAGTATTTACCTGATGACTATGGTTTAGATCCTGAACGAAAATATCCACTCTTGATTTACAACCATGGGAATGGCGCAAACGTAGAGTTTGCTGGCAATGATCCATTAGGTGCGTTGGGCGCTTTATTACAAAATGCAGGGCCTCCTTTGTTGTTGAATGCCGGTCAATGGGACCCGAATTTGCCTTTTATTGTCCTTGTCCCACAGTTTGGTAATGTCGCGAATGTAGATGTACCTAGTAGAATTGACGCATTTGTTGATTTCGCTATCAACACTTATGGCATTGATGAATCTCAAGTTTATTTTACCGGATGGAGCCAAGGCGGCTTTCTTAGCTTTCTATACGCCATTGAACATCCCGACAGGGTAGCTGCCATTATCTCCATTTCAGGTGGGATTCCGCTAGACCCTGATGCCTTACCTGAGAATTTCTGCAACATTGCAAATGTGCCTGTTTGGGCTTTTCATGGCAATCAAGATGATGTTGTACCCTTCGAGTCAAGCATCCAAAGCATCAACCTGATCGAGCAAAATTGCCAGCCTAAAATAAGACCACGTTTGACTATATTAGAAGATAGAGATCATGTTATCCATCATTCCGTTTTCAATCTAACTGCTATGCAGGGAGGTAATTTAGGTTACACCAGTGATCCTAATTTTGACCCTTACGATCAGAGTATCTTTGAATGGTTATTAAGTTTCGATTTAGACGATAGGTAAAAACAACAAGCGCCCCTCAACCCAAGTACGCCGTTGTTCGTAACTCTGCCCCGTAAATTTATCTTGGCCGTAAATCAAAGTGATCTAACCCTATCGATCTACCCCATCGATCTGGACCCCATCGATCTCGAGATGTGATTGAAATCGCCGAGAGCTATTGCCAATAGCATTTATTACTTTTGTTTATTAAAAGCGAAAGCACGCTTCGCGCCATCGTCCTTGATGGTTTTTGTCTCGATTCCTTTCGAGCCAGTTACTCTTTTTCAACAGCAAAAAAGAGTAACCAGAAAATGCCGCTCGCTGCTAAAGTTTTTAACCGCTAAAAATGGCTTATTCTTGGGTCGTTTCGAATGTATCCCTTCAAGCTCCACTCAAATGGCGTCCTTGCCATTTGCCCCAAGAATAAGCCATTTTTAGCTGAAACTTTAAAGGCGGGAAAAGCAGTGGCGGAGCCACCTAAGATTTAGATAGACAAAACCGAAGCTATATAACTCTTCGTAATAGTTTGATTTCTGTAACTTTCTATTTTGTTCTTTAGTCAACAGCGGACAACACGAAAATAGATCTATAATCTTTTTTCATAATAAAAGGGTCAGTGTCAAATAAAGCTGGAATAAAAAGTGTCAAATAAAGCTAATCTTCCAGCTTTAATATCATCTTCGTTGCAAAACACCACTTGGCGATTATTCCCTCTCTGGATAACATACTCTGGAACGCCTGCCGCTGATGCTCTTAACTTTCTTGTCATGATCATTCATCGCATACCCTTCTACCAACTCAACACCCTGCTGTCTGCACAACTCCCTAAGTATTTTTCCTATGTCTCTTCTTATTGTCCCGTAAATTGCCTTTTTCCTATATTTAGGAACAAATACTACGTGATATTTGCAATAATGTTTTACGTGAGCTTGGTTTTGCCAGTCTCTCATTTGTGGCCTTCTTATTCGAACTTGCCGGTTCTGTTAAAGAGGCCATTTTCGCAGCTTTGCACGCAGTGACGGCGGAGCCTTTTCGAGTCACACCGCCAGAGACGGTGGTTTACCAAGTTTTAATTAACAAGAAAGTCACGTTAATTCCTTTTTAGCTGCCCCCCAGATTAAAGGCGGAAAAGCAGTGGCTGAGCCACCAAAGAATAAAAATAGGCGTAAGCCGATGCTTTTGTCTTTTGCCCTACCCTCGCATGTATGTTCGCCAATTATTTCTGGTATTTAGTAGGTCAATTTGCAGGGATGCAAATTGAGTCGTAGAGTGCTGGGAGCACATTACGACGACCTGCTAAATATCAGAAATAATTGGATGAAGAACATAGTTTGGCGAGCGGCTTTTTTTGCCTACTTTTTTTAGCTGCAGCAAAAAAGTAGGTCGCACAGAAGGGATTCTGTGAGAAACCTGCCATGGAGGGCAGTAAGCGTCAGCGCATGCTTTAGTCATAGAGTCAGCTTTATCGCTGCGTAAAAGAGCAAAAATACGCTTCGCGGGATGGCAGTGCCCGCTAGGGCACTAACTAAAACTATCTGCTATAGCTTACTTATCAACATACCGAATAGCCGTCCCACTAATACTCACCATCAACATACTGCCGCCTTTACCTACCACTTCATAGTCAATATCGACGCCAATAACCGCATTGGCACCAATAGAGCGAGCTTCTTGCTCTAGCTCCTGAAAACCAATTTTTCTTGCTTTGGTCAGTTCATCTTCGTAGGCGCCTGAACGACCGCCAACAATGTCACGGATTGACGCAAATATATCTTTAAATATATTCGCCCCCATCACAGCTTCACCTACAACAATACCTAAATATTGTTCGATTTTTTTGCCTTCTAGCTGATTAGTTGTGGTTATTATCATTTGTTACTCCTTGCTTCAATGTCAGTCTTAATTAGGTTAATTTTTTTGACTAGTTGCTCATCTGAATAAGCTTTAGCCGGAACCTGCCCCCAGATAGGTTTAGGCCAACTAACATCATGTTGGTAGCGCACAATATGATGTAAATGCAATTGAGACACCATATTACCCAGAGCAGCAATATTCAACTTATCAGGTGTAAACAAATGTTTAAGTGCTCGGCTAACTATTGCAGACTCTTGCCATAGTGTTTGCTGTTGAGCATCACTTAGGTCAATCACATCACTGGTGTCAGCAATTTTTGGAACCAAAATTAGCCATGGATAGTTGGCATCTTTAATCAGCCTTACAGAACACAGTGATAGCTCTATGACTAATACACTGTCCTTAGCTAGTTGTGGATGTAACACAAAAGTCTTCATGTAAAACCTTAAATATTAGTGGGTATAACAGTCAACAAAGCCCGTTGCCCAATTTCAACATCGGCGTTAGGAAAGACTATGGCTTCGCCTTCAAATTGCGCGCGATACTCGCAACCAGTTTCAGAAGCTAATAAATGGTCTTTTGGAAAATCACTAAAGTTAGGAGCATCAGACGCAAAATTAAGGGCGAAATCAGCTTGATGTTTGTTGATCACCTGATTCACTTCATATATTAAAAAGTCTGCATCGTTGTAGTTTTTAAGCGCCAATTCATCACCACAAATTAACTTGGTCAAAGTTGACACAAGGTCACTAAAGTTATCCATATTATTTTGCCCAAATGGCATCACTTTACCCAATTCAACAGTGAAAGCATTAGCATTAAATTCGTTAACTGAAAAATAACTAAAAGTAGTAGTCGGACTGCCAGACAATAAAATGGTATTCACCCCACAGGCTAACAAAATTTGTAGTTGATATTTATCCCATGCTTTACCGTTTTGATATGGGTACACTGCAAATTTGTCATTTTTAGACGCGCGAATAGCAGTATGTAAATCATAGTGAAAACGACTCCTACCCTGCCCAGTGTCTATTCCTTGATAAAAGTCTTTAATGGCATCTTCTAATTGTTTTGCTCTGAGCCTTTCAGCATTCATCTGTTGCCCAGCGGCTAGATTTTGATGTTCACCACTAAACAAACGATTCATGTTTTCTTCAATAAAACGTTGGCCGATATCCATAGCGGGTAAATTGCCAAATAAAAATAACACCCGTTGTTTTACAATTATTCCACCTATCAAAATAGTTTTGACTAAATCATCGCAGATTTCTATGGGAGCCGTTTCGTTGCCGTGCACACCACAAGAGAGCACGATATCTTTATCACTAGCAACAATAGGTTCAAAGCTAATAATGCCTTCGGCCAATACATTTACTTGTGTATGTGCATCGATAAAAAACTGAAAAGAAGTAGTAAAAAGAGAAGATTGAGTTCGCGATAAAGACAGAAAATTTCCCTGCTGCTTTAGCGTTTGAATAGTCTTTTGAACGGACGCTTTGGAGGTATTTTGCATAGTGGGTGAGTGTTGCTCTCAGAATTGATTTCTAAAGACCTAATATTACGCTAATCAGCACACTTACACTCAACTTTTACACAAAGGATAAAGCGGAACAAGCGAGGTTAAGCGCGCTGGTGTTCACGCACAAAGGATGTACCTACTGCCAAGTCCTTGTTGGCTAGCTCAACAAAATCATTGATAGGGATCGCTTTGGAGAACAAAAAACCTTGGCCAGATAACACACCTATTTCACGTAAGATATGTAGATGCTGAATACTTTCGATACCCTCAGCAACCAACTCACAATTGGCAGCCTCAGCAATCAACTTGCTCGCCTCCACTATTGCACGATTAACTGGGCTTTCATCAATCTGCATAATAAAGGATTTATCAATTTTAATGCTGTCAATTTCAATATCACGCAAATACGCTAAGTTAGAGTAACCTTTGCCAAAATCGTCAATCGCAATAGTCGCCCCAAGGGCGCGAATTTGTGATAATTGTTTTTTAACTAAAATTGAATTAGATAAAGCCACATCTTCTGTCAACTCTAATTCAAACTGAGACAATGAAACCTGATGTTTTTGCGCTAGTTTTTTAAGGTTGTTAGCAAACTTTAAATCATATAATTGCGAGGGTGACATATTTACTGCAATTTTTAAATGTAACCCCACACTATTAAGATATGCAGCACTCTTAAAGGCTTGTTCTAATACCCAATAACCAAGCTCATTCATCATATTGTATGATTCAGCAGCTTCAATCAATGCGCCCGGAAAAATCAAACCATCTAGTGGGTGATTCCAACGTAACAAACACTCTGCACCAATGATTTGTAGAGTATTTAACTCAATTTTAGGTTGAAAGTAGATTTCCAACTCATTTTGATCCAAAGCTCGCGTGATATCGGCCTTTAAGGCGAGTGCTCTGCCTGACTTGTCATTAGCTAAATTTTGTGCAAATTGAAAATTATCAAATTTATTACCTTTTGCTTGTTTTAATGCAATTTCAGCCAAGGAAAAAAAATTATTGATATCACTATTATTTTTCGGATTAGATGCTGCACCCACATTGAAGTCAGCGATAAAAGCGTGATCATCACATTGTATGGGAATTTTGAAGTGTTGAACTAAATGGCTGTAAAAATCATACAGCTGTTTCTGTTGGTGGGCACCAGACAAAATCAAACCAAATACATCACCGCCAACTCGACCAAATATGGTGTTATCGGTAAATAAAAATGCAATACGATTAGCAATTTCTAATAATACTTTGTCACCATAGTCGTAACCAAAGCTATTACTGACATCAGAAAAACGCACAACATCAATTAACAATAAAGATTGCTCAGTATCTATTTTAAGAAGCTGGTCTATTTCCCCCAAAAAGACATAGCGATTGGGAATGGTGATTAATGACTTATGTTGCATTAAAAAATACTGCCTTAGTATTGAAACAGACTTACATGTATTTATGGGTCGGACTAAATCCTTTTACTTTGAATAATATATTATACGTGTTTAACAGCATAAATGCTCAAACTAGTATTTGAGCATTTATATTACCAATTTTAGCTTAAACAGCCCAATTTATCGACTACACAAAAGTCTTATGTACTTAGTTTGGCTTAAGAGTATTTATAATGTTCAAATTTACTCTACTGTACATGGCTGTAATTGCCAAATTTTTTCCACATAATCTTTAATGGAACGATCTGAAGTAAACTTACCCATACGTGCTGTATTGAGGATCGCCATTTTCGCCCAGCCGGATTTATCACAGTAGGCTTTATCTGCTCTTTGTTGTGCATCTGAATAAGACTCAAAGTCAGCCAAAACTTTATAAGGGTCTCCGCCCTCTAACAAACTATGTTTGATTGAAGCCAGTGCACCAGGTTTACCCGGGGTAAAATAATCAGTTTCAAACCAATCTAAAACCGCTTTAATTTCTTTATTGTTGTAATAAAAGTTGTAAGGATTGTAGCCAACTTGATCAAGTTCTTGCACTTCATCTACGTTTAGACCAAATATAAATATATTTTCGTCACCCACTTCTTCGGCAATCTCAATATTAGCACCGTCTAAGGTACCCACTGTTAATGCACCGTTTAGTGATAACTTCATATTTCCAGTGCCTGAAGCTTCTAGGCCCGCAGTTGAAATTTGTTCAGAGATATCGGCAGCTGGGATCATTTTTTCAGCCAGACTAACGCGGTAATTGGGTAAAAATACTACTTTAATTTTACCATTTACTCGCTTGTCATTATTCACCTTTGCAGCCACTTGGTTGATCGCATAAATAATGTCTTTCGCTAACTTGTAACCAGGAGCCGCTTTAGCACCGAATAAAAATACTCTTGGTTGCATGTCGTAAGTGGGATCTTCTAATAAGCGACGATATAACGCCATAATATGTAAAAGGTTAAGATGTTGACGCTTATACTCATGTAAACGCTTAATTTGTATGTCAAAGATAGCTTTAGGATTAATTTCTATGCCCGTTAGCGCTAATACCTCTTTTGCCAGTGCCACTTTGTTTTCATACTTTATTTTCATAAACTGTTGTTGAAACTTAGCATTGTCAGCAAACTGACTCAGTTGCTCGAGCTTTTCTAGATGCAATGGCCAGTCATCACCAATTTTTTCATCTATTAAGGCTGATAACTTAGGATTACAAGCCTTCAACCAGCGGCGCGGAGTAATACCGTTGGTTACATTAGTTAACTTATTCGGCCACATTTTATGAAATTCAGGAAACAGGTTTTTCTTCACTAACGACGAATGAATTTCAGCCACACCATTCACTCTAAAAGAGCCAATTACCGACAAATTACCCATACGTATCATCTTTTCGTTGCCTTCTTCGATGATAGACAACTTCTCCTTAATGACGTTGTCACCTGGCCATACTTTTTCTACTTCGCTCATAAAGCGATGATTGATTTCGTAAATGATTTCTAAATGCCTTGGCAGAATTTTCTCAAACATACGAGCAGGCCATTTTTCTAAGGCTTCGGGTAATAAAGTATGATTGGTGTATGCAAAGGTTTTACTGCAAATTTCCCATGCACTATTCCAATCTAGCTCAGCCCTGTCTAATAGAATTCGCATTAATTCAGGAATGGCAATAGCAGGATGGGTGTCGTTTAATTGGATCACCACTTGACTAGAAAAACGACTCCAATCATCTCCATGGGCTCTTTTATAACGACGAATAATGTCTTTTAGCGAACAAGCACTAAAGAAATACTGTTGAATTAAACGTAATTCTTTACCCGCATCAGTTTCATCATTGGGGTACAGCACTTTGGAAATCGTCTCAGCTTGCACATTTTCTTTCTGTGCATCCACATAACCACCGGCATTAAATACGTCCCAGTTGAAGTAATCTGACGCCTGACTTTGCCATAAACGCAAAACATTCACCGTTTTACCGCCATAACCCACGACTGGAATATCCCAAGGTAACCCTTTAACAATCAGCCCTGGATGCCATTCTCTTTTAATTTCGCCTTTCTCACCATATTTGGTTTCAACATAACCATACAAAGGAATTTCTTGGATTGACTCTGGGCGGCATATTTCCCATGGGTTACCATAATCACGCCAGCTATCTGGGCGCTCTATTTGTTCACCATTTTTGATTTCTTGGCGGAATAAACCATGTTCATAATGTAAACCATAACCCACAGCTGGCAGATCGAGTGTTGCTAAGGAGTCGATAAAACAAGCGGCTAAACGCCCCAAACCGCCGTTACCCAGTGCCATATCTTGCTCTTCCTCCATAAGGTCAGTGAGGTTGACGCCTAGTTCCTTCAAAGCTTGATCGGTTTGTTCAAATAAACCTAAATTATGTAGGTTATTAGACATCAATCGACCCATTAAAAACTCTGCAGAAAAATAATGCACGGCACGAGTATCATTCAAATAATGAGATTTTTGAGTTTTTCGCAGTTGCTCTAATACATGTTCTTGCACTGAGGCGCAGGTTGCTTTCCACCACGCGTGGTTATTGGCTTTATTTTCGTCTGTACCTAAAGAACAATGCAGATGTCTGACAATCGCATCTTTCATGGCTTTTTTAGGTAACGAAGACGTTTTAGAAACGGACTTTTTTACACTCATATCACACCTCAAATTAGCTTTATTCGGATGTCACTTATCCTGACGTATTTTGTTTATTTCAGATTTTAAATGACGTAATAAAATTACAAAATAATTAATGTGGTAGTTTTAGCAGGATTTTTTGCAAGAGTTTGTTAAATAAACGTTAAATATCCACAAAAACATACGTATTCACATAAGAACACGCATGTTTTTTACATTAAATTAATAATTTGGCTTTATTAATTACACATTCGCCGTTTTAAATACTTGTTCGACCAATGCTTGAGCCTCTTTAACTAATAAGTCGAGATGTTCAGAGCCATTAAAACTTTCTGCATATATTTTGTAAATTTCTTCAGTGCCAGATGGACGTGCTGCAAACCAGCCGTTTTCAGTACTCACTTTCACTCCCCCAATGGCTGCATTGTTACCCGGTGCATGAGTTTGTATATTGGTGATGGTTTCACCCGCAAGCTCAGTAGATTGAATAACACTTTTATCCATTTTACTTAATACTTGTTTTTGAGCGTGATTTGCCGCGACATCAATACGGGTATACACAGGCGATGAAAACTTCTCTGTTAGTGCCTGATAATGCTCGCCGGGATCTTTACCTGTTACCGCAATAATTTCAGCGGCCAACAAACACAAGATGATGCCGTCCTTGTCGGTTGCCCATGGTTTGCCATTACGACGTAAAAATATGCCACCAGCGCTTTCTTCACCGGCAAAACCGATTTCGCTATTCAACAAGCCTTGTACAAACCATTTGAAGCCTACTGGCATTTCCGCCAATTCACGGCCTAAGCCCTTCACCACCCGATCGATCATACTGCTCGACACTAAAGTTTTACCTACTTTGATGTGTTGCGGCCAATCGGTTCTGTGTTGAAATAAATATTGAATAGCCACGGCTAAATAATGATTAGGATTCATTAAACCACTTTTAGGGGTCACTATACCGTGACGGTCAAAATCGGGATCGTTACCAAAGGCCACATCAAACTTGTCTTTTAGGTCAATCAACCCCGCCATGGCATAAGGTGACGAACAATCCATACGGATTTTTCCGTCCTTATCACGGCGCATAAAGCCAAATTGCTGATCCACGTTACGGTTGACCACTTCGATATTTAATCCATAACGTTCGGCTATTCTGTCCCAGTACCCTACACCCGCACCACCAAGAGGATCTGTGCCTAAAAACAATCCAGCCTTGGCAATGGCTTGCATATCAATGACTTGATCGAGCTGTGCAATATAATCTTCAGCAAAATCAATTTCTGTTACGTAAGCAGAGTCATAGGCCGCAGTCAAACTCATACGTTTAACGTCAGCCATATCATTACTGATGATTTCATTGGCACGTTGTTGGATGAGATTAGTCACATCGCCGTCTGCGGGTCCACCATGAGGCGGGTTATATTTAAACCCACCGTCTTCAGGTGGATTATGTGAGGGCGTGATCACCACGCCATCAGCCCGCTCTTTAGACGAATCGACATTATGCTGCAAAATAGCATGGGATATGACAGGTGTAGGGGTATAACCACGATCCTCTTGCACCACTAAATCCACTTGGTTTGCAGCCAATACTTCAACCGCTGTTGAAAACGCGGCTTCAGATAAAGCATGCGTGTCCATGCCCATAAATAAGGGACCAGAGATACCTTGGTCTTGTCGAAATTCAGCCAGCGCCTGACAAATAGCAGCGATATGGACATCATTAAAGGTATTTAAAAACGAGCTACCGCGATGTCCTGAGGTACCAAAGGACACAGCTTGAGTACTATCGCCTTTTGTTGGTTGATTGCTGTAATAGGCGCTAGTCAACTTAGCAACGTTAACCAACTGTTCTTTACTCGCGGGTTTTCCTGCTTCTGGATGTAGAGCCATAATGATCCTTAGGTTTTATTCAATGTGTTCAGGGGCAAATATTGCAATCAATTGTTCTATTTCAGATAAATTAAAGCCCATCTGCTGGGCTACTTCTTTAAGCATATTGATTTTTTTAACAGTGTTGTTATTAGTGATCACCCAATAATCGGAGCCAGGCACTTTTTTAGGGTTAGTACTGCTGCCAGTCTCTAAGAGTGTGTCTTTGTCAGTAGCGAAATAGGTTCTATTGCGTCCACTCATGCCCAACACTTTGACAAACTGCTGAGTATGGTGTTTGTGAATAATCGATAATACTAACAACCACCTTTCCACGATTTTAGGAATGGCTTGCAACTGTTGCCCTTCAAGTTCAGCAAACACAGCTGACGCCTGACAAACCTGCTGCGCGCTTTGAACACCGCTTGCATCATTATCTATTGAGTAGGCGGACCGAACCTCATCTACATTGCTTTGTTGTCCTATGTTAAGTAGTGATTCAGGCATCACTAATCGGCGTAAAATATCCGATGCACTTTCACCGATATCTTGAGTCTGTGAGGCAATAAAGTGGTAAAGATCGTCTTCTATTTGAATACTTTTCATGAAATTCATTTTTTAAGTGGTGCACATGTACAAAGATTATACTTACTTGCCATAATCAATTCATCGATTAATTCCATTTCATACACAAGTATTAGCTAAACCAACAAAAATTCGGCTGATTTGCGCTAAAATATTGATTCGCCCAAAATTATAAATTCTTCGGATACCATTACCTTATGCTGCACAACAAATTGGCCAAAGCCATAGAGCAATCCTGTCAGGTATTAATTGGCAAACAACAACAGGTTAAATTAGCACTAACCTGTTTGTTGGCTAACGGCCATTTGTTAATTGAAGATTTACCCGGAATGGGCAAAACGACTTTGTCACATACCTTGGCAAAAGTATTAGGTTTAGAATATTCTCGTATTCAGTTCACTTCTGACTTATTGCCGGCAGACATGTTAGGTATCAACATTTTTGATAATAACGAACAAACGTTCCGTTTCCACCCTGGGCCTATTTTTAATCAACTGGTGCTAGCCGATGAAATTAATCGAGCCAGCCCTAAAACTCAAAGTGCCCTGCTAGAGGCTATGGAAGAGCGACAAGTCAGTTTGGATGGCGAGACTCGCCCACTGCCCTCGCCATTTTTTGTCATTGGCACTCAAAACCCATCACATCAATCAGGCACCTACCCGCTACCCGAGTCCCAGTTAGACCGCTTTTTAATGCGTATACAGTTGGGATATCCCGACAAGGAAGCAGAAAAAAGCATGTTGAAAACACAAGTGGGCAATGCTCAACATGCAGTAGAAACGGTAATGGATATCGCTGAATTTATAGAATTACAAAAGGCCGCTAGCCAAGTCCATGCGTCGGATGAATTACTGAATTATATATTACGTTTGGTCACCTTTAGCCGCGAAAGTAACCAATTCGCCAACCCGTTATCACCGCGCGCCACTAAGGCATTGTTAAGCTCCGCTAAAGCTTGGGCCTTTATTAATAAAAGAGATTTTTTAATTCCAGAAGATGTGCAAGCCATACTTCCATCAGTGGCTGAACATAGATTACGCAGCGCTTCTAGCGACTTCAGTGCTCAAGGAAGTTTAAGCAAAACCTTGCTCGAAGCCATCGACCCAATTGCAGCCTAGGCAATAATATGACGGTACTACAAAGTTACTGGAACAAATGGTTAAATAGGCGCATTCCAGCGGCAGCGCAGCATCACCTAAACCATCACAACATTTTTATTTTTCCAGCTAAATTTGGCCTGTTGTTTTTAGCTTTATGTGTACTACTGTTTTTGCTAGGTACTAACTACCAAAACAATTTGATGTTGTTGTTGTGTTATTTTTTGTTGGCGATATTTTTAGTCAATTTATTGGCCAGCTATATCAACTTTGCCCGTATCGATTTACAAATTGGTAAGTGCCCTGAAGTCTTTGTTGATGATAATTTACATATTCCTCTTTGGTTAAATGCCAACAATGACGGCACCTGCCCTGCAAATGGATTATTGCATTTTAAGTTTCAAGCCATTAAGCATAAACCCAGTAACAACACTAAAACGCAACCCAAGCAACCCAAGCAACCCAGCACACTAGTCGATGCCGATGCCTTTTCCAATCCAATCAATTTAAGCCAAAAGTGTCAACAGCGCGGAAAATTGACATTATCTAGGGTCACGGTAGAAAGCTCTTATCCTTTAGGCCTGTACCGTTGTTGGACACATTTGGCTTTTACCCACCAGATCACGGTTTTTCCTAAACCTTTACCTTGTGAAATACGCCTGCATGTTAGTGAGCACAATAGCGCCAAAAAAAGTGGTGAAATAGCCAATGAACAAACCGGCCACGAAGACTTTTCGCATCTCAAAACCTACCAAATAGGCGAGCCATTGAACCATGTTGCTTGGAAACAACTGGCTAAGGGTCGAGGCATGGTCAGTAAACAGTTTTCTTCTATAGGCAATCACATAGGTTGGCTTAAACTATCCGCTGACTATACAAACAAGACGTTGTCCCTACCCAACAAGGAGGCAGCTACAGCGTTAGAGAAAGAACTAGGTGAATTATGTTATCAGGTCATTGAACTGAGCCGCACACAGCGAACCTTTGGTTTAGATTTAGGCGCGCAGTGTATTGCGCCCAATAGTGGTGCTGTTCATCGACTCGCCTGTTTAGATGCATTAGCTTATTTCCCTGACGGGGGCCATTAAAGATGTTTAAGCGATTTAAACAAAAATCTAACGACCACAGCCCAGCTCAGTCTCCTGGAAATATTGCATTGTTGTTATTGGCGGTGGCATTAGTATTTGTCAGTTTTAGCCTATATTCATTGGTACTCACTTGGGTACTGTTACTGGTTGTTTGTGGTGCAGTCATCAGAGCGGCTATTTACGGTAATTATTACAAACATTTACCGTCGATCCGCACCTTAAACTTATTAGCGCTGTTAAGTATTTTAGGCTTAATTTACTCTGCTTTAAGTGCTGGTTTACTATTTGGCATGGTCAATTTATTGATACTCGCCTGTGCATTAAAGTTAATGCAAATGCGCAGTCAAAAAGACGTATATCAGTTGGTCATTAGTTTGTTTTTTTTGATTGGCTGTGGGTTTATTTTTAATCAGTCTATTGGATTTAGCTTATTTTATGCCTTGATGTGTATGACACTATTATTAAGTTTGGCTTGTTATCACGCGCCATCCATCAGGATACAAAAACAATTAAAAACCATCTCAATACTCAGCTTACAGGCATTACCTATAGGGTTATTAATGTTTTTGGTACTGCCACAACTGTCACCACTGTGGCACACGCCAAAAGCCAGCGGCGCGCAAACAGGACTATCAGAACAAATAACCCCAGGCGATATCGCCGCGCTCTCGCAATCAAGCGAGTTGGCGTTTCGAGCAACTTTCGAGGACACTCCGCCAATCGCTAGGCAGCGATACTGGCGGGCTATAGTGATGGAAGACTTTGATGGAAAAACCTGGAAAGTTCATGCCTACCGTCAGAAAATGCGTGAACTTCAATTGAAAATAAAACAACAATTTAAACCTAAGTTGAACGGTGCTTTTTTTAATTATGAAGTGATTGCCGAGCCTACTTTTCAATCCTGGTTGTTTGCATTAGACATAGCTGTGCCAGCAAATCCCCAAAGCAGCAGAAACATCATGCAAAGCAGTGACTTTTTGTTATTTAGTCAGCAACCTGTGGCGAGTAAATTTCAGTATGCTGTACGTTCTTATCCTGAAGCCTTGGCCAGCCAAACTCTTACCCTAGCTGACAAACGGATTAATCTAACGGTACCTGATAAAGGTAACAACAGAACCCGAGAATGGGTCAGTCGCCTTCGCTCACAGTACCGAGACAACCATAACTTTGTA
>Ga0316204_10005083_pt1 | contig 22399 bp, 21 predicted proteins | sample 6monrhotite_MG_2_FD_205661 | JGI IMG/M metagenome (GOLD analysis project Ga0316204, IMG submission 205661) | Microbial mat bacterial communities from mineral coupon in-situ incubated in ocean water Damariscotta River, Maine, United States -... | ecosystem: Environmental > Aquatic > Marine >... | reverse complement strand
GCGATGCATCGAATCGGCGCCCTCCGGCTCGACACCGATAACTTCGCAGGTCGGTCGCAGCTGTTTCAGCGCATTCGAAATACCACCAATTAGTCCACCACCGCCCACTGCCACGACCACGGCATCGAACTCAGCACATTGTTCGTGTATTTCCAGACCGACCATGCCGGTCCCTGTTGCCACCCCCGGCCCTTCGAAGGGATGCACGAAAAATCGACCCTCCTCGCTCTGAATTTCCTCCGCGGCGCGGAAAGCATCATGCGCGCTATCAGCCATTACCACTTCAGCGCCCATCGCCTTGCAGGCCGCAATCCTTAGCGGATTTGCGGAGCCAATCATTACAACCTTGGCACTTGTTCCAGCGATTTGCGCCGCATAGGCTGCTGCAATCGCGTGATTACCCGCACTTACAGCCGTAATGCCGCGCTTCTTCTGCGCCTCGCTGAGTCCGGAAACGACTGCTAGCGCGCCGCGCGCCTTGAAGGTGCCAGTGCGCTGCAGAAACTCCAGCTTCGCGAAGATCTGCGTATTGCCGCCAATAATTTCCTCAAGTTCCGCGCATTGCACGATAGGTGTGCAGTAGATCGCCGCACCCAAGGTTTTTCGCAATGCCTGAATGTCATCTATTGTGGGGGTCTGACTCATGATTGATATTTGCGGAACACCGGTCCTGTAGTTATGTAAGATAGCGCTGCTGTCTGCTTGCAGTAATGTTTTAGAATTAAGTCATATACGCTGACATCCTCATGATACTTGCGCGATCCATATAAGTTGATCTAATTTTTAATCGTGCTTGGGGCTCACCATGGAACTTGACGATCTTTCGCAATCCGGTATTCGGCGCATCGCCGATTTCTCGCCCTATCTCGATCAGCTTGCCGGGCTCGCCCAAGGTATGGGGCTGCGGCAGCGCAGTAATTTGGTAGACCTGGAGAAGAGCCTGCACCTGCACTGGTCGCTGGGCCAGAACAATATTCTGAGCTGGGCCCCGCATGAGAATGGCCTGCTGGTGCTGGTGGTGCCGCATTATGCGATTGCTGAGTACACCTCTGTTGCCAATGGTGAGCAGTCACCACAGGTATCGCCACGCTTTATCACAGAGCTTATATCGGGCGAGCGGCAGCTAACCGTTCTGCAGATGGAAAAGGTCGCGCGATTATTGTCCGTGGAGCCGAAATTCGTAGCATTGCGGCAGGCCCTGAGCGGACACCCGGTCGAAACACAGATCATCGAGAAGATGATTCGACGTTACGGCATTAACTACGTGGCGAGTCGGGCCGTCACGCTCTTCGACATTGTCGGCTTCAGTTTGCTGACACCGTTCGAACAAATGACCCAGCTCAATAGTCTGTCGTATTCCCTAAATTCAGCACATGCCAAGATGCTCGAGCAGGATGTAGGGATTAACTTTGCACGCTCATCCAGCGGTGACGGTTTTTACGTCTGGAACCGGGATCACGGCCTCGAGGCCAACGTCAATCTGTATCACTTCATGCACATCGTATTGGCCGACAACGCGATCGCAAGGCGCAAAACAGCGTCGAAAGCCGTGCCACGTCTGCGTGCCTGTTTTCATGTTGGCAGTTGCTACGAGTTTCATCAGGCTGAGGGACTGAACCCAACCATGCACGATTTCATCGTTGGCGATGTCACGATTGAACTGGCGCGCATGATCGATGCGGCACTGCCCGGACAAATTCTGGTCGGAGAGTTTCTTGCTGATCTCGAGCCGAACCGGCCGAAAGATCATGCTGAAACTCAGGCGCACATCGATGCAGTGACCTTCTTGCAGCGAGCGCAAGGTAATCTCTCGAAGCTCAGTGGCATGGAGTTTTCAGGCGAACGGGTAACCGCCATCAAGTGCTATCTGACCGGTGAGCATATGGGTGGCGGACAATTCAATATTCGTCGCCTGCTGATTCGTGACAAGCACGGATTATCGCGAATTGCGTATAACGCAAAGGTGAATATTTATCGGGAGCTCGCTCAACCGATCTTACTGGGAATCGAAGATAAGAAACTGGCGCCGGCGACTCAGCCTGCTTGAAATTGGTCGGGGCGAGAAGATTCGAACTTCCGACCCCCACAACCCCATTGTGGTGCGCTACCAGGCTGCGCTACGCCCCGACCGAAGACTGAATTTCTAGCGGCGCAGAATCTTAAGAACTTGTTCAAGTTCTAAGCGTAACTGCTTGATAATCTGTTGACTTTGAGAGACGTCTGTCTTCGCGGTATCGCCCATAAGGCGTTGGCGCGCGCCGCCAATTGTGAATCCTTCGTCATACAGAAGGCTTCTGATCTGGCGGATGATGAGTACGTCCTGACGCTGATAATAGCGGCGATTGCCGCGCCGTTTAACCGGCTTCAGCTGCGGAAATTCCTGCTCCCAATACCGTAGGACATGCGGCTTAACAGCACAGAGCTCGCTTACTTCACCAATCGTGAAGTAACGCTTTCCTGGTATTGCAGGTAGTTCGTCGTTATTCCCCGGTTCCAGCATATGCCTCTACTCGGGCCTTTAATTTTTGGCCAGGTCGAAATGTAACCACTCGTCGTGCAGTGATCGGGATTTCTTCTCCCGTTTTTGGATTTCGTCCTGGTCTTTCTTTTTTATCCCGAAGGTCGAAATTCCCGAAACCGGAAAGTTTGACCTGCTCCCCAACTGCGAGTGATGCACGCAGCTCTTCAAAATACATGTCGACCAATTCACGGGCTTCGCGCTTGTTCAAACCAAGTTCGTTGAACAGCGACTCCGCCATGTCAGCTTTTGTTAGTGCCATTGAATCTAGTCTCTTAATTCGGCGCCATACTTTTCTTGTAATTTGCGCACCGCGGCGGCCATCGCAGAGTCCGCATCATCGTCAGTAAGGGTGCGGGATGTTTCCTGTAAAATCAAGCCTAAAGCTACGCTTTTTAGCCCTGCTTCTATTCCAGCGCCTGTAAAAATGTCAAAAATCCTGACGCTTGAAATTATTTCGGGAGCGCTCTCGGCGACCGCCTTGGTCAGCTCATCAGCGCTTATTTTCTCATTAACAATGACTGCAATATCGCGGCGAATCGAAGGGAATTTGGAGACTGAAGTTGCGACCGGAATCGATGCGGCAAATGCCAGCTCCGTATTCAACTCGAACACATAAGCAGGTCGCTTAAGGCCAAATGTTTTTACGTGCCGCGGATGCACCTTGCCCAACATTCCAATGACCTTTCCGCCACTGACGATATTCGCCGCTTGTCCGGTTTGCAGCAGCGCATGATCAGCGGCCTCGAAATCAATTGCAGTCACGTTACCTGCAAGTTTAAGTACGGCTTCTACATCCGCCTTTACATCAAAGAAATCAACGGGTTGTGGCTTTTCCGACCACTGTTCAGGACGCGCTGAACCGGTTACTACGCCGGCAAGTTGCACAATTTCATCGTGCGCTTGCAGCGTTCCATGAAACGACTTGCCAATTTCGAAAATGCGCACACGCTCTTGCTGTCTCGCAATGTTCGATGCGGCCGCGTACAACATGCCCGGTAGCAACGACGATCGCATGACCGACATCTCCGACGAAATCGGATTCGCCAACACCAGTTCAGACTCGATTCCGGTGACTGCCCGGTTCGATACCGCATCAACAAAACTGTAGGTAACGACCTCCTGAAAATCTCTCGCAACGAGCGTATCTGCGACCTGATTCAGGTCGATTCTGGTCTCTGTATTGGGTCTCAGCGGCGTCTCGGCAATTGCGGTGCTAACCGGGATCTCGTCATAACCATATATGCGAGCGACCTCTTCGATCAGGTCCACCTCGATAGCTATGTCAAACCGGAAAGCCGGCGCCAAAACGTCCCAACCGTCATCAGCTGGGCCAATCTGCATGCCGAGCCGCTCCAGGATAGCCACAACCATGTCGTCATCGATAGTGACGCCCAGCAAGCTGGACAGGCGCGCACGCCGCAATCGGATTGAACTCGATTTTGGCAAAAATTCCGACGCTGTTTTTAGGGTCAAAGGACCAGCTTTACCGCCACAAACTTGCAGCAAGAGCTCAGTTGCGCGCTCAACTGCGCGAGCTTGCCCTTCAGGATCAACGCCACGCTCGAATCGCAGCGACGCGTCAGTATGCATTCCGTACGATCGCGCCCGCCCAGCGATGAATGCAGGTGGCCAGAAAGCGGCCTCAAAAAACACATCCTTAGTGCTCTCTCCAACCGCGGTACTAAGACCACCCATAATGCCGGCCAGACCGATAGCACCGCTATCGTCACTAATCACCAGCGTGTCTTCGCTTACGGTTATTTCCTTTTCATCGAGCAGCGTGAGTTGTTCGCCTTTTTTAGCCATACGCGGCTGGATCGTTCCCTGCACACGGCCGAGGTCGTAGGCATGCAGCGGCTGACCGAGTTCCAGCATGACGTAATTCGTAATATCGACGACCGGGCTAATGCCTCTGAGTCCCGATCGACGCAGCCGCTCCAGCATCCAGATCGGTGTGCTGGCTTTGGGGTCTATGCCGCGGATCACTCGCCCGGCAAAGTTCGGACAGCCCTCCGGCAGGGGAATCTCGACCGCGTGCACATCGTCGATTTCAGCCGCGACGGCCTTAACAGTCGCGTCTTTGAGGGGCGCACCGCTTAACGCGGCGACATCCCGTGCAATACCGAGCACGCTAAAACAATCGCCGCGGTTCGGCGTTAAGCTCAGGTCTATCGATGCGTCGGGCAAATTCAGGAATGTCGTCAGTGGCTCGCCGACAGGCGCGTCTTCCGGCAGCGCTATGATGCCGTCCGATTCGGCACCCAGCCCCAATTCGACCGCGGAGCAAAGCATGCCGTGCGAGACCACACCGCGAATCTTGGACTTGCGCAGTTTCAAGCCATTCGGCAAGGTCACGCCCGGTTTGGCCAGCGGGGTTTTCATGCCCGCATACACATTTGGCGCACCGCAGACAATTTCCAGCGTCTCACCGCTGCCGTCGTTTACCTGACAAACGTTCAAGCGATCTGCATCCGGGTGCTTCTTGAACTCGAGCACCTCCGCGATCACTACGTCCTCAAGCCCGGCGCCCTGCACTTCAATGCCATCAACCTCATGGCCCGTCATGGTGAGTTGGTGTGCGAGAGCGGCCGTATCCAGCTCGGGATTCACCCATTCGCGCAGCCAGGATTCTGCAATCTTCATAGTTTTACCTGAACTGCCGAAGGAAACGTAAGTCGTTCTCGAAGAAGGTACGCAAATCCGACACGCCGTAGCGCAGCATCGCGAGACGCTCTACGCCCATGCCAAACGCATAGCCGGTGAACTCTTCAGGATCAACGCCTGCGGCTGCAAGCACATTCGGGTGCACCATGCCGCAACCTAGAATCTCGAGCCACTTGTCTTTTTCCCAGAGCAGATCGACCTCTGCGGAGGGCTCTGTAAACGGGAAATACGAGGGTCGAAAGCGCAGTTCGACTTTACGCTCGAAAAAACTCTCAACAAATTGATGCAATACAGCCTTGAGGTTCGCCAGACTGATGCCGCGATCGATCACAAGGCCTTCGACCTGGTGAAACATTGGCGTGTGCGTTTGATCGGAGTCGCAGCGATACACACGGCCTGGGGCAATGATGCGAATCGGCACGCCTTCGGCGAGCATCGATCGAATCTGCACCGGCGACGTGTGCGTTCGCAGCAGCTTTCCGCCCGGAAAGAAGAACGTATCGTGCAGCGCTCTTGCCGGGTGGTTTTCGGGAAAGTTCAGCGCCGTGAAGTTGTGGAAATCATCTTCGATTTCAGGGCCGGAACGCACGCCGAATCCGGCATCGCGAAAAATCGATTCAATACGCGCCATGGTGCGTGTCACGGGATGCCGACCACCGATGGAGGTACCGCGACCGGGCAGCGTTACATCAACACTCTCGCTCGCTAAGGTCGCATCGAGTGCAGCGGTCTCCAGCTGCTCGCGACGCGCATTCAGACGTTCCTGCAAAGCCTGCTTGGCGCGATTGATTTCCTGGCCGGCTGCCGGACGTTCGTTAACCGGCAACTGACTGACTGTCTTGGCGCGTGCCGTCAGTTCACCCTTCTTACCAAGGTAGGTAACCCGCACTGCATCCAACGCAGCCACGTCGCTCGCAGCGTCGATTTCCGACGCTGCTGCTTCGACTAGTTCGCTTAGGGCCTGCATGATCCAGCGTTCTTGCCGGATGAACCGGCAAGAACTGCTTAGCTGCTTTGAGCCAGACTGGCTTTAGCTTGCTCGGCAATCGCACCAAAACCCTCAGGGTCGTGAACCGCGATGTCTGCGAGTACCTTGCGGTCAACCTCGATGTTGGCCAGATTCAGGCCATTGATCAAACGACTGTAAGACAAGCCGTGCAGACGTGCTGCTGCGTTGATACGCGTAATCCAAAGCGCACGAAACTGACGTTTGCGTTGGCGGCGATCACGATAGGCGTATTGCCCTGCCTTGATAACTGCCTGCTTGGCAGTTTTGAATAGTTTGCTACGCGCGCCGTAATAACCCTTCGCTTTTCCGAGGATCTTCTTATGGCGTGCTTTGGCGGTTACGCCACTTTTAACTCTGGCCATCTCTCAATCTCCTCCTAACTATACGGGAGCATGCGACGCACACTCTTAACGTCGCTGTCTGCGACCTGCAGGGTCAAGCCCAACTGGCGCTTACGCTTCGACTTCTTCTTCGTAAGAATGTGATTGAGGTGGGACTGGGCTCGCTTGAAGCCGCCCTTACCCGTCCGGCTGAAGCGCTTGGCAGCGCCCCGGTTGGTTTTCATCTTCGACATCTTTTTTCTCCACTTTAAATGGCCTTGCTACGTACCGGACAATTCCGGCCGATGCAGGCGGGATTTCTTACAACAAATTGTACTTAGTGCTTCTTCGGTGCCATCACCATGATCATCTGCCGTCCTTCCATCTGCGGCATTTGCTCGACAACAGCGTACTCTTCCAGGTCCTTGCGAACCCTGGCAAGCAAATTGGCACCGATTTCCTGATGCGCCATTTCCCTGCCTCTAAATCTCAAAGTGATCTTCGTTTTATCGCCGTACTCCAGAAATTCTGTGAGTTTGCGTAACTTGATCTTGTAATCGCCTTCGTCCGTTCCCGGCCGAAATTTAATCTCTTTTACGTGTACCTGTTTCTGCTTGCGTTTGGATGTCTGAGCTTTCTTATTCTGCTCAAACAAATATTTGCCGAAATCCATGATTCGACAAACCGGTGGATCAACGTTGGGTGAAACTTCGACCAGATCCAGAGAAACACCTTTGGCCAGCTCAATCCCCTCTCTGAGGGACATGACTCCAGCTTGCTCACCTTCTGCATCAATGACCCGAACCTGCGAGGCCTCTATTTCGTCGTTACGTCGTACACGCTTTGTGGATGCGATCCCTATATCCTCCAATTGAAAACAGGTCCCAACCCCCGGCAGGCACTCAAGAGCGCCGCATCAGGTGCGGGAACGCGATTCTATATAGCCGTATGGCAAGAAACAACCATGCTGACGCCTGTTTTTACAAAAAAAACAGGCGTTTGGGCATTTAATTGGTGGGCGATGCGGGTTTCGAACCTGCGACCTCCACGATGTCAACGTGGCGCTCTACCCCTGAGCTAATCGCCCTACACTACTTACCTGCCCCGGCGCGGGGCGAGATACCATACTCAAGGCCCTTCTCGGGTGCAACACCTGTGCCCAGTGCCAGGCCTCGAATATGCTGAATATCGTCCCGCAGCCTAGCCGCAGCTTCAAATTCGAGGTCTCTTGCGTGCTTGAGCATCTGCTTTTCGAGCTTCTCGGCACGCTTCATGAGCTGCTCCGGCGACATCGCCTCGTAATTCTCGGACGGCTCGCCCGCCCTCAGGCGACCTTTTTTAGGTGAGGGGTACGCAGCTTCCATGATGTCAGCAACCGATTTCACGATCGAGGCCGGCGTAATGTTGTGTTCCTGGTTGTGCGCCATCTGGCGAGCCCGACGCCGATCGGTTTCATCGATCGCGCGCTGCATGGAGTTGGTCACCCGGTCGGCGTACAGGATCGCCCTGCCGTTGATGTTGCGTGCGCCGCGCCCGATCGTCTGGATCAGGGACCGTTCCGAGCGCAGAAAGCCCTCCTTGTCGGCGTCCAGGATGGCGACCAGAGAGACCTCCGGCATATCCAGGCCCTCCCGCAACAAATTAATACCGACCAAAACATCGAACTCACCAAGGCGCAGGTCGCGAATAATCTCCGTTCGCTCAACCGTCCCGATGTCAGAATGCAAATAACGCACCCGAATCCCATGCTCATCAAGGTAGTCGGTCAGGTCTTCGGACATACGTTTGGTCAGGGTTGTAATTAACACGCGTTCGTTGACCGCAGTCCGCTTGTGTATCTCGGACAGAACATCATCTACCTGCGTTTTGGCGGGACGAATCTCGATTGCAGGGTCGATCAGGCCGGTGGGTCTAACCAGTTGCTCAACCGTATTGTCGGAATGCTCTTTCTCGAAGTCGCCCGGCGTTGCCGATACGTAGATTGTTTGTGGCGAGAGTTGCTCAAACTCGTCAAACCGCAGCGGCCGATTGTCCATCGCCGAGGGCAGCCGAAAGCCGTACTGCACCAGAGTTTCCTTGCGAGAACGATCGCCTTTGTACATCGCGCCGAGTTGCGACACAGTCACGTGGCTCTCATCCACAATAAGAATCGCATTGGGCGGCAGGTAATCGAACAGACACGGCGGCGGCTCGCCCGGCTCGCGGCCCGACAGGTAGCGCGAGTAATTCTCGATACCTGAGCAATACCCGAGCTCCTTAATCATCTCTAAATCAAATAAGGTTCTTTGCTCAAGTCTTTGAGCTTCCAGAAGTTTATCGTTCTCCCTCAAGAATCTTAGGCGGTCCTTGAGCTCGACCTTGATGTGCTCACTAGCTTCCAGCAGACGCTCTCTCGGCGTCACATAGTGTGTCTTCGGAAAGATCGTAAGCCGCGGGACTCGCCGCACAACCTCGCCCGTCAGGGGGTCGAAATACGACAGCGATTCAATTTCGTCGTCGAATAGCTCCACTCGCACTGCATCACGATCTGATTCTGCAGGAAAAATATCGATGACATCGCCACGCACCCGATACGTGCCCTGCGAGAAATCCAGTTCATTGCGTTGAAACTGCAGCTCCGCCAGGCGCCGCAAGATCGTGCGCTGATCCACCCTGTCGCCACGATCAAGATGCAGGACCATACTGAAATACGCTTCCGGATCGCCGAGTCCATAGATCGCAGAAACGGTCGCGACGATAATCGCGTCCTTGCGTTCAATGAGTGCCTTGGTTGCCGATAAGCGCATCTGCTCAATGTGCTGATTGATGGACGCATCTTTTTCAATGAACGTATCCGAACTCGGGACGTACGCCTCGGGCTGATAGTAGTCGTAGTATGAGACGAAGTACTCGACCGCGTTACCTGGGAAAAACTCGCGCATTTCACCGTAGAGCTGCGCGGCGAGCGTCTTGTTCGGTGCCAGAATAATTGCTGGCCGCTGCTCTTTCGCAATGACATTGGCAATCGTGAAGGTCTTGCCCGAGCCGGTCACTCCGAGCAGGACCTGGCGGGCAAGGCCATCACGCAGGCCGGCGCGCAGACCTGCTATAGCCTGCGCCTGATCTCCTGCCGGCGAATAGCTGGACACCAGATGCAGGCGATCGCGTTCGTCTACAGCAGTTTTCTTGGGCAGTTTGGTGGATTCACGTACCATGACACTCGATTTCAGGGAGGCAACCGATTGAGTTTATCAGTTTCGAAACGCATGGCACGCGTGAAGCCGTCGCCGACAGGTGCTGCATTGGCACTTGCAGCCGAATTACGCGCAGCCGGACGCGACATCATCGGCCTCGGAGCTGGCGAACCTGACTTTGATACCCCGCAAGCGATTAAAGACGCAGCCATTGCGGCTATTGTTGCCGGCGCGACCAAGTACACGCCAATTTCTGGCACAGCGGAATTAAAAGCGGCGATTCAACGCAAATTCCGGCGCGACAATGGCCTCGAATACACAGCTGCGCAGATTCTGGTAACCAGTGGCGCGAAGCAGGCACTCTACAATCTGTGTCTGGCGCTGCTGGGCGAAGGGGATGAGGCAATCATACCGGCGCCCTACTGGGTCTCTTACCCGGATATGGTGAAGCTCAGCGACGCCACGCCGATTGCGATTGAGACCGGAATTGAACAGAATTTCCTGATCACCCCGGAGCAATTAGCGGGCGCGATCAGCAAACGCACAAAACTCCTGTTCCTGAACAGTCCCTCCAATCCAACCGGCGCCTGCTACTCGACAGCGGAGCTTGTGGCACTCGGCGATGTCCTGCGTGCATACCCGGATATCGTGATCGTCTCCGACGAGATTTACGAACACATTTATTGGCGCGATGAGCCGTTTGTCAGTTTTGCGAGCGCCTGCCCTCACCTGATGGAGCGTACGGTGACGGTCAACGGCGTTTCCAAGGCCTACGCAATGACCGGGTGGCGAATCGGCTACGCCGCCGGCCCAGAGCTCCTGATTTCGGCTATGACGACGATTCAGAGCCAGAGCACCTCAAACGCCTGCAGCGTGTCGCAGCAAGCTGCGCAAGCGGCTCTGGACGGAGACCAACGCGTGGTACCGGAGATGACGGCGGCCTATCAGCGGCGGCACGACTATGTTGTGAGCGCGCTGAACGATATTCCGGGCTTCGAGTGTCGCCCGGGCGAAGGCACCTTTTACGCATTTCCCCGCGTTGTCGCGGCAATCGAGGCTTTGGGCCTTAAGAACGACGTGGAATTCGCCGAGTTTCTGGTCGCCAAAGCGGACGTCTCGCTGGTCGCTGGCAGCGCTTTTGGCGCGCCAGGATACGTGCGTTTGTCGTTCGCCTGCTCGATGGAAACACTGGTGGAAGCGCTGCAACGCATAAAACGCGCAGTATCGGCTTGACTTCGTACGGGTGCTGGACGAAAATCCCGCCGCGCATACAATGCTGCGCACGATTCCCCGATAGCTCAGTTGGTAGAGCGATTGACTGTTAATCAATTGGTCCCTGGTTCGAGTCCGGGTCGGGGAGCCAAATCCCAAAAAGGCCTTCTTTCGAAGGCCTTTTTATTTTCTGTAAGACGGTGACTGGAAGCCAAGACAGCTAGTCACACAAGGTCTTGATCAGATGGGCGCGAAACTCTTCGCCCACTTCCGGGTGATTCAGGCCGTAAGCGACAGTCGCCTTGAGATAGCCTACTTTGCTGCCGCAGTCGTATCGATCGCCCATAAACTTGTAGGCGTACACGGCTTTTTCCTCGAGCAATTCGGCAATGCCATCGGTCAATTGAATCTCGCCGCCCGCCCCTTTGCCGATCGTTTCGAGTTTGTCGAATATCGATCCGTCCAACAGGTATCGCCCGACCACCGCCAGATTCGACGGCGCCTTGTCCGGCGAGGGTTTTTCCACAATTTTAGTAATGCGATTGTCGTCGGCGCTATCCACCGCGACGATGCCATAGCTGGACGTGTCCTCCTCGGGAACGGTTTCGACCGCTATAACGCTGCCACCATGACGTGCGTGCTCTGCGGCCATCTGCGTCAAGCAAGGTGGCTCTCCGTCGATGAGATCATCGGCCAGATGTACATAGAATGGTTCATCGCCAACGGCCGGCCGTGCGCACAGCACTGCGTGGCCAAGCCCCAGAGGCTCACCTTGGCGTATGTAAATACAGGTAACCCCTTTCGGTACGATGTCGCGGATCTGCTCCAGAATGTCGAGCTTTCCGGAGGCGCTAAGCGCTCTTTCTAACTCAGGATCAGAATCGAAATGATCGGCGATCGCACGCTTGGTGCTACCCGTAATAAAAATAAGTTTGGTGACACCGGCGTCCAGGGCCTCTTCAACTGCATACTGAATCAGCGGCTTGTCGACGATAGGCAGCATTTCTTTGGGACTGGCCTTCGTTGCCGGAAGAAAGCGCGTGCCGCGACCGGCTACCGGAAAAACTGCAGACGTGATTTTGCCACCCAATTGCATACCCCTAAATTCAGTAAGGGTCGAATGATAGCCAATTCAAATGGCCGGCGCCGGATCTTTGTCACGGTCGCCGGCAGACATGTGTCACAAATTCTGCGGCCGCTATTATTTGGCTGCCGTGACCCGAATATTGTCCTTGTTGAGCTCTACCGTACGCTCGCCAATGCCTTTAACCAGCGAAAGATCCGCCGCAGACTTGAACGGACCGTGTTTCTTGCGGTAGTCGACGATTGCCTGTGCTTTCGTAAGACCAACCCCATCGAGCTCACCCGAAATGGTTTCGGCGTCAGCCGTATTTATGTTGACCGGGCCGGCAAATGCCCAGAGCGGTGTGCAAGCAACCAGTAATGCGAATAGTCGGACGTGTAGTTTCATATTTAGCTCCTTTCATGACAGACCGTGCCGCGATTGGCACTGACGAGGAGACTAGGACTAATTTCGTATCGCTACTGCAGCCAAAACTGCGGCAAATCACTGTAATCAGTGATTCGTAATGGAATGCTGCAGAACCGTGTCGAACTGCACTCTTGAGGCAGGCCGCTGCGTTTCCCAGTTCCGGCAGCTGGGGCACTGCCACAATAGTCGCTGACTGGAAAAGCCACATTCCTGGCATTGATAACGCGGTGTGGCCGAAGCCAGTTTCGATAAAGCGCTGCGTACCTTCTGCAGCGCTTCTTCCTGTGACTTCGCGTCGCTGTGTGCAAGATCGTTGAGGTCGACAAACTCTGACAATGTAGGCTCATTGAGGATGTATTGCTCGACACAGGCATCAATGACAGGAATTCCGGCGATGTTATTGATGATCGCGGTATAGGCCACCAGTGAGCTCATGCCAGGGTCGTCTGCGAGCATTGTATTCAACGCAGCATCTAGACCTTGCATGGAGCCGTCCTTCTCATAGGCGACCACAATTTCCGGCAAGGCCTCCGCGATCAAATAGGTGTGCTCATCGATAATTCGATGGTAGAGCCGAATTGCGGTCTTGTTGTCGTCCGTTTCACGAGCAATATGCGCACGCGTCAGCGCTCCGCGCATGGTTCTTGGGCGACCGGCCTGGGCTTTTTTGACATACTGACGCGCGCTTGCATAGTCGTTACGAGCAGCACACTCTTCGGCCAGTTCGCAGTAATAGTGTGCAATCTGCAAGGCCAGCGACTCGCCACCGAGAGTCTCGAGTTTCTGGCCCGAATCTATCGCCTTCTGCCACTCTTTTTCCTGCTCATAAATTCGACACAGATTTTGCAGTGCTTGCACCTGGTAGCGCGATCCTTCGGACAGCCGCACGAATAATTTCTCGGCCCTATCCAAAAGCCCGGCATGCAGATAGTCTTTGGCAAGCGAGAAAAGTGCCTGATCGCGCTGCTCTGCCGCTAAATCCGGTCTTGCGATAATGTTTTGATGAATTCGAATGGCCCGGTCAACTTCGCCGCGACGACGAAACAAACTACCCAGCGCGAAGTGAGTTTCGATCGTTTTGTCGTCTACTCGCACCATCTCAAGGAAGTGTTCCAGCGCCTGATCGGTCTGCTCGTTGAGCAGGAAGTTCAGACCCTTGAGATAATCGACATTAAGCGGTGGTGGTGCATCTTCCTCATCCCTCTCACCAAAGCGACCCATGGCCCAGCCGGCCGCAGCCAGCAGCAGGAAGAGCCCTGCGAGCAGAAAAGTGGATTCAGTCGGCATCTGACAACGGTAGGTTGCGCAAAGAGCTTACTTCCGATTCCGACATGCGCAGAGCACGGCGCAGGGTACGGCGCTCATTGATAATTCGAAAAACAAAGGCGGTCATGCACAGCATCCCGAAAAAGATTCCCACTATAAAGGTAATGACCACAACCATAGAGACGGAGTACGTACCTGCAAAAAAGGCCATATCCAGCTCTATCGTGCCTGAGTTAAGCGCTGTGAATGTAAACACAATCACCAGGATAATCAGGAGTAGCAGGCCAAGCCCGAATCGTTTCAACATGTGTGACACTCCCTGAGAGACACCAGACTAAGCGCTAGAATCTGAGTGTACGATTTTGCCTGTGAAAGGGTAAGCGTCGTGCGGACATTCAAAAGCGAACTGCTTAGCTTTTGATTGGGAAGTGACCGCTGCCGTCAACACGTTCGCGCAGGTCTTTTCCTGGCTTGAAGTGCGGTACGTATTTTCCAGACAGTGCAACTGCCTCGCCGGTCTTAGGATTACGCCCAATACGCGGTGGCCGGAAATGCAACGAAAAGCTGCCGAAGCCGCGGATTTCTATGCGCTGCCCCTTGGCAAGAGAGTCACTCATGAGATCAAGCAAGTGCTTGACCGCCAATTCAACGTCTTTTGCCGGCAGGTGCTTTTGCTTGCGTCCGATAACTTCTATTAATTCAGATTTGGTCATCTTTGTCGCTTCGCCATTGATGTCAGGCCCGTAACCTACGGATTATACTGACAATATAGCCCAGACCGACCGGTCTGGGCTACTGTTTTTACTTATTATTTGCCACCGCCGCTCATTTTTTCCTTCAACAGCTCGCCCAAGGTCGTTCCAGCAGGGGCTGCGCCCTCTTCTGACTGGTAGCTGCTCATTGCTTCAGCTTCCTCGTGAACTTCCTTAGCCTTGATTGACAACGAGATAGTGCGGTTCTTGCGATCTACGTTTGTGAACTTGGCTTCGACTTCCTCGCCAACTTTTATCAGCAAACGCGCATCTTCGACCCGGCCGCGGGCCATTTCTGAAGAGCGTAATGAGCCTTCAATGCCGTCGCCAAGATCGACAAGTGCACCGCGAGCGTCAACTTCAGTGACGGTACCCTTAACAATCGAGTTCTTCGGATGCTCAGCAAGCCATGAGGAGAACGGATCGGTTTCGAGCTGCTTGATACCAAGCGAAATGCGCTCACGTTCGGCGTCAATAGCAAGCACGGCCGCTTCGATCTCCTGGCCCTTCTTGTAGTTGTGAACCGATTCTTCGTCTTCATCCCAAGAGATGTCTGACAAATGCACGAGTCCGTCGATACCGCCGTCCAGGCCGATAAAGATACCGAAGTCGGTGATTGACTTGATCTGACCGGAAACCTTGTCGTTGCGATTATAGGTCGCAGCAAACTCCGCCCATGGATTCGACTGACACTGCTTAACACCCAGAGAGATCCGACGGCGTTCTTCGTCGATTTCAATAACCATGACTTCGATTTCTTCGCCAATCGAAACAACTCGTGATGGATTAACGTTCTTGTTGGTCCAGTCCATTTCTGAAACATGCACCAGGCCTTCAACGCCGTCTTCAATCTCGACAAAACAGCCATAGTCAGCAATGTTTGTAACCTTGCCGAACATACGCGTTTGTGGCGGGTAGCGACGCGCGAGATCCTTCCAGGGATCGTCGCCCAATTGCTTCATGCCAAGCGATACGCGCTGACGTTCGCGGTCAAACTTAAGGATCTTGACCTCAATCTCCACACCAACCTCAATGACTTCCGAAGGATGCTTGACGCGCTTCCAGGCCATATCGGTGATGTGCAACAAACCATCAATGCCGCCGAGGTCTACGAACGCGCCGTAGTCGGTGAGGTTCTTGACGATGCCCTTGACGGTATTGCCTTCCTGCAAATCTTCCAGCAGCGCTTCGCGCTCAGCTGAGTACTCTTGCTCAACAACCGCGCGCCGAGAAACGACAACGTTGTTGCGTTGCTTATCGAGTTTGATGACCTTGAATTCAAGGCTCTTGCCTTCGAGGTAAGCCGGATCGCGTACTGGACGTACGTCAACCAAAGAGCCCGGCAGGAATGCGCGAACGTTGTCGATTTCGACGGTGAAGCCACCTTTTACGCGGCCATTAATAACGCCTTCGACAATCGCACTCTCTTCGAACGCTTTCTCAAGCTCGGTCCAGGTGCGTGCCCGGATCGCTTTCTCTCGTGACAGTTTGGTTTCGCCAAAACCGTCTTCAACGGCCTCAAGCGCAACTTCAATAGAGTCGCCAACAACAAGCTCACTATCGCGCTTGTCGTTCTTAAACTGTTCGATGGGGATGACAGCCTCTGACTTGAGACCGGCACTGACGATTACAACATCGTCGTTAATTGCCACAACAATTCCGGTGATGATCGAACCTGGAACTATTTTTTCACTGGCAAAACTTTCTTCAAATAACTCGGCAAAACTTTCAGACATGTTAAGAAACCCAAGAGAACAAAACGTTCTCACCCAATAACGTCAAACCGTGTCCTTTGGTCGACGGACTGAAAAAAGAATCAGACCTCATGTCCAATCCATGAATCGTACAAATCGTTTAGTGCGGGAAAAATCTAGATATTTGAGACCCAATCAAGAACAGTCTGAGTGACTTCTTCGATTGGCTTACCTGACGAGTCCAGAATTCTGGCATTCTCAGCAGGTCTTAGCGGCGCCACCGATCGCTCGGAATCGCGCCTGTCCCGGTCCACTATGTCCCGTGAAACGGCCGCGAGACTAACATCAATACCCTTGTCCTTCAACTGCTTATGGCGTCTTTTCGCGCGCTCATCGGAGGATGCGGTGAGAAAGACCTTGAGCGTCGCGTCGCGAAAAACCTGGGTTCCCATGTCACGACCGTCGGCCACCAGCCCCGGGGCCATGCGAAATGCCCGTTGCCGCCCAAGCAGGGCCTCTCTTACCGCCGGAATTACGGCCACCGTCGAGGCGCCGGTACCGGCCTGTTCTGAACGCACGGCATCGGTCACATCGGTGCCTGAGAGGAATATCTGCTCTTCCCCAGCCGGGCCGCTCGCAAATCGAACATCGAGCTCCGCGGCAAGTTTTGCGAGGGCTTCAGCGTCATCCAGCGCAGTGCCTCTTTTGTCGGCATCCACGGCAACCAAGCGGTATAGCGCACCGCTATCCAGCAAATGCCAGCCAAGCCCTGCTGCGACACGGCGGGCGATAGTGCCCTTGCCAGAGCCACTTGGTCCGTCGATGGTAAGCACCGGAACCGGCTCAGAACTCGTCATTGAATATCCACCCCAAGCTGGCGAAGGCACTCTGTGAATCCCGGAAATGAGGTATTTACTGCTGCAACGTCATGCACTGTAACGCTGTCATCTGCAACTGTGGCCGCGACTGCCAGCGACATGGCGACTCGGTGATCGCCATGACTTTGCACTTCTCCGCCACGAAACTGGCCACCATGAACCGTGGCGCCATCTTCGGTTTCATCAACCTGAATACCGAGGTTTCGCAAGCCATCGGCCATCGCCGCGATTCGATCGCTTTCCTTAACTCGCAACTCGCCAATCCCGGAAAACACCGTTTGTCCGGTTGCGGTTGCGGCGGCAACAAAAAGCACTGGAAATTCATCGATAGCGAGGGAAACCAGCCGTGGATCTACCTGCCCGCCCTCTAGCCTGGATGCACGTACGCGAATATCCGCTACCGGTTCTGCGCCGAACAGGCGCGCGTTTTGCAGACTGATATCGGCACCCATCGCCTGCAGAATGTCGATAACTCCGGTTCTTGTAGGGTTGACACCCACACCCTCGATCAAAACATCAGCATCCCGACTAAGAATTGCCGCGAGCATTACAAAGCTGGCTGAGGAGAGGTCGGCCGGTACCTGGATATTGGTGCTCGCTAGCTTTTGATCACCGCGTATGGAAATACGCCGATCTACTCTATCTATCTCAACGCCCATTGCGCTCAGCATTCGTTCTGTGTGATCACGCGTGACCGCCGGTTCTTTGACAGTGGTGATGCCATCGGCATAAAGCCCAGCTAGCAAGATGGCCGACTTCACCTGAGCGCTGGCAACCGGCAAGGTATAGTCGATGCCACGCAGCATTTTGCCGCCTTGAATTCGCAGCGGCGGACAACCGTCATGGCTCTCTATATCGGCACCCATCGTGGTCAGCGGAGTAATGACTCTTCGCATCGGCCGCGAGGTTAATGATTCGTCGCCGATCATGACCGAGGAAAATGACTGTCCGCACAGCAGGCCCGCCATCAATCTCATCGCCGTGCCGGAATTACCAAGATCCAGTGGCTGCGATGGTTCGACCAAACCGCGTAAGCCTACGCCGTTAACGACAACATCCGTGGGGCTACTCTGCTGCACATCAACGCCCATTGCAGACATCGCCGCCATAGTCGCCAGGCAATCCTCGCCCGCCAGGAAGCCGCTAATTGCCGACTTACCCTCGGCGATGCCGCCGAGCATCAAGGCACGATGCGATACTGACTTGTCACCAGGGACGGTTACCGTCGCATCGACGACGGTTGAAGGTTGGACGATAAAGTTCATTCGCAACTGGTGAGCTCTGTCAGCTCACCGCCTTCGGATACGCACCAAGGACGCGATACAACGAGCTTTCTTTTTCAAGGATCTCGAGAGCATCTGCTAATGGTGCCTCACTTGCATGGCCTTCAACGTCGATAAAGAAGACGTAGTCCCAATTCTGGCGCCGTGAGGGTCGTGACTCGATAAACGTCATGTTGATGTCATGGTCAGCCAACGGCTGTAACAACGTGTGCAACACGCCAGCACCGCCGGCGGTATCGCTGGTTGATACCAGTAGCGTCGTCTTGTCGGCGCCACTTGGTGTCAACAAGTTTCTGCCTACCACCAGAAACCGCGTCGAATTATCGCGCCGATCCTGAATGCTATTCACCATGATCTTGAGGTCGTAGACGTCCGCGGCAACATCCGGACCAATCGCAGCCGTACCAACCTCATCGCGCGCGCGTCGGGCTCCGGCAGCGTTGCTCGACATGCCGATTAGCTCAACGTGCGGCAGGTACTCCCGCAGCCAGCCACGGCATTGGCCAAGCGACTGTTCATGGGCACAGATGCGTTCAATATTCTCCAAGCCAATCATGTTGCCGAGCAAGTGCTGTTCAATGCGAAGCTCAACCTCGCCTGAAATCTTCAGCGGTGACGTCAGAAACATGTCCAGCGTGTTATTGACCGAACCTTCAGTGGAGTTCTCGATAGGCACTACGCCAAAGTCCGCGGCGCCGCTTTCGACCTCCTGAAAGACCTCATCAATAGTGTGAAACGGCAATGCCCGCACCGAGTGGCCGAAATGCTTGAAGACGGCGGTTTGGGTAAACGTCCCTTCCGGACCCAGAAAGCCAATCTTAAGCGGCTCCTGCTGTGCCAGGCACGCTGACATGATTTCTCGAAAAAGCCGTAGCATCTCTTCGTCGCGCAATGGACCCGCGTTACGTTCTTTGATCTTGCGCAGGATTTCCGCCTCGCGTTCCGGGCGGTAGTAGTCTACCGCTTGCGCCAGATCGCCTTTCGCGATGCCAACTTTCTGCGCGTACACAGCGCGCTCATTGATTAATGCCTGCAATCGCGTATCGATCTCATTGATACGCTCACGAATCTCTGCGAGATCCGCCGCGGCCGAATTATTCTTGTCGTCGGCCATCTCTTACCCGCCGTGCCTTCTGTTAATGACTGTTGATCAGGTTACAGGCTTGCCCAGATTTCGCAACGTCAGCACACCCTCGATACTACGCAGCTGCGCGCAGGTGTCTTCGTCAACGGCCCCATTAACGTCAACAATGGTGTAAGCAAGGTCTCCCCGCGACTTGTTCAACAAGTTTTCGATATTAAGGCCGGTTGCGGCCAGGCAGGTGGATATCTGTCCGACCATATTGGGAACATTGGCGTTAGCAATCGTTATTCGCCAAGCCTCCGTGCGTGCCATGCGAGCTTCAGGGAAATTAACCGAGAAACGGATGTTACCGTTATCCAGATAATCCTTAACATTCTCAGCAACCATAACCGCACAGTTCTCTTCAGCCTCTGCCGTCGATGCCCCAAGATGCGGCAGCGCCACAACGCCAGGGTGCGCGATAAGCTCGGGCGTCGGGAAATCACAGACATACGATTTCAATTTGCCCTTATCCAGTGCAGCAATAGCCGCAGCGTTATCGACAATCCCGCCACGCGCAAAATTTATCAGCACCGACCCATCGTGCATTAGTTCCAGACATGCAGCGTTGACCAGACCTTTGGTTTCGTCGACCAGGGGAACATGCAGCGACACCGCGTCAGCGCGCTGAAAAAGCTCCTCTATGGTCTCCGCGTGATCAACGCCTGCCGATAGTTGCCAGGCGCTGCGCACAGTAATCTTGGGATCAAAACCAATAACGTTCATACCCAGCGCCAATGCCGCATTCGCAACTTCAACGCCAATAGCGCCGAGCCCGATAATGCCAATTGTCTTGCCAGGCAATTCAAAACCAACGAACTGCTTCTTACCCGCCTCGACCGCCTTGTTGAGTGCATCGCCAGTCTCGTTGAGACCCTTGACGTATTCGCGTGCATCACAGATGTTTCTTGCAGCAAGTAACAAACCGGCGATCGCAAGTTCCTTGACCGCATTTGCATTTGCCCCGGGTGTGTTAAATACGGGAACACCACGCGCGCTGAACGCGTCGATAGGAATGTTGTTGGTGCCCGCACCGGCACGCCCTACAGCAGCCACCGACTCCGGAATCTCCATCTCGTGCATGTTGTGAGAACGCAATAGTATTGCCGTCGGTTCAGTAACGTCGTTACCCACTTCAAAACGATCCTGTGGCAGGCGTTGCAGCCCTACGGCTGCGATATTATTGAGCGTTAAAACCTTATGCATTGTTCATCCGTTGCTGCGTTCAAAGTCATTCATAAATTCAATCAGTGCATCAACAGCCTCTTCCGAGACTGCGTTATATATCGATGCGCGCATTCCACCGACTGAGCGATGTCCCTTCAGGTTGGTGAGGCCGGCCGCTGCAGATTCACTCAGGAATTTCCCATCCAGCGTAGAGTCCGCCAGGATAAATGGAACATTCATTCTTGACCGACAATCCGGCCGCACCGGGTTCGAGTAGAAACCTGAGCCGTCAATGGCTGCGTACAATTTCTCCGACTTGCGTTCATTTATCGTAGCCATCGCCGCTATGCCACCCTTGCTTTGCAGATACTGAAACACCAGGTCGGCAACGTACCAGGCAAACGTCGGCGGCGTATTCGTCATCGAGCCCGACTCTGCATACGACTTCCACATCATCAAATGTGGCAGCCCTGCCCTGGCAGGTTCGAGCAAATCGTTACGCACTATCACCAGCGTAATTCCAGCAGGACCGATATTTTTTTGCGCTCCCGCATAGATGACGCCGTAGTCATTCACGTCAATCGGGCGCGACAAGATTGAACTCGACATATCTGCCACGATTGGCACATCGCCACCGGGTAGAAAATGGAATTCGACACCAGCGATGGTCTCGTTAGACGTAATATGCAGATAGCGAGCGTCTTCGCTACGCTGCCAATTCGACTCGTCCGGTATATACGTAAAATTCTCGTCAGAAGCATCCGCGATGACCTTCGCGTTGCATTGCTTGATTGCCTCACCGGCTGCTTTCTTGCCCCAGCTGCCGGTGACGACATAGTCAGCGACATCCTTCGGGCTGGTCAGATTCAGCGGCGCCATCGCCATTTGCATGGTCGCGCCACCCTGGGTCCAGAGAACACTGTAGTTCTCAGGGATAGCCATCAACTCGCGTAAATTAGCTTCACAGCGCTCTGCAACTTCGATGAATTGCTTGCTGCGGTGACTGATCTCCATGACCGACATTCCGGTGTCGTTCCAGTCCGGAATGTCTGACCTGATAGTCTCAAGCACTTCCAGGGGTAGCGCGGCAGGACCGGCGCTGAAATTGTATACGCGGGACATCGTGGGGGCGTTCCTTACTCTTCGTCTTCCTCAGTCAGCTCGATGCGTGCAAGACCAACGAGTCGTTGCTCGGACTCTACACGAATCAACCGAACGCCTTGTGTGTTTCTTCCTTGCACCGAAATATCATCAACTGCGGTACGAACCAGCGTGCCGTTTGAACTGATCAGCATGATCTCATCGTCCGGGCCCACTTGTGCGGCACCTACCGTTCGACCATTTCGCTCAGACGTCTGAATTGCGATTACGCCCTGACCACCGCGACCCTGTACCGGAAAATCATCAATGTCGGTGCGCTTGCCATAGCCGTTTTCGGTTGCTGTAAGAATCAGCCCTTCGCTAACAATAGTGAGCGCGATTAACTCGTGCCCCGCAGCCATCTTGATGCCGCGAACACCCGCTGCACCACGGCCCATCGGCCGCACGTCACTTTCTACAAAGCGAATTCCCTTACCAGAACTCGCCACCAACAGGATTTCGGACTTGCCGTCCGTAATGGCAACATCCACGAGTCGGTCGTCACGCAGATCTATAGCGATGATGCCACTCGATCGAGGTCGCGAAAACTGGCTCAGAGGCGTTTTCTTAACCGTTCCACCCGAGGTTGCCATGAAGACAAAGCTCTCGTCGTCATATTCCTTGATGGGCAATACTGCACTGATCCGTTCGCCCTCATCCAATGGCAACAAATTGACAATAGGCTTGCCCCGCGAGCCGCGGCTT
>Ga0316204_10005082_pt1 | contig 22400 bp, 19 predicted proteins | sample 6monrhotite_MG_2_FD_205661 | JGI IMG/M metagenome (GOLD analysis project Ga0316204, IMG submission 205661) | Microbial mat bacterial communities from mineral coupon in-situ incubated in ocean water Damariscotta River, Maine, United States -... | ecosystem: Environmental > Aquatic > Marine >... | reverse complement strand
CCACCTTAACAGGTTGGATTCCGGCCATTGCATTTATCTTAGAAGTTTGTGAATTAGGATCCCAAGAAGAAATAAGTTTCTCAATTCGAGTAATTTCGGCAACTGCCATATCTATATAGGCGTCACCTTGTTCTTTTTCGTTTGCGACCACGGTGATATCAAAGCGAGACCCCATTAACTTCATGGTTCTCTTATAGTTCTCCATTTGCTGTCCAATGATGGTAGCCGTACAAAACAGCAGCATGGCTATAACAATAGTATTTTTCATTTGAAAGAATTTAGATGTTGTATATAGGCTTCGGGGTTCAACTTTTTGTAACCAGTCTTTCCTTTAAGTTCACCTTTAGATGAGAGCACAACCACCAGCGGAAAGTAACCTTCTCTGTTATACATTTCGGCTAAGGAATTGTTTTGCTCTTGCTGCCCAATAGGCAGTGCGTTCTTTTTTTTCCTTGGAAAATCTGCTTTAACCATTACATAATGATCTTTTGCATATGACTTGAATTTTTCGGTACTCCATACCTCTCTATCCAATTTCATGCAGGGAGCGCACCAATCTGATCCTTGAAAAACAAGAATAACCGTCTTGTTTTCTGCTGAAGCCGTCTCTTTTGCCTTCTTATAATCTGTGTTCCATTCCTGAGCCTGTAGAGAAATAATGGTCAGAAATAATAAAATAGTTGCTCGTGCTTTAGTCATTACCCGATGTAGTTTTAGTTTGTTTAGTACTACAACAGGCATCCCGAAATTTACCCTACCTAAAAACTTTTGAGTAGGTACATTTTATTCTATGTAAATAATAAAGTACAAGTATAGCATCCCAATGAGGCTAGAAAAGCCGAGGATGTATGGTGATATGTCTAATTAAAATGAATACTGGTATTGGATAGCTCCTCCAAATACGTCGTTGCCTACATTATTGAAATCTGCTCCCCCAGACAGGGTAAAGGCTCCATATTTCTTTGTATCATAGCCAAACGATGCATAGTTATACCAATTCTTGATTTCAGGAGAAAAGGGTACTCCTGGGATTCCTAAATTACGTACAATGGTGGATTTAAACATCCAATCTATCGATTTGAATTTCCCAGAAAACCCGAAATGATGTGTTTCCACTTGGTTGTTAATAATTGGAGAATTGGTTTCAGAAATTTCTACGGAAGGATCAAAAGTAATAAAGGGAAGTCCCACAATATTTCCTTCATAGGTCCAACCACTCCTGTAAACACTGTTGCTAAAATAGTTATCAACGCCCCCTGTTGGAGAGTTACTTTGATCTACAGTAGTGATATACTCATACTGAATCGCTTTGAAAACAGATGTGTTTTCCGGCTCATAGAAGATTCCCCAAACACCATCGGGAAAGTTCGCCCAACGTGTCCCTGAACCATCTTCAAATGGGTGCTCATGATAGATAGAAAACCGATCGCGTCCTGGTAGCGTAAGTTCATAATCAATAAGAAAAGAACCTAAGTGATTTCCAACGGCATTCAATATCTCTCCCTCTACGAAGATTTCTTCAGATTTACGCGCAAAGAAAACATCCACGAAGGCCGAAAAATCCCCTTGTAATTTACCAAATTCAGGAGAGGTTCCCGCCCATTGTACAAAATGCTGAATCTGCGTAGTAAGCTTATTGTTTTCATTGAATTTGGTGATCAATGCAAGACGTTTATAATGTACACGTACGTCATCTACATAGCGATCATCATTCAAACTGTAATGTCCAATTCCCCAGTCTATTTCGAACATATTAGAGATTTTGATGGGGTCATTGGCTTCAATAACAAGACCTGGTAATGGACGCGCATTAGCAGACCATAAAAAATTCTTATTTGTAGCCGAAAGGCCCTTGTTTACAATATCTTGAGCCTTTGCTCCTAAGGTAACTTTTAACCAATTATTTTGAAATCTTAGATAGCTGTTTTTACGCTGAAACTCGTCTGCGACATCATCGCGATAAAAGTAAGCAACTCCTCCCTCTATAAATGCATTATCTGAAAGCCCGTAACGGCCATTCGCTTCTCCCGTACCAGAAAAATTAGACAAATATCCTCGTGTTGTATTTGTATTGGCATGCATCCAAAATGGGATGTTATCTTCACTTGAAATTGCTCCAAACAAAGTGACTTCTCCACCAATTTCAAAGTCTTGTGCGAGTGCTGCTGAAACAAATAATAGAATGAAAAGGGAGGCTAAAGATTTCATTTTGTAGGTTTAGGGTTTGCGCAAATGTAGTAGTTTTTGAAAACATACAACCTTAGACTATACTACCAGCGAAATAACCTCTTGAGTAACGATCTTTTTTCACTACCATATGAATAACCGTACTTATTGCCGTATCCAAAATTGTTCATATCCACATTATTAAGCACCATAGCCACATTAGACAATCTTCCGTCATTCACAGCATCTTTAGGGAATTCAAGCAACTTTTTATCTGTATAGCCCGCCCTAACAATGTACAATGTAACATCTGCCAAGTGGTTAATAAGCACTGTATCGGTTACTAACATAGAGGGTGCTGTATCTACAATAATATAATCATAGATATCTTTTAACTCTTCAAAGAAATCCATGGTACGCTGCCTCATTAAGAGTTCTGCAGGATTGGGAGGTATTACACCAGAAAGAACAATACAAAGGTTATCATTGTAAACACTTTTGGCGGCTAGATCGTTGACCGTTAAGTCATCGTCAATAATAAATTCGGTAAGTCCCTTTCTAGAACGTGATTCTTCGGGTAAATAACGCTGTAATTGCGGATTACGGATATCAGCACCAACTAATACTACTTTCTTTCCCGTAAGTGCTAGCGTTAAGGCTAGATTAAAAGCTACAAAGGTCTTCCCTTCCCCTTTAATGGTGGATGTGACAAAAATATTTCTAGCCTTATCAGATTTGTCCAACTTATCAATAAAGAAGTACTGTAAGTTGGTTCTTAGAATCCTGAACGATTCGGCTAGAATACTTCGATCATTAGTGCTAATGAGTTCATCATCGCCCTTCCCTATTTTTGGTAACTCCCCTAAAAACGTGAGCTTGCTCAAGATTCTTTCTACATCTGTTCTATTGGCAACTTTATAATTTAGAAGAAATTTCAAGTATAAGAACACGAATGGAATAACGACCCCAGCAAATAAGCTCAGTAGTAAGATATATCTTCGGTTAGGAGAGACTGGAGTCTTTGAAGTATAGACATAATCCACAATTTTCGCCTTGGTAGAAGTTGCGGCAAGAGACAGAGAGGCTTCTTCTCGTTGCTGTAGTAAAAACAGATACAGTTGCTCTTTGATATTTTGTTGACGCTCAATTCCACGATATACTTTCTCTTTTCCGGGAATCTCACGAATTTCGGAATCCAACTTAAAACCTGTGGCATTAATATTCTTAAGCTCAATTTCCAAGGCACTCTGAGTCCCTTTTAGTTCAGAAACAATATTCGTTTTTAAATCTTCTATCTGATTATCTAGGTTTAGTACTACGGGGTTCTTAGGTGTAGAAGCCTTCAAAAATTTAGATCTTTGGAGTACTAATTGATTATAAGCCTGTATTGTGGTACCTACTTCGTTATTATCCAGGCCAATGTTTTCTGGCAATAATTCCTGCTCTTCAGAACTTCCAATATATTCAATCACCGATTTGGCAAGTTCAATTTTGGTTTGTACATCGACTTGTTTTTTCTCATACTCATAGGCACCTGTTAGTGATATTTCTGCTTCGGAGGCCATATCCACTATTCGGTTTCCACTCTTAAACAGCACCTTATCATTTTCTACAGAATCAAGTTCTTCTTCAATAATTCGAAGACGTGACGCAATAAACTCGGATGTCTTTTTTGCCACCATTCCTTTATCGGCGATGGCATCCATATTGTATTGTTCAATCAATTCATTGATAAAATCTTCTGATTGCTCGGGGTTTACCGACTTCATAGAGATGGTAACAACATTGCTGTTCTCTATGTCATTCTCTACGCTCAGGTTTCTTTTAAATGAATTAGAAAGTTTTTCGGTAGCTCTATATTCTACGGAAATAATCAGCCCAATATTTTTCTCGAACTGCGAAGGGTCTTCATAATCTGGAATCACAATAATATCTCCATATTTTAAAGATACCTTCTCACCAAAAACATGTACTTCTGAAATAGTCTTAGCATCATTAAAGAGGCGGTATTCATTTTTCGACAGTATTTCGAAAAACAATTTGGGAATTCCTTTTGTTTTATACGTGCCGTTGAAATTCAAGAACTTTACCTCTATGGGTTTTACTCTATATAAGCCCGTTGTTTTAACACTCCCTACCGACTCATATGCTATGTTAAGGGTAAGCGCATCAATGGCTTGTGAGATAATACGATTGGATTTAAATATGGCTATTTCATTATTAATCCTACCACCATTGTAACTTGAAAAAAAGCTCCTAAAGCTTGATATATTAGACAAATCTAATGTTCTATTATTGCTTCGGTCTTCTTTAATAATTATGGTTCCTACAGTGTGATATACCGTTTTACTGTATCGTAAATAAAGTCTTGATAATCCATAACATACTACAATAGATAGTAAAAACAGGTACCAGTATCTCGTATATTTGAGAATTAATTCTCTTAGCGTAATGCTTTCACTACTATCGGGTGTTTTTAAAGCTTCGTTCATCTACTAATTGATTAACGCGTAAGTAATATGGTAGCACTTAAAATAATAGTCACCACCGAAAGTAAGGCCGGAATATCTGGAATAAAACCGGATTTTTTAACGCCTTTTAGTGAAGGCTCTACGTATACAACGTCATTCTGTTTCAAAAAATAAAAGGGGCTCGAAAACAATGCGGTCTTTGTCATGTCTATTCTTGACACTTTTTGCTTTCCGTCTTCTTCCCTAATCACAACAACGTTTTCTCTTTTTCCATCTTCAGTAAGGTCGCCCGCTAAGCCTAGAGCTTGTGGTAAAGTAACCCGTTCATCATTAATTGTAAACACGCCTGGGTTTCTAACCTCTCCCAATACTGTAATTTTAAAATTCATGATCCTAACATCTACAACAGCGTCTAGCACATATTCCCTTAGTTTGGATTTTAAATCTTCTTCTACCTGTCCTCTTGTTAAACCGGTAACTGCAATATCACCTAACACCGGAAAGCGAATATTTCCTTCAGGGTTTACCAAATACCCCTGCAATACAGGGTTAGAATTACTTAATCCACTACTTGAAGCTTCAGTGGTACGTTGAAATGGTTTTACAACTTGATCATCTATTGAGGATACCGAAATGTATAGGATATCATTCTTTTCAATAATAGGTTCGAAAGATTGGCTAATGCTATTGAGATCTAATTGATCGGCATCTTGAAAATAGACGATCTCTTTTCTGGTAGCACAAGAAGTGATCATAAAAAACAGTAGTCCAAAAACTAAAACTCTTTCCATTGGTGTTGCAAATTGGTGCAAATATAAAATTTCTACAGTGTCTCCGCTAATTAATCACGAATCTTGCAAAATACTTTATGGTGATTTTTCCAGCTCGGCCGTATTATTAAACGTATCCAGTTCTTGAAATTCCGAATTTTCACTAATGTATTCGGGGACGAGTTCCTTAAGCAGCTTTACTACTTTCTTATCTTTATGTCTTGTGGCCGTTTTGATAAGTGTTCTTACTTTCAGTTTTATATCATTAAAATTTCCCGCATGAACTTTCGATATCATAATCTTAGGATGGTGGGTAGCCAAGGAAGTTGAAGAATCATTCAACAGTTCCTCATACAATTTTTCACCAGGACGAAGTCCAGTTATTTTTATATCAATATCAACATAGGGTTCTAATCCCGAAAGGCGAATCATACGCTCTGCCAAATCAATGATCTTTACGGGTTCTCCCATATCAAAAATGAAAATCTCCCCTCCTTTACCCATAGTACCTGCCTGCAATACCAACTGGCACGCCTCAGGAATTGTCATGAAGTATCGAATAATATCCTTATGGGTAACCGTTACAGGCCCTCCTTGGGATATTTGCTTTTTAAAATGCGGAATCACCGATCCACTAGAATTAAGGACATTTCCGAAACGAGTGGTAATGAATCGAGTTCTAACCCCCTTTTGATTTTGAAGGGATTGCACGTACATCTCAGCCACTCTCTTAGAGGCTCCCATCACGTTTGTAGGATTTACCGCTTTATCTGTAGACACCATTACAAACTTCTCAATATCATAATTAACGGAAAGAATTGAAAGGTTCACTGTTCCAAGAATATTCACATAAATCGCTTCATGCGGATTTCGTTCAATGAGTGGGACGTGCTTATAGGCGGCAGCATGATATATAACTTGGAAGTCATATTTTGAGAACAAGAGCTCCATCCGATACATGTTGCTTATATCGGCCAATTCGGTTATAAAATTAAGTTTGGGGTAGTTTTTTTCGAGAAACAATTCTAATTCATGGAGTGCAGATTCTGCCTGATCTAGTACAATAACAACTTTTGGTTTAAATTCGGCAATCTGTCGTACTATTTCGCTTCCTATAGAGCCCGCGCCACCTGTTACTAAAATAGTTTTATCATCCAGATCACTTTTAATCAACTCATTATCAATACGGATGGTATCTCTTTCCAAGAGTTCTTCAATTTCAATAGGTTTTATTTGATTTTTAATGTCTTCTTTTCGGTTCCAATTTTCCAAAATAGGAACATTGAACACTTCTACTCCATTCATCAAGCAATCTTCAATTACCTTATTCTTCACCTTTCGTGATAGTGATTCACTTACAATAATAACTCCATCAACATCAAGTGAAACAATGGTATCAACAAGGTTGTTCTTTACTGGAATTACAGGTCTTCCCAGTATTTTGTATTGTTTCGATTCAAAACTTCTTGTAATAAAACCTACCAAATGAAAAGGTAAATTGGACTCCGTGGTAAGTGCCTTGGCCAACGATATAGTATGATCGTCTACCCCAATAATGGCTACTTTCTTTTTAGAATCACCCGTTGAAGTATTTTTTAGAAAGTGATACGTCTCTTTGACCGCCACTCTAAACAATAACATAACCGTAAAAGAGAGCAGGTTATACAATATTACGGAGGTTGTCAAAAATACTCTATCTCCGGTTATAAAAAAGTAGAGGTATTCAAAAAGTAATATTGTGAGAAACGTACAAAATGAAGATGCGGCTAGTTTTACAATGTCAATAAATGTAGAGTGTCTAATAATGCCAGAATACGTCTTCCAAATAAAAAAGAAGAACAAATTCACTCCTAGAATCGCGATTGCCTGAAAAGGTACCGATAGAACAGAATAATACGTTAGTGGGGTTCCTAACAATATTAGATAGGAACCAAGCATTGAAATAGAACACAAAAAGACATCTAGTAAAACCACTATCCAACGCGGTAAATAACGTTTATCAAGTAGTTTTAACTTATTATCGCCTTTATAGAGCTGCTTAATAAGACGTAATAGTTTTCTCACCTGTAAAATTTGGCACCTAAATATACTCAATATCTAGACGAATTGCCGTAAAATATTTCTAATCCTTTCTTTTTCTTCTTGGCTCATATTTGAGCCTGATGGCAGACAAACTCCTGTTTGGAACAATTTTTCAGAGATCTTATTCCCATAATACAACGTCTTTTCAAAAACGGGTTGTAGATGCATAGGTTTCCAAAGTGGTCTTGATTCTATGTTATCTTCCGAAAGAGCGGTTCGGATATCTTCTGACGTAAAATTAGCCTTGGTTTCATCGATATGAATGCAACTAAGCCAATGATTCGAATAATAATCATCGTTTGGCTCTCTAAAAACACGCACGCTCTGCACTTCAGAAAAAATATCACTATAAAATTTGTGGTTTGCTCTTCTCGAAGCTACCCGGTCGTTGAGTACTTCCATTTGTCCTCGGCCAATTCCAGCACAAATATTACTCAATCTATAGTTGTACCCTATCTGGGAGTGTTGATAGTGTGGAGCATTATCCCGGGCCTGTGTAGATAGAAATATAGCCTTCTCCTTAATCAATGGATCCTTGGTTACGAGGGCACCTCCGCCCGAAGTTGTAATTATTTTATTTCCGTTAAACGAAAGAATCGAAATATCTCCAAATGTGCCACAAGGTCTGCCTTTATATGTGCTTCCCAAGGATTCTGCGGCATCTTCAATAAGTGGAATGTCATATTTTTTTGAAATAGCAACAATTTCGTCCACCATAAAGGGCATACCATATAGATGAACGGCTATAATCGCTTTAGGCTTAGATCCATTATTTATACGATCTACGATAGCTTTCTCTAAATGAACAGGGCACATGTTCCATGTAACTTCTTCACTATCCACAAAAACGGGTATAGCGCCTTGATACACAATAGGATTCGCAGAAGCGGAAAAGGTCATACTCTGACATAGCACTTCATCTCCATGCTCAATTCCCAAAATAATAAGTGCTAAATGGAGTGCTGCCGTACCAGAACTCAATCCAGCAACATGACTCCCATAGCCCAAATGCTGCTCTAGGGCCGCCTCAAATCCATCTACATTAGGCCCCAATGGAGCGATCCAATTACTATCGAATGCTTCGTTAACATACGAGATCTCAGTGCCGCCCATATGAGGAGAGGAAAGATATATCTTAGCGTTCATTTATTTTTTAGCTTTTTCAGAATAGTAATTTATGCATATTTCCGGGTATTGTCTCCGTTTCATTTCAGTAAGCACTACTTCTACATTATATACAAACGACCGCAATTCTACTTCATTGGTTTCAAGGTCATAAAAGACATAGTTAGCTTGGTTAATATACTGTCTATTTTGACCCAAACTTCCGGTATTAATTATACGCCTACCTTTATGCTCCCGGTCAAAGGCATAATGCGAGTGACCAATGATATAGTTTCTTTCCAAGTTTAGATCAGAAAGGTCTGAATCCGGAAATATATATTGGTCATCGATTGTATGCCGTACCATAAAATCACCTACAATTGTATTCTCCTTATATTTTTTTATTACATCGAACTCTTCGAATGCAGGAAGACATATTTCAAAAAATGCTTTTGCCACAGGATGCGTACCTAAGTAGGCTCTTTTTAAGTAGTTTTCTTCATGGTTTCCCATCAACAGCGTCTTATTATCTAAGGTCTCCAACAGCTGAACACATTCATTGCTCCAAGGCCCATAATTAACCACATCACCGTGGCTAACGAATACATCGTATTCGTTTTTTTCTTGATGAAGCAACTTTTCTAAAGCTGGTAAATTTCCGTGTATGTCTCCTGTGATGAGTACTCGCATTACCTAATTATGTTTAGCTTTCGGTAATTGATTATTTCTTTTAACCCCTTCTCTATATTGGGTTCGAATCCATTTTCAAGATATTCTTTTAATTTCTCGATACGTATAACCGCCCTGTTCTGTTCTGCATTTTCTTCGGTACGGTTGCGTACTAAATGGGTTGCGCTTCCTACGTATTCATAAATGCGCGTTGCCAAATCGAGTAGGTATATTTCCTTCCCTGAAGCAACATTTATTATTCCTTCTACCCTATTCCGAATAACTCTTTCTAACATGACACAGGCATCTTCTACATAAAGGAAATCTGCCGATACCTTATCCCCATTTACAACTTCTAGTGGTTCGTTGTTCAATGCTTTATCTATAAATTGGGCCATTACACCCGACCATTTCATTGTAGCGCCAAACAGTGCAGACAACCTAGCGTTACATACTTTTACGGAAGTGTCTTGTGACATGGTAGCAAAGACCAGTTCCTGATTCAGTTTTGAAATGCAATATCCTTGATGGACAGAAAAAGGATAGGTGTTCTCTTCTTCGGTAACTCCTTCTGGCCATGGTTTGTTTATCACTGCTAAGCTTGAAAGGTTAAGTACAAATTGCACCTCCGCAGTTCTTCTTATCCATTGCGCCATGTAGTAACTTCCCCAAAAATTAGTTTCAAATGTTTCTCTTAGGTATGCCTCATCCCAAAAATCACCTCCTGGCAATATCGAAGCACAATTAATCACAATCTCGGGAATCAGAGTGAGTTGCTTCCAAGCTGAACTATCGGTAACATCTAGATGTATATCAACATCACCTGTTCTGGAAATGGTAACAACGTCGTACCCTTCTTTCTTAAGGTAGCTTGTTAATTGCCTTCCTAGAAAACCATTTGCACCAAATATTGCGATTTTTTTTCTCAAAGCTTAAAAGGGTGATATATAGATTTTGGCGTTGTTTTAGTTGATTCAAAAACTTGTGTAATTTCTTCATTTTCAATAAATAAATCTGAAAAAGTTCTGAATACAGTTCCGTCTTTTAGACTAGGTTGTTTAATATCAATCCCGTCTGTCAAATAAGTAATATACTCTTCTACCTCATTAAACCCATAAAACGACCGAATAGGTGTTGTGCCACTAAATCGCGCATTGATCTCAAAAATTACTGGAGTATTATCTTTTATTCGAAATTGAAAGTTACAAGGGCCCTCTACTTGCAGTTTTTCAGCCACTTTTTTAATATAATCATCAAAACGGCTTGTGGTATTATCTCGGTAGGTTCTGTATGTATTTCCATCTCGCAAGTCTCGTTTTAGACTTATCACCGCATTACATACTCCCTGAGTTACGATAACGCCCGTGGTAAACTCACCATCATCTTCTGGCAAAAATTCCTGAATAACCAAATTCCCAGGGTTTGCAATAACTTCTTCAAGCTCCTTCGTGTTCTTTATAACAACAAGCCCCTTGGAACGCGCTCCATCTACCGGTTTGGCAAAATAAGGAAATGCGTTTCTTTTCTGAAATGACGATACGGCTTCAATATCGTTGGCCATTACAGAATCTGGATAGTAAAAACCATGTTGTTTTAAAAACTGTGCTGTTTTATATTTATCATCTGCAATTTCAATTACCTTTTCATTGGACACAACTACTTTTAAATTGTAAGTGCGCTCAAGGTATTCTTGTTTTTGCGCGAAAATGGGTAGTTCCACATCAGTACCTACCAAAATAATATCGACATCCGTCTGCGAAATGATTGTTTCCAAAACTGGCACATAATCTGGGCTATCAGCAAACGGAAGTTGAAACGCCTTATCTCCCAACCAATGTCCCGAAGACAAAGGACTAGGATCTGCGGTATAGATCGTATACTTTGATCTAAAGGGTTGTAGACACCTCAACATACCTTGCCCTAGTAGTGCTCCCGCTCCTGTAACTAATAGCTTCTTCATATTATTTTGTGGCATTTTTTTGTTGCATATATTCTGAAAACTTAGGCATGATGGCCTGTCCATCAGGAGAAATATTTTCAGAGCTAATTACTTTCCGAATCGTTTTTAATAAAATCTTCAGGTCCAAACTCAAGGACATGTTATTTACATAAAAAACATCGTGTTCAAATTTCTCTTCCCAACTTATTGCATTCCTTCCATGGACCTGTGCATATCCAGTAATTCCTGGCCTCACCAAATTTCGCTGTTTTTGAAAGTCGGTATAATATTCAAGGTATTCGGGTAATAGGGGTCGGGGTCCTATTACACTCATATCCCCTTTCAAGACATTCAAAAATTGCGGAATCTCATCCAATGAGGTTGCACGAACAAATTTTCCGACTCCAGTTAAGCGCTGGTCATCGGGCAGTAAACTACCATGGTCATCTCTGGCATTACTCATAGTTCGAAACTTAATGATCGTAAATATCTGTTCATTTTTCCCAGGTCTTTTCTGAAAGAAAAATGGATTCCCTTTATTAGCTATTCCCAATAACAGGGCTATTAGAATAAAGGCAGGTAGGAATAACAGAAACCCTATAAATGCCATTATAAAATCCAATACTGTTTTAAACCCATTTCTATACACCCTGCAAAGATATTAAAGCTTTGTTTCCAGACGACGGTATTCGGCTAATATTAGCTGCCAAATTTCAGATCGCTTATACCGGTCACAGACTATTTGCCAAGAAGTTTCGCCCCATAACTGTCGTTCCAATTCATTTTGCATCACTCTAAGCATGGCATTTTGAAGGGCCTTGCTATCTTTAGGCGGAATAACAAGTCCATTTTTTTCGTGAGCAATAATTTCGTTGCAACCATTAATATCACTCACAATAGAAGGAAGTTTCATAGCCCCCGCCTGCATTACCACATTGGGAAAGCCTTCGCGATAGCTAGGAAAAACCAAAACATCACTCATAGCAAAATAGGGCCTTACATCTTGGACATACCCTATTGCGTTTATTTTTGGATTGGTTGAGATCTCTTTTCTGGTTACATCAAGAACTGGGTCAAGATCGGTTTCATAGGGGCCTACTAACAGCAAAGTGCAGTTGGGCTGGTTCTTCTGAAGTTCACTAAAAGCGTTTACCAATTCGTTTATTCCCTTGTCTCCAACAACGCGACCTACGAATAAAAATACAAAGTCGTTGATTGGAATATTATATGCTTCCTTTTTGGCAAGAATTTCGGCATCCGAATAGTGCTCTCTAGAAAAGTAAGCGGTGTCAATTCCATTACTACTCCCTTTCCCTAATACTGTAAGCTTCGCTTCTGGTAACATGTTTTTAGACAAAATAAACTCATACAAGCCCTTAGAGTTGGGATATACATGTGTTGCCATTTTATAGGTTAAGCGCTCTACTACTATGAGTACAAATCGTTTCAACCCTCTGGTTTCCATTAAAGGAAGTCCAGCCACCGTATGCAATCTAATAGGCACTCTGGCTAAATACGCCGCCATCATTCCTACGATACCGGCTTTAGGAGTATGTGTATGTACAATAGTTGGGTTTTCGGCACGAAAATAGCTCACCAATCTGTACACTGCTTTGACATCTCTATATGGGGTTATCTTTCTGGTTAATTCCAAAGGGAACACATTAACACCTTCCTTTTCTCCGTATTCCTTAAGTTTATCTGATTGTGAAGAAACTGCGGTAACCAGAAAATGCTCTTTCATAAAGGCCAATTGACCTTCCAAAAGTTTTTCCAAGGATACTGGAACAGTGGTAATTCTTATTAACTTGGATTTAAGCATATCTCTCTATACAAGTTATAGTGTTTCTGAATGGTATTGGTAATACTAAACTGCTCCGCTCTGTCCATACAACTTTGAGCTGTTTTTCTATAATACTCAGAATCCTCAAATAATCTATCAATTTCTAAGGCCAATAATTTCTCATCACCCTTTGGAAATAATATACCGTATCCTTTTACCAAATCATTTAACCCTGGTACATCTGAAGCTATTACCGGAATACCCGAGGCCATTGCTTCCAAACTTGAAATTGAAAGTCCTTCATAATGTGAAGATAATACAAACACATCTGACATTTTAAGCAATCTATCGACATCCATTCGGACGCCCAAAAATAGTACCTGATCCTCCATGTGTAGTTTCTTCACTAAGGCTTTGCTATCCTCTATATACTTTCCGTCACCAACAAAAAGTAGTCTGACAGGCGTTTTCATATGAGGGATTGCTTTTATGAGCAGGGTTTGATTCTTTTGTTTTGAAAATCGTGATACCTGAATAATAAGGTTATCATCATTATTAAGGTTAAAATCGGCTCTGCGATGCGGTGGCACATTTTTAAGGCTGTCAATAGCTATTCCATTCGGAATAATTTCAAATCGTGTAGATTTCAACGGCAAATGATCTTGCAAAGATGCTTTCACCTGTTCGGAAACAACAATGATTTTTTGGTATTGGTGATACACAATTCTATCCAGAAAACTAAAAAGCCAATTCCCTCTTCTTCTATTATAGGTGCTATGCTCTGTATAAACGATCTTTGTTTTTGAAAAAGAGATCAATTTGGCGATCGAGACCCAATACAGTGCTGGAAAAAGATGAACATGGATGAGGTCATATTTTTTTAAAAACGGAATCAATTTAAAAACTAAGAAAGGATTATAGACAGATTTACTGGTCAAACTAAATATCTTACAGCAGCCTGTTTTCTCTAGTTTTTCGAGAAAGGGGTGCTTATCACCATTAAGTACGAGCACATCCATCTCCACTCCTTTTTCGACAATTTTTGGAGTATAGTCGATGATCAACTTCTCTGCCCCTCCCGTCGCAAGACTATTTGAAACTTGCAAGATTCTCATTGGCTATCTCCTGTTTTGCTTAATTATTTTTGAGATTTTCGTACAACAATTCGAATATAAATATTTAACACAATCCCTAACGGAATAGCTAATATCGTGAGCCATTTGTTAGTAGACTCGCTTAAAAAGTTCCCATTCCGAAGAAAAATACTGCTTGAAACATAATGAACACAATTCATAAATCGCTCTCGTAAGGTGTATCCCAATTTCATACGCACTTTACGTTCATGAACAAACCCTTTTGGATTCTTAACGTACTGTCTGAAGATGTTTCTGCTAGATCCATCTTCCAAATATTCAACTATGCATAACACTTCGTTTAAAAACAGCATATCATAATCCTGATCTATAAGCAAATATTTATACCCTAATGGCACAAATCTTTCACTTGGAAACACTGGGTACGGTGGATATTTCTTTATGGTTTCGGTTCTGTATACAAACTTTATATCTCCTCTAAGGCCATATTTTCCTTTCAACTGAAAATACTTACCATCTTTAAGTCCTTCCGGGAATTTTCTATTGGATACTATATCACCACTTTTATAAGCATCCAATCCAAGTATTCCGGCGTAATTTTCATCTTTATTTTTATTCCAATAGTCAATAATTTTAGCCACAGAATCGTCTGGCATAAAATCATCAGAATCTATACACACATTTAATTCGGTATTCATTAGATCGTAGGCCAAATTATGTGCGGTATGCATTCCTCCATTTTCTTTGAAATGATATTCAATAGTAATTTCTCCTGCCGCAATCCATTGATTGGCCAATTCCCGTGTGTTGTCGCTAGAACCATCATCAATGAGTAGCCAAACAAAATCGCGAGAGGTTTGTTTTGTCAAACTTTCATAAAGCTGAGGTAAGACATAACCTCTATTAAATGTAGGTGTAAATACAGTTAAGGTCATTTATTTTAAAATAACATTTAGGGCCAAACTAAACAGGAAATACAGTAGCATAACATTGCCTATTACACGATGTTGATGCGTAAATAATTTTCGTTTCAAAAGCGGGTAAATAATTACCAATCCTAAAAGGAACCAGGACAAATACGCGAACCTATTTGAAAAACTTGACCGAATCACTAATATCCAAAATGCATTGGAAAGCAAATATACGTTTAGGAAACGGTTATAGAATACGTCATCAAATTTTTTCTTGTAGATGTAGTACCAACCGGCAAAAACTCCAATCCCGCTATATAGTACAAAATCCCATCGAAATCCTACGCTGCTAAACTGATCTGCATAGGTGTCGTCTGTGAAATACGAAAAACGATCATCAAATTCGAGGCTTCCAAAAAGTCCTTCCCAAAACCCTCCAAAGGCTAGCGACAAGGGTATTGCCAAAAACCAGAATATCAAATAGGATCTCGGATTATTATGTAAAAACGTTATTACCAGTGCCAATACTGGGAGCAACATACTTTTGTGAATTGCGCATACTAGTACCAACAAGGCTACAAACAGTACCCTTTTATTCATATGTATTAGTGCCAAGATAAAGAGTGAGGTAGCAATTCCGTTTCGAATTCCATTAGTTCCGTAGGACCAAAATGACATGGACGCTACCAGAATGAGAAATCCATACCCCCAATATTCAGCAAACATTTTTTTGGTAGCTCTAAAAAGTGGGACTATATATAATACCGTACAGGTAAAGAAAAAGAACTCTACACTTGATACATAGGCCATCATTTTTATAAAAAACTGAAAGGTAACATCCTTAGATGTAATTAGGTGCAATCCTTGTTGATACCTAAGGAAGCGCTTGGCATAGATTCCCATATCACTAAAATAGGCACCACTAATCGGTCTAAATCCCATGTAAAATATTACCAAAACAAAAACGACCAGAGAGACATTACTAATGAATTGGTAGTTCTTTTGGGATTCCATTGGTAGAATATTGGCGTGCAAAACAACACCTAATACTACCAAAAGTATAAAGTAAAAAAAGATAGGTGTATAGTATTCTATCGGAATAAAATCAAACATCCCTAGGTTTTAAATAACTATTCGCCACAGTTTCAAGATCAAATTTCTGAAGCAGTTTTTGCAATTCGTCTAAATTACGATAAAACTTCCGCCCGTTAACCACTTCTTGCAAGCCTTGCGCCAGTGATATCTCCTCAGCGCTTAATGATATTGTGTCTTTTGGTATTTCAAGGGTTCCCTTAAATACGGTAGGTGTTATAATCCCTACTTCTGTGTACAAAGTGTCTGTAACACCATTTAAAGGGTGTCCTGTACCCATGAGCTCTTCAATTCCATCAGTACACTTTGTCGTAACAATAGGAACGCTCAAGGACATCGCTTCAACAATCACATTGGGGGTTCCTTCATAATAAGAGGACAACGCCAGCACCCTCGCCTTGGCAAGATAGGGATAGGGGTTTGCCTTTCTTCCTAAGAATACAACCTTTTCTTCAAGCCCTCTTGTTGCGATCATAGTTTTAAGAGTGTTTAAAACTTCCGTATCCCCATCCCCTAAAAAAACAAGCTTGAGATTGGGAGCTTTCTGAACCGCTAAACTAAAAGCTTTCAGCAGGTACCATGGGGCCTTTACTGTGGATATCCTTCCAAGAAACAGCACTATAGGAGTTTTAAACAAGTTCTTTTCTATGGGTTCTTCTATATGTTCTTCTGCCAGTTTCTTAATATTCTTAATATCGTGTGGATTATAAATCACCTCTAATTTCTTCGGAAACGCAAAGCCACAATTTTGCAGTAAATCCTCCTTTATGGCTTTACTAATACACACCACCTTATCTAAAAACCGATACGAAGATCTATAGCCAAATTTGGATACTTTGTTAAAGAATGATGGATTGGAAAACTCTAAGCTCTTCATTGAATGAATACTACCAACCTTATATTCTTTGGAAAAAGATAAGCTACTAAATAAATTGGCCATATCCCCTAGAGCAATAGAATGTGTTATTTTATACCTGTGAACAATCTTGCGAATTTGCATTGGACCACTGGTATAAAACCGTAATCTTTTGCCCTTACTCATGGTACTAAAATCTTGCCTGCTTAAGTATAATTCGTCATCGCCAAAACGTACTATGTCATTTTCTTGCTGTACTATCTTTACTACTTTAACATCATACTTTACCGCTTTGTAGTAATGGTAAAAATTTAGGGCAAGACGTTCAATACCTCCCACACCTCCATAAGGTATAATTATCAGTATCTTATTCATGGTCTTGCTAGATTTTTATAAAGTTCGTTCCATTGCGGAATAATAAAGCTTTCATGGTAACGGGCTACATTTGTTCTAGCGTTTGCTCCCAGGATGATTCTTTTTTCTTCATTTTCGATTAAGAAACTTAGTTTTTCAGCAAAGTTTTTGATATTCCCATTTTCAATTAGAAAACCATCCATTTCATTTTTAATAATATCTCTAGGGCCACTGGGGCAATCAAACGCAACACAGGGTACGCCACAATTCATGGCTTCAATTAATACCATCCCAAAGCCTTCTGAACGTGAGGTCATTGCACAAATAGAAGATTCTAAATACTTATCATGAATATTCTTTACAGGATCATAAAAACAAACTGTTTCAGACAAACCCATAGCGTCGGCTAGATCTATAACGCTTCTATCTTGCGCTTTTCCGTAAACATCCAACTTCCATTCGGGGTGTTTTTCATGAACTACTTTCCATATCTCTAGCAACCGATCATACCCTTTGTTGTAGCTATGATTACCTACAACGATGATCCGTTTATTTTGAAGTGTACTTTTTTCAGAAGTTGTAAAACTCAATGGATTTGGGATGACCTTGATGTTCTTCCCTTTCCATTCATTTGCATTAGCCTGAGTAAGTACTACCAATGCATCATACTTTCTTGCTCCTCTGTTTGAAAGTATGTTGAACCATCGATATCGAATATTGTTTAGTAAGCCCGTTGCTCCTTGTGTAAATATTTTTTTTGAAGCATGGCGCTCATAAACCATGGGTGTTTCTTTGCCATATATCATTGGAAAGAACAAGCCTTTAAGCCCATCATCACACACCGAAATTACCTTAGGCTTTATCTTCGACAACAGTTGTTTCAACTCTTTTCGAGGACCAAAAATTCTAGCAAGTTTCCCTTTTGGAACGGTATCGGTTATCGAATGAAACCGTACCTCTTCATGAAATGGATAAAACGTCTCTAACGTTGCTTCAAATAGTGATACAATATGGACTTTATACCTATAATTCTGTATCAAATAATCGGTTTTAATGGATAGTACTCTTTCAAGTCCACCACTACCGCTTATTCCATTAACAATAAAAACTATAGTCATCCTTTCAACCCTCTATAAAGGCAGTACAAACTTGTTTTAAGTGATCTGCCATCTTATGATGCAACTCTTTGTTCTTTACTGAAAGTGTATCGTCTATTGTTCCCTCCAAAGGAAAATTAGAAGTCCACACACCCGTTTTTGAGTTTATATCTATTCTATTAAATAATTCAATTATTCCATCGAAGCGGCATGAGTCCACAAAGCTATCAAAACCATTTACAAAAATGACAGGTGTTCCCAGAGCTAGACATGGCAGGGCACAATGTATCCTTGACGTAATTACTAATTTGGCTCGAGCATACTTGTTTAATAGATCTTCGGCCATTTTAAATTTTTCGGAATCAGAATAGGTCTGAGCAGGAGGTTCTTGATTTATATAGATTGCTTTTTCTAAAAGAGAGGCAGATACAAATTTTGAAAGGTGCTTCTTCTGTTTCCCCAGTTGAAATAGTTTTCCATTTAAAACACTTCGTATGATCGATTTGTAGTCATAAAACACCTTATTCTTTCTTGGATAATTATACAATGGATCTACAATATAAACAGCATTTCCTCGCTCTACATCTGGCACTTTGTATGAATCCAAAGTAAGAGTAAGACAGCCCGTAAAGTAGGCGTCAATTCCTTTTTCCTTCAAAATTTTTACTGAAAAATTATCCCGACACCCAATAGGTTCGTGTTTTTTCAAATACACAATGGCATCATCTGTGAGCATATGTGGAGCCGCCGTATTATTAATATGAAAGGATGTAAATAACGGACGAATACTCTCCGAAGGCACCCAATTACGAACATTGTGTGTAAACCACCCATTCATTATCAATTTTGTTTCAGCATCCCCATGATCACCAAGTTTTTCCCTGTTCAAGAACACATCTACTCTTGGCAAATATTGCCTAGCCGCTAGGCTTTGAATATTGTCTCCAACATTAAAAAACCTCTTGTTCTCCACATACGATAACAATCCGTATTTCATTCGTCAATAATTCCTTTTAATTAAACTTTCTTCGTACCGAAAGGTAGTAATTGAACAACTTTCGATTTCTATTAATCAATTTAAATTTTATTACCGCCCATTTTGAAGGTTTTACCACCCCAATGTCACAGCTATTCGATATAGTGCGTAGCACCTCGTTAAACTCTCGTGTTTCTTGTTCTTGGTTTTCGAAATAAAAAATACTTTGAGTCTCCCTTCCCTTTTCAAGAAGTTCTGTCCAGTAATTTAAAACCCCGCTGGTTCTAAACCCATTTTTAATAACGGCTTTGAGTTTGGCATACACTTTTTCATCGGCCTTAAACCCATATGATCTAGGGTTATCTCCCAACAGCATAATATTAAATATGGTTCGTAGGCATTTCTCACACTTTGAGCAATTAAGACCATCATTAGCTTCAGAATAACACACTCGCACAGAAGCCTCCTTCTGAAGATTGTTTAGGGTTTTTACAATATATTCGGTTTTCTCAAAACGAGACAACTCATAGGCATCATGAATCACATTGGCCCCTGCCCAACGTATTAGATTGTCGGTTTCAGGCATTGAACCCCAGGGAAGAAATTCCATGTGTACTGATCTCGTTGAAGCAATGTACACTTTTTCGTAGCCATGAATATAAGACAGTGGTGCCGCCATACAGGTAAGGGCCATCCCATACTGTACCTTTCCCCACCAGCCTAAATTTGGCAATAAAAAGTCAACATGATGCGTATAAAACGTTCTCATATTGGCAGAAGCGTATCGCTTTCTATTTTCAGAAAGTAATGTTTCCTTCTCGTTAAACGATTTAATAATATCCCATTGCTTATGGTCATCAATTTCAACATCCGCTCCTAGAATAGTAATTAAATCTGGAGTTTCGTCCATATGTCGTAAGAATGTGGTGTAGGCATCCACTCCTCCACTAAACAGCAAACCTGTTCCAGTACCAGTTGACTTGTTTTCTACAATGTTTTGGACGACAAGTGTTGATTTTCGTTTCTTCAATTGAGGATAATACGTCTCATACTTTTCCTTTATTTGCAGGATGCCTTGGTAAAAATCTGAATCCAACGATTCGACATGAATGTCAAAACCAGCAAACCAAGAAATAGGAAGGATATTCCCTAAAAAAGGAATCACCGCAATAGATAATGGAACAAGGCTCACGTTTTCATCATAGGTGGCAAAAAAACGTTCATTGGATTTAAAAAATTTCGAAATAGGCTTACTGTAGCTATAGCCATAATCTATTTGCTTACCGTTTTCGGAAAAATCAATTGTTTCTATTTTCAACACTCGATTATTCATTTTTTCGCTTAACTATTCGTGAAACAGTTTTTGTAAGTAGTTCCTTTTCAGATTGATTAACACCTAAAAAGAACATTCCTAAACCAAAAACTATTGAAAATAAAATTCCTTTTAACACAAAATTGATCCAGCCGTCTCCAGGTATTAGATTGATTAGATATCCAATACCAACAAGAACGATTAATACAGGAATAATACCTACAATTAGCTCTTTGTAGAAACGAAACATATTCAGTTTAATAATTTTGTGGTAGTATACATTCATTATATTTTGAGCAACAATCCACCCTACACCCAACCCAATGGTCATTCCTAACGCTCCATAGGCCTCTGTTAAATATGTACCTAACACCAAACTAAGAAGTAATGTGATTAGATATAAAATGGCCTTAAATGAAAGCTTTGACTTCGCCATTAAAATAGAATGTCCAAAACCTTGAACCAATGGGGTGGTAAAAGAAACCATTAATAATAACGCAATCAGCCAGGCGGTATAACTCCCCTCTTCCCCAATCTCGCCACCTACCCAAAGAAGAACAAATTGTTTTCCGAATAATAAAAATCCGCTCAAAATAAACATAAGCACCAACAAAGACAGCCGCCCAATTTTTATCATCATAGAAGTAAGCTCTTCCCCTGTAGATTTAAGGGCTGCCATACGTGCGGCTCTAGGCAAAAATACATTTGTAATGGCCGTAGAAAAAGTTCCATAATAGGATCCTAACATAATACCTATAGCGTAGATGGCTACCACATAGGTGTCTGTTTGTATTCCTAAAATCACCTGTCCAGATTTCCATCGGAATTGATAGATAAGTCCGAAAACAAAAATCCATATAGAGTAACTAAAAATTTGCCTGAGAAAAGCCATATCTAGTGTTTTCAACGCAAACTTCATACGAACTTTTAGTTTTCGGAGGACATACACCAAATTAACACTAACCAGTAGAAAGTTTAAGGCGGTATCAAGGATAACAATTCCTATCGCTTTATAACCAAATTCCAACAATAGTATCACTGCTACTGCTCTAACCAAGTATTTACTCACGCTCACGGCCTTTGGAAAAACAAAACGTTCATACCCAAAGCAAATTCCTTCAAAAACACCTCCCGGAAGGGTGAAACCAATGTTAAAGATTAAAATCGCGAACATTATTTTCGCCTTGGAGAGTTCTGATGCTGAAAGCGATGCTCCAAAAATCGCGTCTAGGTTAAAATACCCCCAGATACCAATCCCCATAAGGACTATCGCGATTACAACATACAATAGAAATACGAGCCCTAGGAATTTTTCTTCCTTTTCCTTATCCTCTTGGGCCCTGTAGAGTGCAACAAAACGCACTACTGATTTATTCAATCCTAAGTCTAATAATGTCAAATAGCCTACAAAAGCTCCAATAAGTGTATACAACCCATACTCAGAGGTCCCCATCTTTTTGATCATGAGTGGAGTGATAATAAGTCCGAGGATGTTTGTAATAAAAACGGTTAGGTAGTTAAGCGCTACCCCTCCTTTAATTTGACTCATTGTTTATTTTGGGTTGTATCTTTTCGATTTGTAACATAGGTTATCTATTGAATTTTTTCCATAAGAAATCCGCCTCTGTTCAAACACCTACATAACGGCATGCAAAAATAACAATTGTTTAGGTCAAACCCCCTTCTCCTTGCCTCTTTTATGCATCAATGCCCCTATAATTTAT
>Ga0316204_10005080_pt1 | contig 22430 bp, 22 predicted proteins | sample 6monrhotite_MG_2_FD_205661 | JGI IMG/M metagenome (GOLD analysis project Ga0316204, IMG submission 205661) | Microbial mat bacterial communities from mineral coupon in-situ incubated in ocean water Damariscotta River, Maine, United States -... | ecosystem: Environmental > Aquatic > Marine >... | reverse complement strand
GTCCGCTACCGTGTCGACGGCATGTTACAAGAGGTCGCTGCACCTCCCATCAATCTTGCTGGCAAGATTGCCGCTCGCGTCAAGGTTATGTCGCGACTAGATATTTCAGAAAAACGCGTCCCACAAGATGGCCGCATGAAGATGAAGCTTTCCAAGACTCGCGCCATTGATTTTCGTGTCAGCACCTGCCCGACCTTGTTTGGTGAAAAGATCGTAATGCGTATCCTGGATCCCACCAGCGCCCAGCTGGGTATTGATGCACTGGGCTATGATCCAGCTCAAAAAGATCTGTACATGGAAGCCCTGCAAAAACCTTACGGCATGATTTTAGTCACCGGGCCAACCGGTAGTGGTAAAACCGTTTCACTCTATACCGGCCTGAATATCCTCAATACACCAGAACGAAACATTTCCACTGCAGAGGATCCGGCTGAAATCAACCTGCCGGGCATAAATCAGGTTAATGTTAATCCTAAAGTCGGCCTTACCTTTTCAGCGGCACTAAAATCATTCCTGCGCCAAGATCCAGACATCATCATGGTGGGGGAAATTCGTGACCTGGAAACAGGTGAAATTGCCATCAAGGCAGCTCAAACTGGTCACATGGTGCTCTCAACCCTGCATACCAATGATGCGCCACAGACATTGACACGCCTAATGAACATGGGCATCGCCCCATTTAACATTGCATCGGCTGTTACCTTAATTATTGCCCAACGGCTAGGCCGACGCCTCTGTTCACATTGCAAAGAGCCTGCCGATATACCTAAAGAAGCCTTGGTTAAAGAAGGCTTCTGTGAAGACGAGGCCGACTCTCTCAAGCTATATAAAGCCGTTGGCTGTGACCAATGCACCGAAGGCTACAAAGGTCGTGTCGGTATTTATCAAGTAATGCCAATCTCGGAAGAAATGGGTAGAATCATCATGTCTGGCGGCAATGCCATTGATATTGCCGACCAAGCCAAAAAGGAAGGCATCCCGGATCTTCATGATTCTGCACTGGAAAAGGTGCGCCAGGGCGTTACCAGCCTGGAAGAGATCAACCGGGTAATCACGGAGTAACAAATGGCTCAAAAAGCAGCATCCAAGCATGATACTTTTCTCTGGGAAGGTACCGATAAACGTGGCAACCGTACCAAAGGTGAAGTCATGGCTGCCTCGCCCACCTTGGCCAAAGCTGAGTTACGTCGCCAGGGCGTAAATCCACTTAAGGTCAAAAAGAAACCCAAACCACTCTTCGGTGGTGGCGTCAGCAAGAAACCAATCACTCCCAAAGATATAGCTATCTTCAGCCGTCAAATGGCCACCATGATGAGCTCTGGCGTACCTCTGGTTCAGTCATTTGAAATTGTCGGCCGAGGCCACGAAAACCCTTCTATGCAGGAAATGTTGCTTAAGATCAAAAACGATATAGAAGGCGGTAACTCGTTTGCCGAGGCACTATCGAAATTTCCTGATCAGTTTGACGGCCTCTACTGTAACTTGGTTAATGCTGGCGAGCAGGCCGGTATTCTTGAAACCATGCTAAACAAGGTTGCCCTTTATAAGGAAAAAATTGAGGCCATCAAGGGCAAGATCAAAAAAGCCATGTTCTATCCGGCCGCCGTTGTTATTGCTGCTTTCGTCGTGACCGCCATACTGCTGATCTTTGTCGTACCCCAGTTCGCCACGATGTTTGCTGACTTTGGTGCTGATCTACCGGCCATGACTCTAATGGTGGTCGCCATGTCAAACTTCATGGTCGAGTCTTGGTACATAGTCTTTGCAGTAATTTTTGCAGCTATTTATGCCTTCAAACAAGCTAAAAGAAAATCCAAAGCCTTTCGTGATTTTCTCGACATAGCCACACTTAAGGCGCCAATATTTGGTTCGTTGATGCACAAAGCGACCATCGCCCGCTTTGCCCGCACCCTGTCTACCATGTTTGCTGCTGGTGTACCCTTGGTTGAAGCAATGACCACTGTTGCCGGAGCCGCTGGCAACGTCGTCTACACAAACGCCATATTACGTATGCGAGATGAAATATCTACGGGCATTTCACTACAACAGGCCATGCGCCAAACCGGCCTGTTTCCCAACATGGTAGTGCAACTGGTCGCTATCGGCGAGGAGGCTGGTTCCATCGACGCCATGCTGGCCAAAGTCGCCGACTTCTATGAAGAAGAGGTGGACAATGCCGTCGACGCACTCAGCAGTCTGATGGAACCTCTGATCATGGCCTTCCTCGGTGTCATCATCGGTGGCCTGGTTGTGGCGATGTACCTGCCAATCTTTAAGATGGGTCAAGTCGTTTAACAAACAGTTAAAGAAGCCCTGAATGACTATCATCGAATATCTTGACGCCAGTCCGGCATTTTTCATTACAGCCGTCGCCCTGTTTGGCGCGACCGTGGGCAGCTTTCTCAACGTAGTTATCCACCGTCTACCCATCATGATGGAACGACTGTGGCAGCAGCAGTGCGCAGAACTCAATAACCCAGACCAAACCAGCCAGCCAGCAGAAACGTTTAACCTGGCCAAACCCGACTCACGCTGCCCTCACTGTGGCCACATGATTCGCGCCTGGGAAAACATCCCCATCATTAGCTATCTGTTTTTGAAAGGACATTGTTCAGGCTGTGGCGCTAATATATCTATCCGTTACCCGATCATTGAGGTAGTCACCGCAGCCCTATCAGCATTCGCCGCCTGGCAATTCGGCCTAAGCTGGGAGACAGCCGGAGCGCTGCTGTTGACCTGGAGCTTGGTCTCACTGACCATGATCGACTTTGATCACCAGCTGCTGCCAGACAGCATCACCCTACCCTTCCTCTGGATCGGCCTTGCACTCAACCTGTTCGGCGTTTACATCGATCTTGGCTCAGCCGTCATCGGTGCCATGGCAGGCTACCTTTCACTCTGGTCGGTCTATTGGGGCTTTAAACTGCTCACCGGCAAGGAAGGCATGGGCTATGGCGATTTCAAACTATTAGCCATGCTCGGCGCCTTTATGGGCTGGCAAGCACTACCGGTTATCATCCTGCTATCATCACTAGTAGGTGCCGCGATAGGCATTGGCATGATCGTCATTCGCGGCCGCGACCACAATATCCCCATCCCCTTTGGCCCCTACCTGGCCATCGCTGGACTGATTGCCTTTTACTGGGGCAATGACCTAACTAGCGCCTATATGCACATCAGCGGTCTCAGCTAAGCAAGTATTCTTGGCTTGATCCGTCTGTCGGTTCAGGCCACACTCTGTCCATGTTAATCATTGGTCTAACCGGCGGCATTGGTAGCGGCAAGTCAGCTGTCAGCAAGCTTTTTATTGAACTCGGTGTCCCGGTCATCGACACCGACCTTATCTCACGCCAGGTAGTAGAACCTGGCCAGCCAGCCCTACAACAAATCTGTCAGACATTTGGCAATGAAATACTCTCGGCCAATGGTGAGCTGGATCGCGCCAAATTAAAAAACATTGTTTTTGTGGAGCCAACCAAACGCAAGCAACTGGAGGCCATCCTCCACCCCATCATTAAAGATGAAATGCTGCGCCAGGCCAGCTTGCTTAACACTGCCTACTGCATATTTGCCATCCCATTGCTGATCGAGGCCAATCAAACCTATCTTGTTGACCGAACCTTGGTCGTTGATGCCCCTGACGAACTTCGTCGCCAACGCATCAAACAACGCGATCAACTGGATGACCAGCAAATCAATAAAATCTTTGCCGCCCAGTTATCTCGCCAAACACGGCTAGATCATGCAGACGACATCATTCATAATGATTTAGGCCTGGATCAACTACGCACTCAAGTTATTGATTTAAATCGCCGATATACAGAAATAGCTAAACAGGAATATTAATACGGAAAATAACCAACTTCATCACATTTACTGCAACCAGCGGTTTACAGCTCGTAATGTTCGGGTAAACTACTCATCTCTAACATTACCCCCGTCCACCGCAATATGTGAAGAAGTTCAGCCACAGCCATGCAGCATAAATATCAAACTCAACCTGTGGAATTTTATGGACATCAACAAACTGTGTCTCAGCAAATAACCTACGAACAACCTCTGAACGAACGCATCCGCACCCTGCTGCGGCTCGAGTTTCTGTTCGCACAGGCCAATGCCCACACTTATCGCCAAGGAAATTGGGATAACCGTGCCGCCATCAACAGCCTGTTCGATATCATCAGCACCTTTAGCCGTGCTGACCTCAAAACCGAAGTCATGAAAGAGCTGGAACGTCAGGCCGTATTTCTGGAAAAACTTGCCCAAAACCCTCAGGTTGATGCCAAGAGACTGGAAACCGTGCTGGATGAGATGGATGTCCTGATCGACCGCCTGCACGATCTCAAGTCTCAGGACATGGATATCCGCAACAACGAATTCCTTTGCAGCATCAGACAACGTATCCATGTTGCTGGTGGCACTTGCGACTTCGACCTGCCTGCTTATCATTTCTGGCTATCGCAACCAGAAGAAAAACGCATCATGGATATGCAAGGCTGGATGGCGCCGTTTGAGCCGATCAAACAATCGGTCGAACTGATCCTACGCCTGATCCGTGATAGCGCCCAGACCACCAATGAAATCGCTGAAGCGGGCTTCTTCCAAAAATCATTTGATCAGAACAGTGTCTGCCAGATGATTCGGGTGACTCTGGATGGCGACATACCCTGCTTTGCCGAGATCAGCGGCGGCAAACATCGATTTAGCATTCGTTTTTTACAGACTGCTTTCAAAGAACGACCAACTCAAGTTGATCAAAATATCCCCTTTAAGCTTACTTGCTGCATGTTATGAGCCAAATCACCGTAAACTGCCCCACCTGTAGCAAAGATGTTGTTTGGAATGATGAGTCGAAATGGCGGCCTTTCTGCAGCGAACGCTGCAAGCTGATTGACCTGGGCGAATGGGCCAGCGAATCGCACCGCATCCCCGGCCAGGAACTACCCAGCCCAATGGAATCAGACGACGATCACAACAACCACTAAGCCGGTGTTTAATTTGTTCCCCGGATTGGATTAGACCGTTGTTTGATTTGGGCTACGCCCCCGGCCAAAGACTGCGAATTGCCGCTATGCCCTGACCACCTGCAGTAAATGCATCCGCCAAATCATCACGACTAACTCCACCCAAGGCATACACGGGAATCGGCACTTCATCCACCAGCCTACGCATCTCATCCCAACCCAGAGGCTCGGTATCCGGGTGACTCTTTGTCCACTTAATGGGTGACAACAGAGCAAAGTCGACATCCAGTTTCAGCGCTTGTTGCAACTCTTCAGCAGTGTGGCATGAAGCCGCCACCAACAACTCTTTACCCAAAGGCCGTTGATTTAAAGACTGCAACTTACCGCTGCTAAGCTGAACACCATCGGCGCCGACTTCAGCCACCCACTCTGGCTCACCATTCAACAATAAACGCGCACCAAAGGCATGACAGCGTGCCACCACCTGTTTAGCCAGTGCTTTATATTCATCGGTAGCCATGCCCTTGGCACGTAACTGCACCAGCCGAACACCTTGCTGCAAGGCTGTTTCAAGATTGGCCATAAACTCACCCACATCACCGGGTGATGGTGTAATCAGATAACACTCCGGCAACTGGGCTGCAGCAATAATAGGCAGATTCGCCTCAGGAAATTCTCTATCAGACAAAGCATCAATCGCACACCACTCAACCGGCTGACCTTCACGGCCATGCGGCTCACCACTAAAACCATCCACACGCCAGACATCCAACAACACCGCCTTATCTGGATATTGGTGTCGAACTCGAATCAGCGGCCGGGTCTGCTCAACATCAATACCAAGCTCTTCGTGCAGCTCACGTTTTAGCGCATCCATCACATCTTCATCCGCCTCCACCTTGCCACCGGGAAACTCCCAAAGACCACCCTGGTGTTTATCCAGCGGACGTTTGGCAATCAGCACCTGCCCCTGATCATTACAAATCACGGCCGCAGCCACATGAACATATTCCATAGCTATACTTTATATAAAAGTTGGTATTAAAAATGGCACGAGTAAAAAATTATACTTTAGAAGCAGCGCACAGCTTTTCTGCATTGATGGCATGGCTGCTGGCAAAGCCCTCGACATAACGGCCAGACTCAGAGATAAAACGATAAAGGGAAAAGTCAGAGAACTGAAACATCATCTCGGCGTCGGGCAGACGGGCCAGGTAAAGCGCCTTGAGCTCTTCATAGCGCTCATCATCGCGACCAATTGGCTCAACCCGGCCTTGCAGGGTCAAACGCGCCAGCTGCTGAGGGTCACCCTGACCATCATCAGGTTCGCTCAGGGCCAAGGACACCAGCGGCTCCGTCTCAAGATTGCGGGTATGTTTTGCCAGACGACTCAAATGCAACACAAAGCCAGTAAACCCCGCCTCGGCAACAAAGGCCACCCAGGAGACATACGGCTGTTCTTTATCCTGCGTCCCCAAACAGGCCCAACGCTGACCACGCAGCAACTGCGCTAGACGCGCCGAGTCCATGGGTTTCATCGCTGAACTCTTTACACTCACACGTAAACATCCAGATAGCCGACACGATCAACGTCAGCGGGATGGGTCAAAAGGGCATTGGTTTGATAGGCAGCCAAGGCTCGTTCCGTCTGGGAATGATAGCCCTCGGTCGAATGAGCACGCCGTTCCTGATGCCTGGCCAGAAACTCTTCTTCACTCACCCCCGAAGACTGCCGCCCCTGCTGCTGACCTTGCTTGTTAAGCAGTTCACCTTCCAGGGTCTGCTCGGCAGGTGAATGAGATTTAGCCGGCTGAACAGCTCTAAGTTGTTGGCGCTGCTGCATCTGTGCCGCAGCATCTTGCGCCTGTTGCGCAGCCTGAGGATCATACCTCACCACATTACCTGCATAATGTGAAATTGCTGCTGCGTTCATATTTTCCTAAAACCTACTCCAAAGTCTTTTTCAACCAAGCTTAGAATGACATCCGCAAACCAAGGTGCCAACCCTTGTCCAGATCCACATCACGGTCCTGCGACAACTTTGCCCGCACATTGCGATAACCAACATAGACGGCTGCTTCCGGCAAAACTTCATACTCGCCACGCAGACTAAAATCCCAAAACTTTTGTGCATCACCAAAGGTCGTCACATCAGGGCCAAAATAAAACTGACCGACCACGCCCATACGATTCTGCTTGGGTGGCACAAACCAACCCTTAGCACCCAGAGCAACACTACCGATGTCATCACCACTATCCAGTGAAACACCGTAACCTTTTATGCCAACACCAAAATGCATACCAGGTGCATGGCTACCCGCCTCACCCATCATTTCAATGCCGCCAAGAATCATCACATTATTTGATTCTGTATACATAAAACCAAAATCGGCATCGGTGTGACCCGTGCCGCTGTAGCTGATTGGTGTGGCATAACGCAGCAAGGCTGTGTCATTACTCAAACTCAAATCCAGCTCACGCGCTCCCGCCTCAGCACCAAACACACACAACAGTGCCGCAACACTCGCTCGCAATTTCATAACCATACTCCCTGATTGATTCTATCTAACCCACCCATGGAAACCGGGCAAATTTACAGCGAGCTATAGTATCACGACGCGAACGAGACTCAGCGCCCCTGATGGCCACTGAATTACGACATTCCAATAGCTTAAATTTAGACTACAAGCGTCGGCTTATCCAGGTTTTGAAGCCCGACCACGTAGCGCCGCCCGTGCACAGACCCAGACATCAACCCGCGCCACACCGGCATTCTTCAATGCCCTGGCCATCATTTCAGCCGTGCTACCCGTGGTCATCACATCATCAACTATGGCAATGTGAGATACGCCCGGTTCCGCCACGACCTCAAACACCCCCTTCAGATTACGCCGTCGTGCCTTGGCATCTAAACCGGTCTGCGCCACGGTGGGTCGCAAACGGCGACAAAGGCCTGGTTTCAAGGGCAGATCAAACTCACGTGCCAACGGCCGGGCCAGCTCCAGCGCCTGATTAAAACCGCGCTGTCTCAGCCGTGAAACATGCAGCGGCACTGGCAGCAGCAGTTCGGGCAGGCCCACACCTGCCACAGTCACCCGTTCAGCCATCAACTCACCCAACAAACGGGCGCTATGAAGCTTACTGTTAAATTTTAAAGATTGAATCAGATGATCGACTGGAGGCTGATAATCAAACGCAGCCCAGACGTTATCAAAGCAATGAGGTTTTTGCTGACACTGGCCGCAGACACCCGCTTGAGGCAATGGAATAGCACAACGATGGCAGGCAGCCTTGAGATAAGGCAATTCGCTGGCACAATCTGCACACAGATCCTGCCCCAGCCGCCCCGCCCGGCCACATAAAACGCAGCTGCTGGGCAAAAGCCATTCATGGGCGTTTTTTACCCACTGGTTAACCCGGCGAAATTTTCCGGTTGACAGCAGCCGACCAGCCATTAACATCACCCCCATGACGCATACCTGCTGACCCTAGCACGGACCCGTAAATAAAAGGAACAGAGATGGACAACGCCACCTACAGCAAAATCGATCAAATCACCCTGCGCGTCCTCAACGGCGGCGAAATGAGCGCCGAAGAAGGCCGCTGGATGATCCACCTCGACGATGACTACACCCCGTGGCTGATGGCCAGCGCCGACCGCATCCGCAAGGCCTTCCGCGGCAACCAGATCGAAGTCTGTGCCATCTCCAATGTCCGTTCCGGCAACTGCTCGGAAAACTGCTCGTTCTGCTCACAATCAGGCCACCACAAAACTGCCGCACCCGCCTACGACTACATCGCCACCGAAGATCTCGTTGCCCAGGCCAAACAGGCCCGCGAATGGGGGGCCAGTGACTTTGGCGTGGTATCAAAAGGCTGGGGAATACGCTCTGACAAAGAAAGCGAAAAACTGGAAGAGTATTTCAATGCCATGGATGACGGCTCAGATATCGGCCGCTGCGCCAGCCTCGGCGCGCTGACCAAAGAGTCCGCCGCAAAACTAAAAACCATCGGCATGGAAAACTACCATCACAATCTGGAGTCAGCCGAAAGTTTCTTCGACCAGGTTTGCACCACCCACACCTATCAGGAAAACATCGACACTATCGTCAATGCACAAGACGCTGGCCTACGCGTCTGCGCTGGCGGAATACTCGGCATGGGTGAGTCGCTGGATCAGCGCATTGAGATGGCCGAGACCTTGCGCAAGCTCAACGTCGAATCAGTACCGCTAAACTTCCTCAGCCCAGGCGAAGGCACCCCCATGGGCAAACAGACTCCCATGAAACCCTACGAGATCCTGCGCGCTATCGCTACCTATCGTTTCATGCTGCCCAAGGCCGAGATCCGCATCGCCGGCGGCCGTCAACACCTGGGCGACATGCAGTCCATGATATTCATGGCCGGTGCTTCGGGCGTCATGATTGGCGACTACCTCACCACCAAGGGCCGCAGCGTCAACGATGATATAAAAATGATCAAAGACCTGAAACTGGACATCCGCGGCAATACCCAACAACGCCGTGAAGCAGAACAGGTGCAAGCAGCCTCTGCATGAAGATGTCTCAATGAAAGACCTGGCCGCCGAACTGACGCGGCTGCAAGGCGAACATCTCTACCGCCGCCGGCGCATTATCGATGGACCCCAAGGGGTCCATCTCAACATTAATGGTCAGCAAATGCTCACCTTCTGCAGCAACGACTACCTTGGTCTGGCCAACCACCCCGAGGTGGTCAAGGCTATGCAAGATGGTGTTGCACGCTGGGGCGTCGGCAGTGGTGCCTCACACCTGGTCAATGGCCATTCCAGCGCCCACCACGCCCTGGAAGAAGAACTGGCCGCCTTTACCGGCCGACCACGGGCCTTGCTGTTCTCCACCGGCTACATGGCCAACATGGGCGTCATCGCCGCCCTCTGCGGTCGTGGTGATTACGTCTTTGAGGATCGCCTCAACCATGCCTCGCTGTTAGATGGCGGACTATTGTCACAGGCGCGCATGCAACGCTTCGCCCATGGAGATGCTGAAGCACTGGGACACAAACTGGCCGAGCGTGACTCAGGCGAAAAACTAGTGGTCACCGACGGCGTCTTCAGCATGGATGGCGATATCGCCCCGCTTCCAGCACTGAGTAAGACAGCCAAACAACACAATGCCTGGCTGATGGTCGACGACGCCCACGGCTTCGGTGTGTTGGGTAAGAATGGCGGCGGTTGTGTCGAGCATTTTGCTTTGGGCATAGATGGCGTACCCATTCTAATCGGCACCCTTGGCAAGGCCTTTGGCACTTTCGGTGCCTTTGTCGCCGGCAGCGAAAAACTGATCGAATACCTGATTCAGAAGGCTCGGCCCTACATCTACACCACCGCCCTGCCACCAGCAGTGGCCGAGGCCAGCCGCGCCAGCCTGAAACTGTTACAAACAGAACATTGGCGCCGCGAAAAACTCCAAACACTGATCAAACAGTTTCGCCATGGCGCAAGCGAACTGGGGCTGGAATTGATGGCATCAGAAACACCGATTCAACCCTTACAGATCGGTGACAACAACAAGGCCATGACTATCAGTAACAAGCTGTTAGAAAAAGGCATCCTCATCAGCGCCATACGACCACCGACCGTACCCGATGGCACCGCCCGGCTGCGCGTCACCTTTTCCGCTGAGCACAGTGAAGCAGATGTCGATCATCTGCTAACCACACTGGAACAGATAGCATGAGCCTGCTGCACACAGAAACATTCGGCCAAGGCCCCAATCTGGTGCTAACCCATGGCTGGGGCCTGCACGGCGGCATCTGGCAACCGGTCATCGATGCCCTGCAAGATAGATATCGACTAACGGTCATCGATCTACCTGGCCACGGCCACAGCCCAGTACCAGCCGGTGGTTTTGATCTCAACCGCCTGTCACAACTGATGCTCGATGCTGCACCGGCAAATGCAATATGGATAGGCTGGTCACTGGGCGGCATGGCATCATTGAATGCGGCACTGCACTGGCCACAGCAAATTAACAAAGTGGTGATGGTGGCGGCACAGCCACAGTTCGTGCAAACCGCAGACTGGCCATACGCCACCCCGGCCAACAACCTAGCCGTGTTCACCGAAAACCTGACCAACAACACCGAGCAGACCCTAAAGCGTTTTCTCGGCCTGCAAGTGCGTGGCACTGCTGATGATAAAGTGATGCTGCGCGGCATTCGCGATATCGTCGATCAACGCCCCTTGCCACAAACAGAAGCACTGCGCCTGGGTCTGGAGATTCTCAACACTGCTAACCTGCGGCCACAGCTCAACCTACTGCAATGTCCAGTACAATTCATCCTCGGCGAACGTGACATGCTGGTACCGCTTGGCACGGCCAAAAAGATTCAACAACTCATACCGCAAGCCAGAATCGACATTATGAAAGAGGCCGGCCACACACCTTTTTTATCCCACACTGAACAATTTCTGGCGCTGCTGGAAAACTTTATAAGCCAATAAAATGCATCAAGACGCCTACCAACTCGACAAACGCCTGATCCGCGAATCCTTCGACCGCGCCGCCGCTGGTTACGACGAAGTAGCCCTGTTACAAAGGGAAGTCGGCCAGCGACTGCTGGAACGGCTCGACCTGATCAAGCTGCAACCCGAACGCATCGTCGATATCGGTGCCGGCACCGGCGAGCTCAGCAGCGCCCTCGGCAAACGCTACAAGGGTTGCGAGGTCATCAGCCTCGACCTGGCCCCCAACATGCTCAAACAGGCGCGTAAACGCCAAGGCATGATGGACAAACTATTCGGCAAACAACGCTTCGTCTGCGCAGATGCCGAACAGCTGCCGCTAGCGGACAACAGCGTCGACATGGTCTTCTCCAACTTTGCCATCCAGTGGTGCTCTGATCTTGATCAAGCCTTTGGCGAATTTCAGCGCATACTCAAACCCGGCGGCCTGCTGCTATTCACCACCTTTGGCCCCGACACTCTGAAAGAGCTGCGCCAGGCCTGGCGCGCTGTTGATAACGATGTCCACGTCAACAGCTTCATCGACATGCACGACATCGGCGATGCCCTGCTACGTGCCCGGCTGGCTGATCCGGTAATGGATACCGAACACCTGACCCTGACCTACCCAGACGGCATGGGCGTCATGCGTGACCTCAAGGCCATGGGCGCCCACAACATCACCTCAGGCCGCAACCACGGCCTCACCGGCAAACAAAAGCTCAAACAGATGCTGACTGCCTACGAACAGTTCCGCACGGCTGATGAGCAACTACCCGCCACCTATGAAGTAGTCTACGGCCACGCCTGGGGCAGTGAAGCCCCAGTCAAACAAGTGCACGACGATGACGGCGCCGTGCACATCCCGCTATCACAGCTACGCCGGTAATGCAGCGGCCGAAGCCAACACCACTGTTTTAGCCAAAACCGGCGCCTGCTTTACAGCCGTGCCGCTCAGGGCAAAACCATGCAACCGACCTTCACTGTCGAGATACTGCGCTTTAATAGCCTCGTCTGTCTGCTCAATCTGCCACTCACCCTCAATACCGGGCGCGGGCGGCAAAACAGAAACCGGATAGGCAGGCGTCTTCAAGGCTACCGGCATGGCTGGATATTCAACCATCGTCTTTGTGCCCGCCAAAGTCTTAGCCAATGCGCGGGCGCCAATCATCAGCGGCATAACAAAGGGCAGCACCGCGCCCTTCACTTCGGCACAGTCACCCAGAGCGTAGATATCCTTGACCGAGCTTTGCAGATAACGGTCAACCACGATGCCGCGATTAACCGCCAGACCAGCCTTGGTCGCCAACTGGGTTCGCGAGCGCAGACCAACCGCCGACAACACCACATCGGCCCTGATTTTTACACCACTCTGTAACAGCAGCTCAAAACCATCATCCTTGCGGCTCAGTCGACTCACCTCATCCTGGCCATGCCAGTCAACACCCCAGCGCTGCAGGGCTAGATTCAACTCCCGTCCGATCACTTCAGGCATCATGTAACTCAGTGGCTGCGGATTGCGATCAATCACACTGACCTGATAACCGGCATTGCTGAGATCATTGGCAAATTCACAACCAATCAGACCGCCACCGATAATGGCAATCTGCTCTTTGCCTTTGATCTGCTCTCGAAAGCGATCATAGTCAGCCAGGTCATTGACCGACAAGATCGCATCCACGTCACCCTCGATCGGCGGACGAAACGGTTCCGCCCCCACAGCTAACACCAGCTTGCGGTAACGAATCATCTCGGTGCCTATGCTCAGCGTATGGGCTTCACTGTCGATAGCTGAGACCCGCTCAAAATTTCGGATCTCAGCATCCAGCTGTTGTCCCATTTGCTCGGCAGTCGCCGTTACCAACGCCTGGGCCGTCTTCTCCTTAGTCAGGGCATTTGAAAGCATCGGTTTGGAGTAGGCACTGCCATCGTCAGAGGTGACAATGAGCAGCGCTGTCTCTTTATCCAGCTTGCGAAACTCCCGTGCCAGAGAATAAGCCGCCATACCGCTACCGATGATGACTACCGGTGCCATGACTTAAGCCTCCACCATTTCGAAGTCTTCCTTGGCGACACCACAATCAGGACAGGCCCAATCGTCTGGAATATCTTGCCAGCGAGTGCCGGCAGCAATGCCCTCGGCTGGCAAACCTTCTGCTTCGTCATAGATAAAACCACACACAACACATATCCACTTCTTCATCTTCATTCTCCTTCAATCAATTAAAAGTTATTACTTAGAAACCTTGTCCAAAGTAGCTTGGTAGTGATTGGCATGACGCTCTTCCACCTTGGCCAGTGCAGCGAAACGTTTGGCCGCCTTTTCCAGCACAGCGGTGAACATCTCGGCGTGCTCTTTCGACTCTTCTATCTGCTCGTCCATCTCAGCGACCGCAGCGTGGTTCTTCTCTTCCAGGGCGGTATGACGAAAGGCTGGGTACATTTCGGTGTACTCATAGGTTTCACCCTCGATGGCCAGTTCCAGCATCCGCTCAACCGTCAGGCTGTCCTTGGGGTAAAGCAGGTCAAGATGACCAAAGGCGTGGGCTGTTTCTTGTTCGGCGGTATTTTCAAACACCTCGGCCACATCGACTGCACCCAGTTCACGAGCACGACGGGCGAAAAAGAGGTACTTACGGTTGGCCATAGATTCACCGGCAAATGCCGCTTCCAGATTTTGTATGGTGACTGATCCGTTTTCAGTTGATGACATGATATTTCTCCTGTTGGTTGGTTTGTTGTCTCACTGTGGAAACAGATTAGCCGCTGTGATAAATTCAATCCAATTGATAATATTTTAAATACTTATTGGAAAATTCGATTTATGTACCTACCCTCAATTCGCCAACTTCAATATCTAATCGCCGTAGTGGAACTGCGCCACTTTGGCCAGGCGGCCGAGCGCTGCTTCGTCACCCAATCCACCCTCAGCAGCGCGATTCAGGAATTGGAGAACATGCTCGGCACACAACTGTTGGAGCGCACCAAGCGCAAGGTGATGCCCACAGAACTGGGGCTGGAAATGGCAGAGCGCGCGCGCCAGGTGCTGCAACTGTCGGCAGAAATGGTAGAACTGGCACAACAAGAGAAAGCACCACTCAGCGGACCGCTGAAGCTTGGCGTCATCCCCACCATCGGCCCCTTTCTGCTGCCACAGGTCTTACCAAGCCTGCGCAAGTCTTACCCCAAGCTTGAGCTGTATTTGATCGAAGACCAGACCGCCCGCCTGATCGAGCGACTCAACAGCGGCGAGATCGATGCCGCCATCCTCGCCCTGCCTTATGAGCTAGGCACACTGCAATCGGCCAGCTTCTGGCGTGAAACCTTCTGGGTCGCCTTTCCCAAGGGGCACCCCTTGAGCCAGGGCGATGCTATTCGCTCAATCAAACTGCCCAGCGATGAACTGCTGATGTTGGAAGAAGGCCACTGCATGCGCGACCACGCCCTTAGCGCCTGCCACCTGTCGAATCTGCAACAAAGCGCCACCTTCCAAGGCACCAGCCTCTACACCCTGATCGAAATGGTGGCCGGGGGGCAGGGCATCACCTTCCTGCCGGAGATGGCTGTGGACGCCGGCATGGCCAAGCACCGCAACATCAGCCTGCGACCACTGGCAGAAAAAGGCCCACACCGGGAAATTGGCATGGTCTGGCGCGCTACCTATCACCGCAAACATGATCTGCAATTATTGATGGAATGCATGACCGAGGTCCTGGAAAAAAAGGCCAGCAAGAAGTGAGTGTTTGCTACTCTTAATCAGACCCACCAAACAAAGGCACAGCAACGCATGAACAAAGGCTATTTCATCACCGGCACCGACACCGACGTAGGCAAGACCTGGGTAAGCCTTGGCATCGTCGAGGCGTTAAAACAACAGGGCAAAAAAGTCGGCGTGATGAAACCCATCTCCGCCGGTTGTGAAAAGACGGCCAATGGCCTACGCAACGAAGATGCGCTGCTGCTGCAAAAACACAGCAATATTGAACAGGACTATGACCTGATCAACCCCTACGCCTTCGAACCCGCCATCGCGCCACACATTGCTGCGGCCGATGCAGGCGTTCGCATAGACATCGAAACCCTGAACCAACACCTACAAACAATAGAACAGCAAAGCGACTGCGTAGTGGTTGAAGGCGCCGGCGGCTGGCTGGTGCCACTAAATGATTTTCAAACCATGGCCGACCTCGCCAAACGATTTCAGATGCCGGTCATTCTGGTGGTAGGCATGCGTCTAGGCTGTTTGAGCCACGCCCTACTCAGTGTCGAAGCAATACGCGCCACGGGCCTGCCACTGGTTGGCTGGGTTGCCAACCAGATTTCAACTGAAATGAACTGCCTGGTTGAAAATATCAAAACACTACAACAGATGGTTGATGCACCAATGTTGGGGCAGATACCGCATCTTGAATGGCTGGATGGCAGCGCAATTGCAGCAAACATTTCATTGCCAACAGAACGCAACAGCCTCAGGCCTGACTGGGCGATATGAGTCTTTCTCTTAAAATTCTCAGCCCCTTCCAGAAGAAAAAAATTAACTACGCCCCCCCGCTTCGCCCGCACCAAATAAGTCGCACCTCATTCATGATAATATTCGCGCCGTAGGCAATAACAATCTCTGGGGCAGTATCGTGGTTACAACAGTCAGACTCATCTTCATTTCGTTCATCTCAATCTTTTTGTTCACTGCCTGTGGCGGCAGCAGCAATGTAAACTTTGAAGACCCCAACCTGGAAGCCTGCGTTAATAGAGCGGTTAGCGATAGCGGAGTTGCTGATGCACAGGAGTTAACAGAGCTCAGTTGTTGGAACAAAGAAATCAGCTCTATAAAGGGCTTGGAAAAACTGACAAACCTGTCGTCGCTCAACCTGGGCTACAACAATATCTCTGACATCAGCGCACTGGCACAACTGACCAACCTGTCGTGGCTCTACCTGAACCACAACAATCTCACTGACATCAGCGCACTGACAGAACTGACCAACCTATCGCTGCTTAGCCTGAGCAACAACAATCTCTCTGATATCAGTGCACTGGCAGAACTGACCAACCTATCGTGGCTTGACCTCGGCTACAACAATCTCACTGATTTCAGCGCACTGGCAAAACTGACCAACCTGTCGTCGCTTGACCTAAGCTACAACAATCTCACTGACATCAGCACACTGGCAGAACTGACCAACCTGTCGTCGCTCTACCTGGGCCACAACAATCTCACTGACATCAGCACACTAACAGAACTGACCAACCTGTCGTCGCTCTACCTGGGCTACAACAATATCTCTGACATCAGCGCACTGGCACAGCTGACCAACCTGTCGTGGCTCTACCTGAACCACAACAATCTCACTGACATCAGCACACTGACAGAACTGACAAACCTGTCGTCGATCAACCTAGGCTACAACAATATCTCTGACATCAGCGCACTGATAGAACTGACCAACCTGTCGTCGCTCGACCTGGGCTACAACAATATCTCTGACATTAGCGCACTGGCACAACTGACCAAGCTGTCGTCGCTCGGCCTAAGCAATACCAATCTCACTGACATCAGTACACTGACAGAACTGACAAACCTGTCGTCGCTCAACCTGGGCTACAACAATCACACTGATTTCAGCGCACTGGCAGAACTGACCAACCTGACTTGGCTAAACCTGGAGAGTAACAATCTCACTGAAATCAGTGCAATCACTGGACTCACCAACCTGACAGGGCTCAAACTGAACAATAACAAACTCACTGACATCAGCCCGCTGAAGGCGTTAGTCAATCTGGAACGCCTCTATATAAAAGACAACAACATAACTGACTTTAGTCCTATTGATGACCTAACCAGCCTGAGAGAACTCGAAAAGTAACAGCACAACCTTAAATCTGACAGGGCGATTTAATCGCCCTGATTTCATCTCTAATAAAACACAGGTCACCCACAATTTCCGCCAATCAACAGCCCAAAGTTCCAATTTAATCTACGGGTAAATATTTTCTTTTTTAAGTCGATACTTAGGTATAGTTTTGTCACTGCTGTTGCGGTATGGATGCCGCAGCGCGTGGGCAAGCAAAGCAGTTCATGATGATTTTTAAGGATTAGATATTCTTGGGGGATACAACGTTGGAATTTTGTAGCAAAAAACTCGTGTTAGCCACTTTTGTGGGCCTGGCCATGACAGGATGTTTTGAAGACGAAATCAAGCTGATCGGCCCTGCTGGAAGTCAACCAAGCAGCTCATCCTCCTCCAGCTCGGGCAATGGCAATGCTAAGCCAAGCGCTAATGCCGGCATCGATCAAACGGTTGATGAGCTCAATACCATCACCCTCGATGGCTCTGAGAGTACGGATAGCGACGGCAGCATTGCCTCTTATCGCTGGGTTCAGATTGCTAACAGCGCCCCCACAATTACACTAAGTAACGACGATACCGCTCAGGCAACATTCCTTGCGCCGAACATATCAGTGGATACAAAATTCGAATTTCGCCTGTTTGTTATCGATGACGACGGCAGCTCCGGGGCAGACAATGTCATTATCAATCTCACCGCCATCCCCGTCGCAGTGACCAATTTGCCGCCTATGTTTGACGGTGTTCCCGAAATAAACAAAACAGCAACCCTAAACCTTAATGCGCTAGACCCCATCGGTGAGGCCAGCTGGTCAATCGTCAGCCAACCGGGTGGATCTGACATTAACCTGAGCGCATCGAGCGACCAAAAAACCCTCACCTTTACCCCAACGGTGGCGGGTGATTACCAACTTCTGGTTGAGTCGACTACTACGTCTTCCAGCAAAACCATTGATTTCAAAGTATCCCCCACCACATTGGCCTTTGATATCGGCCAAATTGACGCCTTTACAGGCAGCTCTACTACGCAACTGGGCACAGTAAAAAATCAGGCTTGGATCAGCTCGGCTAGCCTGAATGAGGCAGAAATAACAGCCCTGGTCACAGCGATGACCGGTTTTACCGTCATCGGCTTTGATGACGATGCGGGTTTATTGATTGAGTTTGACGCAACCGACACCACTATTCCCGAGTCTCTGGCGCTGCTTGAAATGACGGCCGGGATAGACAGCGTAGAGCCCCGTGTTTATGAGGGTTTGGGTGTTGGCAAGGATGAAGCCATCACACCCGATGACGGCAGTGGGTTCACTGATTTAGGTGATAACTGGCATTTGGAACAACTTCAACTCACCGATGCCTGGGAATTAACCACCGGCAGTAGCACTGTGCTGGTTGGCGTCTCTGATGGCGGTTTCGATACTCTGCATGATGAATTAGACGGCCGGGTCATGTTGCAATACACCAGCGATGAGTCAGCTCATGGCACCGCCATTGCCGCTACCATTGGCGGCAATACCGACAATGGTGTGGGCATCAGCGCAATCAACTGGGTTTCACCGCTAGTGCTGGCAGATAACCAACTGAGTAGCGTTAGCGCGCTGTTGAATATCGACGAGCTCAAGGTCGTTAATGGTGGCTGGGCGATACCCGGATATATTGACGATTCGTTTTCCATCTTCAGCGCCAACTCAGTGATCGCACACTATGAACAAGCCCTGACACTGACCCGCCCTTACCGCCAACTGGCAAAAACCCATCCTGAGCAATTATTGGTCTGGTCGGCGGGTAATGGTGTCAACAATGGCAGTAGTAACAGTACCGGTGTCTATGGTGTGGATGGCCGACTGCACAGCCCCGCCCTGCATTATGACGATAACGGCTTTCTCAACCCCATGGATAACGTCGTCTTTGTCGGCGCAATGACTAGTGACGGTCGTTTGAAACATTACAGTAACTACGGCAAGGCAGTGGATATCGTCGCCCCAAGTGGCTACAAGGCCGCCGCGCTGGATGGTGAATATTTCACCGCCGACAGCTACGGTAGCAATGAAGCCAGTGGCACCGGGTTTGACGGCACCTCGTCTGCCGCGGCGACAGTCTCGGGCGTTGCCTCACTAATTTATTCTCTCTACCCCTCTTTCACCGGCCAGGAAGTGAAAGAGATCCTGATCAACAGTGCCAGCGAGACCGTGACCGAACGTTATTTGGGACCTGGTGACGCCGGCACCGCCAACGCCAATATCGCAAGCTTATCGCGCGCCATTCCGGCTCTGGATGCTGCGGCCGCACTCACCATGGCCAAGAGCATTATCGATAACAAGGTCGCCGTGGCTGCTTACACCATCCCTAACCCACTGACGGCACAGGCAAACATTCAATTCAAGTCTCTCGATGCCGATAGAAGCGTGACCGCCGTCAATTGGTCTTTGCAATCATCAGCCAATGGCGTTGACGGCTGGGCATCAGTAACCGCCGCGAACGTCAATGGCGACCTGGCCGAACCGGTACTGGACACCAGCAAACCGTATCACCGACTAACCGCGACAATCACCTTGACCCATACGGGCGATTCGTCAACCAGTCAGACCAACAAAACCTATGATTTTTCCTATTCCACCATCAAGGCCACGCTTAAAGACACCGTGACCTTGGCCGCCCTAAGCGGCGTGACGGTAACCCCTGAAAGTCTCGACGGTTTGACATTTACCACTACCGCGACCTCGGACATTAATGGCGAGATCACCCTCTACGCCAAACGAGGTGCCTACAAGCTGCTAAGCACGCTGACAGACTATCAAGACGGCGCGATAAGTTTCACTGCCAACGGCGAAGACAATCAAAACTTTGAGTTCTACATGGCAGACTCTACGCTTGTACCTGATCAAGGTGTTGGCGGCGTCAGCTCATTGAGCGGTTATGTATTCGATTTAGAGGGCGAGCCAGTGGCAGACGCCGTGGTTCGAATCTCTGGTGGCGCAAGCACCAACGGCTTTTTCGCCTCTGTCATTACCGGCAGTGATGGACGTTTTGGTTTCTCCAATGTGTCCCGCAAGGATGCCAGTGGTAGCGCAATCCAGTCCTTTGCCGTTCAAGCAACCGCCGAAGGTTTTTTCAGCTCAACTAAAGAGGGATTTGTTTTGCTGTCTGGCAAAGACCATACCGAGGTCATCCCTCTGGTCGACCAAAGCCAATTTGGCGAGACCCTCTTTGCAGATGACTTTGAGTCCGGTGAAAACGGTTGGTTAGCCAACGGCTTTTGGCATCAGGAAACACTCAACGGTAGCCTCGTCAACACACTGGTGGATAGCGGCCACACCTCTCTGGCTCCCGATGAAGCCGGCCCACAAGCACCACTGCCGTTTGCCGCCAGCGGTGATGTGGCCTGGTGGTACGGTCTGGCAGATACAGGAACCTTCGTTGGAACACAAAGTGCGGGGGACTCATTGCTCAGTGGCGGTAGATCCGAAAGCGCAAACGAAGGTCAATTGTTCAGCCCCAGTATCGACCTGGCCAACGCCATATCTCCGGTACTGTTATTCAATACCTGGTGGGAAGTCGAATCGGTCAACCCTAATTCGGCAGGTTTCGATATTCTCGAAATATTGATTAGCACCGACGGTGGTAGCACCTATGATTCGATTAAGCGTCTGAATCCATTTGTTGATCCTAATGATTCAGATCGCAATCACAAACCCTTCTCATCCGGCGGTTTCTTCCGCAAGCCGGTATGGGTCATCGAAGAAATGGATCTAAGCGATTATGTTGGTAAGAACATTAAGGTCCAGTTTAAATTTGATACCAGAGATGCCTTATACAACGGCTTCCGAGGCTGGGTCATCGATGATTTCCGCGTGATTGACGTCACCTCAACAAGCTCGGCCTCGACCAAGAGCGTCAGCCCTGTCCTAACCAAGAGCAGAAGCTATACTTCTCAGTTGGATGAGACTCCGCCGGCAGATTACTTCGATGGCCTAAGTGAATCATTTTTAGACGTGCACAAACGGCCTCAGGAGCTTGAAGAGCTGCCACCGCCCAGCCGATAGAAGAAGCTGTAATGCACCACGCAGTTTGCCGTTGAACTAAACTGCGTTTTCAGGCAAAAAATGGAGGCCTCTAATCATTCAGAGGCCTCCTTCTCATCTACAGAGAATTGTTTAGAGCTGGCTGGGCGATTTAACCGTCCCCGCCTCCACCCGCATCAACCACAAACCACTAGCGATAATCACCACCGCCCCCACTGCGGTCCACAGATCCACCGTATCGCCAAAGATAAAATAACCCAGCAACACGCCCCACAACATCTGCACATAGTGAAATGAGGCTGCCGTTGCAGTACGGGCGTGGGCAAAGGCACGAGCCAGGCTGATGGCACCAAAGGCTGAGACGCCGCCCATAAAAGCGAGATAAGCAAGATCTTGCAGCCGTGGCAATTGCAACTCACTGAGGAACAACAACAACAGAATCGAGATGATTACCAAGTGTGGATAAAAGGCCCATGACAACAGCGTGTGCTGGCTGTCGCGCATGTAACGGGCGGTGATATTGACCAAGGAAAAAAACAGTGCCGAGGTCAGGGCGGCCAGTGAAGCTAACTCTAGCGGAATCAGACCAGGCCGCAGAATGATCAACACGCCTGTAAAACCAAGCATGATGCACAACACATGTTTCAAACTAAGTTTGTCTTTCAATAACGGAATCGCCAACAAGGCGGAAAATATCGGCGCAATAAACGAGATTGCATAAGCCTTGGCCAGCGGCAATTGAGTGAAGGCATAAACAATCAACGACAACTGCACAAACACAAGTACACCGCGCAGCAGATGCAACTTGATGCGTTTGTCTTTAAGGGTGTTTTTAATGCCGCCCAGCCAGGGCGACAGTAGCAATAACAACAACAGACCAAACACCGAATTGTATAACACCAGCGAATAGGTTGAATAATAACTGCTCAGATACTTGATGGTGGCATCACCGAAGGAGAGCAGGCTAAAGCCCAATAGCGCTAGCAGAATGCCCTTGGCCGCACCATCTTTAATTGAAACCATGTAGAGAAAGCGCCTGTAATTATTGTTATAGGCACATTCTCTCATACAACGGCAAACCAGCAGAAGCTGGTCTTAATCAGACGTGATGGAG
>Ga0316204_10005079_pt1 | contig 22436 bp, 19 predicted proteins | sample 6monrhotite_MG_2_FD_205661 | JGI IMG/M metagenome (GOLD analysis project Ga0316204, IMG submission 205661) | Microbial mat bacterial communities from mineral coupon in-situ incubated in ocean water Damariscotta River, Maine, United States -... | ecosystem: Environmental > Aquatic > Marine >... | reverse complement strand
TGATAAAGGTTTGTTATTTGAATATCAGCAAATGGATAGTATTTTAGAAGTCTTGAAGAAGGATAGTGCAGATGCATTTGTGCCTTTTACTGATATTCAAGAAATCACCTATGAAAAATCATGGATGTCTGGTGATAGTGTTCTCATAGAGTTAAGTAGTATGAAAAACGTTGCTGATATTCCTTTTATAGAGGAGACTTCGTTGGTACTTGAGTTGGATAAAAAGCAAAGAGAAGTTGGCAAGAATTTTGTTTCAGATGCACAGTTGGCGCTAGTCAATTTTAGAAATGAACAATTAGATAATTTGTAATTTAGACCCTATGAGAAATTTGACTTTCGCATTCTTTTTTTTCTTGACATTGAATCCTGGATTAGTTCAAGCGCAAAAAATCACTTGGACTACAACTGAAGATAACGGCCATAATTGCTCAATTCATTTCCCAGGGGTTCCAAGTAATACGCATAAGAACACTTCAGAAGGAATGAAGTACACTTCTTATGTGATTTATGGTCAAAGTACCTACATCTATAAAGTCATTGAGCTAAATGCAGAACCTAAAGACAAAGAAGCCAAAGCTAAAAAGAGAATTCAGTCATTGGCTTCTAAGTTTAAAGGAAAAGTAACTGAAGAAGAGGAGTGGTTAGTCGGTACTAAAAAAGGAATTTCAAGTAGAATCAAGATCGCCGAAACTGGTAAGCCCGAAATGCTAATGATTATCAAAGTGATGGTGGTAGGTAGTATTCAGTATGAAGTAAGTGCCATGATGCCTCTTGAACTATACGATCCTGAGTTTGATGATTACTTTTTGAACTCTTTTAAATTCTTGCAATAGTACAGAAGCCTATTTGTAAATCGTCTCACTGTTAAATTTAATGACTTCCCTGAGTATCTTCTCAAGGCGAATCGCATCTCTTTCAGCTCTCCTATTGGCTAAATCTTTACATTCTCTTCGAAGGGCTTCGGATAGCTTTTTTGAAACTTCTAAAGTCTCCTCTGTTTTACCTTTTTGCTTCTTAAGGCCCATGAAGGTTTCATAGGCCTTATCGAAGTCTTTGTTTATTATATGTTTTTCAACTTTTGATATGCTCATATTTACTTCTCACTCAGCTCTTTAACTTTTTGTCCCCATTTGTTCAATGCTTCTTTTTGTTCTTCGAAGTCATCAGTAAACGGACCGCAAGAAATTTTGAGCATTGATTCTTTTGTCTCTTGATCCTCAGACACAAAAAATTTCTCATTGTAATGTCCGTTCTCAAAATCATTCTGCACGTAATAGCATCCAAAGTGAAGATTTGCAAACAAAGCTGTTGATGTTCCAGAATTTTCATAATGGTAGTTCACATTTGTTTTAGCTCTCCATTTATCATCTACCGTAGGTTGTAAGGCATCACTGTTCGCTTCGTTAGTTATCACTTTCCAAACTTCTTCTTGAGTTGCTTTGATTTCGATATCAATTGAGACAAACCTGGACTCAAGATTTTCTTTTGCCTCATTTTCGTTTATGATTTTAATTTCATCCAATCTAGCACTTCCGTTTCCTCCATTTAAGTATCGGAATCCCACAATTGAATCATTTTGAATGTTAACAGCTTGTAGTATGATAATCGTTTCTTCTCGTTGAGATGAATGGTTGAAGATACTAGCGAGTTGCGGCATTTTAATATCTAGTGGTTTCGCATTAGGATATTCTGCTGTATCCACAAAGATTAAGGATGTGCCGTTCTGGCTTTCTTCTTTGGTACATAATCTACCATTGACTACAGGCACATCTTTCCAGTCAGCCAAATCAACTGCAGGAAAACCATTTAAATTATCAGGGCAATACCATCCTCCGTATTTATGAGGTTCTTGATTTGTCTCTGCAACTTCTACTATTGGAGTGTTAAGATTCTCTTCTAATTCTGGCTTTTCTTCTTGTGAGCAAGCTGTTATTGAAATAAGGCAGATTGCACATAAGGCGATTGAAATTCTATTTTTCATAATGTGTTTTTGTTCAAATCTAAGTCAGTAGATCTTTAGCTCAAGTAAAGGATTGTAAATTAGTGTAAATGTTATCTTCACAAAAGTGAATGAATTACAATTTTAAAAAATATCTGCTAACAATCACGTCAGCTTCAGCAAGTGAGAAGCTTGAGGTCATACAATCTCTTTGGAGTGGATATGGTGAGATAGCTCGTTATGAATTAATGGGAAGTGAATATTCAACTGTAGTGGTGAAACACATTGATTTGTCTTCGGTGGACTCTCATCCGAGAGGATGGAACACTGATAAGTCTCATAATCGCAAGGTGAAGTCGTATGAAGTGGAAACATGCTGGTATGAAGAATGGAGCATGAAAGTTAATGCAGCTTGCAAGATTCCGGATTTTATTGGCAGCTATAAAGAGGAAAGGGAGCGGTGGATTGTTTTGGAAGATTTGAATGCTGATTATCCTTCAAGAAGATCTTCATTAGAATTGAATGCAGTAAAAGTTTGTTTAAAATGGTTGGCCAATTTCCACGCGACTTTCATGGGGCAAGATCCAAATGGATTATGGGAAGTTGGAACCTATTGGCACTTAGCAACAAGGCCTGAAGAATTTGAAAATATTGTAAATCAAGAGCTCAAGGACAATGCCAACAAAATTGATGAAGTGCTGAATAGTTGCGAGTTTAAAACGTTCGTTCATGGAGATGCTAAGCTGGCTAACTTTTGTTTTTCAGAAGATGGTCAATCGGTTGCTGCAGTTGATTTTCAATATGTTGGAGGTGGCTGTGGAATGAAAGATGTGGCCTATTTTTTAGGGAGTTGTCTTTCTTCAGAGGAATGCGAATTGTACGAAACCGAGCTTCTCAATTTCTATTTTTCGGAGCTTAAAAAAGCACTACTTGAAGATTTTGACTTTAAGGCGATAGAAGAGGAGTGGAGAAGAATGTATCCAATCGCTTGGACTGATTTCACAAGATTTCTTCTTGGCTGGATGCCAACTCATCAAAAATTGAATGGCTATAGTTTAAAGTTGATGGAAGAAGTTTTGGGGTAGAGTTCTATGCTCTTTTCATCTCCAATTCAATCATACCCTTTATTTTGAGGGCCTTTTCGAAATGGTCTAGTTTATGAGTTTTAATCCACCATTGAGCTACTTCCATTAATAGTCTAGGATTGTCATTTTTGTTTGCAAAGAATGCATAAAATGAAAGACCAACATTGTCTCCTTTCTTCTCAATTTTCTCATCACAAACTGAGATTATTTTTTGTTGCATAGCTCGATTCATGGTTGATGAATTAAATCCCTTCAACAAACTTTGTAAACACTTCTTTGTGCTTCTCTAAATCCATATTGGCTGACAAGGCAACTCTAGCAATATAATCTTTATCACCTTCTTTTGTAGTTCCTTGAGTTGATGTTGCTGGAATCGTCCAGTAACATCCATTCAATTGACCATAACTCACACAGTACTTGCTTTCATCCGGAATCTCCGTAATCATCATATTGATCAGTTTCAAATTCAGATCTCTTTTATAAGCTTCCCTCTCTTCGTCTGAGTTTCCTTTAGTTGGCAGGTCTAAAGAAAATACTGAAGGGGTGAACCCCTTTGCGGCTAACTCTTCTGAAACGAAGTTGATTTTTGCAGTAGGTAGTTTCTCTTCTATGAAAGAAACGAACTCTCTAGTGTTTTTATATGCTCCAGCGATTCTTTGAATCATTGAAGGCATTTGCTTAGCAAGAATTTCCATTTGTAATGGAGTAGCCTCATTATCACAAACAGCTAAGTGATTTCCTATGATGTCGATAAGTCCTTCAGCTATTTTGTTTCCTAAGCAATAGCCAGCTGTACATTTACCTCCAGACGGGAACTTTGATCCACTTGCAAATGAAATGGTTCTAACTGACGATAGAATATCATTGTCTCCCAAAAAGTGGACATTCGGACAAAATGTTTGATCTAATATGAATACTGGGTCAACAGCAATGTCACCATGTGGCGTTTTACGTTCTTGACTTAAAGCATCTCTTAATTTATCTAATTCAGGAACTTCAACTCTTGGGTTAGTTGGAATCTCTGCAATGATATAAGGAACAGCATCTTCTGCAGCAATTTGATTCAAAACTAAATCTATTGATTGCACCATGTTATGGTCACCATCAACGGGTAAATCCATTATTTGAACATTGTCTAAACATGCCGCAACTCTTCTTGCCTGGTCGTTAGTTCCGCCATAACAATTGGGTGGCACCACAATTTTGATTGCTTTTCCTGGATGATTTTGAACAGCATTATCAACTAATCCCATTAAAATTGCATACTGAATTGATAGTCCACTCGAAGAGACTAAAGCTTTGGTGTCAGTACCACAAACTTCATTTATTGATTTAATAACAGAAGCCTTATTTGCTCCAAAATTACCATGACTTTCTTCAGCATCTCCACCAACTAACATTTGTAAGGCAGATAAGCAGTTGGCAGGAGTCATGGCAATTGTTTCTCTTCTTCTCACATGTTGAATTTCTGAAACATAACTTTCGTTAGCTTGTCCATTCACCATTAAAATACTTCCAAGAGAGTTTTCTAAGTTCAAATAGAAATCAACATTGTCGTTGAAAGAGATTTCGCTATCATTTGAAATGAAAATTGTTGTACCGTCAAATGCAGGAATTTCTGTAGCATTTGACACTTCCTTAATTTCAAATTGGTATCCGTAAATGTTTTTGATTATTTCGGTATCAAAGGCTGAAGGTAAATTGCCTGTGTGTACTATTTGAGTATTCTTTTTTGCAAATAGGTTCTTTCTTAAGATTGCCAAAATCGGAATAGTACTTGAAGAAAAGCTAATTACATTGTTTGCATCTGTGTTGTGCGATTTAGCAAGTGTCCATTCTAATATACAAGAGAAAGGGTGCCCTAATCTGATATAATCAAAGGCCGTAGGCAATTCACTCAATGCTTGAGCATCAGAGTTATTGGCAGCAAACAATTTTTCAAATTGCTCTAAGAACTGTGTTTTAGCTAGGCTTTCATTGTAAATATCTAATCTGTGAGTAGTTAAACGCAGCCAATCAGATGGCATATTTTTAAGAACTTCTTTGATGTAATGTTGTAGGTTGCTGTCCATGATTTGCTTTCCTTTTTAAGAGGATTGCAAATATATTAAATCAAGATGGGCAATGAAAAATTAAGCATGATCAATTTTGAGCATTTTACATCCAAGGAATCTGCCATCCAAGAATGAGTGTCTTAAGTTCTTGCTTATATAAGTCTTCTATCTGCTTTTTCATTTCTACGTCAGTAGGGAAGGGTTGACTTTCTAAATTGACATCAGGAGTCGATTCTTGCGGCAGGGCTAAAGCATCACCACTTACCAAAGAGGCATACTGATGAGTTAACTCAATTTTAGTCTCTTTCGATTCATTGTAACTCATTTGATTATCAGATAAATTTTTGAGCATTGCTGTCCATTTGATTGTTGCAGTCTTGGTTTGTGTTAGAGTCGCAACAATTCCAACCGCTTGTCTGGTTTTCTTAACCTTAGTTGTTTTGCCATTTGCATCAGTAACTTCTTCCCAGTACTCAACCTCTCTTGTTTGCTGCTCTACTTTTTTCCTCACTTTATCTAGAACAATTTTTGGTTCAGCTTCAGTAAGCAACAATTCAAAATCCATTTGTTGTTGCCCCTCGCTTGAGAAATAATAAGTTACCCACTTTTCTTTTCCTTTAGAGTTTAATTGGGCCGAAAGTGAAGCGGCAGTATAAACAGCTTCTCCGTTAAGAATGATTAATACTCTTGTCATTCCAAGTGCTTCAGCCCGCTTTCCTAATTCAACTTCTTCAGCAGTAAGAGCGCGCATTTTCTTAGCTTTTTCAACTAGTTCAAAGGCCATTCTGCCATTGTGTTTGTCTCCAGATTCAACTAACCTCTTGGCTTCTTTAATCCAAGCTTCACCTTTGATCAAGTTCGCTAAAGTGATAATCTCTTTTTCTTCAAGGCTCAAAGGTCTGTATGCGGCAGCTAAATTAACTAAGTCAATTGCGGCTTCAGCACTGTGCTCAGATTCACCTAGAATTAGAACAGCTTCTTCAATGTATTTGTCTCCAATTATCTGGTTACAATTATCTATCATGGATTGATAATCAAAAATGTTAAGTTTTGGAATAAGCTCAGTAATTGCTTTTACTTCGTTATGTCGTATTCTTATTTTTTGATAGTGAGGTAGAGCCTTTTCGTGCTCATTGTTGTTTTCATAAATTCGTGCTTGATCTAAATCAAGTTGGTTGGTATTGTTGAACTTGATGGCCAGAGGGTTCAATAAATTCTCATCATAGTATGAGTCTTTAATTTTTGGTTTAACCCCTTGGTGCTTAATCTTCGCTCTAAACTTTCCAAGTCTGATAAATCGATTATAACTTCTTTTCCAATTGGATTCGGGAGCAATAATTGTTTTTTGATGATCTGCATAAATGATCTCGTAACTCTTATAGATAACATCTGTAAACTTCTCTTTGAGTTTAACTTTTTTGTTCTGTTTGTAGGCCGCCTCAACAAAGGCTTGCTCATACATACCGTTATCAAAATATTTTTGAGGACTTTGAGCATTTGAGTTGATGGAAAATCCAATAAACAATGCCACAGCCAAAATCAATTTAAGATTTTTAGTATTCATTTAGATGTGCTTAGAGTTATTCATGGCTATGAATATACAATTTGTATGCCATTGGAAGTGATTAAAGGTCTATTTCCTTAATTCTTATACCCCTCGAATTACTATTAGTAATATTTAATTAACCTTTTAGTAATTGTCGTATCCACATTGTCCATGGTAATTTTTTTTACCCAATTATTGTGGTCGTCATATTCATATGAATCAATCTGTGTGAGTTTTAAGGAGCCATCTTCATTAAAGGATTTCAACTCAACTTGGTTTCCAAATTCATCATATTTATAGGTCCAATGTCTATCAAACTCGGAACCATTGTTAACGCGTTTTCTCTCTATGACCAAGCCTTTGTCATTTCTGATGTTAGTGGTGGTGCTACTTCTCGATTTGCCGTAATACGTAGATATCATTTTGGCAGTTACTAGTTTGTTGTTTTCATCAAACTCATATTTCCCTTCATGATTGATCTCGCCTTTTGAGTTATAAACTACAAGCTTGATTTGATTTCCGCGATTGTCATAACCGAAAACTTGGTCTAAATAGCTGTGATTAGACACATTTAAGAAATTAACCCATTCTGCTGAAAGTCTACCATTCATGTCATATTTGTAATCTGTCACTTTTGTAATTTCTCCTTCTTTGTCTCGTTCAACAGCTTTTAGGCGTTTTTTAGATTTCTTGTCATACTCGAGAATGGTTTCATTTCTGAATTGCTCTTCTTTGTCATACTGCGTGTGCGATTTTACAGAGCCATCTTTGTTGAACTTGTATTCGTTTTGAAATCCTAATTCAACTTTTGAATAATTGTTTGAGGTGTAATAATGGGACTCGAGCATATATTTCACTTTTCCCTTCATTTCATCTGGTTCCCAAAATATTTCGGGACCAGGGTTCCAAAGAATTGGTATAATCAAGAAATTGAACAAAACTGAAATCATGTCCTAAAGATAATCGAACTATTGAAAAATTCTTAATTATCTCCCTTCACCAACTTTGTCTTGTGAGTTTTTGAAGGGCTATTGATGTTGATCACATAAACTCCATCTGCCCACTTACTGGCGTTTAAAACCTGTGAGCCACCTGTAGCTACAAATGTATTTTCATAAACTAATTGTCCATTCGCCCCGTGAACACGAATTGTTGTCGATTCATCTTCAACGAGCCCAGCAATATTTATTTCATCTGAAAAAGGATTAGGGAAAACTGTAATTAAATAATCTGAAAAATTCTTTTGAGAAACTAGAACATTGAGATTATCTAGGTAAAGAGAATTCCCATTATCTGAAAAACCTTCGAATATGAAGCTCAATGAAGACCAGTCAGAGAATTCTGCAAGACTTACGATTTCGCTTCTCCATTCATCTTTTGTTGGAATGAAGAGTTCATTGGATGGATCTGCCGTAGATAATGCACCTCCTCCTGATGAATAGATTAATTGACGAGAGTTGCCGCAATCATTTGTGACATAAACCTTTAAAGAATCAGAAGATGATCCTTTCTGAGCATGAGCAACATCAAATTGTAATTCATAAGCCACTTCATCTTGTGTGAAGTCATATTGATCGGTCATGAATTGAGTAAATGAATTCAGGTCGCTTGATTGATTGTCAAAGTAAAAACAGCCTTCACCAATATCAAAAGCGCTAAGGTCAGTAATGACGCTATAGGTAGTGCTACCTTGAGTAGAATACGTCCAATCAGTTGGGAGTTGTAAGTCTTCGAAATTCTCACTAAAGGGAAGCTCATTTCTTGGTGAAATCGTGACCATTTGATTAATTTGTAAAGAGTCTTCTCCAACTCCGTTTCTCACAATCAACTTTGCATTATAAATTCCTTCTTGTGCATAGCAGATAACAGGTTCAGATTGATTTGAATATTCAGGTGTTCCTCCTGGAAAATACCATTCCCAAGCGGCACCTTGACCGGCATTGGCAGATGCGTCTATAAATTTAACACAAGATCCGGGTCCTGTCTCAGTGCAGGTACCATAAAAATCAGCTACAGGATCAATTAAATTACAATCAAAAACGCCTGGCGATTTTTCTAATGAAATAGCTCTTTTACTTCTTGCTCCATCTGCACCAATTGCTCTTACGCTTACCCACTGTGTTTGCATTGAATTGGCATATACTGTTGCATTCGTATTAGCCGTGTATCCTGCTGAATCCATGTATTTTTCGCCAAGTAAATAAACTTCGTAGGCCACTGCTCCTGGTATTGAATCCCAAGAGAAGTTAAACGAATTGGGACAAGCCCATTCAACATTAAGATTGTTTGGTCTTCTCATGATGCTAAACTCACCACTTTCTATAGATTCTGTACCTCTAGTTATTTTGATAATTGCTTTACCTGTAGCTGCTGAAGTTGGTATATTCCAAGGGTAGCTTCTCCAACTGCCTGGTAATGTGCTCACCAGTGTCAGCCAGTTTAATCCGCCATCAGTAGAATATTGCAAATTGAAAGTTTGATCTTCTCCAATCGCATCCCAACGAATATATTCTGATCCTGGTTTTAAGCTTTCACCGCCTATAGGATAAGTTATTACAAAATCTTCTTGAATTATTTCGTAAACTATGTAATAGTCTTGGATGCCTTGAGGCACATCAAAGCCACCAACACTAACCGTGTATTGTCCATTTGTGGGATTATCGATTACGATTTGTTCAACATTGTTCAAGTCATCAATTCCTTCTTCTGCATCTTGATCTAAAAGTCCTGGGTTTGGAGTGGGGTTTAATACTAGTGGTTGATAAGTGGTTCCACCTGGTCCAACTGCTGACATATTAAGGTCATTAACCAAAGCTTTAGATGCGGATGGAGACCCTTCAAAATCTGTCCAATACACCATGATTTTCATTTTTTTAGTGGCAGGAGGGACATTGATGATGTGTTGATTGACTCCGTTTTGTGGAACCTGAGCCCATTGATAATTATTTGATTCAAGTAATTGAAAAGCTCGGCGAAGATTAACTCTTCCCCATCCAAATTTAAAATCTGGGCCTGGGTTTCCAATATCATCTGCTGAATTGAGAATAATTCCGTTCATCAAAGCTGCAGATGGGTTTTGACCTCCATTTAAATCTCGGTAAGCCTCGTATAAAAGAGCTAAGCAACCCGCAACTCCAGGACATGACATAGATGTACCTGTTTTCAAATCGTAATTATTACCATCTACTGTTGAATTAACGTTAGAACCAACAGCACAAATATCTGGCTTGATTCTACCATCATCTGCTGGTCCTCGACTACTGCTTGTATTTAGATTGTCAGTTGCAGAGACATTTCCAACGGCCAAAACATTTTTACCTTGTTTGTGTCCACCCGTGATGTTGCCCCATCCCGCTCCAGCACCATATCCAAAATTTGAAGTACCAGAGTTTCCAGCCGAAAATACATGGATTAACTCATCATACTCTCTACACTGCTGATCTAGCGTTCTCGCTAAAGAAGTATAGCCTGCGTTATTTCCATTCCCATAACTTTTAGAGGTAATAACCAAATTACCCGTTTCTACTAGTTCAGGAACTTCTCCGTAGTTACCGTTATCTGATGAATAAACATATAAATGAGCGCCTGGAGCATTTCCGATAACCTCTTCGTCTAAATTACCTGCTCCCATTATGATACCGGCAACATGATCGCCATGATCGCCAAAATTTGATGTAGTTATCGAAGTTGTTCTTCCCTCGTAATCAATATGGGGACCAATCGTTCCATCATCTTGCATCATCACGTAAACACCATTCCCTGTGTAAGATCTACCGCTACCGTTTGAATTGTGCATCCAACTTGCTCTATGATTTGATACATCTTTATATCCTTCAGCAATTGGGGGAGAATCAATGAACTCAAAATAGTAGCAGAAAGGGAGGTTATAAAGGTCATTCAATTTACCAAATTCAACTGAAACAGTTAAAGTCATTGGAAACAAATCTGAAATGACTTTTGCTCCCGTTTTCTCAATCTCGTCAATGACGAACTTTTTATCCAAGCCAGAAAAGTAGTTTAGATTTAAGGCGATTTGGTTATTTGGTCTTAATGCCCAAGAGGCATAGTTTTCATTGAGAAGGTCTGGTGTTAACTTATAACTCTTTGCAATCGGAACAATTGATGAAACTTTCAAGTCTTCAAGAACTGAAAGATCAGCATCACTTTTAATTGAGGCGTAAAATGATTTCTTTGGCAGATAGTCCAGTAAAGTAATTCCGCTCGACTTTAAAATATTCTTATCTGCAGTTGTTGGTGTTTGTGAAAATGAAAGGATTCTATAATAATGATCATCCACAATTTCTTCATCAGCTATATTAGGTGACTGAATGAATTTAGTAACGTTGGATTCTAGTGTGTAATCACCTGACTTCAAGAGCAGTTTGTCTTGAGCGAAGATTGATGAAACACTGCAAGTAAACACTATAAGGGTAAGAGCAGTAACTAATATTTTCATGTTCGGTTAGTTGTAAAGGAAGCAATGCTTTGACAAAACAGCCGCATGAACCTTACATTTTATAAATATAAGAAGAAGTTTGAAGCCAAATTGTTCAGATTTTGCTTCATATTGTAATCCAGAAGATGGTTCGTAACATTGTTGATTCCCTTTTTTGAAAGAGATATGAACAGAATAGGTAGACCTCGATTAAATTGAATTACTTTCGCATTCATTAACTGAAGTATAATTATGTCATTTGAATCCCTAGGTTTACCGAAGTCACTTGTTAGTATTCTCGAGAGAGAAAAATACGATAAACCTTATCCTATTCAAGAGCAGGCTATTCCTGAAATTCTAAAAGGAAAAGATGTACTAGGTATTGCTCAAACTGGTTCGGGGAAAACTGCTTCGTATGTATTGCCAGTTTTAGCGCGATTACAAGGCTTGGATAAGCCAAAAGACAGAAAGCCGGATGTCTTAGTTTTGGTTCCAACACGAGAATTGGCTGAGCAGGTGAAAGATGTTTTCAATCTATTTGAAAGAGGATTTGAAAATGATGTCAAGACTATGGCGATATATGGAGGTGTTTCGATTAACCCTCAAATGAAATCTCTTTTCGGAGTTTCAATTGTTGTCGCCACTCCTGGGCGATTATTGGATTTGGTAGATTCTAATGCTGTTCAGTTAGATACTGTACAGATTTTGATTTTAGATGAGGCCGATAAATTATTGAATATGGGGTTCAAAGATGAGATGAATCGCATCTTTGGAATGTTGCCACGGAAAAGGCAAAACCTATTGTTTTCTGCAACTTTGAGTGAGAAGTTAGATGGCTTGAATGCTGTGTTATTGCAAGATCCAGTTACGGTTAAGGTGAATACTGAGGAATGGGATATTGAACAAATCAATCAAATTTCGTATTCAATTTCTGAAGAAAAGAAGGGGCCTTTTTTAAGGTATTTGATCAAGTCAAAAGAGATGCAACAAGTGTTAATATTTACTGCGTCTACTTATAAGGCTGATAATGTTGCTGACAAGCTGAGAAAGAATGGTATTGACGCCAGAGCAATTCACGGTAAGAAACATCAGAACTCAAGAAACCAAGCCCTCAAAGATTTTAAAGATGGCAGAATCCGAGTTCTAGTTGCTACAGATTTATTGGCAAGAGGAATCGATATCGAATTTTTACCTCATGTAATTAATTATGAATTACCGCGCTCCCCGAAAGATTACGTGCATAGAATCGGGAGAACTGGTAGGGCAGAAGCCACTGGAGAAGCGATTAGTTTAATCACGCCTGATGATGAACATCATTTCAAAATCATCCAAAAGAAAATGAAAATAAAGGTGGATAAAATTGATGGTGACGCAATAGAGATAGGGTAAATCTAAAGACCGGTACTCGAACCTCCACCAACTGGGTTGGTTAAATCACCTGTAGATTCGGCTTCTTTAGGAACCATAGATGCTCTGAATTCCTCCATGTTCACTTCAGTGAAACTGAAGGTCACGTCTTTTTTAAATACCTGACCTACTTTACTATCTATTTTTATTTCTGTGAATTTATTTGCTTTCACGAAGGCTTCAAAATCTTCTAGAAGATCAGTGTCTACTAAGGTTACTCCAATTGAACTCTTGTGAGAATAATCACTATCAATATTGTCAGATTCAGATTTTAGAACGTATTCGTTATTCTTGGTTTTGAATGTTAGGGTGCATCCGCTAACTGATTTCATCTCTTCTGAACATACAATTGTAAATGCTAAATAGTTGAATCCGTTTAGGCTAGTTGCCTGTAAATAAAGATTGTAATGACTGCCAGGTACTGTTGCTACCGACTTTCGTTCTTTGGCAATTTCATTGATTCTAGCTACGATAATTTTTTCGTAGTCTTTATTCAGCTTGGCCTTTAGGATTGTTTTTAGCATTGTTGTTTGTGTTGAGGTTTAAAGATAGAAAGATTGCAGAAATTCATAGTCTTTAAGAAATTATTCTCGTATTTTCATGACTTCCAAAATGAAACAATTACTTGACAACCGCATTCGATTTATTCGAATTTTGACTTCATTCTCTTTGTTTGTTGGTATTGTGATGTCTTTCAACTTATGGATCTCAGATAGAACTTTTCCTCTATGCCCTGTTTCAGATTTTATTCCGGCTTCTCCTGTTGGGATGGATGTTTTTATAGTGGGCTTAGCCTTACTACTCTTAGGTGGGGGAATGATTTCGAAGCACAGAATGATTTTCATCTCTCTTATTGTTGTGTTTTTATTACTCTTTTTGCAAGATCAAATGAGATGGCAGCCATGGGCGTATATGTACTTTTTGATGTTGATTCCTTTCTCCTTTAAGTTGGATAATGAGAAACTGATAAGTTATTTTCAGATATTGATAATTGGCGTCTACCTATGGGGAGGGATTCACAAGTTTAGTGCTGACTTCATTGACAATACATATCTAACCATTTTGATGGATATGTTTGGTCTAGATAGTCCAGAAACTATTCAAAGTTTAGGATGGCTAGGGTATAGCATACCAATCATAGAGTTGGCAATTGCCCTTTTGCTCATCTTTCCAAGAACCAGATTTCTAGGTTTTGTCGGCGTAGTAATTACGCATTTATTCATTTTGGTTTTCTTGGTTTGCATTGACAGTAATACCATATTGTATCCCTGGAACATTGCTATGGTGTTGTTTACGGGGCTTTTGTTTTATAAGAATTCGGAGCCAATGAGAATTTGGGAACGCCAGTCAAACCTATTAAGGGTCTTCAATTTCAAGGCGATTCTCTTGTTTATCCTTTTACCTGCCTTATCTCTATTTAACAATTGGGACAATTATCTTTCTTTTAAGTTGTTTTCAGGTAAAACTCATCTCTTCTATATTTGTATAGATAATGCTCATGCACATTTGATTGATCCAAGTTTAAAGCCTTATTATTGGGAGCCTGAGGGGCTCAATAATGGTGTAATGATTAGTCTAAATGAATGGACATTGGATGAACTTGATATTCCATTCTATCCTGAAACAAGGGTGTTCAAAAAAGTGGCTAGTAGTTTCTGTGAGACCAATTCGAATCCAGAGATTTATATATTCACTGAATTTGATAGGGGTTTTAAAGAAGGCCCTTTAGAAGTGTTTAGGTGTGAGGATTTTTAATCTACCCAATATCAGAAAAAAATACGAAGAGAAGAGCTGAATAGTTAGAACGATTCTAAATTTAAACTCTGCTCTACTGCAAAATATGTGGATTCCCAAATCTCGTAATTGGTTTTTTAGGAGGGAAAATACAGAAGTTCAGCATTAACTCATGTGTTCCTTTGCCATAAGTTTTTAGTGGGTTTGTCATAATATCGAAAGAGTAACCGATCTTCATCATGCTAACATTAGGAAGTTGTTTTGGAGCGAAAGCCCATCCCGCACTTAAAGCAATTGCATCTTGCAATCTGTAGGTGAAGCCACCCCAGGCATAAGAGTATGAATTCATCCAAATGTTTGCATTTACATTAAGGTCGAATATTGCTGTAGCTCCATCTGCTTTTAAAAGGAAACTTGGTTGAATATCAATCTGTCTAGACGTTCCTACTCTAAAATCGTATCCAGCCAACACATAATAATGTCTTGCCACGGTGAAGTTAATATTGTCTAGAGTTTGGGGAGCCAAATGAGTCGAAGAGACCCCAACATAATATGGATAGTCTTGCCCATGCCACATCAAACCTGCGTTGAGGTCAAAAGCTGTTCCTGAAATTGGGTTGGGGAGAAGAGGGTCTTGATACGTTTGTGGTGGAATCCAATCTGGAGAGAATCCAACATTGATTATTCCCAAGCCAATTCCGCCTGATAATACACCATAACCAGTGTTCCAATGATAGGCTCCATTAATGATTGCTGAGTTATTTCTTTGAAAGCCAATAGCATCATTTGCTAATGAAATTCCAACACCAGTGTTTATTTCTTGAAGGTTCCCCTGTAAATTCAGTAATGAAGTATTGGGCGCATCTTGAACTCGGTCCCATTGATTTCGGTAAATGAAAGTTCCGCAGACTCCTTTGAATCCTGTTGCCGCCGGATTAAATGACATCTTGTCAAATGAGAAATGGGTGAATTGTTTGTCTTGCTGAGCAAAACCTGAATTGATTGCTAAAAAGCAAAAGAAGAGAGATAAAGTTGTTTTCATGTGATTTGTATTTGTTCACATGTTTTATGTCTGATGTTTTAAAAGGTAACCTATTTGTTTTTTTTTACTCGATAATCAGTCGCTCTTTTACAGTCAACTCTTTCAGTTTAACTTCAATAATATAAATACCACCTGAAAGATTTAAATCGACCGTGAAATAGAAATCATTGATTTCCTTGAAATCGGCAATCAATTGGCCCTGAATATCTCTAATTTGGAGATAATGGATTAGCTGGTTTGCTGTTTGAATTTGAAATTGCCCTTGACTAGGGTTAGGGTAAAGAAATAAACTTGGATTTTCATTTTCAGGATTGCCAACGGTAGTGATAGCATAACAATCAGATGTATCAATACATCCATATTGACTGATTCTAACAGCATAATTACCGTTGGATGGTGGAGTGAAACTGATGTCAGTTTCAAAATTAAAAGGTTGGTATGAGTTATCGCAATCTAACCATATATAAGAGGCGTCATCATGGTCATGTTCAGAGGTTAGTGTTGGTTCTGTCACACTTAGTGATTTTGTAATATCGTCAGGACATGTGAACTGTTGATAAAGGTGAACTTCATTGAAACCACCACTATTTGCCGGAGCCCCAATCGTACAAATGTCGAGGTCGCCATCATTTTCCAAATCAAAAACTGCTGTAGAAAATCTTCTTGTAATACCAATGAATGCCGGAACTGAAACTTCAGAAAAATTTCCGCTACCGTCATTCTCATAGAGTAACATTCGTTCTACAGAAGTTAATTCTTTTCCGGTGAGTATCAGATCTTCGTCTCCGTCTTGATCTAGGTCCGCGAAAGAGACTGTAGAATTGCCGAGGTTGACGAATGTGTTCGTAACATCAAGAGTGAATGCTCCCGAACCATTATTGAGGTATAAATCTGTGCTGTTATCAGTTGCGTTTATATATCCGGTTGACAAAATATCATAGTCTCCATCACCGTCAACATCTGAGTAGCCGATCTCACCCCATGCTATATTGGCTATACCTGAGGCTTGTTCAGAATAATTGCCCACACCATCATTAATGTACATTTTTGTGGTTGCAATCGTACCAGATACGTATCCATTTAAGAGAATGTCCTGGTCTAAATCGCCATCTACATCTAAAAAGTTTATGTCGGGTGCTTGTAAACCTAAGAAGGGAGTTGCTACAACTACAGAAAAATTTCCAAGACCATCATTCTCATAAAGGATTGTTTGATCAGTTCCTCCATTATTTGTTCCTGACATTAATAAATCTATATCTCCATCACCGTTTACATTTCCAAAAGCCAATGAAGAGTATTTCAAAGGGGTTAAAGTGGATGTTGAAATAGAGAAAGTACCACTTCCATCATTTATGAAGAGAGCTGAATAACCTGTACCTCCGCTAGTTTGTCCGTTGTACGCCAAATCCATATCATCATCACCGTCAACATCTGCGAAATCACATTGTCCTAGATCGACTCCTGTGAAGGCCTGACTTTCTGAGAAAACTCCTTGACCGTCATTCAAGAATAATTTTGCTATTGGCTGACCGTCGGGTTTTCCCAAGATGAATACATCAAGGTCACCATCCATGTCTACGTCTGCTGTGTCAATTGCTCCATTCTCAATTTCGGGCAAATTTCCTGCATCCATGATTTCGTTAAAGATGAATTGTGAAGATCCAATTTTTGGAACAGTAATTAGGAATATTGCTATGCAAATAAATTTCATCATAATCTATAATTTTAAATTGGGAGTTTTTGCTCCCTATCTCTTTACCGCAAACAATTCTTTTACTCCAACACCCATCTCAGATTTGGTATAAGGCAAATAGAATAGGGGAGTTTCTTCTTCAGAATTTTGAATATCAATACAAACAGTTGTTAAAACTTCATCTTCTGATAGTGCAACATCTGCTTCGTAACAAATGGCATATGCCTTCATTCTTTCTCCTGCAATTTCTTCCTTGCAATACTTTTCTAATCCTTCAATAACTGCTCCGACCTTTGGCATATTCTTCGGGTCGAATTCCATTTCCAATGGGTGAACATTGTCAATAGTATCAATGTATGCGCCAAATGGATATGATTCACCTGTTTCTTTGAGCATGTCAGTGGCATATTCATCACAATGTTCTAATAGCTTTTCGTTATTCTCGTTCATCTCAATTCTTTATAATATGTTACTTTTTGCATTCAAAGCTGAAAGTTTCTTTTGCATGTAGAACATCTCGTCTCTTAATCTTGCGGCTTCGACAAAGTCTAATTTCTTTGCAGCAGCCTCCATATCTTTTTGATATTTCTTGATGGCATTTGCTAATTGATCTTTACTCATGTATTCAATTACCGGATCAGCAGCCATAGCAGCTTCGGTCTCTTCAGATAGTTGATATACTCCTGGTTCTCCATCTCCGTCAGCAACTTTTGTTTGTTTGAGTATGCTTTCCTTTGATTTTTTGATTTGAGTAGGAGTGATGCCCTTATCTCGGTTATATTCTTCTTGAAGCTTTCTTCTTCGGTTAGTTTCATCAATGGTCTTCTTCATTGAGTCGGTCACCTTATCAGCATACATGATAACTCTACCATTGATGTTTCTGGCCGCTCTACCAACAGTTTGAACTAATGCTCTTTCTGATCTCAAGAATCCTTCTTTATCAGCATCAATAATTGCTACCAATGAAACTTCAGGTAAATCTAATCCTTCTCTCAATAAGTTTACACCAATCAAAACATCAAATTCTCCTAATCTCAGTTGTCTTAAGATCTCAACACGTTCCATAGTGTCTACATCTGAGTGGATGTATCTACATGCGATTGATAGACGATCTAAATACTTTTGAAGTTCTTCGGCCATCCTTTTTGTCAAGGTGGTCACCAAAACTCTTTCGTCTTTTTCAATTCTTAAATGAATTTCTTCAATCAAGTCATCAATTTGATTTTTTGAAGGACGTACTTCTATTATTGGATCAAGCAGGCCAGTTGGTCTTATGACTTGTTCCACAAAGATTCCTTCTGATTGCTCTAATTCGTAATCAGCAGGTGTTGCAGAAACATAAACAGTTTGGCCAGTCACTTCAGCAAACTCTTCAAATTTGAGCGGTCTATTATCCATTGCTGCTGGTAATCTAAAGCCAAACTCAACTAAGTTTTGTTTTCTTGATCTATCTCCTCCGTACATGGCTTTGATTTGAGGCATAGTCACATGACTTTCGTCTACCATTAGCACAAAGTCATCTGGGAAATAATCTAATAAACAAAAGGGTCTTGAACCAGGTTCTCTTTGGTCAAAGTATCTTGAGTAATTTTCAATTCCCGAACAGTAGCCCAATTCTCGAATCATTTCTAAATCGTAGTTGACTCTATCTTCAATTCGCTTTGCCTCTATCTCTTTCCCTTCACTTCTCAGCATGGTAAGGTGTTTTCCAAGATCAAGTGCAATTTCATCCAAAGCGTTATTAATTGTTTTTTGGCTTGTTACGAAGATGTTTGCAGGGAAGATATTGATGTCCTCAAAAGTTTCCATCTTCTTGTTATTCAAGGGTTCGAATGTGTAAATCTCTTCAATTTCATCTCCCCAAAAAATAATCCTCAAGGCATAATCAACATATGCCAAGTAAATATCAATGGTGTCTCCCTTAACTCTAAAGTTTCCTCTCTCAGGTGCGGTATCGTTCCTTGAATACAAGTTCTCAACCAATTTTAGCAAGAACTTATTCCTTGAAATGGTCATGCCCTTCGTTACATTAATAATGCTCTCTTCAAATTCTTTTGGGTTTCCAATACCATAGATACAAGAAACAGAGGCGACAATGATGACATCACGTCTACCTGAAAGTAGTGAAGAGGTAGCTGCTAAACGCAACTTCTCAATTTCATCATTGATAGACATATCTTTCTCAATGAAAGTGTCTGTAGTTGGCAAGTAAGCTTCAGGTTGATAGTAGTCGTAATAAGAAACGAAATATTCAACCGCATTTTCAGGGAAGAACTGTTTGAACTCTCCATAAAGCTGAGCTGCTAATGTTTTGTTATGCGACAATATTAAAGTTGGACGTCCAGTTTCTTGTATCACATTCGCCATTGTAAATGTCTTTCCTGATCCGGTAACACCCAATAAGGTCTGAGATTCAGTTCCGTCATTTAATCCTTCAACCAACTGTCTTATAGCTTCTGGTTGATCTCCTGTTGGTTTATAGTCTGATACTAGTTTAAAGTCCATTAGTACATTTGTTTAAAAGCCGAAAGAGCGCCTTGAATATCGACATTTTCAAGCTTAAAAGAAAGTAATTTCTTAATCACTTTTTCAATGGTCGAGTTAGGGCAAGATGCTCCAGCAGTTATTCCAATTCTTAGTTTGCCTTTGGTCGGAATGTAGTTAGACGTTTGAACGGTTGTTTTATTGGTTAAATCAAAATGGTTTATTTCATTAACCGAATTCAAGTCATGCTCGTCTTTGATGAAAAAGATGTTGGCATCTTCATTAAACAATTCTAATAGATGAGAGGTGTTTGAACTGTTGTATCCGCCTATTACCAAAGTCAAGTCTAGCTGCTCTTCTGCTAAAGCCTTGGTTGCCGATTGATTGTCGTTAGTCGCATAGCAAAGCGTGTCTCTCGTATTGACGAAGTGATTTTGGATGTTTTGTTCTGAGTGGATTTCAATCATTAATGCTTTGAAGAGCTCAGCTATTTCATGAGTTTCTTCAGCCAACATTGTAGTTTGATTGATAACGCCTATTTTCTTGAAGTCATTGTTGAAATCGAATCCTTCAGAAACTCTGCCTCTCCATTTCTTGTCAAAATCTTGATTACGGATATCATTAGCTAGCTCTTTGGCCTCAATCATATTCTCAACAATGATTCTTTTCCCAGATGTTTGTGAGAAAGTTGCTCTTGTCTCTTCATGTTTTACTTTTCCATGAATTATCAAAGTGGCATCATTTGACGCTAATTCGTTTCCTCGTTTCCAAACTTTCTCTACAAATGGGCAAGTAGTGTCAAATTGTTTTAGATTCACTCCTTTGCTTTCGAGTAAGTCTTGGATTTCATTTGTGGTTCCGAAAGCTGGGGTGATTACAATATCTTGAGCGTGGATGTGCGACCATTCAATTATTTGGTTCCCTTTCTCATCTTGTATAAATCGAACACCTAAATTTAATAGGCTCTCATTCACTGACGGATTATGTATAATTTCACTTAGAAGGTAAATCTTCTTTTCAGGGTTCTTGGCAATGATATCAAATGCCATCTCAACCGCATTCTTCACTCCATAACAAAAACCAAAATGTCGCGCAATGAGAAAATCTGTATTCTCAAATGAAAGTAAAGAAGGGGAGAAGTCTTTTTTTAGACGGTCATTCGTATTTCTGGTTTCGTTAATCTCATCAATGAATGAAGATGAGAATTGTTGAGGGATATCAAAGGATTTCATTCAGAAACCTCCATGTCTAAGATGTAATCAAGTGCAGAGTAGTTGAACATATCACCTGTCCAATGATTTAGGGTTGTCCCCTCCGAATCCAATAAATAGATTGAAGGAAATTCAAATTCAGAGTAGTAGAGGTATTTGTCCATGTCGCCAATATTGTGCGCAAAGAACTCATCACCTTGATTGTCACCCAAGAACTTTTGAATGCTGGCCATGTCACTATTGAATATAGCGTAGGTATTTATTTCTTGTCCAGCCATTTCATTTATACCGATCAGGTATGAAGCCGTTTGGCAATGACCACAGTCAGGCGTGAAAAAAGCAATTATGTGATTATTCTTTTCATTGTCTAAGAGTTCACCTGTTGTCATTTTAAAGTCTTCGTAATCTAATTTGTATTCAGTTGAATATAATCCATAATCTACATTGTAAATGGGTTGTATGAAAGAAATTCCAAAACCTGGTAATAAAGACATTAATAGAGTATAGATGAACTTAATCTTTTGAGTCTTTTTGAAATGACTAAATATGAGGTGAAGTCCAATTGTGAAGAAAATAATTACCAGGGCTCTTATGAAGAAGGTCCCAAATACCCAGCCTGAATTTAAATCTATCACTAAGGTGAAGAGGAGGTAGTAGAACTTGAAAGGAATCAATACACTGATTCCAATAAATATGGAGGCTAAGATTAAGCGCATAAAGAATTATTGAAACAAAAATACTCAGAAAATTTGGCACAAAAAAAAGAGTCCCGAAAATTCGGAACTCTTTAATATTATAAAGAAATAATTTCTTAGTTCTTAGTAGCCTCAATGTTTGTCGTAGTCTCACCATCAACCATTGTAGCCTTCATTTCAGACTTAGACAATTCAACGATAGTCATTGTAGAAACTGTAGTAGAATCAGCATGTTCTTTAGACTCTAAAGTTGTACCGTCACCTGTTACTCTGTATACAGTTGCATCAGTAGTTTCTGGGAACGTTCCAAATTTAACTGTAGTTGTAGCATTACACCACTCATCAGTTTTTAGTTTACAAGCAGTAAAGGTCATAGACATTGTAGCGTCTCCTGAACCAATAAGGTCATAAGATACTCCTTGAGTCGTACTTTCTGCTTTATTTACTGTCCAAGCTCCATCTAATTTTTTAACTGCTGCTTGATCCTTGTTACAAGAAACTAATGCTAATCCCGCGATAGCTACAGCTACGAATAATAATTTTTTCATCTTAAATTTTTTTAATTGGTTTTTAATTATCAGACTAATATACGTAGAAAGAATTAAAAAGGTTAGCATATCATAATGGAACTCAAAATTTTAGGCAAAAAAAAGCCTTCTGATTTTTACCAGAAGGCCTTTACAATAAGATAATAATCTTAATTTTTTGTAGCTTCAATTACTGTAGTAGCATCTCCATCTACTTGTGTCATTGTAAATGATGACTTAGTTAAATCAGTTATTGTAGAAGTATTAGTTGTTGTTGATGCAGCATCATCTTTTTGCTCAAAAGTCATTCCGTCACCAGTTACTCTAAATACATCTGTTTCAGTATCAGTTAAAACACCAAAAGTTACTGTAGATGTCATTGTACACCATTCGTCAGCTTTTAATTTACATCCCGTAAAAGTCATGGACATGGTCGCGTCACCTGAAGCAACAAAGTCATAAGTAACACCATCTTCTGTGGTTGCAGCCTTGTTTACTGTCCAAGAACCGTCTAGTTTTTTAACTGCTGATTGATCCTTGTTACAAGAAACTAATGCTAATCCTGCGATTGCTACAGCTACAAA
>Ga0316204_10005078_pt1 | contig 22438 bp, 20 predicted proteins | sample 6monrhotite_MG_2_FD_205661 | JGI IMG/M metagenome (GOLD analysis project Ga0316204, IMG submission 205661) | Microbial mat bacterial communities from mineral coupon in-situ incubated in ocean water Damariscotta River, Maine, United States -... | ecosystem: Environmental > Aquatic > Marine >... | reverse complement strand
TTGGCAAAAATAACAATCTTCTACGGGCGTCAAAGTTCATAATTTCGTGACGACCGGAAATCAGAAAATACAGGTGCGACCAACGTGACGACATTGCTTTTCAGCCATTCCGACTGCCTGGAACACAATACCGGCGAAGCCCACCCCGAACGCAGCGACCGACTGCGTGCGGTCGAACAGGCCTTGTCGGCAGAGGTATTTGCCGCCCTGGACCGACGCGAGGCACCGCTGGTGTCCAGGAAAACACTGGTCCTGAACCACCCTGAGGCCTTTGTCGAAGAGGTGTTTGCCCACGCCCCGACCAGCGGTCAAATCTTTCTGGACCCCGATACGGTGATGTCACCGGGGACAGGCAAGGCCGCCCTGCGCGCCACCGGGGCCGTTTGTGCGGCAGTGGATGAAGTTGTGGGGGGAAACGCGGACAACGCTTTTTGTGCCGTTCGCCCGCCTGGCCACCATGCCGAACCGGACCGGGCCATGGGATTCTGTCTGTTCAACAGTGTGGCCATCGCCGCCCGTCATGCCCGTGACAAATTCGGGATGGAACGTATTGCCGTGGTGGATTTTGATGTGCATCACGGCAACGGCACGCAGGCCGCCTTTCTGGATGAAAAGAACCTGATGTTTGCCTCCAGCCATCAGTACCCTTTTTACCCTGGCACGGGGGCTGCCAGTGAAACCGGCGTGGGTAATATCCTGAATATCCCGCTGGCGGCAGGGACAGGGTCTGCCGGATTTCGTCAGGCCTGGTTGGAACATATTTTTCCGGCATTGCACGTATTCAAACCGGAATTATTGTTGATTTCGGCTGGGTTTGACGCCCATGCCGACGATCCGCTGGCGCAGCTTATGTTACAGGATGAAGATTATGGCTGGGTCACGGATGAACTGATGGCCATTGCCGATCAGCATTGTGGTGGACGTATTGTTTCTGCCCTCGAAGGCGGTTACGACCTTGGGGCCCTGGGCCGCAGTGTTGCCGTCCACGTCCAGCGGCTGATGCAGGCACAGGAGTAACACCATGAATAACGAAGACTTTCGCCGCCACGCTCACGACATGGTCGACTGGATGGCAGACTATCTGGAAACCGTGGACCAGCGACCGGTCCGGGCCCAGGTTGAACCAGGCGACATCACCGCCCAGCTGCCTGTTGCGGCCCCCGATACCGGCGAAGATATGTCCGAGATTATGGCGGACTTTGAAAAGATCGTTGTGCCGGGCATGACCAACTGGCAACACCCCCGGTTTTTTGCTTACTTCCCGGCCAATTCCAGCCCGCCGTCGGTGCTGGCGGAAATGCTGACCTCAACCATGGCGGCGCAATGCATGCTGTGGCAAACCTCGCCTGCGGCAACCGAAATGGAAACCCGCATGATGGAATGGCTGGCACAGATGCTGGGCCTGGGGGAAGGTTTTGAAGGCGTTATTCAGGACAGTGCCTCCAGCGCCACCCTGTGTGCCATTCTGGTCGGTCGCGAAAAGGCCACGGACTGGGCCGCCAACGAAGAAGGCCTGAATGCCACCGGATCCCTGGCGGTCTACGCCTCTGCCGAAGCCCATTCGTCTATTGAAAAAGACGTCATGGTCGCAGGGCTTGGTCGTAAATGCCTGCGTAAAATCGCCGTGGATGAAAACCTGGGTCTGATACCATCTGCGCTGGAAGAGGCCATCAAGGCTGACATCGCCGCCGATATCAAACCCGCCGTTGTGGTGGCCTGCCTCGGTACCACCGGCACCGGGGCCATGGACCCCTTGCGGGCCATCGGTGAGATATGCCGCCGTTACGATATTTACCTGCATGTGGATGCGGCCTGGGCGGGGACAGCCCTGTTGCTGGAAGACCAGCGCGCAATAATCGACGGCATCGAACATGCCGACAGCTTTGTCTTTAATCCGCACAAATGGATGTTCACCAACTTTGACTGTTCAGCCCATTTTGTCCGTGACGCTGCATCGCTGGTGAAAACACTGTCCATCCTGCCGGCTTACCTGCAAAGCCGGGAGACCGGGTCGGTCATAGATTACCGCGACTGGAGCGTGCCGCTGGGTCGTCGTTTCCGCGCCCTGAAATTATGGTTTGTCATTCGCTCCTACGGCGTCGATGGCCTGAAGGAAAAACTGCGCCAGCAACTGGCCTGGGCCGCCGATCTTGAAGCCACCATCGCCGGGGAACCGGAGGTCGAATTGCTGGTGCCGCGCAGCCTTACCTTGCTGACCTTCCGCTGGCACCCGACCGGCCTTAACGATGAAACCGCCCTGGATGCCTTCAACGAAAAGCTGGTGCATGCTGTCAATGATGACGGCCGTTTGTATCTGACCCAGACCCACGCCAAGGGCCACTACGCTATCCGCTTTGTTATCGGCCAGACCAACACAACCCATGAAGATGTGCGGGCTGCGTGGGCTGACCTGAAAGAAATCGCTGCAACCATTGGCGTGACCTGAAATTCGGGCACAAAAAAACCGCCATCAAAATGAAAGGCGGCTGCGGAAGACTTGCGGGGTTGATGATCAACGTCGCCGGTTCTGCTCCGGCCAGGGGAAGTGCGTCGCCTCATCATAGGCCGAGTTGGGATACAGAACTTCATCATGGCTTAAGGTCCGCCCGTCCCGGCGTTTCAGGCGCGGTGGTGCCGGTTGTGGCCACGAGGTCGGATGATCATAGATCGACCGGGCCAATATATAATCCGGATCATTCGGATCAGGTTGCCGGGCAGGTGAGGCTTTTGATCGCATATCCGGATAAAGAATTTCCGCGGCGGTCTTTGGCCTGTTTGCATCGTCTGGTGCATCTTCATAGCGCAAGGCCGTGTCATACAGGCCGGCGGATCGTTGCACGCCGTCGGCATCCGCAAAACGATATTCACCGCGGCCAAAAACCTTTGCATCCGTGCCGATGTCCTGTGTCTGCTGGTCCGACGTCAGGTTTACCGCTGTGAGGCCGCCGTCACCGGTCATGCGTAATTCACCCGGATCAGTTTCACCGTCCTGGTCCGCATCACGCCAGACGCCAAAGTCGGACCATTTTTTGTCGCGATGGTCCAGGATGCCATCCGCATTGCCGCCCTGGGCTTTTTGGTCAAACCAGGCCAGACCTTCCAGGTCGGTTTCGGCGTTTGCCAGATAGTCGGCAAAGGCGATCTCATCCCGTTCAGAGATCAACCGGTCGCCATCCTTGTCATAGACCAGCAGGGCATCATCCGGTCCGACCCAGGCCAGTATCTGGCGGTGACCTGTCCCGGCAATATCAAAACGGGCGGTAGATTGCGACAGCGGCACGATCTTAATACCGTCATTACCCAGATCAAGCACAACGGGCACCGTAATATTCGTCCAGGTTTTCGTCACCTATGCATGATTTTGTAGCAACCAGACCACTGCCATCAGGCAGGTGGGATGGATCACTGAATTCACATTCTTCAGATAAGTCCAGGACCATCAGTTGTCGGGTGGTCCGGTCAAATTCTGCAATTCTGTATTTGCCGCCATAGATCGTGTGATAACCAAATGCGACGTATCGCCCTTTTGGGGATATCGCCGGGGATCCGATCCACAGGTCATCGGGTTCCGCCTGAAACGGATCGGAGGTGCGAACAATCAATGGATCATCATTCAGGGGCGCGGTGCAGGCCGCCACAGCCAGAAGACCGGTCAGGGCAACGGCAAATTTTACAATTTTCCCATACATTTATCGGCTGCTTTCAGGCGGTTTCTGTTTTGATCATATCAGACAAAACGCTGGTTATCGTCAGGTATGCAAGGTTCAGGGGAATAATTTCGCTCTTGAACTACCCTACAATAAAAAAGCCGCCCGCCCATCCAGGCGCACGGCTCCATCACATATTTAGCCAGTATGCACGTAAAAAACGTTTAATCAAGAAAAAAATACGTATTTTGCATATAGAACTTACTGCGATACTTAAAATCTCCTGCTGCCCAGCATTCTTGGCCAGGGTTGTTGCCCCCAAACGCCAGGCGGCATAAAATCCGGACGACCCGAGGAGTTCTTATGGCCAAAGCCCCGAATAGCAAGGCAGACAACGATTTGCCGCCTGAAATTGTCGCTCTCAGTTTCGAAGATGCACTGCGAGAGCTGGAAGATATTGTTGACCAGCTGGAAAGCGGTAATGTCAATCTGGATGAATCCATTGATATCTACACCCGCGGCACGCAGTTGAAGCGTCACTGCGAGGCCCGGCTGGGTGATGCCAGGGCGCGGATTGACAAGATTATCCCGGACGGCAATGGCGGTGTGGCGACCGAACCGCTGGATGTCGAGTAGTACCTTTTTCGTTAGCAGGACGGCCTGAATGTCTGAACAATTTGAAGCGGCGTTACGTGCCTGTGCCGACGATATGGCGCGGGAGCTGGATATTGTGCTGCCGGACAGTGACGGCGCTGAAAGTCGGCTGCATGAAGCCATGCACTATGCCGTTCAGGCCGGTGGCAAAAGGCTGCGCCCGTTTCTGGTGCTGCACTGCGCCAGCCTGTTTGGTGTCTCCCGGGCCTCGGCCCTGCGCGTTGCCGCCGCCATTGAACTGGTCCACACCTATTCATTGATTCACGATGATTTACCCTGCATGGATGATGACGATGTCCGTCGCGGACAGCCGACGGTTCATGTTAAATATGACCAGGCTACTGCGGTTCTGGCGGGCGATGCCCTGTTGACCCTGGCGTTTGAAATTCTGGGTGACGACAGTTACCAAAGTGATCCGGCCATCCGTGGGCGCCTGGTCCTGGCGCTGGCCCGGGCGGCTGGTGGTCAGGGCATGGTCGCCGGACAGATGATTGATCTGGCCTCAGAAGACCTGGCGGAACCGGACGTACAGCACATCACGCGCCTGCAACAGCTCAAGACCGGTGCCCTGATCGCGGTTTCCTGCGAAGCCGGGGCAATTCTGGGTCGGGCTTCGGAACAGCAGCATCTGGCTTTGCACGCCTATGCCCACGACCTCGGGCTGGCCTTCCAGATTGTAGATGATATCCTTGATGCCGAAGGTGACGCCGAAGCCATGGGCAAGGCAGTCAACAAGGACGAGGAAAGAGGGAAGGCGACATTTGTTTCTGTTCTTGGTATAGAACGGGCCAGAACGCAGGCAAGGATGCTGGCTGAGCAGGCCGTAAAACATCTGGATCCCTTTGCGGACAAGGCCGGGCTCCTTCGGGATCTGGCGACTTTTGTGATCGAACGACGAATTTAAGACAGGACTGAACGTGGCGCCCAGGCAACCCACACCCCTTCTGGATCAGGTATCGGAACCAGCCGATATCAGGGAATTTAATGAAGAACAGCTGAAGCAGCTGGCGGGTGAAGTGCGCACGGACATGATTGATGCCGTTTCGTTGACGGGCGGGCATCTGGGCGCAGGCCTGGGTGTTGTTGAACTGACCGTGGCGCTGCATCACATCTTTGACACCCCCCGGGATCGATTGATCTGGGATGTGGGGCATCAAAGCTATCCGCACAAGATTTTGACCGGACGACGCGACCGCCTGCGCACCATCCGCCAGGGCGGTGGCCTGTCCGGATTTACCAAACGCTCCGAAAGTGAATATGACCCCTTCGGTGCCGGGCACAGCTCGACCTCTATTTCAGCGGGTCTGGGGATGTCCGTGGCCCGCGATCTTGCCGGTGGGGATAATCGGGTAATCTGTGTTATCGGCGACGGTGCCATGACCGCTGGCCAGGCTTATGAAGCCATGAACAATGCCGGGTCCATGTCCAGCCGCCTGATCGTGATCCTCAACGACAATGATATGTCCATTGCCCCGCCGGTCGGGGCCATGAGTGCCTATCTGTCACGACTGATTTCTTCCCAGCCCTATCTGGGGCTGCGCAGTATTGCCAAACAGGTTGCCCAGCACCTGCCGGACAGTGTTGAACGTACCGCCCGCCTGGCAGAAGAATATGCCCGGGGTATGGCCACTGGCGGCACGCTGTTTGAGGAATTGGGTTTTTATTATGTCGGCCCGATTGATGGTCATAACCTGGACCACATGCTGCCAATCCTGCGCAATATCCGCGATGCCGACGAAAACCGGCCGGTGCTGGTGCACATGGTCACACGCAAGGGGAATGGCTACGCCCCGGCAGAAGATTCAGCGGATAAATACCACGGTGTCTCGCGGTTTGATGTAGTGACGGGCGCGCAGGAAAAGCCGGTGCCCAATGCGCCCAGCTATACCAGCGTTTTTGCCCGCGGCCTTGTCGCCGAAGCCGCCGAAGACGACCGCATTGTGGCGGTCACTGCGGCCATGCCGTCCGGGACCGGCCTTGATAAATTCGCTGATCAGTTTCCCACCCGTTGTTTTGATGTCGGCATTGCCGAACAGCATGCCGTGACCTTTGCCGCCGGTCTGGCCACGGAAGGATACAAACCTTTTGTGGCGATCTATTCGACCTTCCTGCAACGGGCCTATGACCAGATCGTACATGACGTGGCGATCCAGGGTTTGCCCGTGCGCTTCGCCATCGACCGTGCAGGTCTGGTTGGCGCTGACGGGGCGACCCATGCAGGTGCCTACGATATCGCCTATCTCTCCTGTCTTCCAGGCATGGTGGTTATGGCAGCGGCGGACGAAGCTGAACTGATGCATATGGTGGCGACGGCGGCTGCCTACGATGATGGCCCGATCGCTTTTCGCTATCCGCGTGGCGAAGGGGTTGGTGTTGATCTGCCGGAACGCGGCGACGTTCTGGAAATCGGCAAGGGCCGGGTGCTGCGTGAAGGGTCGACCATTGCCTTGTTGTCTTTTGGCACGCGGCTGAACGAATGTGAAACCGCTGCCGAGGACCTGGGCGCGCGCGGCATTTCCACAACCGTCGCCGATGCCCGTTTTGCCAAGCCTCTGGATGCGGAGTTGATCCGCTCCCTCGCGCAGGATCATGAAGTTCTGATAACGGTTGAAGAAGGCTCCGGCGGCGGCTTTTCAGCCCAGGTTCTGAACCTGCTGGCGAGCGAAGGCCTGACGGATGACGGGCTCAAGGTTCGTCCCATGCATTTGCCGGATATCTATCAGGAACATAACAGCCCGGCGACGCAGTATCATCAGGCAAGCCTGGATGCCCAGGCGATCGTGGCTACAGCGCTGAAGGCGCTGGGCATTGACGAAGCAAAACCGGACGCGGCTGAAAAACCGGCGCGCGCCTGACCCGGCCCTTTTGGTCCAGACCTGTGGCAAAAATCAACAAAACCCGACTGGATCTGGCCCTCGTGGAGCGCGGGCTTGTGGAAACGCGGGCCAAGGCCCAGGCGTTGATCATGGCGGGCAAGGTCTTCAGTGAAGAACGCAAGCTCGACAAGCCGGGCCACCAGGTGCGCGAAGAAACACCGCTGGACGTGCGCGGCCAGGAACATCCCTGGGTCAGTCGCGGTGGTCTGAAACTGGTACAGGGTCTGGATGAATTCTCCATCGACCCCACAGATATGACCGCCGTTGATGTGGGCGCGTCAACGGGTGGTTTCACCGACGTTTTGCTGACGCGGGGGGCTTTGAAAGTCTATGCCGTTGATGTCGGGCGTGGGCAGCTGGCATGGAAGCTCAGAAGTGATGATCGGGTTGTGGTGCTGGAAAAAACCAACGCCCGCTATCTTGACCAAACCCAGATCCCTGATCCCATTGATATGGTTGTCTGTGACGCCAGTTTTATTGGCCTGATGACCGTGCTGCCCGCTGCGATGGTCCTGGTCCGGCCGGGTGGATATTTGCTGGCGCTGATCAAGCCTCAGTTTGAAGTGGGCAAGGGGCGGGTCGGCAAGGGCGGTGTCGTGCGCGAGCCGGAACTGCACAAGGAAGTCTGTGACAAAATCGAAAACTGGTTGAAGGACATGCCGGACTGGTCTGTTCTGGGCCTGACCACCAGCCCCATCAAGGGGCCGGAAGGTAATATCGAGTTTCTGATAGCGGCCCAACGAACATCTGGTTCACCGTCATGATCCCCATTCACGACGACAACCCGACACATATCCGGCCTTATGTTACCTGGACGATTATTGCCATTTGTGTGCTGGCCTTCCTCTGGCAAATCTCGCTGGGTAGTGAGGGGCGTCGGGCAGTGTTGTCGCTTGGTTTGATTCCGTCGAACCTGCTGGGTTCCCGCGTGCTGTCTCCGGAACTTGTGCTGGTGCCCGCCTGGCTGTCAGTGCTGACCTCCATGTTCCTGCATGGTGGCTGGATGCATTTGATTGGCAACATGGTTTACCTCTGGGTTTTTGGCAACAATGTCGAAGATGCCATGGGGCATGTGAAGTTCGTGATTTTTTATGTTCTTTCGGGTCTGGGCGCGGCAGCTGGACAAATCATGTCTGATCCGTCATCAACTGTGCCGATGATCGGTGCCAGCGGCGCCATTTCCGGCGTTCTGGGGGCTTATCTATTGCTCTATCCCCAGGCCCGCGTGACGCTGTTGCTGTGGTTCGGCTTTCTGATCTATCCGATCAAGATCAGGGCTCTGTGGGTTCTGGGCATCTGGATCGGCTTGCAGTTTTTTAATGCTGCGGGTGATGATGGTGCCGGCGGCGTGGCCTGGTGGGCGCATATCGGCGGTTTCCTCACCGGCATGGCGCTGATCCCGTTTTTCCGCTATCGCCATATCCCCATGTTCGGGCACGGCAAGGAAACACACGAGGCGGAAAGTCCCCGCAACAGCGATGCAAAACCTTTCACGGCGGTACGGCGCCGGGCAACCGGCAGAAGTGCTTTCCCGTCCACATCTGACCCCTGGGTCAAAATAAACCGGCCACGCAAGCCACATGGGCCCTGGGGGCCAAGGCGATAAATGCCAGATCAAAACAGAGACAATAAAAACGAATTTGACGTGACCATTACCGCACTGGGTGGGCAGGGTGACGGCATTGGCGAACATAACGGACAGAAAGTTTTTGTTCCCCATACCGTGCCGGGTGACTGGGTGCGGGTGCGGGCAGACGGCAAGCGCGGCGACACCCTGAAGGCACGGGTTGTTTCTGTGCTGCAGGCCGGAGAAGGTCGCCAGACACCTCCCTGTCCGCACTACGGAGAATGTGGAGGTTGTTCACTACAACACCTGACTGAACAGGCCGAACAGGACTGGAAACGCAACATCGTGGTCGACGCCCTGTCCCGGCGTGGCCTGAATGATGTTGAAGTCGCATCCACCCGCATGTTGCCCACAGACAGCCGCCGACGGACCCGCTGGACAGCGATCCGGGCTGGTGGTCGCCTGCTGTTTGGTTATCAGCAGAAAGGTACAAACCAGGTTGTTGATATTCAGAACTGCGCCGTGCTGGACCCGCGCCTGAACGATCTGATCAGCATTGTCAAAACGCTGGTCAGTACGCTGAAGATTCCGAAAAAAGGACTGGGCGTCTCGGCAACTCTGACGGATAGCGGTGTGGACCTGACCATTGAGGCTCCGGGTGAGCCTGATATGCCATTGCGGATGCGACTAAGCGAATTTGCACAAGAGCACGACCTACCGCGTCTCAGCTGGGGTGCCGGCGCGCCCGAAATTATTACCATGGCGAAAGAGCCGTTGATTGAGTTTGGCGGCGTCAAGGTCGTCGCACCGGCCACCGGTTTCCTACAGGCCAGTGCCGCTGCAGAACAGGTCCTTGCTGAACTGGTTGTTGATCATGTGGGGGCGGCAAAAAAAGTTACTGATCTTTATGCCGGGGTGGGCACCTTCGCCCTGACGCTGGCCGCAAAGGGGATCCATGTTTTGGCCTTTGACGGGGATGAACGTGCGATTACCGCCATGCAATCTGCCGTGAACCGCAGCGCCGGGCGTCTGTCTGTACAGGCTGATGTAAGAGACCTTGATCGAAGGCCTTTGCAGAACAGGGAATTCAAGGGCCTGGACGCCGTTGTGCTGGACCCACCCCGCGCGGGTGCCCAGGCCGTATGTGCGGAACTGGCAACCTCGCCGGTTGCCCGCATTGCCTATGTCTCCTGCAATCCGGGTACATTTTCCCGGGATGCGCGGGTGCTGGTGGACGGCGGTTATCGGTTGAAGCGGGTGACGCCGGTGAACCAGTTTGCCTGGTCACCGCACGTCGAACTTGTTGCCGCTTTTGAACGGCCTGCCTAGAGCGTTTCCGGCTTTTACGAAATCGCCCTGGCAGTTTAACCGCTACCTGTTCTGGGGGTGATATTCCAGGTTCGGCATCATATCAACGGCCAGAGCGACGCGATTGGTCATGTTGAAAAACGCGGCAACCTCGGCGATATCCCAGATATCGGCATCGGAAAAGCCCACATCGCGCAGGCCCTGACGATCGGCCTCGTTCATGTTTTTGGGGTTTTCTGTCATCTTGACGGCAAAGTCGAGCATGGCCCGCTGACGGGGTTCAAGGTTGGCATTGCGGTAATTCATCACCAGCAATTCACCCAGGGTCGGATCACCGGAATACTGTCGTACCGCCTGACCATGCGATACCAGGCAATAGACGCATTTGTTTTCCGATGACACGGCGACGGCGATCATTTCCCGTTCCAGTTTGCTGAGCCCTGAATCGCCCAGCATCAGGCCATTATACATGGCGCTGAAGGCCGCGAATTTTTCAGGGTTCCAGGCATAGGCAAGCAGGACATTGGGAACCATGCCCAGCTTCTCCTGGCATTTTTCAAAATAGGCCAGGGTGCGGTCATCGAGATCACCCTGCTTGAGATCCAGGGCCATAATGTGATCGGGTTGGGCAGACATGGGAATTTCCTTTCGACGGGAAGCAGAGAAATCAGGTAGGGATCAGCCAATCTGGCCGCGATGGCGCAGCATGTGATCAGCCAGGGTACAGGCCATCATCGCTTCACCGACCGGGACAGCCCGGATGCCGACACAAGGGTCGTGGCGACCTTTGGTCTGTACAGCCGTTTCAACGCCATCGGTCGTGACAGTGTCACGTGGGGTTAAAATGCTGGAGGTCGGTTTAACGGCAAAGCGGACAACAACGTCCTGGCCAGAGGAGATGCCACCAAGAATACCGCCTGCATGATTGGAAGTGAAGACCGGACCTTCATTGCCGTTGCCAGCTCGCATCTCGTCGGCATTTTCCTCGCCACTGAGGGCAGCGGCAGAAAAACCCGATCCAATTTCGACACCCTTGACGGCATTGATGCTCATCATGGCCGCAGCCAGATCGGTATCCAGTTTGCCGTAGATCGGGGCACCCCAACCGGCTGGTACGCCACTGGCAATAACCTCGATGACAGCCCCGATGGAGGAGCCGTTTTTCCGTAAGGTATCCAGTTGCGCTTCCCAGCGCACGGCAGCTTCGGCATCGGCACACCAGAAATCGTTCTGGCCAATGGTTTCAGCGTTGTAATTATTCCGATCGATCTGATCTGCCCCGACCTGAACCAGGCTACCCTGTATCTGGACATCCGACCCGAGGATTTTCCGGGCGACGGCCCCGGCGGCCACACGGGATGCTGTTTCACGCGCCGAAGCCCTGCCGGATCCGCGATAGTCGCGGTTGCCGTATTTGGCCCGATAGGTGAAGTCGGCGTGTCCGGGACGGTACTTGTCCTTGATGTCGTTATAGTCCTTCGACCGGGCGTCGATATTGGCGATTTCCAGGGCAATAGGTGTGCCGGTGGTTCTGCCTTCAAACACGCCTGACATGATCCGCACTTCATCGCTTTCCCGGCGCTGGGTAACAAAACGGGATGTGCCGGGTTTGCGTTTATCCAGCCAGGGCTGGATGTCTGCTTCGGTCAGATCAATGCCGGGCGGTGTGCCGTCGATGACGCAGCCAATGGCAGGACCGTGGCTTTCGCCCCAGGTCGTGACACGGAACAGGTGGCCAAAGGTGTTATGCGACATGAGAAAAAGACGCCATCAAAAGAGTTGCGCAGCCAGGGCCGCTGTTGTTGAGGCCGAACCGGTTTGTCCCGGCCTGTTTAGTCAGGCAGCAGGGCGGTCAGACAGTAGAAATGTCCGGTGCGTCGACTGCCTTCATGCCGACAACATGATAACCGGCATCGACGTGATGAACTTCACCGGTTACACCTGACGACAGGTCGCTCAGCATATATACGGCTGATTTACCGACGTCATCAATAGTGACATTGCGGCGTAGCGGCGAATTCAGTTCGTTCCATTTCAGGATATAGCGGAAATCGCCAATACCGGATGCAGCCAGGGTCTTGATCGGACCCGCCGACACGGCATTTACACGAATATTCTGGCGTCCCAGATCTTCCGCCAGATAGCGCACGCTGGCTTCCAGAGCAGCCTTGGCGACACCCATAACGTTGTAATGGGGAATGACCCTCTCTGCGCCATAGTAGCTGAGGGTGATCATGCTGCCACCATCGGGCATCAGCTTTTCAGCTCGACGGCATATGGAGGTGAACGAATAACAACTGATATCCAGGCTCATCAGGAAATTCTGACGAGACGTATCAACGTAGCGACCCTTCAGTTCGTCCTTGTCTGAAAAGGCGATGGCGTGGACCACGAAGTCCAGTTTTCCCCATTCCTTTTCCAGTTCGGAAAAAACAGCGTCGATGCTGTCCTCATCCGTGACATCACAAGGCATGATGAAAGTTGAACCCAGGGATTCTGCCAGCGGACGCAGGCGTTTTTCCAATGCATCACCCTGATAGGTAAAGGCCAGCTCGGCACCGTGTTCGTGCAGTGCTTTGGAAACACCCCAGGCAATGGAACGTTCATTTGCAACGCCCATGATCAGGCCTCGTTTGCCTGCCATCAATGCCGTCTGATCTGTCATATCCCCTCACACAATCAGCAAGTTTTGGCCGGAGGATGAACGCTCCGGCCTGTTGCTGGCGATTCTACACCAATGTCAGGCTGGCGCAAACGTTCAAGCAGGAATAGGGCAGAGCCAGGGCGAAGCTGGTGCGGTTAGTCAGTCTTCTTCCAGAGCCTTGTTGATCGCTCCATTGAATTCCGCGCCGAACAAAAATATGGCACCCAGCAAATAGAAGAACAGCATGGCAATGACGATGCCGCCAAGACTGCCGTAGGTAACATCGTAATTGTTAAAATGTCCAAGATAGACCGAGAAGGAATAAGCCGATGCTCCCCATAGCAGCAAAGTCAACAAGGCACCTGGAAAGACAGCCAGCCACTTCGGTCGCTGGGCAGGCAACATGGCGTACAGGCCACTGAGGGCCAGAAAGACAGCGGCTATACTGATCAGGCCTCTGGCAGAGCCGAAATCCAGCACCGAAAGACTGTCAAAGCCCATGGCGGCGGCGGTATCGGCCCACAGGATCGGGGCAAACAGCAAAACGGTAGATACCGCCAGGATAAGGGCGGCACCGACAATGACCAGGGCGAGACTTTCCAGTCTGCGCCGCCAGAACGGGATGACCAGGGCGTGACCAAAGGCGCGTTCAACACCGGCTCGTGCCCCTTCCAGTGCGGACGACGCTGTCCACAGGGCGCCAGCCATGCCCAGTGTCAGCAAACCGCCCCTGACTTCCTGCAAGACTTCAAGCAGCGGTCCTTCAAAGACGATGGCGACATCTTCGGGCATGTTTTCAAGGATGTAGGCGACGACCGTGGTTCCGGCTTCCGTATTACCGGCAAAACCCGCCAGGGCGACCAGAAAAATCAGAAACGGGAACAGGGTCAGCAACCCCATGAAAGCGAGATGACCGGCAATCAGGGCATCACCGTTTCTGAAGAAGCCGGTGATGGCGGAACTGAACAGGGCAAACAAACGGGATCCGGGAACGGTCATTCCTGCAGTTTACGGAAATTCCCTCGAACATCATAGTCATTGCCCGGTGCCCATTCCCTGACCAGTTGTTCAAAACCAGCTTCGTTATCGGGCAGGATCACTTTCACCATCAGGTGCTGGTCGCCGCGCTTGCCGCTTTTGGTGTCCACAATACCCTTGCCCTTCAGGCGCAGGCGCACACCGGTATTAGCCCCTTGTGGCACGGCAACGCTGACCGGGCCATCCATGGTCGGCACTTCAACGCGGGTGCCCATGACGGCTTCCTGTACGGTGATGGGTAGCTCAATATGAATATCCATCCCGATACGAACAAAAAATGGATGGTGTTTAACAGAGATTTCAACCAGGGCATCACCGCTGGTGTTGGCAATGCCCTTGTCGCCCATACCTTTCAGGCGGATGATCTGACCGTCTTCCACACCGGGCGGAACGGCCACAAAGACGTCCTGGCCTGAGGCCAGTGACAGGCGTTTTTTGCCGCCCTTGATCGCATCCAGCAAGCCGATCTCCAGTTTGTAGCGCCGGTCCAGAGAAGATGAATCTGCTTTTGCAGTTGCCGGCTTTTTGTCCTTACGGAAAAAAGGCTGGAAAATATCACTGGCCGAAAATCCACCAAAACCAAAATTGTTAAAGCCACCCTCTTCAACAGTGGCTTCCGCATTGGGCGCGCCGGCTGTGGCTGACGTATTGTCGGCGTTTGTTTTGGCACCTGCGGCACTGGCTGCCGCGCCGGTATTGGCTGAGGTGCGAAACGGGTTGCCGGTTTTAGGCCGGGCTTTGGCATCTGCATCCGGGCGATTTCGGGCATTGTTTTTCTGACCGGCTTTGGGGCGGGCAGGGCGGTATCCGGCCATGATATTTCCGTTGGCGTCGATTTCACCGCGGTCAAAACGGGCACGCTGGCGGGCGTCACCCAGCACATGATAAGCCGAAGCAATCTCCTTGAATTTTTCAGCGGCAGCGGAATTGCCCGGTTGACGGTCCGGGTGAAGTTCCTTGGCCAGTCGCCGATAATTCTGTTTGACCTCGGCCTGGCTTGCCTGGCGCGAAATTCCGAGTGTTTGATAGGGATCCAGCATGGCCCCGCATATTTTAAATGAATGGATCAGGTGTTGGGCATAATTCTATACCCTGTACTATCCAGATAGCGCGTGGATTCATACCAAATGGTTAACATCAAACAAATGTGATGGGAACGCTGCTATCTGTTCTGGAAAAAAAAGCCGGAACCTATTCAGCGGCTGCCTTGACCTTGTTGTTCCAGTCCTTGACCAGCTGATCTGCCGCAACCAGTTCGTGCGGCAGCATTTCTGCCCGCAACTCACCCAGAAAACGCTGAGCAGTGGCGTGCCCGTTTTCCGCGGCCAGTAGCCACCAGAAATGCGCCTGGGGCAAGCTGGACCTGACGCCGGCCCCGTCACGGTAGAGACCGCCCACATAGAACTGGGCGTTGGCGTTGCCACCTTCGGCAGCCGGCTGCCAGTGTTTCAGTGCGGTGTCATAGTCACCGGCCTGATAGGCATTCAAGCCTTCATCCAGGCGAACGGATGGCGGCGGGGTTGCTGCAGCAACCTCGATCTCGGACTCCTGATTGTCCGCTGATTCAGTTTTGGCCTGTTTTTCTTCCAGTGCCAGGCGTTTTTCCTCGATGCGTCGTTTGGCTTCCTCTTCAGCCAGACGCTGGGCCTGTTCCGCCCGGCGTCGCTCTTCAGCCTTTGCGCGGACGGCAGCCAGTTGTTCTTTTTTCAGGGCATCTTCTGCCAGGCGCTGGCGTTCAGCCCGCTTTGCGTCTTCCGTTGACGCGGCGGCTTTTGTCGCTTCCTGCCCGGCCTTCAGCCTGGCTTCCTCAGCCAGTTTTTCCCTGGCCAGCTTCTCGTCGGCCAGCCGTTTTGCCTCAGCCTTGCGCTGCTTGTTTTTCTCGGCTCTTATTCGGGCCTGTTCGGCGCGGGCCTTTTTCTCGGCAAGGGCTTTTTCCTCGGCAAGGCGCTTCTCTTCAGCAATGCGTTTTTCCTCAGCAGCCTTCTTCTCGTCAGCAATGCGTTTTTCTTCGGCAGCCCGTTTCTCTTCCGCCAAACGCTTCTCTTCAGCCAGACGCCGTTCTTCGGCTTTGCGTCGGGCCTCTTCTTCCGATTTGGCTTTTTCCACCGCCCGGGCTTTTATTCCGGCGATACGTTCTTCTTCAGCTTCGCGGCGTACGGCTTCTTCCTTGAGGGCTTTTTCTTCAGTCAGACGTTTTTCTTCTGCTTGTTTGCGCGCGAGATCTTCCGCTTTCTGGCGCGCCAGCGCTTCTTTCTTGGCCAAAGCGTCTTTCAATCTGGCTTCAGCTTCCGCTCTGGTCCGGGCCATCTCCGCCGCATGGCGCTTTTCCTCGGCCAGTTTTGCCGCTTGCTCGGCTTCGCGGCGCGCCCGGGCCTCTTCCGCTGCTTTATTGTCAGCAATAACCTTGGCAGCGGCCAGTTCTTCCGCTTTTCGCTTTTCATCGGCCAGACGTTGTTTTTGGGCGACCAGTTCGCGTTCAGCCGCCAGTCGTTGTTCCTGGGCTTTGCGGGTCGCTTCTTCTGCGGATTTCTTTTCTTTTTCCAGCTGTTGTTTTTCAGCAGTCAGTTTGGTGGCTTTTTCCTCCGCCACCCGCTTGGCTTCCAACTCGCCGCGGGTTCTCAGGCGATTATATAATTGTTCGGATTTTTCACGGGCCTCCTGTTGGACCCGGGTTTCCATCTCCGAAATTATTTTTGTTCTGCGACGCTCTTCGCCCAGGCGTTGTTGCTCGGCGGCAATCCGTGCAACCAGCTGTGCTCTGGTCTCTGTGCCTGAACCAGAATCAGAAGCCAGTGCCTTGCGTCGTTCCTGCGTCAGCTTTTCCTCAATTTCCATGCGTCGCCCGTCGGCCTTGCGTCGTTCTTCCGTCAGGCGCAGGGATTCTTCGGACAGTGTCCGGACTTCTTCCGAAAGGCTGATTTCCTCGGCCATGCGACGGGCCATGGTAACAAGCTGCTCTTTTTCACGTCGGCTATTTTCAGTGTCAATTTCAAGCTGTTTCAGACTGTCGGCCATTTCGGCTTTGACTTCTTCGCGAATGCGGGCGGCTTCGCTTGCGACATCTACTTTTTCTGCCTCAAGTTTTTTGCGCGCCAAAGCGATTTCAGCTTCAACTTCTTCCTGGCGGGCTTTCAATTTGCGCTCTGCTTCTTCCGCCTGTTTCGACAGCCTGCTTTTGGTTTCGGTAACTTCCTTGAGGATGTCATCACGTTGTTGACGGGCTTTGGTCAGCGTCACTTCTGCCTGAACAAGTCGAGATTTATGGTCTATTTCCAGTTTTTCAGCACTGGTTTTGGCGGCGCGGGCTTTTTTCAACTCATCAGAAACTTCCGCAATCCGGGTTTCAAGACTTTTACGGGCGAGGATGGTTTCCCGGGTCTTGGCATCCGCCAGTTTGGCGGCCTTGTCGGCAGCTTCCAACCGGGCTGTCAGCTCCAGATTCTGTTTTTCCAGACGGGCGCGTTCCCGGGCGATATCGGCCCGGGCCTGGCGTCGACTGCTTTGCAGGTCGCGCTCGGCTTTCTCGCGGGCCTTTTGTAACTCCTCGGTGGTCGCAGTTTTCAGGCCGACCAACTCGCCTTCCCGTTTTTTAACTTCCAGCGCCCGGCGGGCGATCTCTTCTTCGACATCTACTTTCTCGTTCAACTGGACCCGCTCAGAGGCCGCTTCGACGACGATCTGCTCTGCCTGGCGGATTGCCATCTCAGATCGGCGCTTGAGTTCTTCAATGGCTTGTTGCTCGGCGGCCAGTTTGTCTGCCGCCTTGCGAACCCGGACTTCCGTATCCCGGCGGCGTATCTCCGTTTCCTTTGCCGCTGTCTCGGCAGCTTCCTCAAGCAGCATCGCGGAGGGAACTGAACGTTGGCGGGCCAGTTGCACGTCCAGCACCTTTTGTGCCTTTGCGGTGTCCGCCGTGGCGGATGAAACGGCAGCCTGAACTTCGCTGGCACGTGCCTGTACAGTTTTCGCGCGGGCCTGTTCGGCGGCCAGGGCTTTTTCCGATTCCCCGATTTCCTGTTCGATCCGGGCGGTCTGACGCTCAAGCTCCTGACGTTTGGCCCGTGCGTTTCCCAGTGCCTCTTCTTGCTCAAGTCGCTTGCGCTCAAGCCCCCTGACAGCTTCCTCGGCGGCATCACGTTCCGCAGTCAGTTTGGCGGTTTCAGCGATTTTTTGGGCAGTGATATCCTGGGCTGCTTTGGTTGCAGCCCGTTCGATTTCCAGCTTCGCCGTCATGGCCTCGGCGGTTTTCCGGGTCGCTTCGGCAATGGCAGCCTGGCGGTTTGTGCTGGATTTGGCAGCAGCTTCTGCTTCCTCACGCGCGATTTCCAGCTTCTTTTCAGCTTCCAGGCGTTCGATATCCAGTCTCGCGGCGGTCTCTTCAGCAGTTTTACGCGCTGCCTTGGCGGCGGCCAGTTCCTGCATTCTACGCGCAGATTCTTCGCGCGCCCTGTCAGCAGCCAGGCGGTCGCGTCTGGCTTTTTCTTCTGCTGTTTCTACGGGTGCCAGTGGTTTTGTTGGCAAGGTCAGCGGTGACGCGGGTTGATCACTGGAAGGCGGGGCTACGCCTCTGGCGATCAACTGGGACAGCTTTTCCATGGATTTCCGATGGCCCTGGCGAGAAGCCTCGAAATACCAGCGCAAGGCCTCAACATCACTTTTGGTGACGCCGACACCGGCCTCAAACAGCAGGCCAAGATTGTATTGGGCAATGGCGTGTCCCTGGGATGCCGCCTGGAAAAACCATTTTGCCGCTTCCTTGGGGTTCTTGTCCGTGCCCTGTCCACGCAGATACATGTTACCCAGATTGGCCTGGGCTCGGGAAAAGTTCTGTTCCGCTGAGCGTCGGTACCACTTCAGGGCTTCGGCAAAATCCTGGGCCACACCCTGGCCCTTGCGATACATGTGCCCGATGTTGCGCTGGGTCACCGGGTCGCCGCCTTCGGCATCCGCCAGCCATTCTTTCAGGGCGGTCTTGTAATCGCCTTTTTCATAAGCGGTCAGTCCAGCCTGGAAATCAGCCTGAACAGGTGAAGCGGAAAAAGACAGCAGCGCTGTCACTGCGATGACCGGCAAAAGGTTAAAGCGCATCAGGGACCGGGGCGTAAACATGTGCAGGTGCAGAACCTTGTTCAGGGCTGTTAATCAGCGAACGATTTTCCAGGTACCATCCGGTTGCCGGCAGGCCTCGCCATAGGCTTCTTCCGTTCGTCCGCCAACAGTAATGGTTTGCTGGAATTCCCGACAATATACGCCCTGTGCGGTCTGTCGAGCAGGTTGCGGTGTAATTGTGCCGGAATTTCCGGAATCCGGATTGCTCCAGGTGCTGCGCTGGCCGCTGGGGTTGTTTTCCAGTGTGCCTTGCTGGGATCGTTGCATATGCATCAGGTCAACCTTGTCGAGGGACTTGCCGACGCTGGACCCGGCCAGAGAGCCCAGAAGTGCCCCAACCGCAATGCCGACGTCGCGCCCGGTGCCCTTGCCAACCTTCGAACCAGCCAGCGCACCGGCTGCCGCACCGATGATTGTGCCCAGTTTTTCCTTTTCTCCGGCACCCTCACAACCCGCCAGCGTGAGGGCGGCGATGCTGACCAGAACTATCCCGTAATTTTTCATTTTCTTCATTCCTCTGTTTTCCGACAGGCTATCCGGTTCATAACTGCGAACCTGGGCCAAATCATGACGATGAAACGTTCTGTTCCGGTTATGCAGGGTTCAGGGCCAAATTATAGCAAGTCTCTCGTATCATTACATCTTTGCTTTCATTTTGTCAGCGTTTGCCGGTGTCGACAAACTTGCATGTCATTGATTAATATGGGGTATATCGTTTGATCAAACCCTGGACATGCCGGGTGCGTTCGAAGCAGACTGTTTTGCGCCATTTCAGGCAGGAAAAGAGACATTATGTCCACACCAAGGGACCCCTTTGCCAAGTTCTCGGACTGGCTCTCAGAAGCCACGGAAAAGGAACCTGATAACCCCACGGCAGTTGCCCTGGCCACGGCAGACGCCAGTGGTGCGCCGTCAGTGCGTATGGTGCTGCTGAAAGGTTTCGACGAAAAGGGTTTTGTTTTTTACACCAACCTGGAAAGCCGCAAGGGCCGGGAACTGACTGAAAATCCGCGTGCCGCCTTGTGTTTTCACTGGAAATCGCTGGCCCGCCAGGTTCGGGTAGAAGGCGCGGTAACGCCCGTATCTGACGAAGAAGCCGATACCTATTATGCCAGCCGGGCCCGAGACAGCCGGATCGGGGCCTGGGCCTCTCAGCAATCGCGCCCCATGTCCGGGCGTTTTGATCTGGAAAAAGCGGTTGCCAAATTCGCCGCCCGCTATGCCATCGGCGACGTGCCCCGCCCATCTTACTGGTCCGGTTTCAGGATTGCGGCAGAGCGGCTGGAGTTCTGGACTGACAAGCCTTTCCGGCTGCACGAGCGCCTGATCTTTGAACGTGAAGGCGACGGTTGGCGCAATGAGACCCTGTTCCCGTGAGCATCAACACGCCCGACAGTGATCCCCACGCCGTTCGCGGGAGGGTCGGTATCGATCCCGGTGCCGCACGGCTTATGCGTCTGGCGACCTACGCGTCTGTCGCTGTCGCCACATTGCTGATCGGCATCAAGGCCTGGGCCTGGGTGATGTCAGATTCTGTGGCTTTGCTGAGTTCCCTTGTCGATTCGATCCTTGATGCCCTGGCCTCGATTGTAAACCTGGTTGCGGTGCGTCATGCACTGGAACCGGCAGATGAGGAACACCGTTTTGGCCATGGCAAGGTGGAATCACTGGCCAGTCTGGCCCAGGCCGCCTTTATTGGCGGGTCTGCGGTTTTCCTTGTCTTTCAGGCCACTGAACGTTTTATAAACCCCCAGCCGGTCAGTCATGGCGAGCTTGGTATTGTGGTGATGCTGGCCTCCATGGCTTTGACACTGGTGCTGGTGATATTTCAGGCGCACGTCGTGCGGAAAACCGGCTCGGTCGCAGTGTCAGCGGATTCGCTGCACTACCGCAGTGATCTGCTGGTCAACGCCGGCGTTATTCTGGCTTTGCTGGCTGTGACCTTTCTTGACTGGCGCATTGTCGATCCACTGGTCGCTTTCCTGGTGGCATTTTACATTCTTCACGGTGCCTGGGAAATATTCCGCCAATCCTATGACATGCTGATGGACCGGGAGTTCCCGAATGAAGACCGGGACAGGATTGAGGCTATTGTCATGGAGCATCCGGATGTACACGGGTTTCACGATTTGCGCACGCGTTCATCGGGAGTCAATTCCTTTATCCAGCTTCATGTGGAGCTCGAAGGTGATATGGCGTTGGTCAAGGCCCATGAAATTGCAGACGAGCTTGAGCATCTGATCAGCCAGGCCTTTCCCGGGGCGGATGTAATAATCCATCAAGACCCTCTGGAAATACCGGGTCGCAATCACCATCCTCATTGAACAGAATAACAGTGTGTAATCAGGGCAAGCCATCTGGCGCGCCTTGAGCCCGTTAATCACAGGAGTTCCGTTAACAATGTCCAACATCGACAACGTCGTTGTATCCGAAGGCCAGGTTCTGGTTGAAAGTTTGTTTGACCCGACAACATCAACCGTGACCTATGTCGTGACGGACCCGTCAAGCAAATGTTGCGCTGTCATAGACCCCGTCCTTGATTACGAAGCCCGCGCCGGGCGGACCAGCACCACCAGCGCTGACAGACTGATTTCCCATATTAGGGAGAAAGGACTTTCCGTCGAATGGATTCTGGAAACACATGTTCATGCCGATCATCTGACTGCAGCGCCATATCTGCAGGATGAACTGGGGGGGCGCACAGTCATCGGGCATCATGTCAAAACGGTTCAGGAAGTATTCGGCGAGGCCTTCAATACCGGTGCTGTGTTCAAACGGGACGGATCTCAATGGGACCAACTGGTCGCCGAGGGCGATGAACTGAAACTGGGTGAACAGACCATCAGGGTTATGGAAACGCCGGGACATACGCCAGCCTGTGTATCCTATGCCATCGCAGATGCTGTGTTTGTCGGCGACACAATTTTCATGCCTGACTACGGCACGGCTCGTTGTGATTTCCCCGGCGGAGATGCCCAAGTCCTGTATGCCTCTGTTGAGCGGTTGTTGCAGTTGCCTGAGGAAACGCGGGTCTTTACCTGCCACGACTATGGTGGTGAGGGGCGGGGCTTCGCCTGGGAAAGCAGCGTCGGCCAGCAGAAAAGAGATAACGTTCATCTGGGTGGTGACAAAACCAGAGAAGAATTTGTTGCCTTGCGGACCGGGCGGGATGCCAATCTTTCCTTGCCGGAATTGATCCTGCCGTCGGTTCAGGTCAACATGCGGGCAGGACAGTTTCCGCCGGCAGAGGAAGATGGCGCGTCCTACATAAAGATACCGCTCAATAAATTCTGATCAGGGCGCTGGTCCTTTGTACCGGCCCGGGAAGTGAAGTGCCTCCATGATTGTCGGTGATCAAAGCGAAGTCCTCGGCTTTCTGGAGCAACCGGAAAGTTACAGACTGCGGTTTCCGGACGAGACGGATATATCTGTCACCCGAATCGATACCCATGGTGCGGCTGTTTTTCTGGTTGGCCCCCTGGCTTTCAAAATGAAGCGGGCTGTCTATTTCGAGTATATGGATTTTTCCACACTGGAAAGACGGCATCAGTGCTGTTTGGCTGAACTGGTTCACAATCGGCGCACTTCTCAGGAG
>Ga0316204_10005077_pt1 | contig 22442 bp, 23 predicted proteins | sample 6monrhotite_MG_2_FD_205661 | JGI IMG/M metagenome (GOLD analysis project Ga0316204, IMG submission 205661) | Microbial mat bacterial communities from mineral coupon in-situ incubated in ocean water Damariscotta River, Maine, United States -... | ecosystem: Environmental > Aquatic > Marine >... | reverse complement strand
ACCAAAGATCTGTTAAAAATAAAGCAAGGTTCAATTAATTGCTTTATACAAACTGGAATAATTTTGGCACTAAAAAATTACTGAGGCAATTGCTAAGAGCAGAGGTTAACCTGAATATTCAGTCTAATTTCATCGCTTTAATTCAGATGGGTTATCTACAGGACGTAGTGTATGCCGTTTTTGCAGGATGCAAAAAACGGTGACTGGTGCATATTCACACCAACAAGAGTGATTTTTAGGTGCATATAAATTTGAAAACGATAATTAGATAAATAAAATCAGCAATTAACTTGGTTTTATGAAAATAAAACTTGAGGGAACACGTATATCTTCTTGACCGGAGTTTTCTAATAGGTGACCCTGCTGGGTGGGTATCGTCGGTTAGTTGACAGTTTACAACCTATGAATGATCTGCAAGTCGCGCAGTCTGCTGAAAATATCACAATTAACAAATTGCATTTAGTGACCAGCCCGCTATTTTCGGTTTATTCAAATCCTATCTTATTTTGCCGAAATCATTTTTTGAGTTACCAAATCAAAATCAACAAGCGATTTTGAGTTACGAGCTTTACCATCTTAACCGTAATGATCATCGGATCAATTTCGTTAGAGTCTGTTGCGGGAGTTACTCAAAACAGATTAGTCAGTCAGTGGAAATATCAATCGTTAATAAAGGAGAGAGTAAAAATGTTAAAAAATAGTCAAGCTAAAAAATGGCATTCATGGGTTGCAGGAGTTTTTGCAGCGAGCGCGATATGGATGACGAGCGGAGTTGTTATGGCTGAGAAGGAGGGAGTTAGTGCTGAAGTGGCTCCGACGAGTATTGTTAATCCTCGTTACCCAAGAAAAGCATCAGAGGAAGGTATCGAAGGATGGGTTAAGTTTCAATTTGATGTTGATAAGTATGGTCAACCTTATAATGTGGCTCTAATAGATGCTGAACCTAGGAGAATTTTTGAACGCGATGCTAGGCGAGCGATTGCACAGTGGAAGTTTGAAGAAAATAAAGGTCAGACAGGTATGATATATACGATGGAGTTTGTTCTGCAAGAGCCTAGTCCAGTAAAATAGCGTTTTCAAAAGAGGCACTTCAACTTGAATTTCCAGATAATTCAAGTTGAAGTGGCAGTGTAGTTATCTGTAGTTCCTGATGATTTTATGGTCAAGGGTCGTGAGCAACTTAAATCATTATAGTAATCTAATAACAATATACCCCGCTAATTTTGCAAAAGGCACCCTTTTGACGTACAATCTAATCCTGCCGGTTATTTCTTATAGGGTGAAACATGGCTACATCGCAAGCCAATATTGAACGTATCAATTTACGTGTTAAGAGCGCAGCCAAGAGTTTGCTTGAACGTGCGGCACAATTTGAGGGTAAAACGTTGACTAATTTTATTCTTAATTCCGCGATAGTTAAGGCTGAAAAGACAATTGTAGAGCATGAGATGATTAACCTAAATGTTCGTGAGTCTGAAGCTTTCTACGACGCACTATCTCGCCCCGTCAAATTTAATAAAAAACTTCTTGCCGCGCTTGAACAACATGACAAAAGAATTGATCAGCAATAAGTCTGTGAAAAGTGTTAGTTTTTAAGCGATATTTATCAAGGTGAGTCAATTTATCCGTATAGAATTTCTTAATTCATCTCACGACCGGAACAGTTTTAATTGTGGTCATTCGTCGCTCGATAACTATTTAAAAACACAAGCAAACCAAGATGTTAAGCGGAAAATAAGTAAAGTTTTTATTGCCGCGGATAAAACGGATGTTAAAAAAGTACTTGGATTTTATACTTTGAGCACCACATCCATTGGATTGTTCCAATTACCAAAAGATAAGTCCCGTAAACTCCCGAGACATCCCATTCCGGCTGCCTTAATTGGTCGTTTGGCGGTTAATCAGCCAGCTCAAGGAAAGGGCATAGGTTCAATGTTACTGGCAGATGCAGTAAAGCGAACCCTTTCAATTAGCAATGAGATTGGGATTTATGCATTGGTAGTCGATGCGCTCGATAGGTCTGCTTCTGATTTCTATACTCAATACGGATTCGAATCATTAAATACAAGCAATCGTTTATTTTTACCTTTAAAGTCGATTTTGTAGCGGATGTTAGACACTGCTCAATTTTTAGAAAAAACCTTATCCCAAAAAAGTATTAGAAAAAGTATCGTTATTGTTACTAATATTAGTCTACTTAGATCTAAAGCTAACCATTCAAAATGACCTCCATTAACCGTTCCAAAAAACTCCACGGAATTTGTTACGACATTCGCGGTCCTGTTTTAAATGAAGCAAAGCGCCTTGAGGATGAAGGACACAAAATTCTCAAACTCAATATTGGTAATCCAGCACCTTTTGGATTTGAAGCACCAGACGATATATTAAAAGATGTGATCCATCACTTGTCGTCTGCACAAGGTTATTGTGATTCCAATGGAATTTATTCTGCTAAGGTGGCGGTTCATCAATATTATCAAAACTGGGGTTTCAGTAATATTTCGGTGGATGATGTTTATATTGGTAACGGTGTGAGCGAGCTGATCATGATGTCGATGCAGGCATTGTTGAATTCAAATGATGAGGTGTTAATTCCTAGTCCCGATTACCCACTTTGGACGGCGGCAGTCAATTTATCTTCTGGAAATCCAACGCATTATTTATGTGATGAAGGCTCTGATTGGCAGCCGGATCTAGAGGATATAAAAAGTAAAATTACCGGTAAAACCAAAGCGATCGTTTTAATTAATCCTAATAATCCGACCGGTGCGGTTTATTCGAAAGAGATCCTTGAGTCTATTATTCAAATAGCTAGAGAACATAACTTGATTATTTACAGCGATGAAATCTACGATAAAATTTTGTATGGTGATGCACAGCATATCCCAATAGCTTCACTTTGTGATGATGTTTTTTGTGTGACTTTTAGTGGTCTATCAAAAAATTATCGGGTAGCCGGTTTTCGTGTTGGTTGGATGATTTTGTCTGGCAATAAGTTTTGTAAGAATGTGGCGAATGATTATATTCAAGGATTGGATATGCTGTCATCGATGCGTCTTTGCGCCAATGTTCCGATGCAACACGCGGTGCAAACCGCTCTCGGTGGTTATCAAAGTATCAATGAATTAATTAAGCCAAGTGGTCGGTTAGGCAAACAAATGGAGCAGAGTTACCATTTGATTACCCAGATCCCCGGGATCAGTTGTGTTAAGCCAAAAGGGGCGCTGTATTTGTTCCCTAAGATTGATACTCAAAAATTCAACATTACAGATGATGAAAAATTCATACTGGATTTTCTAATCGATAAAAAGGTTTTACTGATCCATGGACGAGGATTTAACTGGGCGAAGCCGGATCATTTTCGTTTGGTATTTTTACCCTACCAAGAAACCTTACAATCAGCTATCGGTGCGCTCGGTGATTTTTTACAAGGGTATCGACAATGAGATCGATAACGAGATTTATAACAAGATCAAAAATAGCACAAATGACAATAAAATGAGAAAATAGCGACATTGTCCTCTGATAAAGTTTTTCAATAACAAAAGTCTGAAATGCAAGTCCATTCTGAAAACACCATGCTAGCTGGAGTTGTCGGCAAAATTGAAGCGACTGTTGATCGAAGAATCGATGCGACTAACAACGGGTTTGTGGCAGTCTGCTGCCATCCTCATCCACAACATGGTGGTGCGATGGGAAACAAGGTCATTTATACAGCATCACGTACTTTAGCGAGTTGTGGCGTGACTAGCGTTCGCTTTAATTTTCGTGGGGTAGGGCAAAGTGAAGGCGAATATGCTGATGGCGTTGGCGAGAAAGATGATTTGGCGGCTGTTGTTGAATGGTGCAATCAAAAATATCATCAACGAAAATTAATTCTTTGTGGATTTTCATTCGGCGCGTATATTTCGGCTCTGCAAGCCGAGAGTTTAGCTGCGGATGTGTTGATTAGTATCGCGCCTCCCATCGGTAGAGTCGAGTTCACTGATTTTAAACAATCCAATTGCCCTTGGTTAATTATTCAGGGGGAAGAGGACGAACTAGTCGATGCAAACAAAGTGAAAAGTTGGGTTGAGCAGTTTTCCCGGTCGCCAGAATTTATTTTAATGCCGCAGGCGGCTCACTTTTTTCATGGAAAATTGCCAGCTTTACGAGAGACTATAGAATCTTTTATTGAGCCCCTTTTATAAAAAATATGGAAACAGATCTAATAACCCCTAAACAAAAATATCATCAAGATATTCTAACCGATGATTTTTCTGAAGATCCTGGTCAATTACAAGCAGTTGAAATGTTGAATGATTTGTTTCAGCGGTTAATATTAGCCAATAAACCAAAAAGTTTAATTCAGCGAGTGGGAGATTTTTTTAATTCAAAAAAGGAGCCGGTTAAAGGAATTTATTTTTGGGGAGGAGTGGGGCGTGGTAAAACTTATTTGATGGATATGTTTTACGATCTACTGCCTATCAAGAATAAACTGAGATTGCATTTTCACCGTTTTATGCATCAAACTCATGAGCAGTTGACCGAGCTTAAAGGGCAACAAGATCCACTTTTACTGATAGCAGACGAACTTGCCGCTAAGACTTCGGTGATTTGCTTTGACGAGTTTTTTGTAAAAGACATCACCGATGCGATGATTTTAGGCGGTCTATTCGAAGCATTATTTACCCGAGGCGTCAGTTTAGTTGCCACCTCTAATATTCCTCCTGAGCGTTTGTATTGGAATGGCTTACAGCGAGAGCGATTTATTCCTGCGATTAAATTAATCGAAAAATATTGTGAAATTGTAAATTTGGATAATGGAATTGATTACCGATTAAGGACACTAGAACAGGCGGATATTTTTCATTGTCCTCACGATGAGGCGGCGATAAAAAATCTCAATCATAGTTTCAACCTGCTTGCCACTGAAGAAATGCCTAGAAAAAGTAGCATCGAAATCGAACATCGAGCCATTCAAACCGTAAGATGTGCTGAAGGTGTTGTGTGGTTTTCGTTTATTGATATTTGTGAATCAGCAAGAAACCAAACGGACTACATAGAAATTTCTCGTTGTTATCAAACGGTGATGGTGAGTGAAATACCGCAACTGAAGGCTACCGATGATGCCGCTGTAAGGCGATTTATCAGTTTAGTGGATGAATTTTACGAACGACACGTTAATTTGATGATTACTGCCGCAGTTGAGCTAGAAGAGTTATATGTTGGTCAACAATTGGCGTTTGAATTTAAGCGAACGTTAAGTCGACTGCAAGAAATGCAATCTCATGATTATTTAGCTTTGGAGCATTTGGCATAAGATAGATAGGGCTCGAGGAGCGGGGAGCTAGGTGCGAAAAGCAATAACTCTCGCTCCACGTACCTCGCTCCAGTAACCAAAGTGATTTTGGTTGATTACTTAGCCATATCTTTCAATTTCTTCAAAGGACGAACTTTCACTTGAGTAGAGGCTGGTTTAGCTTTGAACATGATTTCTTTGCCGACTAAATGACTGAAACCCATTCTTGCTTTAGTCGCCTTTTTCTTGACAGTAACAATTTTCAAAATGCCAGGTAGAACGAATTCACCACATGCACGCTTTTTGACGTGACGCTCAATTACATCAGCCAACTCATCAATAACCGATGAAACTTGTTTTTTGCTTAATTCAGTCGATTCAGCAATTTCTGTGATGATTTGAGTTTTAGTGTAACGTTCTTTTATGATCTTTGGTTTTTTAGTAGCCATTGGTTTTCCTATGCTTGGATTGATTTTGTTAAACAAACGATTGCCAGCACGCTTTGTACCTGACTTTGCTCACTAAATAAAGGCTTTATTGTGTTTTGTTTGATAATTTTTGGACTCATCATTACTTCTAGCATTTTCTTCAATAAATAGATGCTTTTTGACGAAAAATAGCGCACAATGCCGCGCGTTTTAGAATCTGCTGAAAAGTATGGAGAAGTCCTGATTTTACTTGGCTTTAATATAATATACAGAGCAAGTTTTTCGGAAGATAATTTTTATTTGAACAAAAATCGCTAAATTTGTCGAAAATAGGTTGTGAATGGCAGAGCATTTCTGTAAAATTCGCGCTCTTTTTTGAATGCAAGAAAGAATTCATAGGCGAAATAAAGCCCACATTGGAGCTAAGAATGAGAACTTTTAGTGCAAAACCTGAGTCAATACAACGCGATTGGTATGTTGTAGATGCAGAAGGTAAAACACTTGGCCGTTTGGCAACAGAAATTGCGTGTCGTTTACGAGGCAAGCATAAAGCAGAATATACACCTCATGTTGATACTGGTGACTATATCGTTGTGGTTAATGCTGAGAAAATTGCAGTAACGGGTAAAAAAGAAGCTGATAAAATGTACTATCGTCATACTGAATTTCCTGGTGGAATTAAAGGTATGACTCTAGGTAAGTTGCGTGAAAGAGCCCCGGAGCGCATTTTACAATTAGCAGTAAAAGGCATGGTTCCTAGCAATCCGCTTGGTCGTGCATGTTTACGCAAATTAAAGATTTTTGTTGGACCTGAGCATACACATCAGGCACAGCAACCAAAAGAACTAAACATATAGTTGGTGAATTGAATGGCTGATACACAATATTACGGAACAGGTCGTCGTAAGAGCTCTACTGCTAGAGTCTTTTTACGTCCAGGCAAAGGTGACATAGTCGTTAACCAACAGCCTTTAGACGAATATTTTGGTCGTGAAACTTCAAGAATGGTTGTTCGTCAACCACTAGAGTTGACAGAAAACGTTGAGAAATTTGATGCATACGTGACTGTTAAAGGTGGCGGTGACACAGGTCAAGCGGGTGCGATTCGTTTGGGTATCACTCGAGCTTTGATGGAGTTTGATGGCGAACTTCGTCCTTCTTTACGGGCTGCGGGTTATGTAACTCGTGATGCACGTGCGGTTGAGCGTAAGAAAGTTGGTCTTCATAAAGCGCGTAAGAAGCCTCAGTTCTCTAAGCGTTAAGATTTATCTAAACGATAAATGTTAGTTTCGGTTTGGATTATGATTTGATCATCAATTCCAAATAGAGAAATAAATGATATAAAGAAAACGCTACCATTGGTAGTGTTTTTTGATACCTGTTGATATAGTTATTTTACTTGTTCTAATTGTAATTAAGTACAGTAAATCATGACAAATCCATACCAAACCCCAGAATCATCTAGCTCAGCAGTTACTTTGAATGGTTCAGATGTTTTCTTAAACGAAGTTTTCAAATACCAAAAAATGGCTATCTTCACCGAAGGTACTCCGTGGCCGAAGCGCTGTATAAAGTGTAATTGCGAAACCGATCGAACTCATAAGCTTAATCTGACCTGGGTGAATCCTTGGGCTTATGCCAGCATTTTACTCTCAATCTTCGTGCTAATCATTGTAGTGCTTATTGCTCAAAAGCGTTTCAAGTTTGACGTTCCATTATGTGATGAACATCAGAAAAAGAGAAAACGTTCCGTACTGATCCGTTGGGGAACTTTTCTGCTGTTTTTAGCAAGTCTAGTTGTCGGTCTGATACTAGAAATAGAGCCTTTGGTATTTTTATCGATACCACTGTTTTTGATTTTTGTTATTTATGCGGCGGTTTCAAATTTTGCCAATATACGAAAGTTCAAAGATGGGAAAATATGGTTAAGAGGAGCAGACCAATCTTTCTTAGACTCATTAAAGTCGATAATTTGAAATACTACTGATTAACCTCTTTCATTTGGGTGGATAAAATCCTCTCAACTTCGCGTTATGGTAAATTCATGACTGGACTGTTTTGCCCACAAGGCTTGAGCTGAGCAAAATCTGGCGTTATGATGGCACTTTATGAAATGAGATCCGTACTATGCGTATTCCTGCACTTCTATGTCTGATCTTTTTAGTCTCTTCCTGTGAAAACACTTCCGAACGCTTAGCACTAGGTTCGCTCGAACGTGATCGTATCGCTCACACTGCGACAGTTAACGAAGTCGTGGTGGCTTTGCCGGTTAAACCGGGGAGTTTTGTAAAAAAAGGTACGGTTTTAGTCAAACTTGACGATAGGCAACAAAAGGCTCATGTCGATAAAGCAAAAGCAGAATTAAATAAAGCCGAAGCTAATTTAGATAAGCTTCGAAATGGAGCACGACCAGAAGAAGTCGCTGCTGCAAGTGCAAAAGTTTCGGGTAGCAAAGCTTCGTTAGTTGAAAGTGAAGCGAAATATACTCGCACAATCAACTTGTTTGAACAGTCGCTAACTAGTCAGGCCGAATTAGATCAAGCGTTGGCTCAGCGAGACGAGAGTAGGGCTAATTTGCAGAGCGCTATCGAATCTTTGCGAGTACTGACTAATGGTACCCGTGAAGAAGATTTACGTTTTGCGAAGGCGCAGGTGGATGTATCAATGGCCGAACTATCCAGTCAAGAAAAGACGTTAGCGGATCTCACCGTGATCGCGACTCGAGATGGTTTGCTCGATGATTTGCCATGGAATTTGGGTGAACGTGTCACTTTGGGAAGTCCATTAGCCATTGTATTGGCTGGTAAATCACCTCACGCTAGAATTTACGTACCAGAACCATATCGAGTTAATTTACGTTTGAATCAGTCTTTGAACATTCGAGTGGATGGGCTTAACCGCAAAATTCAGGGAACTTTGCGCTGGATTTCTACCGAACCCGCGTTTTCCCCTTATTATGCTTTGAATCAAGAAGAACGTTCCCGCCTGATGTATTTGGCCGAAGTTCAGCTTCCTGATAGCGAGAGCGAATTGCCCAATGGTATTCCTGTTCAGGTGGAATTGCCATGAGTCAGTTATTCATGTTGACTTACTTCAGATTATTTTTCTATTAAAACAAAATGACTGAAATCGCAATTAAAGCAAAAAATCTGACCCGAAAATTTGGTTCGCTAACTGCTGTCGATAATCTCAACCTTGAAGTAGAAAAAGGGATAATTTATGGCTTTTTGGGGCCGAACGGATGTGGAAAAACAACCTCCATTCGTTTGTTAACAGGTCTACTCAAGGCAACATCTGGTCAGGTGACAGTTCTGGGGTTAGAGTTACCTAGAGAAGCCGAAAAACTCCGTCTTCGGATAGGTTATATGACGCAAAAATTTTCATTGTATGAAGATCTAACAGTAAAAGAAAATCTTAGTTTTATAGCCAAAATTTATGGATTTCCTCATAATCAATCCAAAGCGAGACTCGCAGAGTTACTTGATATTTATGGATTAGAGCAGCAGACCAATCAGCTTGCCGGAAGTATGAGTGGCGGGCAAAAACAGCGTTTGGGCTTAGCGGCGGCAACGCTTCACAAACCGGAGCTTTTGTTTCTTGATGAGCCAACTTCAGCAGTTGATCCGGAAAATAGGCGAGATTTTTGGGAGCAACTTTTTGAATTGTCAGAAAGTGGTACCAGTATATTGGTTTCTACCCATTATATGGATGAAGCTGAACGATGCCATAAGTTAGCGATACTAGAAAATGGTGTCAAACGGGCTGATGGTACACCTGACGATTTGATGGAGCAAATGGGTGCTAATGTAGTTGAAATCGATAGCCCGAAAATCAGATTATTGAAAAAAAACGTGGTCGAATTGAACGAGGTTTTAAGTGCGGCACAATTAGGTGCCAGATTAAGAGTTTTAGTGGATAAAAACGTCCCTGATCCAATCGGTTATCTAAAAGAGTATGCGCTTATCGATTCAAACGCCCAGTTTAATTTGGTCAGGGCGAGCCTAGAAGATGTTTTTGTTACTTGCACTGGGCGGTCAGGAAAATGAAATCATTTATGAGGGTGTACGCGATTTTTAGTAAAGAGCTGACTCAACTTAGGCGAGATAAAATGACTTTCGGGATGGTCATAATGATCCCGTTGATCCAGCTGCTATTATTTGGGTACGCCATCAATACTAATGTTAGGCATATTCCGGTTGGTGTGGTTGATCAAAGCCAATCGGCACTTAGTCGAATTTTGCAACAAACGATTAGTGCGACTGGTGTTGTAAAGTTTAAAAAGCAATACAGCGATATTAGTTTTGCTGAAAAAGCGATTGCTAAAGGTGAAGTGAGAGCCGTATTTATTATTCCAAAAGATATTGTAAAACGTTTATCTCGCCATAAAACGGTTGGATTAGAAACGCCGCCGTCAACGGATGAAGAGACCAGTCGCCCTGTAGCCCAGTGGTTAGTCGATGGTTCTGATACAGTAATAGCTGGAGCGATCAAAGGCTTAAGAAATATGCCGTTGAGCGAGCTTCTTAGTAAACCAGCCAATCGCAACACGCCTACTTTTGAAGTTGCTTTACTTTACAATCCAGAACAAAGAACGCCGGTCAATATTGTGCCGGGGCTTGCTGGTATTATCTTAACGATGACAATGATCATGTTTACTTCGTCGGCGATTGTTAGAGAGCGAGAAAGAGGCAACCTTGAGCTACTGATTACTACGCCAATTCGTTCGGTTGAACTAATGTTAGGTAAAATTATTCCTTATGTTTTTATAGGGGGATTACAGGTTTCTATTATTTTAGGTTTGGGGCATTGGCTTTTTAATGTACCAATCAATGGCGGAATGTGGCAATTGGCTTTAGCAACTTTTCTTTTTATTTTGGCGAGCCTTACGCTAGGGTTAGTTATTTCGACTATTGCAAAAAATCAATTGCAGTCAACCCAAATGACGATTTTCGTGTTACTTCCTTCGATACTGTTATCCGGCTTTATGTTTCCATATGAAGGCATGCCGAAAATTGCTCAAAATATTGCAGAAGTTTTACCGGTCACACATTTTATGCGACTTATTCGCGGAGTGGTCTTACGCGATGTTGAGGTGATTGATATGTCATATGATCTTATTTGGTTGATTATTTTTATCTTGGTAGGTTTATTTGTTGCGTCGTTAAGATTTAGAAAAAACCTTGATTAGTTTCTTTTTTCATAAGTTGAGAGCTATTTTTATATTTAGATAGCGCATTGTTCATAAATCAGAAGATTTACACATTTTGCTCTAAATTATAAGCGAGTTTTGCTGTTCTACTGGGGTAAAAAACATAATTAAAATTTATTACCGCTAAATATCACTTTTTGGTTGACATTTAAAATGGCGATAAAAACTAAATCACTTTAAAAATCAAGTAGATACAAACAAAAACTGGCATTTCCTTGTAAATGATATAGTATTTCTTTATCATCTTGCCGAAAACGAGAATGAACTTGTCAAATATTCAAGTTTTCAGAGCCTAGTTCTCTGATTTTTCAGCAAAATTAAGCTCCAAATTTTGAACTTTGGACGAGTTTTACAACAAATTTTACAGCAAACTAATACTGATAATTAGTTAGACTAAAATATTACTGATCGACGGGGAGATAATCCGAATGAGTAATGATGGGGTAGATCTAGAAAAACGCCGTTTCTTGACACTAGCGACTGCTGCTGTTGCAACTGTTGGTGCAGGATTTGTAGCGGTGCCGTTTTTGGGTTCGTGGAATCCAAGTGAGAAAGCCAAAGCCGGCGGTGCGCCTGTCGAATTCAATTTAGATAAAGTTGAAATCGGACAAATGGTTAAAGTTAAGTGGCGTGGTAAGCCTGTTTTTGTGGTAAGACGTGACGAAAATACCTTAAGTCGATTAGCAGATAATACTGATGAGCTTAAAGATGCAGATTCTAAGGTCGAAACTCAACAGCCTACTTATGTTGACAAAGCAACTCGTTCTACTCGTCCTGATATTGCGGTTATTGTTGGGATTTGTACTCATTTAGGCTGCGTACCTCAGCATAAAAAAGAGACCGAAGTGTCTTGGGGGGGCGGTTTCTTCTGTCCTTGTCATGGTTCCAAGTTCGATTTAGCAGGAAGAGTATTTAATGGCTCACCTGCGTCAACCAATCTGGTGATTCCTCCTTATAAATACCTGGCAGATAATAAAATCTTGATAGGTGAAGATGAGGGAGAGGTATAATGTCGAAATTTATGCAGTGGGTCGATGATCGCTTTCCTGCCACCAAGGTTTGGAACGAACATTTAGCACAATACTACGCACCTAAGAATTTTAATTTTTGGTATTTCTTTGGCTCATTAGCCATGTTGATGTTAGTGAATCAAATCTTAACCGGTATTTGGCTAACTATGGATTATATTCCAACAGGCGAGGAAGCTTTAGCATCCGTTGAGAGAGACATTATGAGAGACAGAGACTGGGGCTGGTTGCTTCGGCTTATGCACGGTGTTGGTGCATCAATGTTTTTTGTGGTGGTCTATTTGCACATGTTTCGTGGTTTACTTTATGGTTCATTTAGAAAGCCAAGAGAACTAGTATGGATTTTCGGAATGATCATCTTCGTCCTATTAATGGCTGAAGGTTTCATGGGTTATTTGCTTCCTTGGGGAAATATGTCTTTTTGGGGAGCGCAGGTGATTATCAACCTGTTTAGCGCAGTTCCTTATTTTGGTGAGGAGTTGACTGTCTGGATTCGCGGTGATTACGTTATTTCCGGGGCTACTTTACATCGATTCTTTGCATTGCACGTTGTGGCATTACCAATGGCATTATTATTGATGGTATTTTTGCATATCGTCGCGTTGCATAAAGTCGGTTCAAATAACCCAGACGGTATCGATATCAAAAAATCAAAAGATGAAAATGGAATTCCGCTTGATGGAATTGCTTTCCATCCTTATTACTCGGTGAAAGACATTGCCGGTGTCGGTGTATTCTTATTAATTTTTTGTTGGATCATCTTTTTTAACCCAGAAATGGGTGGATACTTTTTTGAGGCACCTAACTTTACGCCTGCCAACGCTCTTAAAACACCAGAGCATATTGCGCCAGTTTGGTATTTTACTCCTTATTATTCGATCTTAAAGGCTGTACCAAATCAAGGTTTAGGCGTTATTACAATGGCTGCATCGCTTGTGATACTTTTCTTTTTACCTTGGTTAGATAGAAGTCCGGTTCTTTCGATCCGTTATAAAAGTCCTATTTATAAGTGGGCATTGATGTTGTTTGTGGTTAGTTTCTTTATTTTGGGATATTTAGGCATGCTAGCGCCGAATGAAATGAGAACATTGGTTGCGCGAATTTGTACTATTTATTATTTTGCATTTTTTGTCGGTATGCCTTGGTGGAGTCAATGGGGCACAACTAAGCCAGTACCAACGAGGGTGACATACAAATGAAAAAACAATTAAAAATATCTTTGTTAGCTCTGGCGAGCGTTTCACTATCTGTTTTTGCAGCTGGCGGGGGTGATATTCTGCCAAATGATGATATGCCGCAATATTCAGATCATAAATTAACGGTTTCCATGCAAAATGGAATGCAGATCTATATGAATAATTGTATGGGGTGCCATTCGCTAGAATTCCAACGTTATAATCGTACTGCCAGAGATCTTGAAATTCCAGAAGAGATGATGGTTAGCAATTTGATGTTTACCGGTGAAAAAATTGGCGATTTAATGACGAACAATATGCCGATTGCTGCCGCTGAAAAATGGTTTGGTACGGCTCCACCTGACTTATCGTTAACTGCCCGCTCAAGAAATCCGCATTGGCTGTACAATTATTTACGCAGCTTTTATGTGGATAGTACCAGACCTTATGGTGTTAACAATACCGTTTTTAAAGATGTTGGCATGCCGCACGCGTTGCAAGCTTTACAAGGCATTCAGGACAAAGCGGATAAAGTAAAAGCGTTGGAAAATGATATTGCTTATGCACATGGCGATATCGCAAGTGCCCACCAAAAAATAAAAGATGGCGGAAAGAAAGCTGAGCAAAATAAAATCATTTCTGAACGCGAGCATTTGATCCATGAGAAAGAACTTGAGTTAAAAGAACTTTCCTTACAGGGCAAATATTTTACTTTAATAAAAGAAGGTGAATTGTCACCAAAGGAATTTGACTCAGCGATGGTTGATTTAGTGAATTTCTTAGAATATATTGGCGAGCCAACCAAAAGAGAAAGAAAAGCCATGGGAGTTTATGTGCTGCTCTTTATTTTGTTTTTTACTGCGATTGCCTATTTGTTGAAAAAAGAATACTGGAAAGACGTTAAGAAAAATCCGTAGATTCAACGCTTGAATCGTTGATGACGAGTAGTCTTTATTCCAGAATTCATTATTGTATCAGCGGCTGATTATTTAGCCGCTTTTGTCGTTTTAGTTATTTGTATTTTTATTCGGGAGAAGCCTCTATGGCAACCGTAGCCAAACGTTCCATAATGACCTTGTACACTGGTTCTGATGATGTTTATAGTCATCAAGTACGCATTGTGCTTGCAGAGAAAGGCGTTAATTTTGAAGCCATTGAAGTGGTCGATAATCGTCAGCCTCCAGAAGATCTAATCGATCTAAATCCATACAACACGGTGCCAACTTTAGTTGATCGTGAATTGGTTTTATTTGAAGCACCAATTATCATGGAATATTTAGATGAAAGATTTCCTCACCCACCTTTGATGCCGGTTTATCCAGTGGCAAGAGCACGTTCTCGCCTTATGGTGAGACGTGTTGAAAAAGATTGGTATAGCCTGATGAATACCATTTTAGGTGGTAAAGAAAAAGAAGCTGAACAAGCTAGAAAAGAGCTAACCGAAAGCTTGCTAACCCTTGCTCCGGTATTTTCTGAGACGCCTTATTTTCTCAATGAAGAATTTTCATTAATCGATTGCTGTCTAGCGCCGCTAATGTGGCGTTTACCTGTGATGGGAATTCAACTGACTGGTCGCGGAGCAAAAGAAGTTACTAATTATATGGATTTACTTTTTGAACGTGAATCTTTTCAAGCGAGTTTGAGTGATATTGAACGAGAAATGCGTATTTAGTTTTGAGCGTCTGTTATCCCCGAACTTTTTAGTCGGAGATCCGCAGATGTTTCGGCTTAACTGAATAGGAATTTTCGAAAAGCAATTCCCGAAGAAGCATTCGGGAATGACAAACTGAAAACAGTTTTTCTTATCCATTATTCAATTTAATTAATTTCATGAGCTTTGGAGTTTTTTGTGTCAAATATTGACATTGTCGGTGGTAAATTTACTTCCAATAAACCCTATTTATTTCGAGCACTTTATGAATGGATCATAGATAATGATGCGACTCCGTATCTGCTGGTTGATGCAACCAAAGCTAATGTCCAAGTGCCTCAACATTTAGTCAAAGACGGACAAATTGTTTTAAACGCGTCTCCAGGTGCAATTAGAGATTGGTTTACTGATAATTCAGGTACTTCTTTTAATACGCGTTTTTCAGGTAAAGCACAAAATATCTATATTCCAATGAACGCATTACTGGCGGTTTACGCCCAAGAAAATGGGTTGGGAATGGCGTTTCCGGAAGAGTTGGACGATAAGCCGGATGCTGAGTTAGAGTTTCAAGAAGAAGGTGGAACAGGAGAATTAGACTCTTTAACAGAAGCCGCCAGACAACAAGAGACCCAATCGACTAACGCTAAAAAAGAAACATCAAAAAAGGCGTCGCATTTGAAAGTGATCAAATAGCTTATTGAGTAGAACAAGCATTGTCTTGGAGGGCATTAATCACTTTCTTGTTTTTCAATAATTTCAAAAACTTTAACTACCCGGGATACGCCGTCGACATTTCTAGCCAACTCCACTGCTTTTTCTGCTTCTAGTTTACTCACTAACCCTAATAAAAAAACTTCATTGTTTTCCGTGACTACTTTTATTTTCGTAGAAGGAAAATCTTTAGAAAACAGCATAGCTGATTTTATTTTTGAGGTGAGGTATTCGTCATTGCGTTTTGCAAAAAATGAAATGGGCGCGGCAATACGAATTTGATTATAGATTTTATTAACTTTTTCTATCTTTTCGACTTCGGCTTGTGCTTTTGACTTTAAACTTGAGGTTGGTGCTTGCCCAATAAGTAAAACATTGGTGTTATAACTGACGATATCAATATTGGTGCTCTTTGATAACTCATCATTTTCAAAAAGGGCGGTAGTCGCTTTTATTTCAATATTTTCATCCTCTAACTGAGTTGGGAGTGTTCGTCTGTCTTGACTGGCAACAGCTCCTGTCGCAGCGCCAGCAACCATTAATCCTGCGCAACCTGAGAGTGAAAAACAACTTAAAATGACAAGTAAGATCGCCAGTTTCATTCATTTTCTCCAAAAAGTTGGTTATCTATTAAATCACAAAGACTATGAATAACAACGAGGTGAACTTCTTGAATTCTCGCCGTTGAGTTGGATGGCACTCTAATCTCCACATCATTTGCACTAATTAGTCCGGCCATTTCACCACCGTCTTTTCCGGTACAAGTAATGATTAGAATATCTTTCGCTAAAGCAGCGCGAATTGCCTCAATGACATTTTTAGAATTTCCGCTAGTAGAAAAAGCGAGTAGAATATCACCAGGCTGACCAAGGGCTTTAATTTGTTTTGAAAAGATTTGATTAAAGTCGTAATCATTGCCAATAGCAGTCATTGTCGGCGTGTCAGTAGTTAATGCAATCGCTGGCAATGGTGGTCGGTCTCTTTCATATCGGTTTAGCATTTCGGCTGAAAAATGTTGTGCATCACCTGCAGAGCCTCCATTACCACAGGTCAGAATTTTTCCGCCATTGAGTAATGTTTTAACCATTAGTTCGCCCGCTTTGGCTATTTTTTCCGGTAACACATCTGCCGCAGCGATCTTAGTTTGAATACTTTCAGTAAAGTTATTTTTTATTCGTTCTATCATTATTCTACTTTCGAGTTAAAGTTTTAAGATAAATGGCACTAATTAAATGCAGCTTTTATCCAATTAAAATCCAGATTGTCAAGGTTACCAGTTATAGCGATAACGTCAAATCGACAAGCGACCTTATTTGTCAGTTTATGTTTCTGCAAATAATGTTCCGCCGCCAAAATAATACGTTTTTGCTTTTTTTTATCGACACTTGCCGCCGAGCCGCCATACAAGTTTGATTTCCGGTATCTTACTTCTATAAATACGAGATCGTGATTGTCTCGCGCTACAATATCAATTTCGCCCATTTTGCAAAGATAATTTTCAGTAACAATGCTCAAATTTCTTTCAGTGAGAAATTTTACAGCACACTTCTCAAGCGTTTCACCAAAAGCTCTTTTGTCTAGTTTTTTATTGAACATGTCTAAAATGCTTATCGCTCAACCTGTAATCTTTTATAGATACGTGTTCGCTAATCTATCTGAGAAAGTGGTTGTTGATGCTGTGTAAAAGAAGGAGGTAATCTTTCTTTAGTGACTACAGGTAATCCTTTTTTAAATTTTGCCCAAGTCAAATAGCGATGCACCAAACCATTTTCATCCACACCTATTTCACCCGAAAGACCATACCAGCGGTATGCCGGAAATGCTTGTAACTTTGCAAGTCTCGGTAATATTTGGTAAGAGTCAAACCCCATCGAAAAGAGTCGACCGTTATCGTTTTTTAAAATATTCTTGTCGATGGATTTAATGGTTTCTCTTGTTTGTAATAGATCTTTTTGTTGGCTAATATAGAGCGGAATATCTGAAAACTCTATGCCGTTTAAGTCATTGTCAAGCTGTCGATCAGGGTTGCCTGAGTAAACTTTTGATGTTGAAATGACAGGCAAGTCAAGTGCGAAATAAAAGTCAATAAATGGTTTTATTCGACGAGCCTCTTCTGGTCTGGAGAGTAAAAAAATAAAATCCGCATCCTGACGGCGACGCATTTCAAATTCGATGTTTCTTCCCAAAGTTTGTTCAAGTTGTTTTTTTCTATTAACGCTTGCGTTAACTCGCAGAAGGTTTTCTACATCAGTCCGAAGCGCTTTAATATCTTTATATTTTTGGGTATCAATCAACTCACCACCAAGCCGTTCAAAATATTCCTTAAACGCCGCTTGAACCCGATTACCACGCGAGTCGTCAGAAACAAAAGCAATGGCTTTCCGATAGCCATTTTCCCACGCTCTATGCGCTGCCTGAATAACTTCATCTTCAATCGACAATCCAAACTGAAAAACTCTTTGATGGCGATTGGGTAATTTATTGGTAGTGTTCAACAACAGCAGAGGCGTTACTAAGCTTTCTTGGCTAACTATTTCTTCAATACCATTTTTTAACAATGGTCCAATCACAAAATCAGCACCATCGGCAATTGCTTGTTGATAACTGGCTAATCCTGACAGAGATTTCGCGGTATCGTAAAATGTGACGGTGGGGGCATCTTCGGCATTTTCTGATTGATAATGTGCGGCTATTATTCCATCGTGTACCATTTTTCCGGGTCGACCAAAACGACCACTTAATGGTAGCAAGATGGCTATTTTTTTCGGATTGAGCATTTCAGCGGTTGCAACACGTTGCAATGTTTTTGGTTGAGCAATCATAGCCGGATGAAGTGGATATCGCTTTTTCCATAATGCCATTTGCTCTAATAATATATCCGGTTGAACCCCCCATTTTTGATTAATATGAACGAGTTCTAACCAGCCATTCACCCTTTGAGTATTAAAATCTGATATGAGTTGAGCTAAAAAGCCGGTTTCTATTTGGCTAATGGCATACCAGATTTTTTCATTATTTTCGGCAAGCGCATCTTGTTGAACAATCAAATCATCCAATTCAATTCGCTGTTTTGCCGCTTCAAAATAGTTATGATTGGCAAGATAGTTATCGGACAATGTTTGAAAATATCGAACTTGCCATTCGATTGAATGGGCGCTCGGTTTTGCCACTGAGCGCAAGTGATTGAGTGATGCTTGTTTTCGTTCTTCCTTGTCATCCAGCTGGGCTAAATCGTCTGACAATAGTGCTTGGGCGTAAAACATGTGATAGGTGTCTTTCTGCTGATCATTTAAATAACGAACATCGATATGCAGGAGTAATTCGAGCGCTTTTTTTTGTCGACCATCGGTCAACAAAATCCCTGATGCTTGAACCAGCAGCGGATTCTTTTGGTTTGATCCCGCTTGGTTCGCTTGTTTTAGAATAGCCTCGACATTTTGTGATGGGTCAGGAAGTTCATTAAAGCCTTGCTTAGGACTGGAACCACAGGCCAGCATAAGCAAAGAGATTGCTATAAAGGCGGCTATTTTTAAGCTGTGAGTGATATAATCGTGCATAGACGGCTCATTTATCCAGGTTAAAGCATTACATGCCAACAGATCCAAACGATACAGGTTTAAATAATAATGCTTCAGTCCGCAAACAGGTACAGAAACAAGATCAACAGGGCATATTGTATGTTGTTGCCACCCCAATTGGAAATTTAAGCGATGTCAGTGATCGAATGCGTCACACTTTGGCAAACGTGTCCAAAATTGCAGCTGAAGATACCCGACGAACGAAGCAATTATTATCGCATATTGACGTCGATACTCCATGTTTTTCCTTTCATGATCATAATGAGAGACAAAAGCTAGAGTATATCGTTCAATTGCTGGCGTCTGGAGAATCCATTGCCTTGGTTTCTGATGCTGGAACCCCTTTAATAAGCGATCCTGGGTATCCTTTGGTGAGCGAGTTGCGAGCTAGAAATATGCAGGTCGTGGCTATTCCTGGGCCTTGTGCGTTGATCAGTGCTTTATCAATCGCGGGATTGCCGAGTGACCGATTTATCTTTGAAGGTTTTTTGCCTTCAAAATCGGCTGCTAGACTCGCAATGCTTAAAAATATGGCAAATGAAACGGCAACCAGTATCTTTTATGAATCTTCACACAGGATCAAAGCCTGTTTGTGTGATATGAAGGAAGCTTTCGGCGGCGATAGGCAGGTTGTTATTGCAAGGGAGTTGACTAAGACCTTCGAAACGGTATTGGATGCCTCCGTCGAACAATTAATCGAAGTTCTGGAAAAAGATTCTAATCAGAGTAAAGGTGAATTTGTGGTGATGGTAAGAGGAGCGGCTAAGAAAAGTAGCGAACTCTCGAAAGAGTCGCGACTATTAGCGGCTAAATTGTCCGAACATTTGCCGAAAAAACAGGCGGCTAAAATAACGGCGGAAATGTTTGGTGATAAAAAGAATCGGATTTATGATTTTTTGTTGGGTGCCATTGAATAGATTTGATCGCTAACTATTCCTCTGATACTGAAACAGCGACATACCATAACGAATACTAAAACTTTGACTAAAATAACTTTGTGAAGAAAATCACTATCTTGATAGTGATGGATTAAACTTTATTATTTTTCTTTATGCCTATACATTTAACTCAGTTATTTTAAGAACGCCCTCTCCCCAACCCTCTCTTAGAAAGCGAGAGGGCTACAATCCCCTCCCCTTGAAAGGGGGGAGGGTTAGGAATTCCTACACGGATGGTAGGTCACTAGGGCAATGCAGGAGCAATTGCCGAGAGATTGGTGTTTTAAGTTTATTACTTATTTTGAGGTTCAAACTGAGCCACCTACAGGGCATGTAAAATTTTATCAGAGTCGAACCGAGTCTCAATTTGAGATTAAAAGAGTGTCCTTTATGAGATTTGTTTCTCAATTTAAAATGGTAAACAATGGTTAAGACATTGTTTAGATGAGTCAAATAATATTCGGGTTTATTTGGATCTAAACTCTTTAAAAGGGAATTTATATGTGCGGTTTTCAAAAGCTCGTAGTATCAATCTGTTTATCTTTCGCGTTACTTTTCACTAGTTATGTCGCTTCAGCTATTCCAATTTGTGATTCCAGTTATAGCCAATACGATATTGAACAATACGATCCCGATCAATCTCATAACATATTTTCTGAAGATCGTTGGCGCTGTGTCACATGGAATTTCGACTCTGATGTAACCAATTATTCTACCTACTCCAATTTTAATGCGGCATTGTCGCAGTGTAGGGCATTAGCTTCATCCCCTGCGTATTTTTCTGAGCCCGATCCTATGATACGTGCCTGGTATGATTTTGATGTAGAACTCATCGAATCTAGCGGGACATTAACAGAGAGCTCTTATCAAGAACAAGCCTGTATTAGCCTTGATGATGGACCGAGTTTTGATGGTCCAGATAGTTACATTGGTAACTATTTCATTGGTTTATATTTAATGGATTATTTTTATTTTTCTGGAACAATTGATGGCGAGTTGATCCAAGATTCAGGGTTCAATCCGTGGACGCCGGAAAACTATTTTTGGCTACAATACACGCCAACATTCGAAGTTTCGCGCTGTTTTGATCCCGTTTGTGAAGCCGGAATAACGGGCACGGCTCAATATAACGAAACGCCGATTGAGGCAACCCATGGAACCGTGGATGTTAGCATCCCCCTTTTATCAAGCGAGTTCCCTGGGTTATTACCCCTGTCACTGCACTATTCCTCTTGGTCCGTTGTACAAAAAGCAAAGAGCCGAGGGATTGCAAACATCGGTAGCGAATATGAAACGATTATTGATGAGTCAATCGGTGTATTCCATGATCGCACTTGGCATCATTCTTACGATAAAAAACTTAGCGAAGATTATGAAGGTGAAGGGACTTTTGACGTCCATCGGCTTTACTTGACTTTACCCAGTAATGATACCTTGATATTTGAAAAATCAGGGGCTCAATGGGAATGTGTTTCCCATCCAGGTGTCCGCTCAATCATTACAGAAAGTGGTGGTGAGTATGAATTGCGACGACCTGACGGCTATCTTGAGCGGTATCAATACGGTAGCTTAGTTTTTATTCAATACCCTGATGGGCGCGAGCTGACCTTTACGTCAGGTTTTGATATGGTCAATTTTTTACCAACAGTTGAAATTAGTCAAAACTACCCTGCGGTTGGAGCAGTCATTGCCACGGACTTTGCTGGGCAAGTTCAGCAGATTCGTTCGTTAAATGATGACTCTTATATTTTTGATTTTATTTATCAAGACAATGGTAACCTGTTTTTTCAGCAGTTGGTTTCCATTGTGCGCCCCGATGGGACAAGCTTAGATATCGATCAAACGGAGTTAGATCCTGAGCAGCCTTTCTTTTTATTAAACGCTGTCAGTATTGCTGGTAACGATTTAATGCGTTTTAGCTATGACGCAGAAGCGCGCGGCACAGCTGTTACCTATTTGACGGGCGAACAATTTGGAATGGCTTACTCTGGCAATAATAACTCGCAAGTTTCAAGCCCTTATGGCGCTGTATATTCACTGACGACGAATGATCAAAATACTGCAACTAGTCAGTACTTTGGGGATCTAACCACACCAAGTATCACCCAAACGAACTGTACCGATTGCGGTTATAGTCGTTCAATGACCTATGGCAGTGATGGACAACTCAGCAATATTTCTCGTACAGGTGATTTACCTTATAGCGCTAATTTGTCCGCTGATGGTTTAGTCACCCAAGTTAATTTCGACGCAACGCAGTCTCGCAGTTACAGTTGGGATAGTATTAAGCGGCAACTAACTAATGTTTCTGGCAGCGATATTCTCAACACCAGTATCGATTATACCACTGGTCGTGTGAGTGGTTTAACTTCGAATGGGGGCGGCTCCAGCCGTAAGGTTGACTCGGCTAGAGTCAATGGCGATGTCACGACTTTATCTGGTG
>Ga0316204_10005075_pt1 | contig 22443 bp, 23 predicted proteins | sample 6monrhotite_MG_2_FD_205661 | JGI IMG/M metagenome (GOLD analysis project Ga0316204, IMG submission 205661) | Microbial mat bacterial communities from mineral coupon in-situ incubated in ocean water Damariscotta River, Maine, United States -... | ecosystem: Environmental > Aquatic > Marine >... | reverse complement strand
GGGTGATATATATACCTGAACCACCGCTGGTTAGCGCTGCTGCTGATGAATTACATTTGTTTGCTGAGGTGAAAAAGTAGTTGTTCGTACCACAACTTGGGGCATTGCCGGAGGTGCTCCAGTAGACGCGGCTTGATGAGCAGCTGCCGCTGTAGGTGGTAGTGGGGACATAGCTTGCGGCGCTGACAGTGACATCAGCACTCATACTGCCTGAGGTGTCGATGATGAATGTCAGATTGGGGTTGACCACAGAAGGGAGTTGGCTACCCCCGGTATATATTTCCGTATCGTCGGCCCAGGCAGGAAAACCAATACCAAGAGAAAAAGCGACGCTCATAATCAGGTTTATCGTTTTTTTTGACTGGCTAAAATTTTTCATAAGACACCTCGTTTTACTTCTTGAATTCTTGCTGGACCTGGATATTCAAATAATTACCAAAGTATTTTTGTGGCCTGGTTTTTGGCGGCATCATAAATAACTGTGCCGGATTTGCCGGAGTGGGTTTTGGCATCTTTGGCTTGAACAGGTTGGTTGTTGTGAAAAAACTTAACCTGTTGATCAATCTTGAATTGTAATGGGCAGTCTTTACAGCCTATTACGCTGGCAATGCCTGTGCCTTTTTTGGAATCCCAACGGATAGTAATCTTTTCGGCTTCAACGGCCTCGGTTTGTGAAATGAATTTGCCGAAGGCTGCCATGCTAGGTGTGCTGATGCATAGCGTAATTATCAGGGCAAGTTTGGTAAGATTTTTTATGAGCATTTTGTTTTCCTCGCGAAAAAATTTCTATGTGCGTTATGAGCCTGAACTTGGGCCAAGTCGAGAAATTCCCTGTATATGAGTTCCCGTAGTGCTGGTTGCACCTAAAGATGCATTGCTGCTGACCTCAAAAAGGTGGCATGACAAGTCAGAGTCCATTGAATAACCAGCAACGAAGCAATCGACTTCTTGTTCGTAGACAACAGTGGCGGTGGCACTGAGGGTGGTATTGCTCAAGTAGTTGTTAGGGTCAAGATCAAAAGTGACAACCGTTGAGGTGTCATCAAATCCTGCGGTTGCAGCTGTTCTTAAAGGGTCATTATCGACGTCGTAAAAATCAACATCATCTTCATCGCCTGATTTCATGATGTTGTTGATCGTGGACTCGGCTGCTTGAAAGACCATGGTGTTATGTTGGAAATTCTGTGACATGCGCTCTTCAAGATTGGTGCTGCTGATGGATGAGATGCCAAGCACAGTCATGACAACCATGATCATTAGACTGACGATCAAGGCTGAACCTGTTTGTTTATTTTGTATGTGGATAGGATTTTTCATATCAAGTTCTACCCTAGTTTCTTATCAACGTGGTTTGGCTGAAAATACGGCGCAGCTGGTTGTCATCCATGGGACCTAGAGGCGGCGTGTTAAGCAATGAATAGGTGTTGTCATCTAAAGCACCGACAGCTTCAATTGTGCTGGCAAGAAGTGCGATTCGAACGGTCTTTATGGTAGTCCAGTCGGTAACATTGCTGGCGCTGACATAGTGGTTGGCAATGCCTGTGTTATCCGTATCTTCACCATAGAGGATTTGCATATTTTCAATTCCTTCAGCAATTACCTCAGCAGTAGCGCTGCCATTGCCAAGGCACATAAGGTCAGTATTGTTTAGATAGTATCGGTTTGTTGCGGTTCCTCCGCTGGCGTTGCCGTTACAGTCAGTCGCTGAGGTATAGTTGATTTCAACGGTGTCACTGGCAGTGCCAGCAGCCACTGTAAAACCCAGGTCTGCGTTTGCGGATTGATTTTCCAGGGTGTTGGCAGCGTTGAATGCATCTACAGTTGTTCCATCTTCCACAGGGTCGTAACCGGCCATGCCGATGTCTTGCGACATTATATTTAGCGCAAAACGGGCGTTTTCCTGCAGCTGTCCCAAACCATTTTGGATGTTGTAGGAGGCTTTGTTGCTGAGAAATATCTGCCCGACACCTAACATCAGTATTAGGCCTATGGTCAGCGCAACCATGAGCTCAATCAGGGAAAGCCCCTGTTGTCGGGTTTTGCTGGAAGATGTGTTGTGTATGCTTACATTCATGGCTGTATTGTGATTGCAATGGTTTGGACAACAGTGTCGTTTACTGCGGTCTTGTTTGGGTTTACCTCGGTCCAACTTAGTGAAATCGAATGTGGCGACCCATCGGTGCAAATATCTGCGTCAGCACCGGCTGGAGGATCGGTGTCGATGCAGCTGATGGTTGCGGCTGCCTGAGGCAAAGCCGCTTGAACTCCACCGGCACGGGTGCCAGCGGCGTTGATACCGCAAAACCAGACATTTACGTCATAGGTGGCCAATTGTGTTGAGTTGCAACTGGCTGCATTCACAACTCCACTGCCGTCGTAGTATTCGCCGCAATAAGTGGCGGGGAAGGCACCGCAATTGATATTAGTTGCCGAATCGATGTTCATAAACAGATTGTTATCAACGGCAGTAGGGTTTGATCTGACGCGTTCGGCAATATCACTGAGCAGCAAAGTCGCCTGGGTTCTGTATGAGGCGCTGTTTACACTGCGAAGCCCATTCAACTGCAGGGCTGCCATGCCTAGTAATCCTATTGACAGTACCAGCATTGTTACCAAGACCTCGACCATGCTGATGCCACTGGATTTCTGTTTGATGGATAAACGTTGCATATTCATTGCTTCGCCTATGAGCAGCTATATTGGCTGACCGAGACGCGGCCGGTGGTTGAAATTGTGATTTCTCTGCCTGTTTCACCGACGCGATCGTCACAGAGTCTGTAGCTGTCAGTGATATTGGCTCTACCGCTGGGTTGGTATTGGAAGGTGTCGCTGTTTCCGACGCTATCCAAAGTACTGCCGCTTTCAAAGGCAGAGAAGACTTTTATGGTTGCACCGCCATTGACCGCAACAGTCCAGCCTCCTGCCCATTCATTACTCGCGCTAGGGTTGGTGGCGACGACGTCGATATTTGCTCTGCGCTTGATGGCTTCGCTGCGCGCCAGGTTCAGGGCAACAATAAATTGATTGGCTTGAGTGGTCATGCTGTTATTTTTTATGGTTGAGACAAAGCTTGGCATGGCTAGAGACATTAATATTGAGGCGATCGCCAGGGTGATTATTAGCTCAACCAGGGTGAAGCCCTTGTTATTGCCTGGTGCCAACGTATTGTTTTTAAAATGGTTCATCTGCATAGCTTTGGCCCTTACAACTGCCTAATTCATTTCTCTCGTAACGGTTATCGGTCAAGGGGAAGGCAGAGTTGAGGCCATAATGGGTTAGCGGTAGGGCTTGGCCGATAAATGGTTAGGCTGCCTTAACTGTTTGGAATATGAGATAATTGCGCCATGGTGGATTATTTGATTATTGGCGGTGGCCTGACGGGCCTGTTGGCCGCACGTGAGCTGCGTTTGACTGGCGCTGAAGTGATGTTGATTGAGCGCGGTGAGCTGGCGCGTGAGTCGTCCTGGGCGGGCGGTGGCATCCTCTCTCCTTTATATCCCTGGCGTTATCCTGAGGCGGTAACGGCCCTGGCGGATTGGAGTCGACGTCACTATGCCCGTTTGGTGGCTGATATTCAGGCGGAGTCTGGCTTGGACTCTGAGTTTGTTCAGAGTGGCCTTTTGATTCAGGGTGGCGATGAGAACGATCAGGCCTTGTTGTGGGCAGAACAACATGACGTAGAGATGCACCGGGTTACTGCTCGTGAGGCGACCGAGATTGAGCCGCGCCTAGGTCAGGCGATTGACGGTCTGTGGATGCCGCAGATCGGTCAGGTGCGCAACCCGCGCATGCTGCAAGCGTTGATTAAGGCGTGTCGTCAGCTGGGTGTGCAGTTCAAGGAAAATTGCGCAGTTGAAGAACTTATATATCGGGATGACAAGGTTACTGGCGTGAAAACCGCTAAGGGCGACTTGTCTGCCGAGTGTGTTGTGGTGGCGGGCGGTGCCTGGAGCGAACAGATTTTGGCTGAACTGGATGAGGGGCTGGGGGTTGAGCCGGTCAAGGGGCAGATGCTGTTGTATAAAGCCGAGCCGGGGTTGGTGCAGCGCATTGTCCTTTCTGGTGGCCACTATATAATTCCACGCCGTGATGGCCATATTCTGGCAGGTAGTACACTGGAATATATGGGCTTTGATAAGACATTGACCGAGCAGGGACGGCAGCAATTACAGTCTGCCGCTGAGGCGGTTATACCGGCGTTGGCTGAGGTGCCAATTGTGAATCACTGGGCCGGACTCAGGCCGGGTTCGCCTGATGGTATACCTCATATAGGTCAGCATGCTCGGGTTGAGGGTTTGTATATCAGTGTTGGTCATTTCCGCAACGGTGTGGCCATGGGGCCTGCATCGGCGCGTTTGCTGGTGGATTTGATGTTGGGGCGTGAACCCATTGTTGATCCAGTGCCTTATTCCTGGAGCGTCTAGCCATATTTTTATTAAGTATATTGACAGTTCTGAGTGTTTTAGTAAGATATTAAAGTATTAGCTTATTAGTTAGATTGAATTGAAAAGAAGATTATGAACGAAAAATTCCCGCTTACCCGCGCAGAAGTCATTGATTTAATGAGAACTAAAGGGGTTAATCCAACCCAACAGCGCGTCGAAATTGCTCAGGTCATGTTTGCTGAGCCGCAGCATGTTTCAGCTGATCAGGTGCTAACCATGGTCAATAAACAGCGCGCCCTTGTTTCTAAGGCAACGGTATATAACACTTTGGGCCTGTTTGCGCGTAAGGGATTGGTGCGTGAGGTGATTGTTGATCCGAGCAAGGCCTTTTACGACCCAACCATGTCACCACATCATCACTTTTATAATGTTGATACGGGTGAGCTGATGGATGTGAAGCATGGGGAATTGTCACTGGGTGAATTGCCGGTGTTGCCTGACGGAACCGTGGCTGAGACCGTTGATGTGGTGATTCGGGTCAGGAACGCCGCTGCCACGCACTAATAATTTTTCAATTTCAATTGATGCTCAGGGCCCGCATATTTGCGGGCCTTTTGTTTTTAGATAAAAAAGATGTTTTTTGTCATTGCCCCCTAAAATTAATTTAGACTGAGTCGATATCTATTAAGTAAACACAATAGGGGTTTGCTATGACAGAACACTTTTCATCTTCTCGTATTGAAGTCATTGATTTAATGCGTCAAAAGGGAATTAGTCCAACCCGGCAGCGGGTCGAGATTGCTCAGGCTATGTTTATCAAACCGCAGCATGTTTCTGCAGATCAGGTGTTGTCATTGGTTAACAAGCAGCGGCATAGTGTTTCCAAGGCCACGGTTTATAACACTCTGGGCCTGTTTGCCCGTAAGGGGCTGGTGCGTGAGGTGATTGTTGATCCAAGCAAGGTGTTTTATGACACGACCACATCGCCGCATCATCATTTTTATAATGTCGATACCGGTGAGTTGCTGGATGTGAAAATAGACTCTATGTTGTTGGGTGAGTTGCCTGTGTTGCCAGATGGCACAGTAGCGGAAGCCGTTGATGTTGTGATCAAGGTTCGTAATTCACCATCTACCAATTAAGGTTGTAAATAAGCTCTAAGTAAAAGGCCCGCATGATGCGGGCCTTTTACGTTTCTGCGGTCACTATATTTCTGGTTTTATTTTGTTGTTATTTCCTATAAATTTAGGGGTTATTTTCATGTAGACTGGGACTTCCTTAGTTAAAGCATATAGTTAATGACGCAATTGATTGATAGTGGTTGGTTGAGTACGGCGCGACGGGTTGAGTCGCCCAACTATGACGAGCGTCCACAGGGTGAAGAGATAGACTTGCTGGTGGTGCATGGCATCAGTTTGCCACCGCGACAGTACGGCGGTCCTCAGATTGAAGCGTTTTTTTGTAATTGTTTAGCGCCAGATGAAGACCCCTATTTTGTCGGAATTGGAGATGTGCGAGTGTCGGCGCACTTCTTGATTCGCCGCGATGGTGAGTTGGTGCAGTTTGTTGCCCTTGGAAAGCGTGCCTGGCATGCGGGCCAGTCCTGTTTTGGGGGCCGTGAGCGCTGTAATGATTTTTCCATAGGGATTGAGTTAGAGGGGTGTGATGATGAGGCCTATGAAGTTGCTCAGTATAAGCGACTTGCCGAGCTCTGTTATGCCTTGATGAATAGCTATCCTGGGATTAGCCCGGAGCGTATTGTTGGCCATTGTGATATTGCGCCGGGTCGCAAAACTGATCCTGGTCAGGCATTTGATTGGAGCTACTTTCGACGATTATTAGCGGGGGAGAAACGATGACTATGCGGATTGGGATTGATTTGGGTGGCACAAAAACCGAAGTGATTGCCTTGGCCAATGATGGTGAAGAGCTGTTTCGTCATCGTGTTTTAACCCCGCGTGAAAACTATGAAGCGACGATTGAATTGATTGCTTCGCTGGTTCAAGAAGCGGAGCAACATACAGGTATGAACGGCACGGTTGGGATAGGTACACCAGGTGCCATTTCACCCGCCAACGGTTTAATCAAAAATGCCAATTCGGTCTGGCTGAATGGTAAACCACTGGAGCAGGATATTATTGCGGCCCTGGGTCGGCCTGTCAGGCTGGCTAATGATGCCGATTGTTTTACCCTGTCCGAGGCCACTGACGGTGCTGCCCAAGGGGCGGCTAATGTGTTTGGTGTGATTATCGGTACGGGCACTGGTGGTGGTCTGGTCATCAATGGCCAGCTGGTCAAAGGGCCTAACGCCATCGCCGGTGAGTGGGGTCATAATCCCATGCCTTGGGCTCGCTGGGACGAGCGTCGAGGTGCGCCCTGTTATTGCGGTAAACGAGGTTGTATCGAGACTTATCTCAGTGGTGCCGGTTTGAGCAGGGATCATTATGACCTTACCCGTCAGCGCCTAACGGCAACAGAACTGTCACAGCGTTGTAGTAGGGGTGATCATTTGGCCGAGCAGACCATGGCTCGTTATGAGGATAGATTGGCCAGGGCGCTGGCGGCGGTGATTAACATTATTGACCCTCATGCGATTGTCTTGGGTGGTGGTGTTTCAAATATTGCCAGTCTTTATCAGCGAGTGCCCAAACTATGGGGGCAGTATGTCTTTTCTGACACGGTCACGACGCATCTGCTGCCAGCCAAGTTTGGTGATTCCAGCGGCGTCCGTGGCGCTGCCTGGTTGTGGCCTGCTGAATAATTAGGTTGCGTGACTTGATACCCGGTTGTAGTTCTTCACGATGTGGATTGAGTTATTTTTCACTGTGGTGGTTGTGCGGCATGGTTCTGGTCGTGTCTGTTTTTTATCTCTCTTTAACACCTGTTTCTATCAAAGTTGAGAGCTTTGAAAACAGTGATAAGGTGGGCCATTTTTTCTCCTATTTCATATTGATGAGTTGGTTTAGCCAGCTCTATCTACGCTCGCGTCATCTGCTGTTACTGGTTGTGTTTGTGGCGATGGGGGTATTGATCGAGCTGTTGCAGGGGCAGACCTCGTATCGTTTGTTTGAATATGCCGATATCGCGGCCAATAGTTTTGGCGCCGTTTTTGCCTGGCTGCTTGCCAGGACGGCTTACTCCAGCCGGTTGCTCAGGCTGGAGCAAAAATTCTTAAAACTGGTTGCTTAGCAGGCTCATTTTTTGCCTTTGCGTCCGGCGTCGGTAGGCATAAACGCCGATGATCAACATCAGTCCGAGGCAGAACCAGAACGGATAGAGTACGGCATAGACCAGAGGGGCCAGGGCGATACGGGTTAGAAATGCCAGGTTTTCATTGGCAGCGATGTGTTTTGCCAATGGTGGTGAGTACTGGTAATAGAGATCAACAAACATTTTGCCTGCGGCGTTGCTGAGCAGATATTCATCACGAAAGTTACGTAGGCTGCTTACATGCGGATGCAGAAATGAGCCATAGGCTGCGGTGGCGATAAAGCAGCGGTCGATGGTAGTGGTTTGATCTGTGCCAGCGGTATTGTTGCTGAAGTTAGGGTCACGTTCATCAGCCTTGGCGCGAGCGATGTTGCGCAGATTTATCTCAGCCTGTTGTGGTTCCATCGAGATGCTTATATTGACCTGTTCGCCGCTTTTTATATCGCCGATTATGCAACGAATCATGGGCGGATCAAGTTCGGACTTGGAGCAGCCCCCTTGACTGGAGGATACGTGGCGAAAAAGGGCGTTGGGTGGCAGCCAATCGATTAGCTGGACGTTGTTTGCGGAATTAGGTCCATGATTGATGACACTAATCTCGTAGGTCATGGGGATGTCTTTTTTCAATGTGTCCGGCGTGGTGTGCATGGTCACCTCAAGTTCAGCCTGGGGGGGGGATGTTTCATACAGAATCGGAGTGAGCAGGTAACCATGAGGTTCAAGTTGGCCATTGGTATTTTTATACCCCCAGCCAACAATATGGCCCATATTGTCGACATCCGTGGCATCGCGCAGGTCCCAGTTTTCATCATCGAGGATGTCGTTGATGGCTAGCATCTTGTTGACTTGTGATGTTAGACCTTCGCTCATGAGTTCCCATTTACTATTTGCTGTCACGTCGTGGATTTTATAGACTCCATCGATTTCGGTGCCGGCAAAGTAGTGGCTGATGGGGGCGGCTGGAATAGTCCGGTCATAGCCGATGGCAACGGCAAAGACGCTGCTGCTTTGCAATGAGGATTTGTCCTGGTCGCCGTCGATGGCATTGATGGCGGTCCAGTCCCAACAGGTAGCTGGTGCGGGGGTAGGGTTGCAGAAGGCATCGGTGATTTTGTAGACACCGCCCTTGGTGCCGACAATAAAATCGCCATCTGGGCTTAAAGAGTCATGGGCAATATCAAAGATGTGTTTGTTGCCCAGATTGATGTTGGTGCCATCATTGAGCTTGTCCCAGGTCTGGCCCTGGTCACTACTGCGCCACAGTCCCGTTGAGGCGCTGGCGGCAATAATCATTTTTTCATTTTCAGGATTGATAAACAGTTTGACGATGTCGATGCTCTCATTGTTGGCGTTTACGAGGCCTACATTGATGGGGGCCCAGTTGCGGCCCTGGTCACTGCTGCGATAGACACCATCGGCGGTGCCGGCATAGAGAATCTTGGGGGTGGTGAGGGTGTCTAGCGCCAGGCTGTAAACAGATAGATTGGCCAGACCATTGTTTGATGTCTGCCAGCTGTCAGCCGCGTCGGTGCTGCGGTAGACACCACCTAGTGTGGCAGCATAGAGGGTTGCGGGGGTGACCGTGGTGTCTGCCTCGAGCGCTAGAATGTTGCGATGGTTCATGCCATTGTTTTTAGCGGTCCAGTTTGCACCATTGTCATTCGATACAAATACCCCCTGGTCAAACGAGCCCGCCCAAATCTGCGTCGGGATGCTTGTGTTGTCGTAGGCCATGGAAACAATTTTCGGGCCACTGTGTGCCGCGTTCCAGATGGAGTCGTCGACGGCTGTGTTTGTAGCGATTGAAAACACGCCCCTTGAGCCGCCCGCATAAACTTTGCTTTCTTTGGGGTTGCTGTGGGGGATGACGGTTAGGTCGTAGATATCACTTGAGGCAACCCCAGGGGTGATGGATGTCCAGCTTGTTCCCAGTGTTGAAATGTCGCTATTGGAGCGTTCAATTTCACCATCGAAACTCGATGCATAGAGTGTGTTGCCATCATTGGTCAATGATAGTGACAGAACGCCACGACCGGTAAAGTTGTCGATTTTTTTCCAGAGTTCTCCAGGAAAGGTGGTGCGGGTATAAAGTGTGTCGTTGGCGCCTGTATAAAGTCTGGCAGGATCAGTTGTATCGTCGATAATCAGGCTGTTTATAACCCGGGTTTCTATACCGTCGTTTATGCGTTCCCATTCAACTGATTCGGTGATGTTTCTGCCAATGTATATGCCGCTACCATTGCTGCCGGCATAGATGACGGATGGATCATTGTGATCGAATTTTACGGTGGTGATGTGTTGGCTAAATAGGCGGGTATCACCCTGGCCATTGAGCTGTCCCCAGCTGGCGCCGTTGTCAGTCGAGCGGTAGACACCACTTGAGGTGGCCACAAAGATGTAGCTCTTACCTGCGCCGGGGTCAGGCTGCGCCGCAAATACAAAGCTGCCAAAGCTGCTTGAATCATCGCCCAGGGCCCAGGTCTTACCTTCGTCGTGGCTATAAAAGATGCCGACGGCACTGCCAACATAGATGTGGTCGAGGTTGTTTTCATCAAAGTAAACAGCGTAGGTGGCAAACTCAGTGGGGAAGCCCTCTTCCAGATCTGAAATGGTGCTGGTGATATCTAGATAGCTCCATTCTTCACCGCCATTTTCCGTGACGTAAACGCCGTTATTGGTGGGGGCATAAATAATTTGTGTCTTATCTGGGTGGATGGCGAGGTCATTGATGGGGACTTCGGGCAGACCGTTATTTATTCTCCCCCAGTCCTTGCCCTGGTTAGGACTCTTGGCAATGCCCCTGCCGCTGGTGCTGGTGGTGTAGACAATCTCGGATGCTTTAGGGTCGGCAAAGATGTAAAGCCTGTCTATGCCTGCTGTGTCATAGAGAAAGGCACGTTGATCGCCATTGAGTCGAATCGATTGACCAATAATAATGCCATCGTTATTGATTGCCCTGGCGCTGCTGTCAATGTCGTGATTGATGCTGCCCAGGTTCACCAGGCCCTGAAACTCGGCGGCAAAAAAGGCGCGTTTGCCGGTGAAGTTATCACGGCTGTTGTAGGCGCTGCCGACGACGGCATTTTTTTCGTTAATGTCTAAACCTTCACTATGTTGGTAGCCATCAAGCCTGCCGAGATTGTTCATTGTGCTGCCGTCGAAGCGAAACGCCAGGATGTTGCCTTGTTCGTCTTCGGCAGCGCCGGTAATGTTGCTGCGATCATTGATCTGGTTGCCCCAGGCATTGGCACCACCCAGGGTGCTGAGTGTGTTTAGGCTGCCGGTGAAAATGTCGTAGCTGAAAACACGTTGATAACTGTCTTCTGTTTGGCGTATGCCGACGATTTCACTAAAGCTGTTGATGCTATGGGCTTCCAGTAGGTTGTATAACTGCGGTAGATCGCTTGAAACCTGTTCGTTATCCCACAGCAGGGCTGCATTTGTTGTATAGCCAACGGTGAGACCACTTTCGTTGGAATCGAGGGCATAGGCATTGCTGGGATCGTTAAGTGGGATCAGGGTTGAATCACGATAAATCGCTGCGGTTGGGTTGAGATCACTGCTTTTGCAGGCATCGTCGCTGGTACTGATACAACCTGTGATAACACCATTTTCATTGATGCTTAGCGGGTAAAAATCAGGACCAAGGTCGGTGATGATGTAGTCATCGGCAGTGCTGACACCACTGAACGCCAGTGTTGCGACCAGAGTGAGCAGTTGTAGTCCGGCCAGTTTGAGTTTGCCTGGACGATGCGGCGATCTGCTATTTGTCATGAGCTTAATTTATGCGACGTCATGCTGACATTGGACATTCTGAAGTGTAAGAGATTCACAGCTTGTTTGCGTTTATGGCTGTTCGTCAGCGATTTGTTTGAGACAGGCGACATCGAGCCCAGCTTGATTGGCCTGTTGCAGTGCTCGTTGCAGTCGTGCCGGGGCCGAGCGACCCATGCATTTGTGTTCCGGGTCGCTCTTAAAGGCCTCTAACATACCTTCAATCAGACGTTCACGAGGCAGTTCTTCGTTGACCAAAGTAGTCTGAATATCCATCACATCGCTGGCGACGGCACGGGCCAGCGCTTCATGCTCAGACCAAAGTTGGGAGACGGTGCCGCCGGTCTTGAGACCGGCGATATTGGTGGTGACGATATAGACATTTTTGCGCACCAGTTCGTATTGCATCTCTGCGGCAGAATCGACTACACGGCAAGGGATATCAATGCTGGCCAAGCCTAGCTTGAGGCTGTCGGCGTGGGGGCCAAAAGCAGGCGAGGCCAGCAGCACCTTGGCGTCCTGGCCCTTTTTCTTTTCAAACCAGACCGAGATGATGCTCAGGTTAGTGAAGGGATAGTCCTGCCAGTCTCTGGGTAATAGTTCGTTCTGTAGCAGTGCTAATTTGTCATGCCATTGGCTGGGAATTTGTTGCAGCGTTGCCTGCAGGTCTGCCTCACCAACGGCAACCAGTACAAATTCGGGTTCAGGGATGGCGTTTGCCTCGGCTTGTAGATCCATATCACGGGTGACGGGATAAACCGGGTGCCCTGTGCGTAGAAAGCCGCGGGCAAACACGCCGGCCATTTCTCCAATGCCAATAACGACGATGGGTTTGTGCATGAGACAACCTTATTCTTTAAATTAATAGTCTGAACTGGCTGCTTAGTATACCCGGGTCATGAATTCAATTCATTGTGGTTTATCAATGCTCCAGGCGAAACCTGACTGCTGAAATGGGAAAAACTCACAGAATATCTGTCCCAGAAAATTGGCCTTGGTTGAGGTGGTTATCGGTAGCCGTTGGTGAGCTCAGTTTCCCATTGCAAACAGCGAGCAATTCATTGGTGTGTTGCAGTAAATAACCGCCAAAGTCAATATATTAGAATATTATAGTATTACTATTTTTAGGATAAATAATATATAATTATGATTATTGTGGATTTGGCCGTTATTAAAGGAGGAATGCGGCTGGGCTCAGCATCTCTGAAGTGATTTTTATGAAACATTAGGAATATCGGGAGTACACAGGTTATGAGTGATGACATTCGCAAGTCTCAGGAGGCATCGCATACCCCTGAAGGAAGCAATGCCTCTCCAGTGGAGAAGTACGGCGCTGACCTGTCACGGCGTAGATTTTCTAAAACAGGGCTGTTGGCTGCCCCTGCCATTTATACCCTTGCCAGCAAACCGGCTTTTGGAAATCATTGTTCGATTTCTGGCCATCTTTCAGGCAATTTATCTCAGCCGAATGATCATGTCTGTGGCGGATGTACACCAGGTTATTGGGGCCAACATCCTGAAACTTGGCCAAGTTTGTCAATTGATGCTTATCATCCTGGTTCGTGTACCGATGGGATGGCAGGTAAACATTGTAAGTTTAATTCTTACAATAATGATGGAACAATGTTTCATGATTTCAATTATGGTTTTGGCGGCAGTCTTTATCAAGACGAATCAATGATGCGTGTCATCCATATGGCGGGCAATGAGGATAGCTACCAGTTGGGTGCTCATGCTGTAGCGGCATTGTTAAACTCTATTCGTTTGGGTGAAGAGATCTATGGCATGACGCCGCAGCTGGTGGTACAGCTGTTTAATGATAATTATTCTTTTGATCCTGAAGGATTGAAAAACACTTTTCAAATGATGAATGAGCGTAGCTGTCCTTTATAGGATTATGTATTAACTCGCTCATATCTAATTAAACGTCAATCAGTTTCAAACCTTATATTTGTTGTGTGTCGTTACAAACTTACTTGGAATAGGTGTTAAACCGGGTTTCGAGTAACTATCTGATTGAATGTCCAGTAGTGATCATATTTACTCTCTTCACCTCAACGTTTGCTTTCAAGTAGGGATAATTATTGTTCGATTTTTATCTTCAATTTCAGCGACTGCTGAGGTAATGAGGCTATTATAATATTTCAGATTGTGCCTCTGTTTTAACTTGCTGAGTTTGCTGCAGTGTGAAATGGGGGGAATTCTTAGATTCTAGAAGAATTTTAACAGCAGCGGAAAAGCAGAAGTGGTTTGATTTATTGACTGCCAATTTGGTGTGAGTACCAGCTTGATTTCTGGCATGGCGATTCATGAATGAGTTAGGGCGACTGGGTATTTTGCGGCTAAAGCATTATCTGTATTGGGTTGTCGGATAATTTTACAATGATGGTTGTGCTGTTCTGAATTGAAGCAATGGAACAAAGACTTTGGCTGGAAAAATTTCTGTAGATACAATCACTTGTTAGATTAGGGTATGTTTCTTGCACAATTTCTGGTGCGAAGATGTTACCTCGTTTTGAATATTAGGAATGTGGTATATTTTGCGAAATTTTTGGAACTGTTAGGCACAGCTGGGAAGCACAGATAATGAGCGACGATATTTACAAAGGGCAGGATTCAGTAGAAAACCATGTGGAAAAAAGCGTTTTTTCTGTAAAGAGAGACGGCGCTGACTTGTCACGGCGTAAATTTTCTAAAACAGGGCTGTTGGCTGCTCCGGTCATCTATACCCTTGCCAGTAAACCGGCGTTTGGAAATCATTGTACGATTTCTGGTCATTTGTCGGGCAATTTGTCTCAGCAGTCTAACGATCATGTATGCGGGGGGTGTGCACCGACTTATTGGCAGGGAGCGCGGCCTGCTTCGTGGCCAATCGTTCCTGGAACGTTGTTTTTTGATGTGACCAATGGTTTTGGTATCGACGTTTATCCCGGTGAGACAATGATACAAGTCATCCAGAATTGGGTGGTGAATGGTGTCGCTTCTTACCAGTTAGGTGCAGAGGCTGTAGCTGCATTGCTAAACTCCATCGCTCTGGGTGAAGAGATCTACGGTATGACCCCGCAGCTGGTGGTACAGCTGTTTAATGATAATTATTCTTTTGATCCTGAAGGATTGAAAAACACCTTTCAAATGATGAATGAACGCAACTGTCCTTTATAGATTATTGTTCGTTTTTTTGTCTAAAAAATAGAATGTAAAAATATTGAGCCGTATGTTTGTTTGTGTATAGTTAATAGCCCTTAATTAGAGCAAGTACGGTGTCGTTAGATCATCCAAACAAATGTTGGCGTATCACACCGGGTTTCTCACCCGAATGGCGTGAGTGGGAAGGTGAGATGGTTGTTTATGACAGCTACTCTGGCGATACTCATGCCTTTGATGCGGTATCAGCTTTTGTGCTGCAAACGCTTTCAATGCAATCACAAGATACTGAAACCTTGATGAAACAGGTTGCCAGCCAGTTTGATCTGCCCCCTGATGCTGAGTTGCTAGCCTATCTGGAAAAGCTGCTGAATCAGCTGTCGAGTCTTCGCCTTGTGATTCCTGCCTAGTAGTGAATATATCAAGCCTCTCCAAGACAACACTTGAGCGACGTTTAAACAACGGCGGGCTTTTGTTTCGTACCGGCCCAATTACGATTCGGCTGCAATCTTCTATTGCCGCGATCGCTGAGGGTGTGCGACTGCTTTATGGTGAGTATGCTTTGGTCGATGAAGCAGAGTTTATCGACTTTCATGTTCGTTTTGAGCCGCCAAGGGGATTAAGGCGCTGGTATCGCCCTCAAGTTGAGTTTGAGTTTGATGGCCATCGGCCATTTAAGCCACTGCCATACAATCAGGCTTTTGCCATGTTTGAGTGGGCGCTTAATTGGTGTGTGGCAAATCATTATCATCACTATCTGATTATTCATTCCGCCGTGATAGAGAAAGATGGGCTTGGACTCATCATGCCTGCACCGCCTGGTTCGGGTAAAAGCACCTTGTGCGCTGCTCTGGTGAATAAGGGCTGGCGTTTGTTCTCTGATGAGTTGGCTTTGATCTCTTTGCAAGATGGAGCGTTGGTGCCATTACCACGCCCAGTGGGTTTGAAGAATGAATCTATCGATATCATCGCTGACTTTGCGCCACAGGCTGTGATTGGTCGCAAGGCAATAGATACGGCTAAAGGGACGGTGGCTCACATGAAGGCGCCAACCACCAGCATCCAGCGTTCAGCAGAATTGGCGCGACCTGCCTGGCTGATCTTTCCTAAATACGAAAAAAATATTGATATGAGTCTTGTGCCACATTCCAAGGCCCATGCTTGTGTCTATTTAGCCGAGAATTCTTTTAATTACAATGTGCTTGGTGTGGATGGTTTTCGTGCTGTGAGTAAAGTTATTGATCAGTGTGCTTGTTACGATTTTACCTATAGCTGCCTGGATGAGGCTGTTGACCTATTTGATAGCCTGGAGCCGCCAGGATGAGTGGTAATGAAAAGCTGCTGCTTGACGCATTAGTCAAACCAAAGACTGTATTGGCGCTTTCAGTAACGGACTGGAGTTTGCTGGTTCGTTTGGCTAGAAATGCAAACTTGCTGGCTTCAGTTGCATTCAGGCTTGAATCCGAAGGGCTGTTGGCGCAGATCCCGAAAGCGCCATTGGCGCATTTGGTTGCGGCTACGCGGTTGGCTGAAAAGCAGCTGCGAGGCGTTCATTTCGAAGTCGATCGTATTCAGGAGTCATTGGCAAAGCTGGATATGCCTGTGGTGGTGTTAAAAGGGGCGGCCTATGTGATTGCTGGTTTACCCCCTGCACGGGGGCGTTTGTTTGCGGATATTGACATTTTGGTCCCGAAAATCAAGCTGGATGATGTCGAACGTAGCATGATGTTGCATGGTTGGGTGTCAGGCCAACACGATGCCTATGATCAGCATTATTACCGAACCTGGATGCATGAACTACCGCCCTTAAAGCATGTGACTCGGCAGACGGTGATTGATATCCATCACGCCATATTGCCGGAGACGGCACGCCTGCAGCCCGATTCAAAAAAACTATTGGCTGATGCCGTGGCTGTTGAGGGGCGAGAGAGAGTGTTTGTTTTGGCGCCGGTGGATATGGTGCTTCACAGCGCGACCCACCTTTTTCATGAAGGTGAGTTTGAGAATGGTCTGCGTGACCTGGTGGATCTGGATGCGCTGCTGCGTCACTTGAGCAAGACTGAAGGTTTTTGGGATGAATTGATAGAGCGTGCTGTTGATATGGATTTAACCCGCCCGCTCTATTACGCCTTACGTTATAGCCAACAGATGCTACAGACCCCGGTGCCTGATGTGACCATGAAGGCGGCAATGACCATTGGCGGGCCGTCAAAACCTGTCGCCTGGTTAATGGATGCCTTGTTTGCTCGTGCCTTAATGCCGAATCATCCCCGTTGCGATGATGCCTTGACGCCATTGGCACGCTGGATGTTGTACATTCGCTCGCACTATTTGCGCATGCCGTTTCATCTGTTGATACCTCATTTGCTACACAAAGCGATCAAAAAACGATTTAGCCCTGCTCAAGCAGATGTACCGAAGCTGGATAATAATTAACCGGGGCGAAGCAATCTTATGAGCCAGACTACAACCATTATTGATTTGATCCGACATGGTGAGCCCGTTGGTGGTAGTGGCCGCTATCGTGGTCAGATTGATGACCCCCTGAGTGAAAAGGGGTGGCGGCAGATGCGTGAGGCCGTGGCTGGTCATTGTCCATGGCAGGCGATTGTCAGTTCACCTCTGAGCCGTTGTGCAGCGTTTGCAACAGAGTTGGGGCAGCGCCATAGTCTATCTGTATCGTTTGATAAGCGGCTGATGGAAATTGGTTTTGGTGAATGGGAAGGCAAAACCAAAGACGAAATTTCTGCCCATAATCCGCAGGCATTACAAAATTTTTATAACGACCCCATTGGCTATTGCCCTCCTGGGGCTGAAGCCCTGGCCGACTTCGAAAAACGTATCACGGCTGCCTGGCAGGTTTTGTTACAGGATTATGCCGGCAAGCATGTGTTGGTGGTGGTTCATGCAGGCGTGATCCGCATGCTGGTACGTCATGTCTTGGCCGCACCGCTGGATAGTATGTTTCGCATTGGTGTTCCCAATGCCGGGATTAGTCGTTTTCGTATTGATGGTGTTGGTGATCAGGCATTAACCAGCTTAATGTTTCACAACGGTCAGCTCTAAGCTTATCGTTTTTCCATTCAGTGAATGGCTTCACCTTTTCCAATCTTTAATGCAATAGCGGATGTTTTCAAGATTAATGGCACGCATGAGATGCGCCATAGACTTGTTCAGAGGCTCCCTACTTATTTAGCTCAAGAAGATTGCCCCGCATGACGATATAAGGGCTATTGATAAGACCCATTTAAGTGATGGTTTGTTGTGCGAATTAGAATTGTGGAATGGTAAGCGGAGTCATGGATGTCAAACGGTAAAGGCGAGCAAGAGAAGTGGAAATACAAGTATCTTGAGGCGCTGGAGGACCTGGAAGAAAAGGAACGTGCCTGGCATTTGACCGATGAGAGCATGCGGCGGGGGCTGAGTCGTTTGGCCTTGCTTTCCACTGGCATTGATGAGGGCCTGGACGTACAGCTGACCAAGCTGCGCCGTGCCCTGCAGGATCAGGCCAAGAGTGCTTTAGTGGATGACATCATTGCCAAGATTTCCGATTACCTTAAAAAAATGGATGAAAAAAGCAGCGATATAGCTGCTGGCACGTCATCACAGTCAGGTCTTGGTTTACTGGTGGGGCTTGTCGAATCAATCGATTTTCCTCGTTCCTGTCAGTCATCAGTAAAGCGGTTACGTAAAGCATTAAAGGGCAAGGCAGCTGAAGATCAGCTTGATCAGCTGAGCAAACAATTTGCTAAGTTGGTGGTGTCTGCTTTTTATCAGGAAAATGCTGGAGCGGCTTCAGCCACTGCAGAAACAGACTCAAAATCGGGTGATGGCTGGCTGAAAAGGATTTTCTCTGGTGACAAGGAAACAGCCTCTACGAAAGTTGCTGCTGAGGAATTAGTACCAGAGACAGATAGCTCTGCTGACAAGCAGCAGGGACCTATCTCCACTACCTCTATAGTTGAAGAAAAGCCAAGCACGGCAGTTAACGAAAAAATGTTGGAAACAACATTGCTTGGTTTTCTTGAACGTTTGTCATTTCCAGAACAGTTTGGTGATCGAGTTATAGCCCTGAGAGACAAGTTGCTTGCCGGGCTTAAGGCCGATGGGGTACCTGCCATCATTAAAGCCATGGTGGCATTGGTGACAGATACCAGGAAACAAATCGAACAAGAGAAAGAAGAACTTGAACTGTTTCTTAAGCAGTTGGGTGAGCGCCTGCAAGAGATTGACGCCATGGTTGATGGTGCTGAGAGTCATCGTCTGGCCTCATTGGTGAGTGGCCGAGAGCTAGATGCGATGGTTAAGGCGCAGGTGAGTGATATTGAAAAAACAGTTCAGAATGGCACTGATGTTGTGCAGATGAAGGGGGCTATTCAGGGCAGTATAGAAAATATTCGACACCACTTGGCCGACCAGCGGCAGCTGGAAGAACAGCGTCAGGACGAACTTGAACATCAGTTAAAGACAGTTAATCAGCGACTGGTTCAGATTGAGGGTGAGTCAGAACGTCTGCGTGCCCGTTTGGCTGAAGAACGTGTTCAGGCAATGACGGACCCGCTGACCAATGTGCCTAACCGTTTGGGTTACGACAAACAGGTGGCGCAGGAGTTTTCACGCTGGCAACGCTATAACAGCCCATTGAGTATATTGGTCTGCGATATTGATTTTTTTAAGAAAATCAATGACACCTATGGTCATAAGGCGGGGGATAGGGCGTTGATGGCGATTGCCAAGTCTATGGATTTTCACATTCGTGAGACAGATTTCCTGGCTCGTGTTGGCGGTGAGGAGTTTGTGGTGTTACTGCCTGAAACCAATATGCAACAGGCTGAGGTTGTGGCAGAGAAGCTGCGCAAGGGGGTTGAATCCTGCGCCTTTGTTTACGATGGCCAACCTGTGCCAATCACCATTTCCGGCGGCATTGCTGAATTTGCGGCGGGTGACCAGGTGGATGAGGTCTATGTTCGTGCCGATAAGGCGCTTTATAAGGCCAAGGAGCAGGGCCGGAACCGATTCCTGCCCCAGAAATAGTTAGGTTTCTTCGCGGAGCTTTTTCTCCAACAAAAAGATCTGTCTGCTCATTTGAGTTGATATCTTGGCCATCTCCTGGCGTAGATACATGTTTTCCATATGCATCTGGATGTTAAACGCCATTTTTTTAATGACTTCCAGGTCATCTTGATTGAATTCTGAAGAGGACTTTTTATTGACCGCCTGTATGGCGCCGGTGATTTTGTCGCTGGTGACGGCGTGTACGGGGACGCAGAGGGTGTTGTAGGTAACGTAGCCGGTCTTTAGTGCTACGTTATCGTGAGGCCCCATCTGGCGCTGCATATCCTTTTCGAAGACGGCTTCGCCGGTTTCAATGGCACGCCCCACCACTGAGCCTTTTTGCGGCACTTCGATCTGACGTTCCTTGACACCTGTACCCGATTGAACCCAGATGTTGGCGTCAATCGGATCATGGATGAATATACTCAGTCGTTCACAATTGAGCACCTTGGGGATGATCTCTACAAAAAACTGAAGCAGGGCGCGGTTGCCGGCCTTTGCCCATGTTTGTTCAATAACGGTTTGTTTTTTCTTCAGTTCTTCAAGTTTGCTTTCTAATTCAGACCTGTCCATATTTACTCCTGAAAATCAAAATACGTTATTAAGTCTACTCTGCTCTTAATGCCTCGACCGGGTCAAGCCTGGCGGCTCGGCGGGCCGGAACGACACCTGCGATCAAGCCAATGGATACAGCGATCAGCTCGGCCAATAAAATGTAGTTGAGCGAAAGCTGTGTCGGCAGCGCTGGCACTACCCAGTTAAGTATTACGGCAGCAGTGACGCCAAGGATGAGTCCAAAAACACCACCAATCAGGCTTAAGCTGAGCGCTTCGCTTAAAAATAGAAAAGATATCTGTGTTTGGCTTGAGCCCAGTGCACGCAGCAGGCCAATTTCATTGCTACGCTCATTGACGGCAATGGTCATGATGGTAAGTATGCCGATGCCACCCACTAGCAGAGAGATTCCACCGATAGCAGCGATGGCCATGGTCAGAATGCCGAGAATATTGGCCAGTGTGTCGAGCATTTGTTCCTGGGTGACAATGGTGAAGTCTTCGCTGCCATGACGAGCCTGTAACAGGTTGCTGATGCGCTGGCTGAGTTTGTTGGCATCTGTATTGGCGCTGTAGAGCAGATCAATCTCCATCAAGCTTTCTCGATTAAACATCTCCAGTGCCCGGCCCGCCGGGATGTAGATGGCATCATCCAGGTCAAAGCCGAGAAGTTGCCCTTTCGACTCCATTACCCCGACTACATGATAGCGATAGCCGCCAACGCGGATGCTTTTGCCTAACGGATTCACATTTTTGAACAATTCGCTATAGAGCTTGTGGCCGAGCACTGCATAGGGTCTAGCGGTGACGGGATCATCATCGGGCAGGAACTTACCTAGCGCGACATTGAACTGCCACACCTTGGGCGCCGCATGGGTGGTGCCAAACACGGTGGTATGACGGCTGTGCTTTTGGTATTCGACTGCGGCACTGCCTTGTGTCACCGCCACCGTGTCGATGACTTGAGGCAGTTGACGCAAGGCGCCGGCATCATCAAGGGTTAGCGGGCGAATATTGCTGATCACCGCGCCGGAAATACCGGCCGTTGTTGTCTTGCCTGGTGTGACACCGATCAGGTTGGTGCCGAACTGGGTGAATTCTGCCAGCACAAAACGCTGCAGCCCGGTGCTGATTGAGGTCAGCAGGATGACGGCGCTAATACCAATGGCGATACCAAGGGCGGTCAGGCCGCTGCGCATTGGGTAGTGGCTGATGGCGGTGAATGAAAGTGCTGTTGTGTCAATAAATCTCATTTCTCATTTTCTATCACTAGTGTCCCGTTAACCAACTAGTAAGAAGGTCTGATTCAGTCCCATATTGGTACAATAGGTTTACCACAACTTATTGAGCCAAAAAGAAGAATGAAGAATTAGGCCATGGTTCAGAATAATACGCTGCTTGCACGAATACTCAAATTGGTACCGATACAGGGTCTACCCCGCGAAGCGTTTTGGGTATGAATTTGAAAGCTTGGGAGACTCGTTCAGAGTCACCTTAGTCATCCATGAAAAAGAATTTTACCTATGGATTTTTTTTGCTCAACTTGAATGCATTCAACACTACAAAAGCCCCGTTGATATTTTCTGTTGATAGTTCAAACATTCCTTACTCTCGCCGTGATACATGGATAGCGATGCAATCGCGAGCGAGGTATCACAAGCCCTCGGTAGGAGCCAGAGAGACGTGGGCAGCTTTCGAAGAAAGTGCACAGTCGCTACTAGCTCCGTCAGTCAGTTGAGAGCCGACGCGATTAGCGAGGTTTTGATCCCGGCCGAGGCCTAAATGAGTTGTCGAAGAACGGAGTGGAGTTGGCCCATGGACGGGGCAACTCTTTAACGAGTACTGGAGACACCCTTGGTGTGGTTGTATTCGACTTTGTTTGCAGATAATGCGAGCCAATTTTGACTTGAAACAGTAGCGAGTCCCTTTACGGATGGTGCATCCGGAGAAGGTACGATTGGTGCAGCGACTACCCACATAATGACATAACCCAGCTTTACGAGAGAGTGCGAGACGTTGCTCGTTGGTTGCGTATTGATTTAGAACGATATCCTGCTCCCAATCATCAATTTTGCTGCAGCTAGAAAACCCAAGCATTGCCTTGCTATAACGCAAATCTTCGCTTTTGAATATCTCGTTGGTATTTTACGTCAAAATTATTCCAGGCATCGATAAGTGCGGAAAGACTTGAAGGTGTTTGTGTGTCTATAAGTTGTACTTAAAATACAATAAAAACAATGCCTTGACATGGCGGAATTGTTGTTAGCAGAATGCGGGCGACAAAAAAGTCGGATGCTTAAAGATCAATAGTTGATAGGTTT
>Ga0316204_10005073_pt1 | contig 22444 bp, 20 predicted proteins | sample 6monrhotite_MG_2_FD_205661 | JGI IMG/M metagenome (GOLD analysis project Ga0316204, IMG submission 205661) | Microbial mat bacterial communities from mineral coupon in-situ incubated in ocean water Damariscotta River, Maine, United States -... | ecosystem: Environmental > Aquatic > Marine >... | reverse complement strand
ATATATTCTTATCTAAAATTCATATTAAATCAACAAGATAGTATTAAATATTATATAAATAATCACTCAGATGTAAAGTTAAACGAACAGTTGATAGTGATATTAATATTTAGTGATAGATAACCTTCAAGAGTTAAACATTTTGGCCGTAATATAGGTATGAAAATCAGGGTATTATCACACTTATAACGCAGTAAACAAAAGCAACAACTGAAATGAAGAAAACACCGCAACAAATAACCGAATTGAAGCATTATATTCGTGCAAATATGAAAACGCACGAGCGCGAGATAATCGTAGAAAAGCTCAAAGTAGGGTCTGCATCATTTAACTTTCTTAAACGGATGGAAGAAAGCAGGAAGCAGCAAGAATGCGTCCGTATAATTGATATGCGTGGAAAAGTGCCATATGAGTGTAAAAGTTATGTTCATAAGAATCAGGTGTTTTGGATGGATGATATTTCCTATGAAATATATTTGAAGGGAATGAGAGAGAATAATGATGTTTTCACCAATAAGGTTTTTGAATCAATTATTCAAGGTGAACATACGAATCATAAGCAGAAAAAAATAAATGTTAATACGCCTGCAGCAGTAATTGATAATACAGAAGCAGCAGCCCCGACTGGTTTTGATGCAGAGAAATTCCTTATCGAAGGAAATAAGGCGGAATTTACATATTTAGGGTATTACCAAAAAAGACAAGAAGTACGATTAAAGCATGCGACTGAAATATCAATAACGATAAATGGGAAATCATTTCCAGCGAAGACGAAAGATATTTCATCTCATGGATTAAAGTTGTTTTTCCAAACGCCTGTTAAAATTGACCTTAATGAAGAATTTCTTGTGTCGTTTTCAGGTTTCAATAAAACATTTGATAAACAATTGTTAAATGTCAGATATAAAGTTTTAAATATTGAATATAAGGAACCTGATTTTATATTAAGTACTGTTCATTGTGATGACTCGAATGATTCATGTGACTTTATACAAACCTTTATCGATGAGCAGCAAAAGAATATAAAAGGGCGTAAAAAAATTGATTTTATAGATGTTGAATTAACTTCTGCCTCTATGTTAACAGAGTTGTATTATACAAATGTAACGCCGACTGTCCCATTTTTCATAAATGATAATGAAGGTAAACTAGAATTAACTGTTATTTGCGTTAACGCTATTAACCGGTCAGTTATACAATGCTTTAAAAACGACAATGATATATATGAGTTTACAAATTTGTCGGAACATTCGCGTATAGCTAAATTAGTCACAAATACACAAGATGATGGTCAAAAAGATCCCATTTTAGCTGTCTACAGTGATAGTCATGGTAAACCAAAAGTTTTATTTGATTATGATTTTCCAGAAACTGCTCAATGGTATGCCTTCGTACAAAACAAATTGAAATCAAAAAATATTACTTTATTCAAAGTCATTGTAAGGTCTGTAGTCAATCCTGATGAACGAAAAATAGCTTTAAAAATTGATAAGTTAAAAGCCAAGTCACAAGCAAACGATGTTGTTGATGATTTAGTGAAATTTTCGGATAAGATAGTGAAATCAGGTGTTTTGGTTGATGTGACTGCTGAAATTCGCGCCTCGATTAAAACACTCAATATTGATAAGAATCATTTAAACGAAGTAACAAATCTAATTGTTCGAAGTTCTGCATTACATGGCAATGATACCGAAATACTTCAATTTGGATATAAAGAACAAAGACGAGAAGATAGATACCATGTTTCAGTTGACGCTGAAGTCTTGATTGGTGATAAAAAGTACAAAGGAAGCACGAAAGACCTATCTATTAAAGGTCTCAGCATTGAATTAGATACTTCAGATGCAGTCGGCTATAAAAAAGGCGATGTGGTAGAGATTAGTTTTCCTGTGTTACATAAAAGAGCAAGCGAGCGTATAAACTTGATAGATATTCCTTACACAATTACGTGTGCTCATATGGAAAATGCTAACCCTGTCCTACACTTGAGAAGAGAAAAAACTAGTTCATGGAACGATCAATCAGCTTTTTTTAAAGATTTGATAGGCCGAAATATCAAGTTGATTAAACTAGATACCAAAGACATAGAAACATCAGCTAAATCGAAGTTGATGGGAAGTATTGCAGTAGAAAATACTACGACAGTTCCATTGTTTATCCATAGAGGAAAAGATACTGGTAGCAATAAAATTGTTAGCCTGGCAATGCCTTCTGAGCCAAGCCCCTTTGTAGATTTTTTCGAAGTCGAACCCGGAACATATAATTTTAAGGCTATAACACATGCAAATAGAATTTCAAAGTTATTAAACAAAGCTAAAAATAAGAATATTTCTGATTTGGTTATCTATCTCTATAAAGTCCAAATTTCTGGTATTGCCAAATATGAAATTTATTCAGCTATATTGTCTGATTTTGAATCGGATAAAGAAAAAAACGATTTTTTATTAGCGTGTCAAGAACATGACTATCGAGTAATTAAATTATCAATCAGTAATGTCCAGGAACCAGATAGTACAGAAGTTAGCGCTGCTATAGAGCCTTTACAAGAAATTGCACCTCATTATGCTCAGCGCCAATTGAAACAATTCAGTTCTATCATAGCGGTAGGGGATATAATTGATGTTAGTAATCAAATAATGTTACCCGTTACTTCATAAGGTTAATAATAGATACAGATTGCTTTGGCAGATATTCCATTATCTTACATTATGGTATACTTATCTTATTTAACGTAAAATAGTAATGATTATTATGAACGAAAATAAAATGACCGCAGAGGAGAAAGGTCAGCTTGCAAGTATGATTATCCAGCTATTGGATACATGGGAAGTAAATGCTAGTGACCAAATTAACTTGCTTTCATTGCCAGAAAAAACTCCACTTAGATCTATTCGTAAATACAGGCAATGTACACCTTTTCCAGACACAAAGTTATTATATGAAAGACTTGAACATCTAATTGGTATAGCAGAAGCCTTACGTACTACTTATCCAAGAAATGCAAATATGGGACCTCAGTGGATGAATAAACCTCACCAAAGGTTTGGTGGTCGTACAGCTATTCGCCTAATGCTGGAAGATGGTTTAAAAGGGCTGATTACTGTTCGTGCGCATTTAGATTGTACCTTTGCGTGGGAAAACTACGACAGCTAAGATCTATTACTATTTATTGAATGATCAAATCGAATAATAATCTTTATGTGTACGCTACTAAATTGGATTACTTTCCAAATGACATCTCGTTCTTTATAGCTCAGTGTCGAGAAATTCAACTGATAAGTAACCCTGCATCTAATCTCGGAAGAAATCATTTCAATGTCGGGAATGATTTTCTGGAAAAAATTATTTTTATGGGTTGCTCACCTTATCTCAAAATGTTACCTGACAATGATCGTGATATAGATTACTGTTCAGTATATATACCTGACAAGGAAGAGAATATTACCTTTATTACTAGCACTAACAATCAAGGGCCTCGTTGTCCAATCTGTCGTAAACTTATTACGAATGATAGCGAATTATGGAAGGACTGGGTTATAGGTAACGAAAATAAAAATATAACGTGTAATCATTGTGATACTTCAACTTATATTAAAAATCTTGATTGGAGAAAGAATGCAGGAGTTGTGAACTTTGCGTTACGAATATCAAATATCTTTCCAAAAGAGGCAATACCAACAGATCTGTTATTGAATCAGCTGAATGAAATAACGGGAGTAGGATGGAAGTATTTTTATGCGTGAAATTATGAAGAAGTAATAAACTAGTATCATCTAACCTTACTAAGTAAAGTGATGATACTAGTATTATCATTTTACTTATAATACCTTTAATAGTTCAATTTCAAATAATAACGTTTCATTAGGTCCAATCTTTCCTCCTGGAGCCCCTCTGGAACCGTAAGCCAATTCAGATGGAATCAAGATTTCCCATTTGTCACCAGGTTTCATTTTTTGAACAGAAATAGTCCATCCTTTAATTACTCTGTTTAAAGGAAATTGAGCTGGTTTGCCATGTTTGTACGAACTATCAAATTCTTTGCCGTTCAGTAAACTTCCGCGATAATGCACTTCTACTGTACTGGTTGCTTTTGGCGAAGCTCCTTCTCCTGATTTTATAACCCGATAATACATTCCATCTGATAATGATTTTACATCTTTTCTTTTTTTGTAGTTAGAAATAAATGCCGTTACACTTTTAGTACGGGCTTGATTCTTATGAATAGTGAAATTTTGTATTGATTGAATCATCTCTGCGTCTGTCATGGAAGATGGTTTTCCATTGATAGCTGCCTTCATACCTTCAATAAATGATTTCTTATCGGTTTCAGAGTATTTATTATTGATATTTTCACCAATTTTATAACCTAGTGAATAACTGTATTTCTCAATGATTGATTTATCTTCTTTAGCATATGTAACATTATGACTTACGCAGAGTATTAGAAACATCATTATTGTATTGCGTTTCATTTTATATCCTTTTATCTTGATGGTAGTAATATTTTTTTTAACAATTACTTATGACAGCAAGAACTATATCGAGTTCATTTGAATTTATCAGTATAATGATTAGAATTATTTTATCAATCTGCATATAGAAATATACCTATGTCTAATATTGAACTAAGTCACATCTTTATATACCCAGTTAAGTCATTAGCGGGGATATCATTATCCTCATCAAAAATTACTCCAAGGGGTTTACAGCACGATCGAAGATGGATGTTGATTAATAACAGTGGACTCTTTATTACGCAACGTATATATCCACAATTATCGCTAATACATACCGAAATCATAGATGATAAAATCAAGCTTACAGCACCAAATAAAAATATAATTATGCTGCCTTTGACACTGTCTCAGGGTGAATTAACAACTGTTAGAGTATGGAATGATAATGTAGATGGTATGCAGGCGAGTAATGTATACAATAAGTGGATCAGTGAGTACCTAGGTGTAGATACAAGATTTGTCTATATGCCCGAAACAGTTAATAGACCAGTGGATAATGATTTTTCTAGATCAGCCTCTGATAGCGTTAGCTTTGCTGATGGGTTTCCATTTCTATTAATTTCTAATGAATCATTTGATGATCTTAATAGGAAGTTAAATAATAAAAATGAACCTTCGGTTAATATGAATAGATTTAGACCAAATTTAGTTGTTCAAGGCTGTAAACCATATGCAGAAGATGAATGGCCTGAATATAGAATGGGTGGGAATCATTTCTATAACGTTAAACCATGCTCTCGTTGCATTATGACAACAGTTGATGCAAAGACCGGGGAAAAAGGTACTGAACCATTGAAAACGTTGTTAGAGTATAGAAAAAAAGGGGATAAGGCGTATTTTGGGCAAAATGTACTAATCGATTTAAATTATGATAATTCATGGAATGTAAGTGTGGGAGATGTCATTTTATTAGGTGATGCATACTAAGCACCCATCTATAAGTTGTATATATGTTTCCCCATTTTTTTTAGAATAATTTTTTTCAAGATATAAATTTTTTTCATAACCTACTGCTTTTTCTATAATTAAATTTTGTTTATTACCAAATTGAATTGTATAAGGTTCTTTCCAGTCTCGTGTAGCGCAAATAAAATTATAAGCACGTTTTACTTCCCAATCGTCACTAATTGTAAATTCAGATACGCCGGGTAATGAGAAGTAGCTTTGTTTCATATTTTTTTGTGGTTCTTTTTTTACATTGCCGCTTATAATATCTCTTGTCAGTGTTTCAAATAAATAAGATGAAACTAGACCCACCTTAGTTGTTGCCTCTGAAATCGTATCGCCTTCATCGAAGGCAACAGGTAGTTGTACGATGATGTCGCCAGTATCAAAATTATCATCTATTACATGAATTGTAACGCCAGTATTTTTCTCGCCAAAATAAAATTGCCAGAATAATGGAGTAGGCCCACGATACGCTGGTAGTAGAGATGGATGTATATTATATGAACCCATGCTAGGGTAGTCATATACATCCTTTGGTATTTTATAGGGGAAACATGCAACAATAATAAGATCGGGCCTGGCAGTTGCTAATAGATGGTCATATTGTTTAGTGGTTTTATTCGAAATCTTATAAATAGGTATACTGAGAGAATCTGCAACCGATTCTATTGAATTGGGATTGTAGACTTTTAAGGGATCATTTTTTATCTTATTACTAATCGCATTATTAGGCTGTTCAGGTAGCACTATGCCTTTTATTTCATTGTTACAGAGATTAATATTTTCCAGGAAGACACGTGAAAATAGACCATCCATTGCAAATAATAATATTTTCATTTGTTATATTTCAGTATTATTCTTCACATGTATCGCATAAAGATGAGTTATAGATATCATTTTGTTCTAATTCTGAAATGAATCCAAATTTGGTCATGTCTTTCATTCTCTGTACGTATAAAATTCCATCAAGGTGGTCGCATTCATGTTGCACTACGCGCGCATGGAAACCTTTCACTTCCTTTTCAATGTATGCACCATTTTTATCATACCCAGAATACCGAATATGATCAGGTCGTGAAACAAGCCCCCTCAAACCAGGGACACTTAAACAGCCCTCCCAATCATCCTTTTTTTCAGTGCTTAAGATTTCAATCACAGGATTGATTAATATAGTTTCTGGAATCGAGTCAACGTCTGGGTAACGCGGGTTTGACTCGAATCCAAAGATGACAATACGTTTCAATATGCCTATTTGTGGTGCAGCTAATCCTGCACCTTTATACTCATGCATAGTGTCAAACATATCTTCAATGATTACTTGTGTTTCGTAGGAATCAGGGTCATCTACTTCTATACTACGTTGCTGTAGTATTGGATCACCAAGCCTTAAAACAGTTTTAATTGTCATATTAAATTTGAACGCAATTTCAGGTAAAGTTGTCTACTTGTCTATATACTATCTTATTATGTGAGTTTATACATGAATAATCTATTTTCCGTTACAGCGCCATTAACGATAAAATATGCAGATAAAAGCAAGAAAATTGTAATAGAAAAATTCCCTCATAAGGAGGGGTTGTTAATCTTTGAGCCATTTTGGCATATAAATGGACTATCAGAATCAGTACATTTGATAAAAGGTGAGCTAAAAGGTGAGGGACCCTGGAAAATTAATGAGTGTGTTATCAATGTTACTGGCTGCGAGGGTTCAGACCCCGAAATGGCTCAGCTTGTAACCGAATGGCAGGCTTATTTGAGTGTGCCAGAGCAGAAGTACCCTAATGATGACCAAATCAGGGGGCTTGCAATGAAATTGGGTGCGGAAATTTAGGGAATATCGAATAAATTTACAACTCATTCCATTGTAAATAGCGTTCCGTAGGTTGATAACCTATGCGAAACTAATGAGCTATTCTTATATTTATATCAACTAGGTTGTTTAATAATATGCAAATTGAATTATTCCTAATAGAGCATGAAAAAACAATTAGATCAGCTTGTTTTGTTGGCATATTAGTCATAATGGCTACCTGGGAAGTCGTGGCTCCCAGAAGAGCGTTGACTGTATCTAAAGCGGTTCGTTGGGTTAATAATCTTGGGCTGGTTTTTTTTAACAGCTTTATACTCTGGTTAGTTTTTCCTATCGCAGCTCTAGGCCTTGCTGCATTCAGTCAGGAACAAGGGTGGGGCTTATTGAATTATTTCCAAATTAATCATATGACAGCAATCATTATTTCTGTGATTTTTCTGGATTTTGTTATTTATTTGCAACATGTATTAGTTCATGCAGTTCCTATATTGTGGCGTCTACATCGCGTACATCATGCTGATCTAGATTATGACGTAACGACAGGCTCACGATTTCATACTATCGAAATACTATTTTCGATGTTGATAAAGTTTTCAGCCATTATAGTACTCGGGCCACCCGTCGTTGCTGTCTTAATATTTGAAGTACTTTTAAATGTTACAGCCATGTTCAATCATTCCAATGTACGGCTACCATTAAAATTAGATAAAGTTCTGCGATTATTCATAGTGACGCCAGATATGCACCGTGTACATCATTCAGTTGAAGATGACGAAACTAATTCCAATTTTGGCTTTAGCCTGCCTTGGTGGGATAAAATGTTTGGGACATACAGAAATCAACCGAGAGGAGGGCATGAAAATATGACAATTGGTATTCATGCTTTTCGTGACCCAAAAATAACATCATGGATTACTGGAATGTTAGCCATTCCATTTATGGGTAAAATGAGTGGTTACGTTATAAATCGTAGAGTGTGGAATAACAAAGATTCAAGTGAATCAGAAAAATAATAATAAGCTATAAATTATGAATAAAATAAAATCAGGTTTTGCTCGTTGGTTTATATTTTTTATTATCGCTATTGGTATTGCGCTTGCTATTATATATCGTGATCAATTAGATGTAACTGCATTGCAGGCATGGATACAAAGCGCTGGCAATGCTGCACCTGTTATTTTCATGTTGATTTACATTATCGGAACGGTATTTTTTTTACCTGGTTCAGTTTTAACCTTATTAGGTGGGGCATTGTTTGGCCCTGTAATGGGGACGTTTTATAATCTTACAGCTGCAACCCTAGGCTCGATGATTGCCTTTATTGTCGCGCGTTATATTGCATCCGATTGGGTAGCGAATAAAACAGGTGGTAAAATAAAGCAATTAATCCAAGGTGTTGAAAATGAAGGGTGGCGTTTTGTTGCTTTTGTACGCCTGGTACCATTATTTCCATTTAATGTATTAAATTACGCGCTAGGCCTGACTAAAATAAAGTTTATACATTATAGTTTAGCAACTTATATTTGTATGTTACCAGGCGCTATCGCTTATACGTATTTAGGCTACATAGGTAAAGAAGCCGCTACGGGTGGTGAGGATTTAGTACAAAAATCTATGATGGCGCTGGCATTACTGGCTATTGTTGCATTTTTACCTAGGTTAATAAGAAAGATTCATAAAAGTAAGGCTGATAATATAGAAGAGGTGTGACCGTTAACTGGTCACACCCCAATATTTTATTTTTTATCAAAATTGATAACTAAGTTCAGTTTCCCTTCAAATAAAGCATCTACTTTTACACTGCCAGTATTTCTTTTTACGGATAGGCCTGATTGTAGGTCAGGAGAAATGTTTATATAATCAAGTAGATTTTCAGGGTAGTCTATTTCCACAATCAATTTAACAGGAAAGTAACCATCTAAGAACCGCCTTTGATAGGGACCAGTCTTTAACGCATAGGTATTTCCTGAGTTTTCCCAAAGCGCTTTTGTTTCTAGCTCTATGCATAAAACAGCATTCTTATTTATTGTCTTCAATTGTACAGTGTCATTTTCTATCCAGACTTTTTTTATATTAGTGCTGGATAAAATCCTTATTTTACGTACTCGTTTATTGCTAAAAACAACTTGTGCAGCAGGCATTACATCAAGATTCTTATGGCATTGATATAATTTTACCCACCCGTCAGTCAAACTAGTTGGTAATATTGTAATGGCATGTTTAGTTTGATGAGGTGTTGTTTCAGGTGGGCTGCTTAAAAAAACTAGACTTCCCTCATTGATTAGTTTGCTAGGGTCGACTAATTCTTTGTCTGAATTAAGCCACTTTTCCAGTTCTTCATCAGTCATAGTTTTTTGCTGTGCCGCTACAATATTAACACTTGTCATGCCTACTAATATTGAAATAACTGTGATCAGTGTAACGATGTATTTATTATTCATAGTGGTTACCTTAGTTATTGACAAATACCTAGTTTAATGAATTAGCCGCATCGACCAAATCAAGGAACTCTTTACGATATCCATTTATATCTGCTCCTAATGATCGACTGGCAAGTGTATAAATTTGATCATAATTCATAGAGTTGATGTGATTGCTTTTACGTAAAAGCTGACCGAATGCAGCGACTGCTGATGCAAACCGGTAATTGTCACTCATGTCATTGATGTTATTCTTTACAGTCGCCCTATAAATCGGATGCTTTGATTCAACGCTGTGGTTTTCATCGGGATTTTTATATCGCATACGAATATAAGCAAGTTCATTAGTATTATTTTGATTAAGTGATTTATTTGAGGTGTATCGTAAAGGTTCTACAGCTTGATTATTACTACCGACAAATGCTATTTCATAAAGTGCGGTTACAGTATGCCCTGCGCCGATATCACCAGCATCTACTTTGTCATTTTTGAAGTCTTCACGTTTAAGTAATCTATTCTCATATCCAATCAGTCGGTATTGAGATACAACTTCAGGGTTGAACTCTACCTGTATTTTCACGTCTCTTGCTATAGTAAACAATGTACTGCTTAACTGTGTTACAAGTACTTTGCGTGCTTCTTTTAGTGTGTCTATATAGGCATAATTTCCGTCGCCATGATCAGCAAGTTGCTCCATTAATTTTTCATTGTAATTACCCGTTCCAAAACCTAATGTTGTGAGTGAAATTCCTGATTTCTTTTTTTCTTTGATCAGTCTTATTAACGCTTCATGATTGACAACACCTACATTAAAATCACCATCTGTTGCCAGTATTACACGATTAATCCCATTTTCAATGAATGAACTTCTCGCCATATCGTATGCCAGTTTTATCCCCGAGCTACCATGTGTTGACCCACCAGTAGATAATCTGTTTAGTGCATTAATGATACTATGAGTATCATTGCCTTGAGTGGTATCTAAAATAACACCAGAAACGCCTGCATAAGCGACAATGGCAACTTTGTCTTGTTCATTTAATTGTTTTGATAACATTCTTAAAGACGATTTAAGTAAACCAATTTTATCATGTCTTCTCATTGAGCCTGAAACATCTATCAGAAAGACTAGATTCGCTGGTGGCAAGTCGTTTCTGTCCTCTTCATAGCCTTGTAAGCCAATTTGTAATAAGTGAGTATCTTTGTTCCAGGGAGTAGGGCCAACCTCTGTTGTTATGGAAAAAGGCTTTTCTCTAGTTATAGGTTGCGCATACTGATAAGGAAAATAATTAATCATTTCTTCTACTCGAACCGCATTAGTAACGGGGAATCGACCTTGTTTCAACAGAAAACGACGAATATTACTATAACTACCAGTGTCGACATCAATACTGAAAGTGGAAACTGGTTTATTTTCTGTCTGAACTATACCGTTACTGGCTAATGTTGAATATTGTTCTGTATTTTTCCAAGTGTTCACAGGTATAGAGCGATGATTTTGCGTTACTGCAGGATAGTAAGGAGGACGAGAGTAGTTTTGGTTATGAACAACATAGTTGCCACCTCCGCAACCACCAATGGTTACTTTGACAGCTTTTTCACCACTAATCATTGAGCCGTCATTTAATAAAGCAATGGCATAAATTACACTGCTACCCACTAACTTAAATCGAGACGATAACCCATTAGCTAGTGTATTTTTATTAAGTTTAAAGTGCGCCATGGGCAATTTGCGAAAATGATCAAATATCCAAATTTCTTTTACAAAGAGATCTTTATTTGGTAGTTGTATGTTTTTTATTGAAACATTAACAACGGCTCCATTTTCAGCAATGTCAGGAGCCTTAAGTGTTATAAGACCGTTTGTTATTGTGCTGGATGGAAATGTGGTGGTTATATTTTTCGGAAGATTTGCAAAAGCGTTATTTAAAAAAAGTAATTGTATTAAAATTAATATAAATATATTCCTGTTTATTATTTTCATGGCCTTATGCTCCGTATTGATCATGTGTAAGTATTTAGGAGCATATTTAGTGCCATGGCATATTTTTCAGCGATACTATATATAATCGACACTTTAGTTTTTGAATATTTAGTTTTTTTATGCAAGTTGCATGTAATAGCGTGCATCTTGCAAGACTGAAACATAACTTGCTATTAATGCTCGTGAGTTAATTAGAAGAGAGTGATGCATAATGTTTTTTTAAATTAGCCCGAAACTTCAATCTTTTATCTTTAATATTTTGGCGTTTATCAGAATGGTAAATATCGAAAATCACATTAAAAACCAGTATGGTCAATAACATAGATACATATGCTCCTACGGCAAAATGTTAAATTACATTTAAAAGCAGTAAGTTTGATTTTTAGGACGATTGTAGATGTTAGTGAGATTTTTACCATTTCTAGAATGGATTCATGAATTAAAAGATACTAATATTCTCCGAGTAGAGGTTATGGTTCATACATAGCATATATTCCAGTTTTTATCGCGATACCCTGGGGTTTTTCACGTCAGGATATCAAACTAATAAATACTTCAGAATTATATGATTTTGTCGATAGTTAGAGTACTTTCTTTACTAAAGATATGGCATATAAATAAAATATATGAAAGGTTTGGGATGAATGCTTCTGCTGCTATATGTCTATTGAAATGGGAGCAATAATATCGTTGGTGCGTTTTTTATACGACACTAACTTTAATTAGTCATTACTGATAAGGAATCAATATGGAACATATCAAAGATATTAAGGCATCAGACCTGTTCGTAAAGGCTCTTGAGAATGAGGGCGTGGAATATATTTTTGGCGTACCAGGCGAAGAAAATTTAGATCTATTGGAATCCTTACGCACCTCCAGCATTACATTAATTTTAACCCGGCATGAACAGGGAGCTGGGTTTATGGCAGCAACTTATGGGCGCTTTACAGGCAAAACTGGGGTATGCCTCGCCACATTGGGGCCGGGTGCGACTAACCTTGTAACTGCAGCAGCATATGCGCAATTAGGTGCAATGCCCATGCTTATGATTACAGGTCAAAAACCTATCAAGCAAAGTAAGCAAGGACGATTTCAAATTGTCGATATCGTTAATCTTATGCAACCTATTACCAAGTTTGCCAAGCAAATCGTTAATGCGGCTACTATTCCTAGCCTGGTTCGTGAAGCATTTAGATTAGCTGAAGAAGAACGTCCGGGTGCAGTTCATCTGGAGTTACCAGAAGATATCGCTGCAGAACATTCAGCCTCATCACATCTTTTCGAGGTCAATAATTATTACCGTCCTGGGGCAAACAATACCTCTATTGAACAAGCTGTTGAGATGATTCGCAATGCCAAACATCCATTACTTTTGATAGGTGCTGGTGCTAATCGTAAACGTATTGTTGATGCGCTTAAAAGTTTCGTTGATAAAACAGGTATTCCGTTTTTTAACACACAGATGGGCAAGGGTGTCATTGGTGGGTATCATCCTTTATATCTTGGTACAGCCGCACTGTCGTCAGGCGACTATCTTCACTGTGCGATTGATCAATCAGATTTAGTCATCAATGCTGGCCACGATGTGGTTGAGAAGCCACCATTTTTCATGGAACACGAGGGCAAAAAAGTCATTCATATAAATTTCAATTCTGCTGAAGTAGATGAAGTTTATTTTCCACAACTGGAACTGGTAGGCGACATTGCAATGTCATTTGATCGACTTACCGAGAAACTTGAAACTGTGCCCACTCATGATTTCAGTTATGCAATGCGTGTACGTGAGCATATGCAGGAACATATGCATGCAATGGATGATGACCCACGGTTCCCGATAATACCGCAGCGATTGGTTGCCGATGTAAGAAAAGTGATACCGGACCATGGGATTATTGCATTAGATAATGGCGTCTATAAAATATGGTTTGCTCGTAACTATCCTACTCACGAACCGAATACGGTTCTGCTTGATAATGCATTAGCCACAATGGGTGCAGGTTTACCATCGGCAATGATGGCAGCGATTCTTCATCCTGAAACCAGAGTGATGGCTATCTGTGGTGATGGTGGTTTTATGATGAATAGCCAGGAGATGGAGACAGCTGTACGTTTAAAGCTCAACCTAGTTGTGCTTGTATTACGTGATGATAGTTATGGCATGATTCGCTGGAAGCAAGCTGGCATTGGTTTCCCAGATTGGGGACTAGAGTTTGGTAACCCTGACTTTGTCGCATATGCAAATAGTTATGGTGCAAAAGGTCACCGAGTTGAAACAACCGATGGTTTTGTGCCATTACTCGAACAATGTTATACCCAAGGTGGCGTCCATCTGGTTGAAGTACCCGTTGATTACAGTGAAAACAAACGCGTTCTTATCGATGAGTTAGCAGAAAAAATCTGTTTGATTTAAGGGATTAGATATGACGAAGGAAGATACCTTAATAGTTGTTCAGGCGTTTGATGGTGCTGTGATTGATGAGATTCCTCTTCAAGATTCAGCCACAGTTGAATCGATGCTTTCACAGGCAGTTAGTGTCCATCGTGATAACAAGCAAGGGTTACCTGCTTACCAACGTATCGAAATTCTTCGCCGATTGATTATCTTGATGCAAACACATACAGATGAACTGGCAATGTTAATTGCTCGTGAAGGCGGCAAGCCATTAACTGATGCTCTGATAGAAGTGGCTCGAGCTATTAATGGAGTAGAACTAACTATCGAAGAGATAGGTCAGCTCAAGGGCAAGCAAATTCCCATGGATCTGTCTGCTGCGGGTAGTGGTCGACTTGCCTTTACCATAAAGGAACCTATTGGTGTCGTTGTCGCTGTTAGTGCTTTTAATCACCCTCTGAATCTGATTGTTCATCAGGTTATTCCTGCAGTTGCTACAGGCTGTCCCGTGATAGTTAAACCGGCACCTGATACACCCTTAAGCTGTTTACGTTTAGTCGAACTTATTCACGAAGCAGGTTTGCCAGATGAGTGGTGTCAGGTTTGCATTTGCGATCTGCAAACAGCCGAGAAGCTGGTAACTGATTCTCGAGTTGCCTTTTTCACTTTCATAGGCTCTGCAAGAGTTGGATGGGAGTTACGCAGAAAATTAGCACCGGGAACACGCTGTGCTCTTGAACATGGTGGTGCGGCACCTGTCATCATTGCTGCAGATGCTAATCTAGAACGTATGCTACCATTACTTGTTAAGGGTGGTTATTACCATGCGGGTCAAGTCTGCGTGTCGGTGCAACGCGTGTTTGTCGATAATGCGATAAAAGTTGAATTTATAAAACTGTTAAGTGAACAGGTTAAAAAACTTAAGGTTGGCGACTCGACAGATATTACTACTGAAGTAGGGCCATTGATAAGACCGGCTGAGGTAGACAGGGTAGAGCAATGGGTGAATGAAGCAATCGATGCAGGTGCTGAATGTGTTGCTGGTGGGAAGAGAGTAGGACAGCACATATATGCTCCTACTATTCTTATTGAGCCACCAACCGATGCTAAGGTTTCAACGCATGAAATATTCGGACCGGTTATCTGTGTGTATGGCTATGATGACATCAAGGATGCTATCGACAAAGCAAATGCCCTGACCGTTGCATTTCAAGCAGCAGTTTTTACACAAGATATAGACCGCGCCATTCATACTGCACAATCATTGGATGCGGCAGCCATAATGATTAATGACCATACCGCCTTTCGTGTCGACTGGATGCCATTTGCTGGTCACCGAACTTCGGGGCTTGGTGTCGGTGGTATTCCCTACACAATGGAAGAAATGACACAGGATAAATTATTGGTTATCAACACTTGATAGGCAATAGCGGAATTTTTAAATAAAAGTATTACTCTACCTCAAATTCTATTTATTCTTTTTTGCCAATATATTTAACAGCAATACGCCATCACCTGAATTGAGTCCATGGTTACCATTCGATATCAAAACAGTACTACGGCCTTTAAGAGGTGGAACCATGTTCATATCCTGACTTCTTACATCTACCCAGTCGTCATTCGGGCGTATGATTGAAACATAACGTACTTCTGGGTGTTGTCTAGTATTTAACCACCCAAGTAAATTTCTACCGTTAGGTTTACCAAGATCTTTATATAAACCTCTGGACCGATTTATAGTATTCATACCAAACATTGGCGTCATCCAGGAAGCAGGGCTATTTGCTATGGTTTCAGCCAACTCAGCAGCATTACTGCCTGAGTGTGGACTCGCAATAGTTACCAGCGTGTCTATTTTAAGCGTTGGACGTGTCACTATTATGTAACGTGCAAGTACTCCACCAGCAGAGTGTCCGGCCAGGATCAGACGATCTTCCGGGTGAATAACACGGACAGCATCAATATACTTATTCAGATAACCTGCCTGGTAGAGTAGAGGTGCTTCATTGGGCAGCTCTACTGTATAAAATCGGTTAGAGCTGGAAGCTGGGGGCAAATCAAGGCGTGCACCTTGTGGCCCTAAAATGAAGTTTCCTCCATCTGACCAACCTTTAGCAACCAGGCTATGTGTAATGCCATTTGAACGCCATGAGTGGCCTCCGTTCAAGTAACCAGGGACAAGAATGAGTACATCTGCGACAGCATTCAGCGGCAAGGTAAACAGCATTAATAACGTAAAAATCAGCTTTTTTGACATAACGAGCACCCGGTATTTAGTATATAAGCAAATAATAATATATAAAGTCGGTATTTGTCATCTTTTTATTCAAATTTATGGCAAATGTGTGTAATTAGGCGGCTATTGAAGAATAAAAAATGAGTCATTGTTTGTTTTTATGGTCTTAAGTAACTTTTAGTATTGATCGTTCAGAATTAGATAAAAGTATTTAGATGTGTAGGTTAACGACCCATAGTGCATTTCTAGATATAGTATAATAAAGATCTTAAGTTAACCGAAGGCAGTCATTTGATATAGTTAATTAAAGTAATAAATAGAAATAATAATTCACTAGACACTTCAAATTATTTAAAGTTAACGCATCTATATATATACAAAAGTATCGCTATTCCTGCTAGAGAAAAAAAGCAAGGATGATAATCTTTTTTTGAGATACTTTGGTCGTGATTTTTTTTGAGTTTTGGATAATTCTTTATGCTAAAAAATCTACTTATTGCAGGCCTTGCGGTTTCATTACTGATTGGCGCTATTATTTTCGTGAAACTAGGGCAGTTTGGCGCGATGGGGGAAGCGGCTTCGAAGATGACGTTTCCACCTGAAACAGTTACCGCATTTACTGTCAACGATGAAGAGTGGGAGCAGTTTATTCCTTCTACAGCTTCGGTTTCTGCCGTTCAGGGCGTGATAGTTAGTGCTGAAGCAGACGGTCGTGTTACCAATATAAAGTTTGATTCTGCTGACAGTGTTAAAGAAGGGCAAGTACTCGTGCAATTGGATACCAGTAGCGAAAATGCACAACTCGCTTCGTCAAAAGCCTCAGCTGCCCAAGCGAGAGCCGATTTAAAGCGAATGCGAACACTGATCAAAAAAAAGCTTGTTTCTGAAGATGCTGTTGATCAGGCAATGACACGTGTCAAACAAACTAAAGCCCAGGTAGAGGTAATCAAAGCTACAATCGATAAGAAAACGATACGTGCAGCATTTACCGGACGTCTCGGCATTCGTCAGGTGAATCAGGGGCAAATACTTTCTATTGGTGATCCGATTGTTGCATTACAGATGTTAAATCAAGTGTATGTTGATTTTTCTGTCCCACAGCAAAATTTTTCACAATTGGCGCAAAAAATGAAAGTGCGTGTGAAATCCGATGCATCGCTCAATGAGGTTTTTAATGGCGAAATTACGGCGGTTAATCTGGAAGTTGATCCCGTGACCCGTAACGTAAAAGTTCGTGCGCTGGTAGAAAACCCGGATGAGAAGCTTCGCACTGGCATGTTCGTAAATGTTGAATTGATATTACCAGATACGAAAAAAGTATTACCCATTCCGGCTACAGCTGTACTTTATGCACCGTTTGGTAATTCAATATTTGTTATTGATGATAAGAAAAATAATGATACCGGCGAAACTCAAAAGGTGCTGCGTCAACAATTCGTTATACTGGGGCAGGCGCGTGGTGATTTTGTTGACGTAAAGGATGGTTTAAAAAGTGGTGAAACCGTCGTTACCAGCGGAGTATTTAAATTAAGTACTGGAGCACACGTGGTTATTGATAATTCGTTAGCGCCCAAACCTAGTCTTAAGCCTGATCCGAAGGATTCCTGATGTCATCAGCTAAGTCTGGTTTTACGGATTTATTTATCCAACGGCCAGTACTGGCTTTGGTAATAAATTTATTGATTATTATTGCCGGTTTAAGTGCCTGGAACTCATTAAGTGTTCGTCAATATCCGTTGAGTGAAAATGCATCGGTACAGATATCAACTGTGTATGTAGGTGCTAGTGCCGAACTGGTTCGTGGGTTCATTACCACGCCGCTTGAGCGTGCTATCTCGGCGGTGGAAGGCATAGATTACATAGAATCAAAAAGTTTACAGGGTATTTCGATTATCAATGCCCGCCTGAAACTCAATCACGATTCCACTAGAGCGCTGGCTGATATTTCCGCTAAGGTTGATCGAGTTCGTAATGATCTACCTATCGAAGCACAATTACCTACTATCAGTGTGCAATCTGCAGATTCTGAGTTTGCTGCAGCCTATATTAGCTTCTGGTCCAGCATTCTATCGCCAGAGAAGATTACCGACTATTTGACACGTGTCGTGCAGCCACGTCTGTCTGCCGTTACCGGAGTTCAGCGAGTAGAAGTTTTCGGGGCGCGTACCTTTGCCATGCGTGTCTGGCTTAAACCCGATCGAATGGCGGCCTTGCATGTTACACCGTCTCAAGTCAGTCAGGCGCTGGCGGCAAATAATTACCTTGCGGCAATTGGCAGCACCAAAGGTGCATTAGTACAAACCTATCTGGCAGCCAATACTGATTTGCATAACGCGGAGGATTTTAGGCGACTGGTAGTCTATAAGAATAGTGACAGCATAATAAGGCTAGAGGATATAGCTGATGTAGAGCTTGGTGCAGAAGATTATGACACCCTGGTTCGATATTCAGGTGATACTGCCGTATTCATCGGTATATTCCCTCAACCTAACGCCAATATAATCGATGTCATTGATGGCGTGCGCGTTGAACTGGATAAGTTGAAACGGGAAATGCCAGCAGGTCTGGATGCCAGCATCGGTTATGATGCTTCACAATATGTTAGTGACTCTATTGATGAGGTTACCAAAACACTGATTGAAACATTACTGATTGTTGTTGTTGTTATCTTTTTATTCCTAGGCTCAGTACGCTCAGTACTGGTACCGGTAATGGCCATTCCGGTTTCATTAATCGGCGGTATTTTTCTGATGCAGATGTTTGGCTTTACGCTCAACCTGTTAACACTGTTAGCGATTGTTCTGTCAGTTGGGTTAGTGGTTGATGATGCTATTGTCGTGGTTGAAAATGTCGAGCGTCATCTGCGAGAAGGGCGTACGCCACGTGAAGCAGCTATGCTTGGTGCACGAGAGCTGGTATCGCCTATTATTGCCATGACGTTAACGCTTGTCGCGGTTTATATTCCAATCGGATTGCAAGGTGGATTAACGGGAGCATTATTCCGTGAGTTTACATTCTCTTTGGCAGGAGCCGTTGCTATATCCGGTGTGGTTGCACTGACATTATCTCCAGCCATGGCTGCAAGATTATTGCCTAGTGCTCAGGATGAAGAGCGTGGTTTGAGCGGCTGGTTAAACCATCGTTTCGACCGGCTTCAGCACGTGTATGGACGCTTATTAGGTGCAACGCTTAATGCCAGGCCGGCAGTTTACCTGGTTTGGTTTGTTATCAGCCTTAGCACGATTCCGATGTATATATTTTCTCCCAATGAACTGGCACCAACTGAAGATCAAAGTGTCCTGTTCGGTATTATCAATACAGCGTCGAATGCCACCGTAGATCAGAATTCAATCTACGCTGAAGCCGCAGAAAAAGTAATGCTGGACATCCCTGAAGCGGCATTAACCTTTCAGCTGCTCTTTCCACCTTCGGTCGGAGCAACGATTGGTGCTGATGGTTTTAGTGGCGTGGTGGTAAAGCCTTGGGGCGAACGAACCCGAACGGTTACTGAGATGGTGCCAGAAGTACAAGCGAAAGTGTCGCAAATACCCGGTCTACAGATGTTTATCACCACACCACCGGCATTACCTGGTGGCAGCAATTTTCCAGTTGAATTTGTTATCACTTCAACAGCGGATGCCGATAAGCTACTTGAGTTTGCCAATGCGTTGCAACAGAAAGCCATGGCAAGTGGACTGTTTGCATTTCCCCCGGTCATAGACCTGAAAGTAGACCAACCGCAGGATACAATTGTTTTTGATCGGGATAAAGTCGCTGATTTGGGTTTAAATCTTTCACAGGTTGGCGCTGACCTTGCTGCCGCTACCAGTGGTAACTTTGTTAATCGTTTTAATATGGATGGACGTAGCTACAAAGTTATACCCGTTATCAAACGTGTGGACAGATTAAATAGTGAGCAGTTGGGTGAAATTCATATTGCAGCACCCGATGGCCAGATGGTGCCTCTTTCATCGATTGCACATATAGAACATTCGGTTGTGGCACGTTCGCTTAACCGATTCCAGCAACTTAATGCGGTCAAGTTATCTGGTGTGAGTACACGTACATTAGATGAAGCGTTAAGTTTTCTGGAAAAAGAGGCTACCGAAATTCTTCCTCCAGGTTATAGCTACGACTATACGGGTGAGTCTCGCCAGTTACGTACCGAAGGTAATAAGTTTATTCCTGCATTTTCGCTGGCGATCGTGATGATATTTCTTGTGCTGGCAGTTCAGTTTAATGCCTTCCGTGATCCGTTAGTTATTCTGGCAGGCTCGGTTCCATTGGCAATGTTTGGTGCGCTAGTTTTCACGCTGTTGAAAATGCCAGACCCTAACATACCTTACTGGACAAATAACTGGACAACTACCATGAACATCTATGCTCAAGTTGGGCTGGTAACACTCGTTGGGCTTATTGCCAAGAATGGAATCCTGATCGTTGAGTTTGCCAACAAGCTACAACTTGAAGGTGTCGATAAACTCGAAGCCGTGCATCAAGCAGCAATGATACGTTTACGCCCAGTGTTAATGACAACCTTTGCAACCATCGCCGGGCATTTTCCATTGGTGCTCGTTACCGGAGCAGGCGCTGCAGCACGTAACTCGATAGGATTGGTACTGGTTGGAGGGATGGCAATAGGAACTCTGTTCACGCTATTTGTTGTGCCATCACTTTACGTGTTGATAGCAAAAAAACACACGAAAAAAAACATACAGTAAGATCTTTTTTTTAGCCTTTTTGTAGGACCAAGAAAATAATGAACTATTCACTCGTAGCAACGTTGCTTCTTATTTTTGCTATATCGATTGGCGTGTATCTGGTCTTCATCGGAATCCGTCAATACAAACGTTTACCAGCTCTCGGATTAACACATGCTGGATTAGCCATATCTGGTTTCATCATACTCTGCGTACAGATAGCAACAGACGCTTCTAGCAAATTGAATAACGCCGCCGCTTTTTTTCTAAGTTTAGCTATTGTCGGTGGTTTGCTAGTATTTGCTTTACATGAAAAGGGCAGAGCACCATCAATGCCAGTAGTCGTGCTTCATGCCATTATGGGGTCAGTCGGATTAATTTTACTGTGTCTTAGTGTCATTGGTTAACGTTACTCATAACAAACCAAACAACACAATCCGCTTAACTTGCTCGGAATGGTATTCAATAAATAACTGGGGAAATAAGATAAGACTGAAAGGTTCTTAATTCTTGGTATATAAAACATGGATTCAGTGTAGATAAACATAATAAATTACATATGGATTTCCATTCGTAACTTAATCATTAAATGCTAGTTCGTTAACCTTTATAAAGGTATCTGAATATCAGTCATCTACTTGACGCACGATTTACAGAAATACTTGAAAAAGAGGGTCCTATTTACACATATACTTGTACGTCCAATGGGCTTTCATGACACTTTCTAATAATATCTACTATTTAACATAATATATATTATACGCATACTACATTGTATCAGTACTAAGGAAATATTGTACAGGTCTTCCTTCTTTCTTAGCTAAATACATGGCACTGTCAGCGTTTCTTAGTAATGTTTCAGGTGTTTTTCCATCTTTTGGGTAGACAGACACGCCTATACTCATTTCAATGAAGATTACTTTTGACTCAATTGTGTATGGCAGTTTGAATGCCTCTAGAATGCGTTTAACAATGAGCTTGAGATCAAATTCATTGACGCCAGGTATAACTATCGCAAACTCATCTCCGCCAATTCTTGAAACAGTTCCAGATGATCGTAAAACTGATATAAGTCGATTAGCTGTTTCTTGTAGTATAAGGTCGCCAACATAATGTCCCATGGAATCATTAATGGGTTTAAATTTATTCAAATCAATTAACATGACGGCAGAAGATTTTTTTTCTCTATCTGACGCTGTAATGGCTTGGAGTAATCTGTCTTCCATGAGTGTTCTATTTGGTAGTTCGGTGAGTGGATCATGAAGTGCTTTTATTTGCAGTTCAGTTTCTCTTTCATGAACTTTATTACTCATAAGATCAAAAGCTTGATGTAATGCTTTCATTTCGCCTATTTGTGCTTTTTGATCGATAATTTTATATTCAAATCCATGTGCTTCATTTGATAATGCATTAGATAATTGTTTAATAGGGAAAAGT
>Ga0316204_10005072_pt1 | contig 22449 bp, 20 predicted proteins | sample 6monrhotite_MG_2_FD_205661 | JGI IMG/M metagenome (GOLD analysis project Ga0316204, IMG submission 205661) | Microbial mat bacterial communities from mineral coupon in-situ incubated in ocean water Damariscotta River, Maine, United States -... | ecosystem: Environmental > Aquatic > Marine >... | reverse complement strand
GCTTGGACTTGCGCGAGGTGCTCCCGCACCACCTTGTCGATCTGCTCGGACAGGCTGCCAGTCTTCATCCCTCCAGCGTCTGGGCCTCGCCGCTCTTCTTCAACCCCTGGCCTGAACGGTTACCCGGGAGGTTGTGCCGCAGATCCGATTGGCTCAGCTGCAGCCGGGGATGCATCTGCCCGTGAAGGTCGATCCGCGAGACCCCCGCAATATGGCGATCGCCTGGGGCTGAGCGCCTACGTCCGCGACGCCCGGGCGAGAGGGACGTCTGCCTCGCTGTGGCCGCGGCACGGACGTAGGCGACAACTACTCGAGCGGCTTGGTCGCCATCAGCGTCGCGTTGAAGGTGCTGAGCACGTTCTGAATCGCGCCGTGGCCGAGGGCCTGGGCCTCGACCTCGGCCTGCTTCTTCTCTTTGCGGTACGCGTTGACGAGCACGATACTCGGGTGTCCTTCAAGGTCAGGCTCTTCGTCGACCAGCTTGAGCGTGAAGGGTTGACCAAGGTGATCGCGTGCCGCCTGCTCGAGCGTGGAGCGGATGGCCGCGCTCGAGGTGAGCTCGATGTGTGGGAAGCTGCCTTTTTTGGCGCAGACTTCGACGCAGCCGCCCTCGAAGGAGACAAGGCCAACCTGGGACAACACGGCGGAGACGAACTCCTCGCGGTCACGCACTCGGCTCACGAGCTCTTCCCAGGCCGCGAAGGCGGGTGTGAGCTCGAGGTCGATAGCATTGGGGTTGGGTGGCGGCTCGGAACACGGGCCACAGCGTGTGGCCAGGTCGGCGGCGCCTTGTTGAGCGGCCGGGTGGGGGGAAGCTTCGGAGGGGGACCCCGCTCGGGGTGGCTCGTGAGGGGGCCGCTGCGGGGAGGACGGTTCGACCGCGTGTTTGGCGAGGTCCCAAAGGCCCTTCATGAGATCGCTATCACCCGGAGCCTGACCGGGCGGCTTGCTCGGAGGGGCCGGAGCGGGCGTGGGCGCAGCGAATCCGAGAACCGGGGCAGGTTCGGGAGGTTGGGTCGCCGAGCCCGGCGCGGGTGGGTCGGCAGCGGGTGCGGTCGCAGGAGCAGAAGGGGCCGGAGCACTGGGCGTCGCCTCGAGCTCCGGAGTCGGCACCGAAGCCGGGTCGGTCGACGTCGGAGCCGCGGGAGCCGATTCCGCAGCCTCCTGAGCGCTGAAGTCGGGGATGGAGGTCGGCGCAAACGCGAGCGCTTCCGGTGCGGGCATGGCAGCGGGCGCGGACGGAGCACTTTGCGTGGCTTCGAGCACCTGAGCCGGCGGGGAAGCTGCGGGTGTCGGCGTTGGCGTGGGGGTCGTCGGCGCGGCGTCCGTCTTGGCTTGGGCTTGGGCCCGGGCGCCAAAGTCGGGGATGGAGGTCGGTGTGAACGCGGGCGCCTCCGCGGCGGGCGGGGCAGCGCTGGGGGCCGCCGTTGCAGGTGCGGGCGCAGGTGCGGGCGCAGGTGCAGGAGTGGGATCGGGAGCCGGCGGGGTGAACGAGGCCGGCTGTGCGGGAGTGGCATCGGCTCGGCGTCCTTGCCCCGGGCCTTGTCCACGAGACGGACCACCGCGACCCGGAGGCGCCGAGAATCCACCACCACCACCACCACCACCACTTCCGCCGCCCCCAGGGCTTCCGCCTCCGCCGCCCTTCATGGACTCGAGCCGGGCGACGATGTCCTCCAGGGGCACCAGAGGCTCGTCATGCGCAAGGTCGAGCAGCCCCATCTCGAGCAGCATCCGCTGTACACGAGAGGTCGGCAGCCGATCCACGACGCGGGAGAACCGATCGAACATCTGGGAAAGTGTGACCGGGTCGGCCTTTCCTGCTTGGTCGCGAAGCGTCCCGATCTCCGCCTCTGTTGCGCCCTTGAAGACCGCGTTCGACTTGCAGACGGCTGCGAGCGTCAGGTCCCGCATGTGCTCGAGCAACTGAAGACTCAGCACGGTGAGGTCATGCCCAGCGGTGACCAGCTCATCGAACTGAGCCATGACGGCATCGGGGTCGTGCGTCAGGATTGCGCCGACCAAGTCCGAGATCCGAGCGCGATCGGCTTGTCCAAGAACCCGCCGGGTTTCTTCCTCGGTGATGTTCGTGGGGTCGTCGGCAAACGCGATGACCTGATCGAGGAGGGTGAGGGAGTCGCGGACGGAACCGCCAGCGGCCCGGGCGATGAGCCTCAGACCACCCTTGTCGACCGATCGCTTCTCCTTCTCGAGGATGTTCTCGAGGTGCGCGATGGATTCCTCGGGTGAGACCCGGCGGAAATCCAGCCGGGACACCCGCGACAAGATCGTGGGGATGACCTTCTGCGGCTCGGTGGTCGCGAAGATGAAGTTGACGTGCTCCGGCGGCTCTTCCAGCGTCTTGAGCAAGGCGTTGAACGCCGACGTGGTCAACATGTGGACCTCGTCGATGATGTAGACCTTTCGCCGGGCGGTCTGCGGGAGGTAGTGGACCTGCTCGCGGAGGTTGCGAATGTTGTCGACCGAGTTGTTGCTCGCGCCGTCGATCTCCATCACGTCGACCGAGCGACTCTCGCTGACGGCGACGCACTGCTCACACACATTGCAGGGCGTGGCGGTGGGTCCCTGCTCGCACACCAAACCCTTGGCGAAGATGCGCGCGGTGGTGGTCTTGCCCAGACCACGAGCGCCAGCGAACAAGTAGGCGTGGTGAACCCGGTCCTGCCGGATCGCGTTGCCAAGCGTGCGGCCGACGTGCTCCTGGCCGACCATGTCGTCAAAGACAAGCGGCCGGTGCTTCCTCGCGAGGACGACGTAGCTCACTGATTTGGTGAGTAGCACGGACGTCGTCGTGCAAGCAGCGCGAGGCGAAACCCGGCCCGAAGCCTGCTCGCTTTTTTCACTCGTGGCGGTGTCGCCAACAGTCCCTCGGTGTCGGGGATCGCCGCGTTTGGGGCCGCTGGGGCCCAGTGCGGAGCGCAGATGTAGCGCCCGCAGCGAATGAAGAAAGCCGGGTCCACAGACCTCCGCTCGACGAATCGAGCGGGCCTCCGAACACGGCTCTGTCTGCGAGCGGGTGCGCCTTGGGGGCTGGCCCCGGCGACTGCGCGCTCTTAGAAGGTGAAGTGCTGGGAGACGATCTCTTCGCGGTGTGGCTCCTTGGCAGCCGAGGGACGGGGCTCGACCTTCTCGGGAACCGGAACCGCTGCTGCGTCCAGACGCTCGGCGATGATCGACTCTAGGTAGCCGCTCACGCTCATGTTCTGGTCCTCGCAGTAGTTCTTCAGGCGCTGGTAGGTGATGCCCTTGACAGAAATGCTTCGCCGGGTTTGTCGCTTCGCCATATTCGTCTCGCTCGCGGTGTCGGCCGCTCCTTAGGCAACTAAAACACCAGCACCCTGTACGCAAGGCCCATTCCACAACATCTGGTGTTGCGGAACTCCCGCCGCCACAACATGCTGTGAACAGTTTGACCTACACGATCGAAACCATTGATGATTTCCGGATTTACGGCTGTGAGATCTCCATGGCGAAAATCCAATGCGAAAACGTAGCCTTTCGCCTATATGTCGGAGGCGCGGGAAGATCTCCGAGATCTCCTCTGGGGAGATCCCGCTCGCGCAGCGCGCGTCTGTGAGCGGAAGCACGCTTGATCAGGTCCAATAACGCGCACTTCGCGGACGGAATTGCCTCCGAAAAAAGTGATCGGAGGCCAGGGAAGACCGGTGGTGCCGAGCTCGGTGCGAGCGTTGGCGCGGAGGTCATCAGCATGCCAAGGCTGGCATGGCTGCCGAAGCCGATCTGGAGCGATTGGACGCCGAATTCGGGCGAAATGATTGTGGGGAAGAACTGCCGTATGGTGAGATGACACCGGTGAGGGTCTCGTGCGTACAGACCCATCGGCGGACGGTTCGCAATGCAGGCTGAGGATGTCACGAAGGTCGTCGACCGGGAGCCGGAGGCTTCCGCGGAAGACCCGTCGCCAGAGCCCTCCGGCGGGGTGGCCGAATCGGCAGCCAAACCTGAGCGAACCGTTGAGCTCGAGCCGAACCCGGACGTCGAGGTGGTGCGGTCCATCGACAAGGTCGCCGAGGTCGAATCCGGACGCGTCTTGGTCGGCCGCTACGAGCTCATTCATCGGCTCGGTCACGGCGGGATGGCATCCGTGTATCTGGGACGCGCGATCGGAACCGCCGGGTTCGAGCGGCTGGTCGCGGTCAAGGTGATTCACCCACACCTCGCGAACGAATCCGAGTTCGTGGAGATGTTCCTCGACGAGGCTCGCATCGCCGCCAAGATCCATCACCCCAACGTCTGCGAGACGTTGGATCTCGGGGAGGACGACGGACTGTTCTTCATGGTGATGGAGTACGTCGAGGGCGAGACGCTCTCGTCGTTGATCCGCCAGCTTCGAAAGCGCGAAGACCGGCTGCCCGTACCGTGTGCCCTACAGATCACGGCCGATGCGTGTCGAGGTTTGGGCGCTGCCCATGCACTCGAAGGCAAGGACGGCCAGCCGCTGAACCTCGTCCACCGCGACGTGTCGCCCCACAACCTGCTCGTCACGATGGATGGCCGAGTCAAGGTGGTGGACTTCGGCATCATGAAAGCCGCCGGCAAACGCAGCAACACGCTGACCGGCCAGCTGCGCGGGAAGCTGACGTACATGTCTCCGGAGCAGGCGCGCGGCGAGCCGGTCGACCGACGCAGCGACATCTACGCGATGGGTGTCGTGCTCTGGGAACTGCTGGCGGGCGCCCGCTTCTACCGCGGAGAAACCGAGTCCGAAATCCTGGCGCAGGTCAGTCTTGGTCGGCGCCAGAACATCGCCGACTACTGCGACGATCTCCCCGCATCGGTCGTCGCCATCCTCGACAAGTCGCTGGCAGAGTCTCGGAGCGATCGGTACGAGACCGCCGACGACATGCTCAAGGATCTTCGTGCGGCGCTTCGGCAGCTGCTCGATGCCGACCAAGAAGACCCGCGAGAGGCCCTCTCCGGGGTGATGAAGGGGTTCTTTGCGAGTCGGATGCGCTACATCCAAGCGGCGATCCGGGGCCAGGTCGACGATCGCGAGGGCAGCAACCGCAAGCACCGAGCGGCCAACGACAGCAAGACCGGGGTCTCCAATGCACGGACGATGACACCGTCCAGTGTGGCGATCGGGCGCACGGGAACGCTGACCTCGTCCGTAGTGACAGCTCCGGCTCGCTCCTGGGCGCTGTGGCTGATTCTTCCGTTGGCCGGTGCGGTGCTTGGAACCCTTGCCGTGCGCGCGCTTTCCGATCCAGCGCCCGTCAACCCGCAGCCGGTCGCAACCGAGCCCGCCGTCGCGGTGGAGGCCGGACCCAAGATGGTGACGTGGTGGATCAACACCGATCCCCAGGGCGCAACGGTGACCATCGACGGCAAGGTGCACGCCGAGACAACACCCACGTCCGTCCGGCTGCCGGCCAGCGACGAGCGCATCGAGGTGAAGGCGGAGCTCGCCGGGTACAAGAGCTACGCCGCCGAGATGGCCCCGCTCAGCTCCGAGAACCACACGCTTCGGCTCGACCCCGCATACAAGACCACGTTCCGCGCGCGGTCCGTCGACAACCCACAGCCCGACGTGCCGGGCGAGGTGACGCCGCCCAAGAAACGCCCCAAGCGACCCAAGAAGTCAGCGGCCAAGCCCGAAACTAGTCCCGTGTCCACGACGACGCCCACTGCTGGCGACACCCGACGACCCGAAGACGTACCCGACTTTCTCAAAGGGAAGAAGCACAAGTGAGCGTGTGGATGTCGGCCGTCGCGCTGAGCATCTCGGTTGCGCTCGCTCCGGTGGCGACGGTGCCTGCCGCCCCCGAGGATGAACCCACGGCCGTCGAGCCTACGGCGCCCGAGCTCCCGAGCGAGTCGCCTGACGCACAGGAGGAGCCCGTCACTCCTATCGCCGAAGAGCGAGCGCCGTCTCCTAGTCTCGATGACGCGTTGTACGAAGAGGCCCTCGACCGTTACGTCGAGGGGCAGGAGCTCTTCGTGCAACGCCAATACCTGGACGCGGGCGCTGCGTTTCGTCGGTCCTATGCTGCCGTCGCGACAGGTCGGACGCTCTACGCCGTTGGCCTCTCCTACGAAAAGGGCGGCGACGTGGTTCAAGCTCTCGAGGCGTATCGGCGCTATCTCGACCTGCCCGACTGCCCCGCTCCCGAAGAACACTGCGCGGCACGGCGCGACGAAGTCCGCGGGATTGTGGCCAAGCTGCGGACCAAGGTCGGCGAACTCTCCATCGAGGTCGACGAGGGCGTCGAATTGCTCGGCATCGAGATCGGCGAGCGCATCGTCCCGCCCGAGGACTTTCCGATCATCCTCGCTCCGGGGCACTACGAAATCCGCGAGCGAGGCTACGGGCCGAGTCATGTTCGTATCCGAGAGATCGACGTTGCAGCCGGCCAGGTCTTCTCCCTGCTGGTCGTCGACTTCGATTCGCAGCCGCAGCCACCCTCGAACGACGTCACCGACCCGGGCCCACCATCGCGCCCCTCCAATCGCGTGAGCGAGGAGGAGCGCCGCCGACGATTGCGAATCGCGTTCTACAGCGGCGTCGGTGTGACTGCCGCCGCAGGGATCGCGACGGGTGTCGTCGGTGGCCTGACGCAACGGGCGTACAACACGTACCAGGGGCGGTGTACCGGCATGTGTTCACCACAGGAGAACTACCCCTTGGCCGCGGAGCAACGCTTTGACCGGCTCAAGCCGGTGACCAACGCGCTGGTCGGCGTGACGGCAGGCTTGGGCATCACGACCGTGGTGCTGGGTCTGTTCGCGTTCTCCGGCAAGAAGGGCAGGGGTGCGCGGGCCAGCGTGACGCGCGTAACCCCAACGCCCGGTGGCGTTCACGTCCGGTTCTAGGAAAATCCCGCTACACTGCTTGCCATGCAGGACTGGCGCTGGCCGACCTACCGCCCTCGCAACATCACCCTCGAGCAGGTTGTCTACGAAAACGACGACCCCAATCGCGGCGGGGTCCGGGTGAAGGCGAAGGACGGCAAGGTCTACCTCGATGCTGTCGGGGGAATTGGTTGCCTCCCGCTGGGGCATAGCCCCAAGCGCTGGGTCGCGGCGTTGACCGAGCAGATGAACACGCTCGTCAGTGCTGCGGGCCCGTTCTGGACCGACATCAACACCGCCCTCGCCCGACGGATCCTCGACATGGCACCGGTGGCCGACGGTCGGATCTTCTTCGGCAACACCGGCACCGAAGTCACGGAGGCCAGCATCAAGGTTGCGCTCAAGGCCACCGGGCGCGACGTGATCATCGGCTTCGACAAGGCGTTTCACGGGCGCTCGTTGGGGTCGTTGTCGCTGACGGCCAACCCGAAGTATCGCGATGGGTTTCTGACCACGCCCGAGGACGACGGCAAGCGATTCGCCCACATGAACGTGGTGCGAGCTCCGTTCGGCGATCTCGAAGCAACGGCCAAGCTCTTGGAGCAGTACGCTGGCCGCGTCGCGATGGTCTGCCTCGAGCCAGTGCAGGGGGAGGGGGGCATCAACCCTGGGAAGCGTGATTTCTTGGTCGGGCTGCACGGGCTGTGTCGACAACACGGGGCACTGCTCGGGCTCGACGAGATTCAGGCGGGAAGTGGGCGGACCGGAGATTTCTCAGCGTGGACGACGTTGGTCGGCGACGACCCGGCGCTGTACCCCGACATCATCTGGTGGGCCAAGGCGCTGGGTGGTGGCTTCCCCATCTCGGCGATCGTGGCCCGAGGGGACATCGCGGCGCACATGGTGCCGGGCACGCACGGCAGCACCTTTGGTGGGAACCCGTTGGCATGCCGCGCGGCGATGGAGACGCTCGACATCATGCAAGACGACGACCTGTTCACGCGCGCTGGCAATCAGCTGGCGACGCTGCAGAAGATCGCCGAAGACAAGCCGATCTCCGCCGTGCGTGAGGTCCGGGGCTCGGGCGCGATGCTGGGAATGGACTTCGGTGACCCCGAGCTGGTCTCGAAGTTGGTCGCGGCCACCGCTGAGCAGGGCCTGCTGGTCACAGCCAGCGGAGGCATTGCGATTCGCTGGTTGTTCCCATACTGGGCGGGCGAGGACATCCTCGCCGAGGCTTGGGACAAGCTGGGCAAGGCCGTGGCTGCGGTGGGCTGAGCACTCCTGGGGCGTCTTCCACGGAGAACAGCCGCGCGACGGCCCCTGGCGATTTTCGAGCCGTGCGCCTCGAACGGGGTGCGACCCCAGCCGCGGCGTTGGGTTGGGGTTACACTCGGCTCCGTGCCGCGCAAAGCCTGGGCTGTTCTGGTTGGGATGACGCTCTTGGGATGCAAGGCCAGCGCGGAGCCCACGGCCGTAGTCTCACCGACCCCCGACGTCGTGCGTCCCGCCGTGGTCGCGTCCGAACCCGCGATGCGGATGCTTCCGACCCTCACCGGGTCGCTGCCGATCGTCCCGGCCGGAGCCTTGCGCATCACGGTGCGTCCGAACACCGTAGAGATTGGGGAGACTGAGGTGGCCAAGCTCAAGGCGGGATCGCTGGTGGACGAAGAGGCCCGAGCGCTTGTCCGGGCGTTGACGATCGCCGGCTCTGCAAGCCGCCCTGTCGCGATCTATGTCGACGCATCAGTGGCCTCGGGGGCTGCCGTCCAGGTCATGGACGTCGCGCGGACCAGTGGCGCCAGCTCTCTCGGGTTCGTGGCCCGCTTGGACGGCGGCGAGTTGGGGTGGCTCCCAGTCAGCGGGACCACGCTGCAGGAGGATGGTGTGCCTGTGATCCGTCTCGACGCCGACGATGCGGGCTTTGAGGCCGCCGTCGACGAGTCGTGGGCGCAGGCGGGCGGGACCCATCGCTTGTCCGTGAGCGTGGACGGCACCATGGATGCACAAGCGCTGTTCACCGCGCTGCACCTGCTTCGTGGACCGCGCTGTGCGGATGAGCCTGGGTCATGCCGGTTCGCCGCCCTAGGAATCACCGATGAACCGGTGCCCGCGCCGGTGGCTCGCATGCTCGGCGCCACCGGCGAGGGGACGATCGGGCTCGGCAACGTTGGGCTCATCGGCAAAGGAGGTGGTGATGGCACCGGGTCCGGCTACGGTCGAGGGTCGGGGGCGGTCTCGGGCAAGCGAGTCCCCCGCGTTCGGCAGGGCAAGGCGACGGTGGGTCCGGCTCTAGATAGGGACATCATCCGACGCATCGTGCGGGCTCATATCAACGAGGTACGCCACTGCTACAACCAGGGGCTGGCCAGGGACCCCGACCTCAGCGGTGACGTCAAAGTGAAGTTCACCATCGCTGCGACCGGGAAGGTACAGAGCGCCTCCGTCAAGAGCACGACGCTCTCCGATCCGAACGTCGCCAACTGCGTCGCCAAGGCTGTCAAGCGCTGGAAGTTCCCCAAGCCCCACGGCGGGGCAAAGGTCAATGTGACGTACCCGTTTGTGCTGTCGCCCGGTTGACGACTCCGGCCGCTCCTACGATCGCGCGAACTCCTTGAACTTGTCGCGGATCGACGCCATGCCCTCGTTGAGATGCGGGAAGGGCTCGGCGGGAACCGGTACGTTCAAGAACTCGCACAGCGGTTCCCACCCTTGGGCGACCTCGAAGACGAGCAGGTTGTCCGCGGGTACGCCGGCCCGCACGGATTCGTTGTGCCGGTGGAACGTCGCGATGTTGGCGTCGTGCTCGACCACGCCGAGCTCCCGCTCGATGATCGCGTCGGTGAGCTCCAAGAACCGCCGGATCTGTTTGGAGATCAGACCCAACGGCCGAGCCCATCGCGTCGTTCGATCCAACGCCGCGAAGCTGGCAAACCACCGCTGTGGGTCTCGCACCGTCAACACGACTTTCGCGTCGGGGTACAGCTCCATGAGCTCGCGCCACAGGAAGCACGAGGGAGCGTCGACACAGGCCACGTAGTCCGCATACATCGAGGGCAGGTCCAAGGGCTGTTCCCGCGTTGCCCATCCGTGCCAGTGCTCGAGCTGCACGGAGTCTCGGGCGACGACCTCCATGTGGTGGCACCGCCCGCCCAGCAGCCGCTCGAGCGCGGCTCGCATTGACATCGTCCCCGTACGTGACAACCCGGCTCCGATCACCTTCACGGCTTGCATGGTGACACGGCGGAGCCGCATCAGCTCATTGGCGATCGCGCCATTTCTTGCGCTCGGCCCTTCGCAGTTCGGCGTTGTCCCATCGGCGGCGATCATCGTCGGTCGTCGGCTCGAAGCGGGGAACGTCGCAGGTCTCGCCTGCTTCATCCATCGCGACCATGATGAAGAAGCAGGACATGACGTGACGCTGCGATCTCGTGCGGTGATTCTCCGCGACCACGCGGATGCCGATCTCCATCGAGGTGCGACCGACCCAATTGACGCAGGCGCGGAACGTGACGAGCTCCCCAACGTGTACCGACGCGCGGAAGATCGCATCGTCGAGCATCAGCGTGACGACGTAGTGGCCGCTGTAGCGGGCCGCGCAGCTGTACGCCACTTCGTCGAGGAGCTTGAGCAACGCACCGCCGTGCACCTTGCCCGAGAAGTTCACCATGTCGGGTGTCATCAACGACGTCAGCTCGAGGCGTCGTGGATGCTCGTCGGTGCGGTCGGACATCGCGAGATCATAGCCCGGGTCGTCCGTGGACCCCTGATACGCTGATGGGGTCGTGTCTCTTCCATGCCCTCGCTGCGACAAGGAGCAGGCCCCCGCGCCGTGTTGCGTGCAGTGCGAGTTGCCGTTGGTGCTCACCGGGGGCTGGCGCCTCATCGAGTTGCTCGGGCGCGGCGGGATGGCACCGGTCTATCGGGTACGACGGGACGGCGAGGATGATGCGGCCGCGAAGCTGATGCGGCTGGGAAGAAGCGGCCGCACGAGCGAGGACACCACCTGGAAAGCCCGCGAGTTGTTCGAGCGTAGTGCGGCGGTCCTGTCCAAGCTCGAGCACGCTGGCCTGCCGAAATTGTACGACTTCGCGGCGGATGACGACGGCACGCTGGTGATGGTTCGGGAGTTGTTCGAGGGCCATACGCTGCAGCAGCGGATCGAGGACGAACACTGGCACCCCGACGGAGACGAGACCATCGCGCTGCTTCGAGATGTCCTGGAGCTGCTGCATTACCTGCACGACCGTCCGCGCCCCATCGTGCATCGCGACATCAAGCCCTCCAACGTCATGTTCCGCGGCGAGCAGCCGGTGCTGGTCGACTTCGACTCGGTTGCCGGAGTCGACCGCACGTCCAGCACTACGATCGTCGTCTCGCCCGGCTACACCGCGCCGGAGCAGCTCGCTGGCGTGACCTCGCCATCCGCCGACCTCTTCAGCCTCGGTGCGACGTTTCTGTTCGTGGTGAGCGGTCGAGAACCGCACGACTTCGAACGCGACGCCCGGGGGGCGCTGGAAGCGAAAGACGCGCTGAAGCGTTGCCCTGCCCAACTCGCGGACACGATCCTCGGACTCCTGGAACCCGACCCGATCCGTCGCGTCGGTTCGGCCAGCGAAGCGCTCGCGCGACTCGACCGACCTGCGGCCTCACTCGCCCCACGCAGCCCGAATGGCCCAGGGTCGCTCGCGCCGGGACGTTGGCCCCTAGGCGCGAGTCGCTACGCGGTCGTTGCTGCCGCGGTTGCAGTTCTCGCGGTCGGGGCGGTGACGGCCTCTGTGGTCCTCATGGCGCCCGAGCCGGAGGCCCATGTGAAGGTGTCGCAGCCTGCGGTGGTCCCTGCCGTCCCAGTCCCCCCGAGCCCAGTCCCGACGCCCCTGCCACCTGTGCCGATCGAGGACACGCCGGCCGTGGTGGTCGCCGTGGAGGAACCCCCAGCCTGTGCATCGTGCCCGCCGGCTCATGGGTGCCTCGACAATGCCTGCGTTCCGGAGGTCTCTGCCTTGGTTGCGGGCCGCTACGTCCAGTGCTGGATCCTCGTGGACGACCGATTGCAGTGCGCAGCGTCGTTCAACCGCCACGGCCAGACCGGGACCGGCAACGGCGACGCCCAGGGGTGGCAGAACCCGCGCGACCTCCCCGCGGTGCGGCTCGCCCACGCAGGGACGGGTCAGGTGTGTGCCGTCGATCAAGACGAACAGCTGTGGTGCTGGGGCGACAATCGTTATGGGTTCATTCCCGACCAGGGCAAGCGCGTTCCCGTCCCGACACAGATCGAAAGCCCGGGTCGGGTGGTCTCGATCGCCCTTGGCTACGACCGACCGTACCTGCTCACCGACGACCACAAGCTGTGGGTTCGCAGAGACGGCGGGCCCTGGCGCCGGGCTCTGCGGGGCAAGTCGATCGTCGAGATCGATGCGGAGAACTTCCTGGTTGTGGCTCGGGACGACAAGGGTCGCGTGTGGACGTGGACCCATGCTCCGAAGAAGGTCTCGCGTGTCCCAGAGCTCGACGGCGTCGTCGAGCTTGCCGTCGGCAAGGACCACGCCTGCGCGCGCGATGACGCGGGTGCCGTGACGTGTTGGGGTGCCAACGACTGGGGACAGGTCGGCGCGGAAGACCCTCGGCTACAGCTCACCCCGGTGGCGGTCGAGCTCCCAGAGCCCGCGGCACAAGTCGACGCGTTCGAGGAGCTGTCCTGTGCTCGAGGCGTGGAGCATGACGTCTACTGTTGGGGGAAGTTGTTCGGGGCCACCCAGCCCACCCCAAGGCCCATGGGGTTGGGGCCGGCAACGGCGGTCGCGGTTACTGGGGGGAGCGTCTGCGCCCTCGGTGAGGACCGGTTGCGGCGGTGCGTGGTGGCGACGAAAAGCCGCCGCGAGCCTCCTGTGAACGAGCGATAGCTGGGACCGCGGCGTTCATTGGGGCGATGCGCCAACCAGCCCTGTGATCGGCAAGTCTTGCGTGGGACGTCGTCGCACTCGAGGCGATACTGGGGCCATGACCGTTGGGCTCAGAATCAAACGCATCGACACGCAAGAGTCGCTGATCGCGGAGTTCGAATCGTTTGATGACGTCATGACTTGGGTTGCCGAGCGGCCGGACATGGTCGAGGTGCTCGGTGTGGTCGATCCCAAGGCGCTCGGGGAGACGGCCTTCTACAAGCTTCGGGATGCGACCCGTCCGCTCGACGCTGCAGAACTCGCCATGCGAGACGCGGCGAGGGAAGCGGAGCGCGCCCAAATGCGCGAGGCGGACGAGCGGGAGAGTGCGCCGACGGGGTTGGCCGGTCGCATGCGGTGGGCACCCCCGGAGCCCGCCCCGGATCCGTCGTCGCTGCCCGACGCTGAGCCCGGCGCCGTCATGGTGATCCGTTGGCAGAAAGGCGCTCCGATCGCCAACATTGCGGACAGCCGCCCGATCCCGCCGGAGGTGCGGCAGGCGGTCGACGCTTGGATTGCGGAGCGCAACAAGTGGCTGCATCCGAAACGAACGCACGTGGGCCGGGCGGAACTCCGCGTGCAGCCGGGCGAACTGCCCGAGGCCGAAGAAGCTGAACGGGTCGAGACGGGCGCCTCGTACAGCCAGCTCCCCGGTTGGCCACAAGAGTAGAGCCCCCAACGAACGCGCCGCGGTAGAGTGCAGCCATGTGGCGGGTGGTTCTTGGTGCACTCTTGGTGTTGGGCTGTGGTGATGATGCAGACGCCGTCCCCGATGGGGGCACCACCGGGGCGAGCGAGGCGAGCACGAGCGGCGTCACAGAGGCAACAAGTGGCGGCGCGACCGACAGCGGCAGCTCGGAAAGTACGGCGGCGGACGAGAGCTCGACCGGAGCGCCAACCGAACCGCAAGCCGGCATGCTGAGCGTGCTGAGCTACAACGTCGCCGGGTTGCCCGACGCCCTCTCGAGCAGCAATCCGCTGGTCAACACACCGCTGATCAGCCCACGTCTCAACGAGTTCGACCTCGTCCTGGTACAGGAAGACTTTTCGTATCACGCAGAGCTTTCGGCGGATGCCGAGCACCCGCACCAATCGACGCCGGGCGGCGGTGGGACGCTCGGTGATGGTCTCAACCGGTTCTCGCAGTCCGCGTTCGAAGGCTTCGAGCGCAACGGCTGGGTCGAATGCAATGGCACCGTCGACAGCGGAAGCGACTGCCTGACCGCGAAGGGATTCTCCGTGGCTCGGCATGAGCTTGGCCCGGGGGTCGAGGTGGACGTCTACAACTTCCACATGGATGCGGGCGGGTCGGCGGACGACATCGCTGCTCGCCAGGCTCAGATCGAACAGATGCTCGGCACCATCTCCACGCGTTCGTCTGAGCGTGCGCTGATCGTTGGCGGTGACACCAACATGGATGAGGAAGACGAGGCCGACCTCGTCTCGTTGCTCGAAGGCGCGGGGTTGACGGATGCGTGTCGTGAGCTGAAGTGCGGCGAGGCGTTCCGTATCGACCGCATCATGTTCCGCAGCATCGACGGCATCGAACTGACGCCGACGTCGTGGCGAGTGGACCTGTCGTTTGTGGACGATGAGGGCGAACAGCTGTCCGACCACGAAGCTGTCGTCGTCGAGTTTGACTGGGCAAGTCAGTAAGGCTGACCGGGCAACACAAACCTGACATAAGGCTGTCAATCGGCTGTGCGACAAGGGTGCTCGAAACGGCGCGGCGACGCGCCTAACCCCAGGAAATCACATGAGCATCACGTTCTATTTCACCCCCATGTCCACCGCCTCCACCGTGCATTGGAGCCTCGAGGAGCTTCAGATCCCGTATGAGGGCGTTCAGGTCAATCTCAAGGACGAAGCCGACAAAAAGGCGAAGCTCGGCCCCGTGAACCCGAACCTGATGGTGCCGGTGTTGGTGCACGAGGGGACCGCAATCTTCGAATCGGCGGCCATCCAGATCTATCTCGGTGAGACCTTCGGCGTGGACAAGGGGCTGTACCCCAAGCCGGGCCCGGAGCGCGCCGAGGCGTTGAAGTGGTTGGTCTGGACCAATGTTTCCCTCGGCGAGGCCGTGGCTCGTTGGCTGCGCCACACCCAAGGAGAGGAGAGTCAACGCAATGCGGTGGCAGGAGCACTGGCCCGTGAGGATGTTGCCCGGCTCCACGCGATGGTCGAGGCCAACCTCGCCGACAGGGAGTACATGCTCGGCGACAAGGTCTCGCTTGTGGACTTCCACATCGTGTCGCATTTCCATTGGATGAGTCTCTGCGGCATCGATTTGTCGGCCTTTCCCAAGTCCGCGGAGTGGGTCGAACGTTGCTCGGCTCGCGCTGCCAATCAGAAGCTGATGGCTGCCTGAGCGTCAGGGCTCGGGACGCAGCACCACCGCGCGAACGATGCGGTCCAGCCGAAAGTGGCGCCGCTCGTCAGCATCGAGATCCTCGGCGTCTAGGCGTGTCTCGTGGCGCTCCATCAGGACGCCGCGGATGCGAATCCGCCGTGTCGTCTCTATGTGGTCGCCATCGACGTACACGATGCGCAGTGGCTGTTGCTCGAACCAGGCGCGCTCGACCGCGGCGCGCACCTTCTTGTCGCTTGGCAGTGCAGGCACACCGAGAAACGAGAGCTCACCCAGCCGTGCGAGCAACTCGCGCTGTGCCGATGCGGTTAGCGCTGCGCGTACTTTGTCGAGTGCTGACTCGAGAGTGTCCGCAAAGGGCATGAGCCGAGTGTCGATTGCGTGGCGCCCCATCGCGACCAACAACGCAGCCTCCCGCGCGGTGAAGTTCACCGGCGGCAGGCTGTAGCTCTTGTCGAGTGCATAGCCTCCGCCCCGGCCTCGCTCCGCGGCGAGCGGCAAGGATGCGTCTCGCAGTGAATCCAGATCGCGATAGATCGTGCGAAGCGTGACTCCGAAGCGTTCGGCCAGTGCCGCCGCGGTGACCCCGGTCCGACGACCACGCAGGTACTCGGTCAGCGCGAACAGACGCTGCGTGCGCTTCATTCAGCTGACATACCGCTGACAGTGCCGAGGTTCAAGGAGGCACCCATTTGCATCCAGGAGCCGTACGCGACGACGCTGCTTCCTCGGATCTCCAGGTCGGACAACTCGGCTCGGAGAACTCGACGCACTTCACGCCCAGCAGCGTCACCAAGGCTACCCTCCACTTCCAGCCAGGTAACGTTTCGTCTCCGAAGCGGGTAGGGTCACAGCAGATGCTGCGACGACTCGCTCCTTTCGCGCTCCTTGCGATCGCTTGCAAGCCTGCTCCCGTTGAGCTCCCTCCGACAGCTCCGGAGGAGGCGGCGCCGATGGCCTCGGTCGACACGGCTGGCGCAGAGACAGCCCCTGAGCCCGAAGTTCCGGAGCCTGCGGCAGAGCCCGTGTCTCCGACGGAGCCCGAGGTTCCCGCCGAGCCCGCCCAGCCGACGGAGTCCGAGCCCACCGTCGAAGCACCGCCCGCGTCCTCGTCCTCGTCCTCGAAGACCGCGAGCGCGCTCCCGAAGCCTCTGTTCAAGAACGTGAAGGCAAGCTGTGGTCGCGACGCGGGCGTCGGCACCAAGCTCAAATCGTTTCGGCTGAAGGACCTCGAGGGCAAAGAGGTCACCAATGGCCGGTACCGCAAGCGCGTGATGCTGGTGAACTTCTGGGGCACCTGGTGCGCGCCGTGCCTCAAGGAACTCCCCGAGTTCGACCGTCTGTACCGGCGCTACCGCAAGGCCGGCATGACGCTGGTCGCGATCGCGACCGACGAGGAGGCGGAGCCGGTCAAGAAGCTGGTCGCCAAGCGCAAGCTCAAGGCGAAGGTGCTGCTCGGCGGTGAGGCCTACGCCGGGCAGTACGGAGCCCCCAACTTCCCGTTCACCTATGTGGTCGACACCAAAGGGACGATCGTCGGCTCGTACCACGGGTACAAGGAAGACTGCATGGGCAAGCTCGAGGACGACATCCGCAAGGCGCTCGAGACGCGCTGACTCTCTGGCCCTTCGACCGACGCTACGGCGAACCCCACCGATCCCAGGCCCAGCGAAGGCCCCCCATGCTGTCTTCACGCTTGGTGGCCTGGAGGCGGACCCATTCGTCGCCGAAGAGGCTACGTCCGAACGCTTCCGCTGAGCCGGGGCCCTTGGCAGAGGCGGCCGCGCCCATGCTGACGTGAACGACACCGCCGGTGATCGGGTCGCGGACGACGGGTGCAGAGATGACATCTCCGGCGACGATCACGGCGATCATGTGATCGAGAGCGTCCGTCGTCAGGCGTCCGAACGCCTCTTTGTCCGAGTCTTCCAGCGTCAGGACGAAGGCCTCCTGCCCTGTGTATTCGTCCCGCTTGATCGTCGCGTCCTGCACCCGCGAGACCTCGAGCCGAGAGCCCCGTTCCAACCAGTAAGCACGGACGGCAGTCGACACGGTGCCGGCCGCCGCGGGCGCTGATGCCGTTCCAAACGCGAGCTCCAACTCTGGAGGAGGCTCGAGCTCTGGCCTCCGCGAGAACACCGAGTCCAGATAGCTCGACAGCGCAGTCCGGTTCGCACCGCTGAGAGCTCGGTGCTCCTGTGTTGAGCCAGGTTGCCGAGTGACCTCGATACCGTCGTTCTTCTCCTGTCCAAGGTCGTCGCTGCCGATGAAGTCCAGCAGACTCTCCACCGCAGCGTGCCGCTCGACGACTCGCGCGAAATGCAGGTTCACCGCGATGGGTTGCGAGTCGGTGGGGCTCGCGGGCGTCGGGTCACGCTCGCGCTCCTCCGGAGGCGAAGTACACGTGGCGGCAGCGAACACGATTCCGATGAGCAGAGGGACTCGAGCCATCGAGAATCCGAGACTACTCGACGACCTTCAGGCGCGCGAGGGGAAGACGCGGGCAGTACTACGCCGCGCCCGCAGGGGCCGGCCCGTGTCACTGGTGGACGGGCTCGGTTTTTCAGACCTCCCCTCGGATCGCAATCCGGACCCGGCCGAGGTCTCAGCAGCCCAGCGCACCGTTCGGGCCGGTCTCCGGTTGCTGATCGCTGGGATCGCTGCCTGAGCGAGTATGGCGACCATCACGGAACGGCGCGCGGGGCCGGGCGCCGGCCGATCAGGTGCAGTCCGATGAGGCCGCGGCCGCGAGGATCGACGGCTTCAGCTGGATCCACTGGGTGCTCGGGCGCTTGTTGTGGTGCTGGCAGAACGGAATGATCCACGTCGTCCGTTGGTCCCATCCGAACACCTTCACGTGCGCGCCGACCTGCGCGAACTTGCGGCACCCTCTGGCGCGGCACTTGTCGCGGATGTTCCCTGTCGCTCGCTCCCAGTGGGCGATCCAGGTCTTCGATCCTGCCGTGCACTGACACTTAAAGTGGGACGTGCCCACCACGTTGTACGCAAAGTCTGCCATGTCGTTTTGTCCTCGTCGGCGATTCGGAACCGACTGTGTAGACGAGTATCGACGCGATCAGCAGAAACGCCATGGGCTCGCGATTTCACCGAACCGGCCTCCCGGTCGCGTCTTCACGCTTCCATCGCGGGCACCGAGTCGGTCTCCCCGTCGGTATCCACGCCCATGACCCCGAGTAGCCCACCGAAGATCTCCTCCTCGGTCATGTTGCGCCCGGTCTCGGGTGCGCCGGTCCCGGGGTCAAACCCATAGGTCATTCCTGTGGAGGGATCGCGACCGCCGAGCACGGTGTTGCCCGCGACCATCGGAGAGATGGTCAACAAGCCGTTGTTCAGATCGTGCCCGGTCCCGAACTCACCAGCATTCGCGACCCGGTTCTTCGATCGTCCGAAGTCGGTGGCGACATGGATCATCGTCCGATCCCACAAGCTCTGACCGCCGAGCCACTCCTCGCCTTGCAGCAGGGTGATCAAGCCGTTGGCGACCTCGTACAGGCGGCTCCACATGAAGGCCTGCGTGCTGCGGTGTCCTTGGTGGGAAAAATCGAAGGCGATGGGCGGGTTGGCCATGGACCCTTCGGGCAAGCCGCCGCCGCCAAGGGAGGTGCCGTCCTCGAGCACGAGGTCGAAGCTCGGCCCGATGGTGACCGTGACGCTCACCCGGTTCTTGATCAGCAAGAACGCGAGCGCGGCCTGAGCGTGCAACGGATCCCAGTCGTAGTTGGGGAAGACGCTGCGCACGAGGGCGGCGTCGGGCGAGGGCTGGAGTCCGCGGGCGCTGAGGTTGTAGGGCGCCTCGTCGGGCACGAACAAGAGCTGGTCGATGAGAGACGCTTGCTCGATCGCGGCCTGGTTGGATCCTCGAAGTCCCGTCCAGGCGCGGACGCCATCGCTTCCCGCGAACGCCTGGTTGAAGCGGGAGTTCACGTCGAGGACATCGTTGCGCAGCGCACGTGCGGTCGCGAGAACGCCGGGGTCGACGGGGTGAGAGGTGCCGCGCGATCCGTCGAGCGCGAGGGGCCAAAGCGCCGGGTTGGCGACCTGTTCACCGTACGCCCAGGCGGGCAGGGACTCATCGCTACCACGCTGGGTGAAGTCGGTCCCGGTGGTGAGGTGGACGTTGGGCAGGGGGAACGCGGCGCCGTACTGGTTGGCGACGGACTCCTGAATCGTGCGGCCTCGCCATGCGCCGTTGCCTGTCACGGCCCGTGCCTGAGCCACTTGATGGTTGACGCTGGTGGTGGTCAGCGTCGAGACGAGCATGTCGTCGTGGTGCGCGTTGATGAACTGCGCCTGCCCGGTGGTGAACGGGACCGGAATGGGGCCGACTGCGCCCAACGATGCGTCGACCGCCGAGAACGGAATCGAAGGATCGAAATCCCCCATGACGACGTCCGGAAAGCAGTTGAGCGTAGGCGCGGCGACACCGGCCTCGGAAGTGCTGATCGCCAGCGGTCCGTCGATGATCGACGCGCCACCGGAGGCGCACAGCACGATCAGGAACCGAGGGTCTTCCGAGCCTCCCGCATGGCCGGGCCGGATGCCGGACAGTCCCGCAAACCCACCCGCGGCAGCCGCGGTGAGGCCCTGCAATGCACGCCGCCTTGTGATCTTGGAGTGGGACATTAGTAAAACAGCGCCTCGGTGGAAGTTGCGATGACGAAGCACGCCATCTGGGCCCAGGTTTGGGCGCGACCGCTCTCGGGAAGGTCGTCGTACATGGAGGTGACCGCGTCGGTTTCGGCGTCGGTGGCCTCGCGTAGCAGCAGTTGTCGGTACAGGCGTGCCACAACGGCGTCGCGGTCTGAGGCGCCCGAGGCATCTCCACCGGCGACCTCCTGGAAGGAAGCGGCGTTGCCCGAATCGGCAAAGTCCTGCGCCGCCCGTTCGCCGCACGCCGACAACGCGATGCGGTCGACCGCGATGGGCGCGGTGATCGGTGTGGTCTCCAGCGGCTCGAACAGGCGAAGGCCGAACGCATCGACCTCTCCCAGCGCGATTCGGTGGACGCCAATGCAGTCGAACGCGTCGAGCTCGGAGCACAGGGCAACGCGTGGCAGCGAGAGTGCGGTTGAAAGATCGGCGGCGTAGCGCTCGGCGGTCTTGAACTTGACCCGTGGGCGAGCGGACGGAGCCTGCTCGCCCGGTTGGGGCCCGCTGTCGCCGGTTTCATCGGCGGAGTCCTCGGTGTCACTCTCGCTCTCGGTGCCCGAAGGTCCGCTCGTTGGGGCCGAGGTTTGAGTGTCGGTGCCGCCGGTGGATCCGGAGCCGTCGCCCGAGCTGCTGCCTCCGCCGCCGCAAGCGAGAAGGCCGGCGGTACACAGACCCAAGAGAAGAGCGCGTTGATCAAGGAACACTGTAGGCCTCCGTATCGATGAGGTCGTGCAACATGGCTTCGACGTCGTAGTCGTGCACCGTGGCGAGGTCGGATCCCAGGGCCACGAAGGCCTCGGTCTCCAGCGCGCGGGGCCGCTCACCCACGAGAAGGACCCAGTAGTCCATCACGGTGGCACTGGCGAACTCATCGCTGTTTGCCGCAACCTGAGCCCACTCGACGAGGTTCGCCACAGGCTCGCCCAGAACCCACCCCGCCTCGGGCGTGTTGTTGACGTTGGGTTGGGTGCTATCCGCGAACGCCGTGAGCCGGTTTGCGTCGTAGTCGCCCGAGCCCCCAGCGCCTCCGATGCCGTTGTAGCGGGAGAACGGATACGACAGCGGGTCGAGCGTGCGGTGGCATCCGGCACACGTCTCGTCGGTGACGCCCTTGTCGTCGTAGTCGACCAGAGTCTCGGAGCCCGGTGGTTCGATCAAGCCTTCGAGCTTGGCGATGTCGGTGCCCAGGTAGGATCGATACGCCTGGGCGGCGGTCGTCCGCGGGATGGCGGTGAACATTGTGTTGATCACGAAGAACCACCGGGAGGTGACCATTCCGGCTCGGAGCTCGACCGGCGTGAAGACCTGGACGTCACCGCCGCGGCCGCTCTGCTCGGCCTCGCTCATCACGTAGTACTCGGTCGTGTCGCCGTCGTTGCGGCCCACGATGTACTGGGCGAGCAGGAGGTCCCGAGCATCGCGTCCGTCGGTTTGGGCCCACACAAACAGGTTGTAGTCGTCGTCGTAGTCGGCCAAGGGCACGCCGCCCTCGCTCGCCCCGCTCTTGATCGCGGGCAGCGGGGTGATCTTGCGGTGCGCGAGCTGCCACAGCACCCCGCCTTCGCCCCGCCAGAATTCGGTGTCGAGGCAGGTGTCGAGCGCATCGTGAATGCGTGCGCTCGGGTCCCCATCCGTCGCGACCGCCTCGAGCTCCGCCAGCGTGGGGCTGTGGCCGCAGACGTCGAGCATCACCTTGCGCAGCGTGTAGGCGGCGTCGGGGTTGCAAACGTCGTACTGCCACTGCTCGCTGCCCGTGGTGTCTTCGCAGGTGGCGCCTCCGGGGATGTCGTCTGCGTCTGCCGGATCCGAGCCGGCCAGGAGCTCCTCATAGTTGGCGTACGTGTCTTCGTCTGCGTCGAGATCTTCGACAGCAAACAGGGCATCCGCGAGCCCGTCGGTGAACTCCGGCATCGAGACCGCGCCGTTGCCGGGCCAGCCGGCGGCCTCGATCTGGTCTCCGAAGGCGTTGCGGGGAGCCTCTCCGGCGCTCTGGTGACAGAGCGTGCAATCCGGGACCGCACCCGCGCAGGCAGGCATCGTCGGATACGTGTCGCAGACCAGCGCCGGCGCATGCGGTTGGGCCTGAGCCTGGGAGGTGGAGAGCAACCCGAGGGCGCTCGCCGCTAGAAGACACCTGTTCCTTTTCAACCGCACAACGAAGCCCTGAGATCAGTATCCCGCGCCGTGTGGCCCGGGACAATTGGAAGGACGCCGTATTTTGAGCGCATCCGAGGCCCGCCAATACGTCATCTTGCGTAGCGCAGATGACGCTCCGCGAAAGTGGGAATCCATCGCACATCGAGGCAACCGATTGCTTGGATCTTGACGATGCTCGAGGGCTCAGGGAAGCACTTCGGGATCGATCTCGAGGAGCGGACCTTCAAAGTGGCAAGCTTGCGATCGCCCCGGACGTCGAGACCTGGGACCTGACGTACGAACAAACCTCCGAGGTGTTCGACATGGCGGTCGACGACCTCGGTGCCACGCATGTGCTGTGGCAATCCGAGTTCACCTCAGTGTTGCAAAGCGCGGTCGTGTGACGGCGGTCTGATCGAGACTCAGGCGGCCCGAAGGTGTTCGAGCATCGCGTCGAGTTCCTGGCGCGCTGGCTCAGGTGCGGCGACGGTGAGGGTG
>Ga0316204_10005071_pt1 | contig 22452 bp, 12 predicted proteins | sample 6monrhotite_MG_2_FD_205661 | JGI IMG/M metagenome (GOLD analysis project Ga0316204, IMG submission 205661) | Microbial mat bacterial communities from mineral coupon in-situ incubated in ocean water Damariscotta River, Maine, United States -... | ecosystem: Environmental > Aquatic > Marine >... | reverse complement strand
GCGATGTGGATCAAAATGAATTTTTTGATGCTTTGCTTAATGATGTTTTAAACCGTTCAGAAACTAGCATGACCCAAAAACACTGTTTTTACGTGGCTGAATTAGCAATAACTTCTCAAATGATAGCCAATCAAAATAAATCTTAAACTTTTCCCTAAAAAAACTTATCAAGTTCTATTTTTTCAATTAAACATTCAATTAATTTACCTAATAAATTTGGTAGATATAAGATTATTTTCAATAAAAGCTTGTAATTCACCAAATAGTTACTTATTGTGTTGTTAGTAACGCAAATATGTGGTTACGTCAACAAACAGGAGAATATAAAAATGATTAGAATAATACTTCTAGCTTTATTTGGACTCATGTTAGCAACTTCAAACCTCGTGTTCTCGGCACCATCTGAACATTGTACAACTGAGGCCTATGGTACCAGCGCAGATAGACGCACTATTGAAGATGCAATGTTTGAAGGGACACAACAAGCTGTTGAATCAGCTATCAATAACGCGAAAGAAACTCGAGGAGCAACGGTCGGGTGTCGGACGGATCCTTGGGATTATGCGGCTTCCAATACCACGCCGCCATCCTTTGCCCAATTAGAAGAGCTTTGGAATAACGTTCATATGCCAGCACTTTCTGGTTATGGTTATAATTGCGCAAGCTTAGGGCGTAGTTGGCCGGCAAATGCTCTCGGTGGTTTGTATGGAAAGTTGGCTGGTTATAACTCCTCAATGGAAGTTATTAGAACCATTGCTGATCAAGGAGAGGCTTCACAATATTCATCTTCGCATGCGTCAGAACCTTTAGTGACTTATCCTGGACTTTTTGGTTACTCTACTTTATTGACTGACCGAAATAGTGTTTGCTTTAAGGGGGATCCTGATAATCCAAATGATAGTGTGGTTGTCGCTCAAATTAATGCATGGTGTAGCGCAAAACCGTCAGTCTGTGTCACATACAATTCTGGCTTATGGGCGGGGCAAAAGTTTTTAGTTGAAGATTTTTCATTAAACCCACGAGAATATGGAGGTGCTGCGGCATACGATCACGCTTGGAGCACTGTGTTGGCAGTTGAGCTGTGGTTGCAAGAATCAGATCCAATACTAAAAACTAAGTATGAGGCTTCTACGAAACTTGCTGCTGATTGGAGTGCGAGTGAACCGTCTGTACGTAACCATAATTACACAGCAAAAAATATTTGGGTGTTGGCTCAAGTTTATCAATTAACAGGTGATTTAAATTACAAAAATGCGCTTGAAGATAAGTTAAATCGAAATCTTAAGACTGGAGTATTAATGGATTTAGATAATAACGGACTTGTAGATGGGATGATTAATCAACCTTTTAGTTCGCTAGCTAGTTATGCTCAATTGCCGGGACGCATGTGGGATGGTCATAATTCTAACCCATGGTACCAGTCAATGAACGCCTTAGCTGCGGTGGAAGCTTATGTGGCATTTCGTGATTCAGGAGATGTGACAAATGCAGCTGATATTCGACCCTATGCAATAGCTATGCTTGATAATTTGGCAACGGAGTTAGTAAGCAAAGGGTTACCGGTTCCAGATGGTGAGCATATGTGGCCAATTCCTTATTCATTGTTAACTGCTTTATGGAAAGTTTCAGCCGTTGAAAATGAACCTCGTCCACTATGGGAAAATGCTGTAGCGACGTTATTTAACCGAGGCATATATAATACTGCTGATACAAGCTCAGATAATACGACAGGCAGAGCAACCGCATCGCTAGCACTCTATATGCTGTATTTATCAGATACGCCTTATCAACCGCTAAACCAACGATTGACGCCTCCCTTAACTGGGGCAAGTAACCCCCTACCAGCCGAACTCTCAACTAATGTTTCTGTTGAATCAGATTTAAGCTGGAGTGCGGGAGATGGTGCGATTTCTTATGATGTCTACTTTGGAACTAATCCTACCCTAGACGCATCAACATTTTTAGGAAATCAAACGACAACTAGTGCGGCGTTAGCAACTCTGCTTAACGACACTACTTATTATTGGCGGGTTGACGCTGTTAGTGCGAACAATACGATTACTGGCGATGTTTGGAGTTTTACTACAGAGCAGGCGGTTATTGAACCAACTGTTTTATTGGATGAGGGCTTTGAAAGTGGGAGCTTTGCCGATGGTGGTTGGGTAACAAATTGGTCAATAAACAATACTGAACCTAGAACGGGTATTTATACGGCTTATTGTGGTTCAAGGGATCGGAACCTTATATCCAAAAAGTTTGATTTAACGAGTTATTCTAAACTGACTATTTCCTTCTATTATCGTGATACAAAAATTGATAATTCGGACAATGTTTATTTTCAAGCTCATAATGGTTCTAACTATGAGTCGGTTTTTGAGCTAGGGAATTCCTTACCGGAAAATACTTGGCATTATTTTACTGTAACGGTACGAAACTCCGGTAATGATGCAAAGTTTTTTCATAGTAATTTCCAATTTAAATTTGCTGGAACCGGTATTGATAGTAACGAAGCATTACGAATTGATGATGTGAAATTAATTGTGGAGTAATTTATTTTCGATGTTAGTCAGTCTTTCCAATAATTATTAGTTTAGGTTAATAGTTACTGGGAAGTACTGATTCTTTTGTGAGAAATAATTTTTTATATGCAGTTAGAAAATAATAGTGGTAATCCAATTTTTGGTGGTTTTGAGGCCGGTGGAACTAAGTTTAATTGTGTTGTCGGTCGAGGTAATGGTGAAATTATTTCGAGGACTTCGTTTCCTACTGGAAAGCCAGATGAAACCTTATTTAGAGTGTACGATTTTTTTAATCAACAAGAAAAGGGATTGGGTTCAATTAAAGCGATTGGTATAGCGCATTTTGGGCCTGTTGAGATAAACCCACTATCAAAACAGTTTGGGGTTTTGGGAAAAACACCGAAACCCTATTGGTCTAATACCGATGTAAGAAGCTATTTTTCTAAGCGATTCAATGTACCAATTGCAATTCAGACTGATGTTAATGGTTCGGTCATTGGAGAGCATTATTTTGGTGTAGCAAAAAAGATCAAAAACTTTGTTTATATTACTGTTGGTACTGGAATTGGGGGCGGCGTGTATGTCAATGGTGAATTATTGCAAGGAGCATCTCATCCAGAAATTGGACATATGCTTATGGCAAATAATTTAGATGACGATACATTTGTTGGAAGCTGTCCTTATCATAAAAATTGCTTAGAAGGTTTGGCTTCTGGAACTGCAATGAAAGAACGCTGGAATATGAGTGGAAGCGAGCTTTCTGAAAATCATCCCGGGTGGAGCTTAGAAGCTCACTATCTTGCTTTATTGTGTGTCAACCTTACTAGCTTTTATTCGCCGGAATTAATTGTTTTTGGCGGAGGGGTGATGAAGCAAAAACATCTCATCTCTCGTATCCAACAGACTTTTTTAAAGCTAACTAATGGTTATTGTGATAACAAAATAAGTGATGATATAAAAAAATATATTGTTTTGTCCATGTTTGAAGGTAATGCCGCAGAAAAAGGTGTTTTGGTGATGGCTCAGCGTGAATTTGAAAAAAACAAAAAGCTTAAAAATATTTAAAGGTGTAATTAATGATTAGAAAATGGCGTAAAAACTATCCTGTTGGGGTTTCTACAAACATTGAGCCAATAAAACAAAAATCAATGCTAGAAGTGTTTCATCAAACGGTGGATCGCTACCAACAAAAAGTCGCATATGTTGAAGGAAATAAAACATTAAGTTTTTATGAACTTGAAGAGTTATCTAGATATTTTGCTGCCTATTTACAGAATGATTTAAATATTAAAAAAGGCATGCGAGTAGCCTTGATGTGCCCTAATATTTTATCGTTTCTGGTAGCTATGTGGGGAGTGATTAGAGTTGGTGCCGTTCTAGTCAATGTTAATCCACTCTATACAGCACGAGAACTTAAGCATCAGTTGAACGACGCTGAAGTAGAAACAATGATTATTTTTGACAGTGCATTACCAGTGTTAGATCAAATCATCGATGACACTGGCCTAAAACATGTAATTAAAATTGATAACGTAGATATCAAACAATGCTTACAACAAAATCAAATAAAAACGAATAAAGAACAACAAACACAAGATAGTAAGGTTCGATTAGAAAATATAAACCTTTATCCTCAAGTCATTAATTTTTCTGACGCTTTAAATTTGGGCAAAAATTCTAGTCTGAAGGAACCGGTTTCGGATCTTGATGATTTAATGTTTTTACAATATACCGGCGGGACAACAGGTCTTTCCAAAGGAGCAATGTTAAGTCACGGTAATGTTTTGGCTAATCTATACCAGTATGAAGCTTTTTGCAGGCATCTGATCCGTTATGGCGAAGAAGTTGTGATAACCGCGATCCCTATGTATCACATTTTTGCGCTTACGGTAAATGTTCTCTGTTATTTTTCGTTTGGAGCGAGTAATCATTTGATTGCAAATCCTCGTGATATGAAAAGATTTGTTAATACATGGTCGAAAATTAAAGTCACCTTTTTTACTGGTGTTAATACGTTATTTAATGGCCTGTTACATACAGCAGGATTTAATCAGTTGGATTTTTCAGCGTTGAAATTAGTTATTGGTGGTGGAGCACCGGTTCAAGATTCGGTTTCAGATAAATGGAAAAAAGTTACCGGTAAAAGAATTAACGAAGGATATGGTCTTTCTGAAACATCGCCGATTTTAACGCTAAATATTGAAAAGTGTGGGCAGTATATTTCTGGAATAGGGGTTCCATTACCATCAACAGATATTGTTATTCTTGATAAAAACGAACAACCAGTTTCCGACTGTCAAACGGGGGAACTGTGTGCCAAAGGCCCTCAAGTTATGTCAGGTTATTGGCGGGATAAAGATGCGACTTCACAGGTAATGACGAAGGGAGGCTATTTTAAAACAGGTGACCTAGCCTTGTTAGATGATTTGGGATACTTTCATATTGTCGACCGAAAAAAGGATATGATATTGGTTTCAGGGTTTAATGTTTATCCAAATGAGATTGAAGCGCAAGTGGCACAAATCGACGGCGTATTAGAGTCGGCTTGTGTTGGTGTTGAAGATAGTAAAACAGGTGAAGCAATTAAATTATTTGTAGTAAAGCTTAATCCAGAGCTTACAAAACTAGATATAGAAAAATATTGTAGAAGTCAATTGGCAGCTTATAAAGTACCAAAAACAATAGAGTTTATTGATTCGATTCCAAAATCAAGTGTTGGAAAGATTTTAAGAAGAGAGTTAAGGTAATAATGAGTAAACCGTTACAGGCTGCGTTGGATAATTATATTAATTGGATGCAAAAAAAAGCATTGCCTTTATGGCGAACCAAGGGAATTGATCGTTACGGCGCTAGTATCGAGCAATTTCTTGCTAATGGTGATCCGGATAGCCTTAGTAATAAACGAATGAGAGTTCAAGCTAGGCAAATGTTTGTTTTTTCGGCGGCACAATCATACGGTTGGATAGATGATGGAATGACATTAGTTGCTTCAATTGATCGGTTTGTGACTCAAAACGCAATCGTTTCAAATACAAAACAAATTGCTCATTTATTGGATTCTAAAAATAACATTATCAACTCAAATTTTGATCTTTACGATGTCGCCTTTTTTTTACTCGCTTATGCGTGGCGATATAAAGTGTTTAATGATTTAAATGCGTTAAACAGTGCAAACAAAATGTTAATTTCAATTGATTATCAGTTAAAGGAATCTCCAGGCGGGTGGATGGAGGGTGATTATGATGCACCCTACAGGCGACAAAATCCGCATATGCATTTGTTTGAATCCTTTTTATCTTTGTATCAAGTATCTAATGATGCTAAATGGCTGGCTAAAGCCGGAGAAATATATTGTTTATTTGAGACAATCTTTTTTGATCACAAAAATGGTGTCCTGATCGAATATTTTGATAATCATTGGCAGCCAGTTTCAGGGGCATTGGGGCGAACCGTCGAGCCAGGACATATGATGGAGTGGGTTTGGTTATTGAGACAGTATCAGAAATTCACCAATTGTCCGGTCAATGAGTATTGTGAAAAGCTTTACCACAATGCGCTAAAGTTAGGTTTGGATAAAAAGAGTGGGTTGCTTTTTGATGAGGTTTGTATTTCAGGAGCGGTTATCAAAAAGTCAAAGCGTTGCTGGCCTATGACTGAATGGATCAAAGCCAGCCTTGCTCAATCTAGCATTGCAGATGATGAATATGATTATTCCAGTGATGCGTTAGCAGCAGTTACTCAGCTCTCCAATCGTTATCTAGATGCTTTCCAATCAGGACAATATGTTGATAGTGTCGATAAAAATGATAAAGTGGTGGTCAGCAGCGCGCCGGCAAGTACCTTATATCATTTAATGACAGCTGCAATTGAGGTTGTTAGGTTTAGAAAACCGGAAAGATAACTTCTGCCATTCATTCAAAATTAAAAATGGCATTATTGAACCCATCACGAATATATTGCTGTACCCCAATGGCACTAATACTCGGATCGAAGGTACCAGCTTCACGTGCTGCCACTTCATCCAAAAAAGATACCAGATTAGCTGTTTTTCCTCGACTGGTTTGATAGCTTTCGATATTTCGATCAGGGTCAGAAAATAGGGGGGTATTGCAATAAGCTGTCGTGTCTAATAACAATGAGACTGCCGATAAACAGTCTGTTGCAGATTCACCATTGTAGTTAGTGATAAGTGAGGTGCCATTGGCCATGCTGTAGTAGTTAGTGTTCCAAGTATGGTTTGTGGAGTAGTTGCTGTTAATAACGCTGTAAAGTATTGCGTTGCTATCCATGGAAGCAGAGATGAGGTTTTGTTGGGCGTTGAGGCTGGCAAAGTTGCTCACTCGAACACCTAAGCCAAAATTGTAGGCTATATTTTTTTCAAACTGGGCGTGTGATTGATGCAGCGATGTCCCCAGCGTACCATTTTCAATGCCAGGTTCACCTTCTTCAAATAAATAAGAAAAGCCCGGGCTAACCTCTGCCGTTTTATGGGCCACGATGTTGTTTTTTATGAGCGCTGAGTGATACCACAGGGATTGTATTCCCCAACCATGGCCTATCTTCATATAATTATCCGTTTGATAGCTGTCAAAATAGTTGTTGTCTTGATAATCAGCACTATTGGTATCTACGGTTGTCAGGTCTCGCCCGTATAACACGGTGTTATTGGTCACGCTGCCTGAGTTGGCTATCATGATGGCGACGGGCGATTTTAATATCAGATTATTATCGATATGCCCTCCGGAACGTGCTTGAATCCCGAAGTTGGAGGCCCGTGCAATGATGTTGTTTCTCACTACAATGTCAAAAGGTCTGTATTGTAAATAAATCTCATGACTGAATTTATTGGGGTAGGCATTCGGTGTACTTGGGTGTGGGTATTCGGGGTTTGCGGGATCTGCAAGCCAAACGTTGTGATCAAACAAATTCTCTTCTAGCACCATGTTATGGGACCATTGGGTAAAAAATCCTTGGCTATGCGCAATGGATTGATTGCCCCAGTTGTAGCGAATGATGTTTCTGCGTAAGAGTGAATATTCGGGTCGTGATTCAGGGTTGAGTAAATTTTGCTCGACCATGCTCGCGCCTCGACCCCCGCCAAAATATTGAAAACGGCAATCTTCAATGACAATCCACTTGCCTAGCATATTGAATGCAAAGGCGCTTTTGAGATCTTGAGATTCAACATATCCCAAGGTGTCTACCCAAAGGTCGCTGTTGGGGTCTCGCAGTTTATGGTAAAAATCGAGGCCTTGAACAATGATATTCATTGGGACCCCCGCCGGTCTGTTTGACTCGGTTCTTATGCCGTTGCCATCGTAGCTTGTGGGAATAAAAAGGGGGCGTGGGCCATTGCCATAACTGCCGATGAAAATAGGATTTTCTGGTGAATAGCCACGGATATATTGCAGTAGAAAATCATCTCTATCAATGTCAAAGCTATCGCCTTTTTTGAAGAGAAGATGAATAGAGCGTGGTGTAGCACCACGATTAGTGGCTTCTCTCAAATAATCAATGGCTTTGAGAGGCGTTTTCCATGCCTGCAATTCGGTGTCGCCAGAGTGATTGTCATCATCGCCGCTGATGGAGATGTATTTGATGACGGTGTTTTCATTTTCGTTGCTACTGCCTGACACGATTAACGATGATCGATCAATAAAGTCATTGTCATCCATTGGCCATGGGTATGGAGTGCCATCTGGAAAAGTATTAGCGAGATTGATCGGTTGCGTTGTTGTCACCATTATTTCTGATTTGGCGGTTTCATTATTGGCAAGGTTGGCTTGCACGGTAATGATGTAGTCGTGTTCAGCAATGGCATTGTCCCACTTATAAGAATAAGTACGGGGGGCGTTAATGATTTCATCAATTTCACCACCGTTTGCAAATACGGTGTATGAAAGGGCGCCGTCTACGGGTTGCCATAATAAGAATGCGCCATTACTGGCTGGAAATGGGGCTTCTAGGTTGAAAGGATTGGAAAGAAGAGGGAGAGTGGCAACTGTCAAATTATCCGAGTGAGCACTTTCATTCCCGGCAGCATCATAGGCGGTAACGGTGTATTCATAGTTGTTGGCCGGAGATAGAGTTGCGTCAGTATAGTGGTTGTTTGTTACATCAGCCAGCGGAGTTGTCTGCCCATCCCGATAGAGTCGATAGCCCATGATCTGATGATTATCGGTCGAAGCATGCCAATTTAAACTCACGGAATTTCCGGTGATGTTGCTGGCAGAGAGATTAGCCGGAGTGGTGGGCGGTTCGGTATCAAGCAAGGTGGTGAAACTGGCAGCTTCCGATAAAGCACTTTCATTATTAGCGGTATCGACTGCACTGATGGTATAACGATAGGTGACTCCAAGCTCCAGGTTGATATCGATGTACTGGGTTGTGCTGACTTGGGCAATGGCGGTTGCACCACCATCGCGATAGACAAGGTAATGGCTAATGGCGACATTGTCACTGGAAGCACTCCACTGAAGAGCAATGGAATCATAAGCGATAACCGTATTACTTTCGGAGATGATAGGCGTCGAAGGCAGGATGATGTCTCCCACCGTGGCGGGTTTATCTGACTCTCCACCGCCACAGGCGATAAGTGTGAATAGGATTAATCCAAATGAGAGGTATTTCAACATAGTAATCACCAAGTAGCAGTACGACCAGAATCCATTTATGTCTTTATAGTGGAATAACATCAACCAACATATTTGAGACGGTAATACGATCAGCCTGACTATCGTTACTAGTATTAAAGCTAAAGAAAATATGCCCGTCATCAATTGTCGAACCTGTATTATTGACATAGGTGGAATCAAAAAATACAGGATCAGATTCCTTGATAACTATCTGGGTATCGGCTTGATCTGCAAACCCTAGATAGGGGTTTACTACTAGTGAAACAGGATTAATGTTATCTACACCAATCGCCGCACTAAAACGAACGCGAATTGAATCACCATTATTTAGTGTTGGAAGGTTGTAGCGTAATAGGCCGTAGGCTCTTTCTCCTCGGATAAGGGTATAAGTATCCTCACCCTCCGAAATCACGGTTAAATCTAGGTTAGTTTGCCAAGTTGACAAGTCTTCATAAATAACATGTCCGAGCATAACGCCCAATGTAACTTCACTGGAGGCAAAGGAGTTACTTGCTAGAATATCAAAAGAGTATTCATTACGGTGAGACCAATCAATAGCGTTAGGATTTATCATCGATAATTTACCTGTATTACTATCAAATGAAAAAATATCTGTTGGGTAAGTTGAGGTGATCGAATAGTCAATAGCTCTACCACCCAAGTCGTTGTCAGTTCCGGTATTTTTTTCATTGAAGTCGAACAAAACTTGGTTTATATCTACTTGTTGTTGGTAAGCCGCTAGCGCATTATCAAACTCAGGCGTGGCGATAATTGATCGTTTATTACGCACATCCATAAGCGCTTTATATTTAGGTGCTTCATCTTCCGTTTGGTCAAAAAATTGTCGTGCCCCCCAACACCCGTACGTAGAACATGGTGTAATATTTGTGTAGTGACTGAAAAGCCCACCTTTTCCGTGCAAGAACCAGTAACCAAGGTATTCACGATAAAGATCCCCCATTGCATCACTATATTGAGCCTCAACTAATAAGTCTTGCAAATGTGTATCACCCGTTTCATTGGTCAGGTGTTGACCACCTTCATAAGCAATCAGTTTTTTTCCGTAATCCTCTGCAAGCTTGGCATTGTTTTTAATATCATTTTTTATTGAATCACGTAAATGAGCAGTCAACTTAGCCATTAAGTCATCTACTGTATAAGCTGAAGTATCACGAAGAGGTTCTGGGTCAATGGCAATAAGCGGAGCGTCATTGAACATCTCGGAAATCACTTTGTGGCCAAAATAGGGAGCAATAGCCAGAGCATCAACCTTATCTGAAACATAATTACCGGAGTTTACTGGATATTCAAAATTAAGAACTTTTCCAAAGATGGCAGGATTAGTGGACTGACCAGCAACCACACGAACAAGTCGGCTTTCTGCGGCGCTACCAAACTCACTATAAAATATATCGAATATTTCAACAGATCTTGCTCCTTGAAATCTAAACCCAGCAAGAACCTCGCCATTGTCTCCACCTTCAGGCAAGTGGTAGCCCCTTAATATACCCTGCGCCTTAGAGTAATTAAACACTGGGAAGGTACCACTGTTCCATACTTCATTGCTATATTCGAGGTAGAGTTTGATGTTTGGATCCAAGGTGTCACGCATTAATTTAGCAAGCTGGATAATGTAATTATCGTCAACCCTAGCTGGAATATTAATCCAAAAATCAGAACCAACTCTATTGGCTAACTGAATTATGTGCTCCCAAGCCAGTCCGGTTGCATCATCACGATATCTAGTACCGCCACTCATAAAGTGCCCTTCACCATTACGCCCCTGAAAAATATAATCGGGCTTTATACGTTTGTCCCATGTTGTTTCGAGTGAAAAATTAGTCTGAGCTAAATCCATGGTACGAATAGTGTCATAGCTCTGAGCATCGGCAATAGCCCAGTCAGTGAAAGTCTTTCCAGAATTCTCATAACCTGGCATCCATAAATTAATCTTAGTAATAGGATTAGCCCCGTTTTCATCGCCAGTGCCTTGGATTCTAATCACGAAGCCTTTACCAATGCTTTCATAGTCACGATCGACCCGGTTTTCACCTATTGTTTCACTGTTAATTGTAACCCACTCATGACCCTTATGATGACCCCAAATAATCTTACCTTCACCTTCCCACGTTAGAGAGTATGTTCCTGAGGGTGCCCGAGCTGTACCTGATATTTCATCATAATTACCCAGTAAAATATAGGTGATTGCTACACGTTCTCGGGAGCCATTTTCTCCATCATCATGGGGTGGGAGACTGACGGGGTAACCATTGTCATCAAAAATGAGATCATCTTTTGGCGCACCGCCTCCTTTTTTGTATTGTATGTCCCAATGGCTGCCCATCCGCAAGGCATCTGCAAAAGGCATAGTGGGGGTCCAATAATTAACGCCATCAAGATTAGTTCCAACGGGAAGAAAAGGCGCTGTCTCAGAGGTGGTAATGGTTAACACATTGGAGTGAGCACTTTCATTGCCAGCAGTATCATAGGCGGTAACCGTGTATACATAGTTGTTGGTCGGAGATAGAGTTGTGTCAGTATAGTGGTTGTTTGTTACATCAGCCAGCGGGGTTGTCTGCCCATCCCGATAGAGTCGATAGCCTACCACTTGAAGATTATCGCTAGCGGCATGCCAGCTTAAACTCACCAAATTTTCGGTGATGTTGCTGGCAGAGAGATTAGCCGGGGTGGTGGGCGGTTCGGTATCAAGCAAGGTGGTGAAATTGGCAGCTTCCGATAAAGCACTTTCATTATCGGCCGTATCCACTGCACTAACGGTATACTGATAAGTCACCCCTTGCTCAAGGTTGATATCCGTGTAACTGTTGCTGCTGACTTGGGCAATGGCGGTTGCATCACCATCGCGGTAGATGAGGTAATGGCTCATGCCAACATTGTCATTGGACTCACTCCACTGAAGAGCAATGGAATCATAAGTCACGAGGGTATTTTGTAATGAAATGGTGGGGATTGACGGTGGTGTGGTATCTGCTGCTTCAGAGGTAGTGACGGATAAAACATTGGTATGAGCACTTTCATTGCCAACAGTATCATAAGCGGTAACGGTGTATTGGTAGCTGGTGGCTGGGGAGAGAGTGGTATCGGTGTAGCCGTTACTTATGATGTCAGCCCGTGGAGTTGTCTGCCCATCCCGATAGAGTCGATAGCCCATGATCTGATGATTATCGGTCGAAGCATGCCAATTTAAACTCACGGAATTTCCGGTGATGTTGCTGGCAGAGAGATTAGCCGGAGTGGTGGGCGGTTCGGTATCAAGCAAGGTGGTGAAACTGGCAGCTTCCGATAAAACACTTTCATTATTAGCGGTATCGACTGCACTGATGGTATAACGATAGGTGACTCCAAGCTCAAGATTGGGGTCGATGTACTGAGTTGTATTGACTTGAGCCATGGCGGTTGTATCGTCATCACGGTAGATGAGGTAATGGCTCATGCCAACATTGTCATTGGACTCACTCCACTGAAGAGTAATGGAATCATAAGTCACGAGGGTGTTTTGTAATGAGATAGTGGGGATTGACGGTGGTGTGGTATCTCCCATCATAGCGGCTCTATCTGATTCTCCACCACCACAAGCGAGAAGGGTAAATAAAATGAACCCAAATGAAAGGTATTTCAACATATTCTGTTTCCTTATTAAAAATAATGGTTAACTTCCCTAGTCCTAAACTCTCCTAAAGAGAATATTATAGAATCGGTTCATTGCAATAGCTGTAACTGTGTCACATATTTAACCGAGCGTTTACTTCGCGTGCTTTCAGTAATGCTTTTTTGCGCTGCAACTTGTAGTAAGCGTTGATTAAGGTAGCAATTCTAAGCTAGCGTGATAAGAGCTTAAGTATCCAAAAGGTTACTGAGTTATAAAAAATAATTTTAATTGATTAAAACAACTCTAAAGTCATTCACATTGGTTTGTGTTTGCCCCGTAATGACTTGATCGCCGAGTAGGTTAAAAAAATCGCCCGACTGATGGGCGGTTAATAATTTGTTGGCATCTAAGCCGCATTGGCGTGCGCGCTTTAATGTTGTTGGGGTGATGAATGCGCCTGCGATACATTCTGTTTTAGATGACTTCCCATCAACACCATCGGTATCTGCGCTTAGCGCAAATATATTTGGGTGGCTATTTAACTGTATCGCAAGGGCAAGAGCAAATTCTCTATTGGAACCACCGTTTGGATTTTGATGATTATCTCCCATGGTAACGGTGACTTCTCCACCAGAAATAATGGCCCATTTTTGCTCTAAATTAAACGAGGAGAAAATATTGCTCACCATTTCTTGAGCAACGATAGCGGCTTCGCCTTCAATATTATCACCTAGAATGACGGTCAAATAATTTGATTTTTGTGCGACTTTTGCTGCAGCAATCAGGGAGTCCATTGGTCTAGCAATGAGTTCATAAGTTCTATGCGATGTAGGTTGTGATTGTTGGTTGTGATTATCTAGCAAAGATAGATCAATCGGACTATGAATTTTGTATTTACATAATATTCGTTTAATATCATTTGCATTAAATGTTGATTTGACTGTCGGACCCGAACCTATTATTTCTGGTTGATCACCAACCACATCAGAAATACTCAAAGTGTGTACTTTGGCGGGATAACAAGCTGCAGCGAGCTTGCCTCCTTTTATTTGAGAGAAATGTTGACGCACCACATTTATTTCTTGAATCGTTGCACCGGCATTGAATAATTGTTTGATCAGCAACCGCTTATTTTCTAGTGTTAGTGGAAATATTGGCAAGCAGATTAAGGAAGATGCTCCACCTGAAAGTAGAACTAAAACCTGATCATTTTTTGTTAAGTGACTCACCATTTTTAGAATACGTTTTGCTGCATCAACGCTTCGTTGGTCTGGTAGAGGGTGAGAGGCATTCACTAATTCTATTCTACCTGAGTTAGTTTGATTTCCATCTGGAGCAACAACTAACCCGCTAATTTGATGATAGTGTGGGCTTTGTTGGTAGTGGTGTTCTACCTTTTCAAGCATCGCAAGGGCGGCTTTTCCAGCACCAACCACCACCAATTTTCCATTTTTAGGGATTGGGGGAAGATGATAATCATGTAAATTGGTTTGAGGATGGGCTGCAGAAACTGCCACTTCAAACATTTTCACCATTAATTTTTTTTGATCAGACATTTTGTCCTACTTATCTAAGCACTAAGCTTTTAGCATCATTTCTAAGTAACGCTCTTTGCAGGTTGAAACCACATTAAAAGCAGGCTTGCTCCACCATTCATTAGAAAATATTTCTACTTCAGAATAACCTGTGTAACCGACATCCCGTACCATTTTATGGATACCGGCGATATCTATCACCCCGTCTCCCATCATGGCTCTATCGAGTAACAGATCTCTGGTTGGTACTCGCCAATCACAAATATGAAATCCTAAAATTCGCTCTTTGCCAGCTCGCTTGATTTGCTCTTCAAGTTTTGGATCCCACCAAACATGATACACATCGACCGCTATGCCAACACCGCTACCAAGGAGATCACACAAGTCGTTGGCTTGCTCCATCGTATTAATACAGGATCTATCGGCAGCATACATAGGGTGAAGCGGTTCGATTGCAATTGGAATGTTGGCGGATCTTGCATAGGGAAGAACTTTTAATAAGGCTTCGGTTATTTGTTCTCTGGCTTGGACAATATTTTTTGAACCATTGGCTAAACCGCCTGCAACAATCACCAAGCATTGGGCATTTATAGCGGCCGCTTCGTCAACCGCCATTAGGGTTTCATCAATTGATACTTGTCTTAATTTTGGCGTCGAAGCGGTAAACATTCCGCCACGGCATAATCCGGTAACCGTCATATTTGCATTGATTAGATGGCGTGAGGCTTGCTCTACACCATATTCGGCTAATTTATCTCGCCATATAGAAATTCCATGGATACCTTGTTCTTGATATCCGTTAATAGCTTCTTTGAGTGTCCATTGAATTTTGGTTGTTGCTTGATTAATTGAAAGTAAATCTAAATCTGCTGTGGGTTGGTTCATGAGTGAGGCCCATTATTTTTTATGATGTCTTCCATTCTTGACTTTGCTAAGTCGGGATCGACAAATAAACCGGCTATATCTGCGAGTTTAAATAATTCAATCAAATGAGAAAGAGAGCGTGAATTTTGTTGTTCCCCGAGCATTTTAAAGTGGTTTTGTTGACCGTTAAGAAAAGCCATAAAAACAATACCGGTTTTATAAAAGCGAGTAGGTGATTGAAAAATATGGCGAGAAAGTGCAACTGTTGAATTAAGTAGGTTGAGACATCCTTGAGAATTTCCAATGCTTAATTGTTCAAGAGCAACTGACGCAATCGGAGCGATGGCACTAAAAATACCTAAAAGTGCATGGCTATATCCTTGCTCATCGCCGACAATTAATTCTGGAAAATTAAAGTCGTCGCCAGTATACATTTTTACTCCAGCAGGCAGTCGGCGGCGCATTTTAATTTCCATTGATTTATCCAGTAAAGAAATTTTAATACCATCGATTTTATTTTGGTTTTGAGTAATCACATCAATGCAATTATTCATTGCTTCATCAATATCGGAATGACCCCAATAACCAGCTAGTGCGGGATCAAACATATCACCTAACCAATGCAAAATAACAGGTTGTTTTACTTGGCTTAATAGGCTTGAATAAACTTGTGCGTAGTCATCCGGTTTTTTAGCTAGTCGAGCTAATTCTCTACTAGCCATAATGATCAGTTTACCACCAAATTTTTCCACTGCTTCACTTTGCATTTTGTAAGCAGAGATTACCCCTTCAATCGATTTTGCATCCCCAATTTGTAAATGGTCTGTTCCAATACCGCAGGCGATTTGAGCACCAGAGTAATCCGAAGCGGCATCTAAGCTACGCCGAATTAACTCTAATGCCATCGGCCAACTTAAACCCATTCCTCGCTGTGCTGTGTCCATAGCTTCTGCAACGCCAAGTCCAAGTCCCCACAAATATCTGCGAAAACTTAATGTACTATCCCAATCAATATTTGTTTCCGATTTTGAACTATTATTAGGCTCATCTCTAATGACCACATGTGCTGCTGAATAGGCGATCCGGTTAAAGGGTTCATTATGAGTAGGTTCAAAAATGATCGGGTTAGACAATTGGTAGTCATATAACTTTCCGTTAACATCTGGTAATTGAAGAGTAGGCATTAGTTTGACTCTAATTGAGGTAGATCGATTACTTTTCTTTCTTTCCAACTTTGTATTGCCATCTCTGCAAATTGAACACCTTTTGCGCCTGAATGAAAGTCCCATGGGAAGGGAGAGTCCTCCACAACATGTTTAATAAAATCGATCCACTGTTTTTTGAATCCGTTTTCTACGGGTTCAAGATCGGGAACGGCTATCCAATCCTGAGAAAAATTATGAGTCAGTTTTTTATCGGGATCCCAAACAAATTTTGGAGTATTTAATTTTGATTGGCAATGTGCTTCAGTTAGTCCTGCAATAGCAGAACCATCGGTGCCATCAATTTGGAAAGTGACTAGGTCTCGGCGATCAACTCGAGTAGCCCATGAATTGCTAATGTGGGCGGTAATATCGCCAGATAAATTTGCAATGACATAGGCGGCGTCTTCGGCTGTTGTTTGGTAATGTTCGTTATTTTCATCCCAACGATCTTTAATATGAATTTCACCATGACAAAAAACAGATTTAACTTCACCGAGTAAATTTTCAAGGACATAATGCCAATGGGGAAGCATATCAAGAATGATACCACCGCCATCTTGTTGTCGATAATTCCATGAAGGTCTTTGAGCGGCTGTGAATTCTCCAGAATGAACCCAATAACCGAAATCAATTTTAATGGAATGTATCTTACCGAAGAAGCTCTCGTTAATTAGTCGCTGTAATTTAAGTAGGCCGGGTAAAAATAATTTATCTTGAACCACACCATTTTTAACTCCTTTGGCTTTAGCAAACTTTTCTAATTCTAAAGCATCTTGGTAGTTTTCCGCTGTTGGTTTCTCGCAATATACATGTTTACCTGCAGACATGGCTTTTTTTAGTATCTCAGCTCTGAGCTTTGTATTTGCAGCATCAAAGAAAATAGGCGTATTTGGTAGTTTAAGAGCTTGATCAATATCGGTCATATATTTTTCAATATGATGTTCTTTAGCAATTTTTTCTAGCTTGGTTAAATTACGACCAACGAGTATTGGCTCAGGGATAATAACGTCACCGTTATTTAAAGTAATTCCACCTTCATTTCTGATAGCAAGGATTGAGCGGATCAAATGTTGGCGTAATCCCATTCGTCCAGTAATACCGTGCATAATTATGCCGATTGTCGTCGTATTCATTTGTATCTCCAATGTGTAGAATTTTATTCTTAGTTGTAACCAATCGGTTAATTATGAGGTGGAGATGTCGGGATGTCAAGCAAGCAACAAGCCTATTTTTACGAAAAATAGAGTCTGTTTCAAATAGAAAATAATGTTCAAAGTCAGCTAAAAGATTTAAAATTAAAAAACTATTTAATTTGGTTACTTAGATGGTTGGTGTGATTATTGTCTTTGTTTTTAAATTAAGAAGGCGATCTTGGTGCCACTAATTCAAGGTTTCAGGTAACCAAGAATTAGTTCGACTATGTGGTCTTCTCGTTTGTTGAGTTGGCGTTTTTCGGCCAAATCCGTATCAAAAACAAAAGACAGTGTATGAATGTTAGAAAGGTAGAAAAAGCCCAGAGAAGCAATCGATAAGTACAATTGCAACGGATCAACATTTGTTTTAAAAATACCTTGTTTAGCTCCCGAATTTAATAACCCGCTTATTAATGAAACTAAAGGTGAGTGAAGTTGTTTAATTTCTTCTATTTGTTTTAGGTTTCTAGCCTGGTGCATATTCTCATCAATCAATAAGCGAATAAACCAAGGATGGTTAATGAAGTGATTAAAGGTAAAACGTACTAGTTTATCCATTGCCCGCTCTGGTGAGAGATCGGTTAAATGAAGTTCGCGTTCACCCTTTCTAATTTCTTTGTAAGCTTCAAGTAATACAGCCTTGTATATCCCTTCTTTATTAGAAAAATAATGATAGATCATTCGTTTGTTAGAGCCTGAACGTTCTGCAATAGCGTTAATTCGAGCGCCATCAAGTCCCTTGTTGCAAAATTCTTCGCGTGCAGCCATTAAGATTGTTTTTTTTGTTAACTCAGGATTTCGCCTTCTTGGGACTTCTTTGTTTTCCGTCTCAGTAATTTCTGTGGACATGGGATTATCTACTTCCTTGAATTGAGTAGTGCGAGGTTTAAGTTAGTTTAGTCGTGCGACAAAGAGCATAGTGATAATTATACACTAGAAAAACATTAGTATGTAACTAATCGGTTATGATCTTCAGCAATAAAGCATAATCAATAATAAAAAATGACTGTGTAAATTTAATTAAGAATAGATTTAACTTGCAAGTAACCATATGGTTAGTTATAGTGAAGTTGATCGCTCTTTTTCTTTATGATTTTTGGATACCTATCACTGTGGTGTTGTTCCAATTTAACGAAAGTCAGAGAGTGAAGCTTTTCAGTAAAGTTAGTGATGAATAAAACAATCAATATATTTGAAATGTATCGTTTAAAAGGAGACGCTAGAAATGAAAATAAGATGTAGTAGTACTTCGAGTAAATTGTTAGTCAAAGATGGAGAAGGGAGTCCAGGATTGATCAAGCGATTTGCTTTAAGCGCAATAGCAGCTGTTTTAATAGGTACTTCGATTAACGTTACGGCTGAATCTATGCGGGGTCGAATAGCTTCTGAGCGTGGTGGCTCAGCTCTCGAAGGAGCTTCAATTTCACTACGAGATTCTTCAGGTAATCAAATTAATAAAGCGGTTGCAAATAATAAAGGTGAATTTTTATTTAATCAATTAAAACCAGGTACTTACCAAATAGATGTTAAATATCTTGGATTTGTCACACGAACTTTTGATGTTGTCATCGTTGAGGGTGAAAATTACAGCGGTCAGTTTAAACTATCGGGGGGGGTGAACTATGAACAAGGCAAAAACGTTCTAATTGTAACCTCGGATGTAAACTCTCAAACCAAATCATTAAATCAAGAAGCTTCTTCGAATGCCTTAATTAGTGTTGCATCTTCTGATGATATAGGCCAATTCCCTGATCGGAATGTTGCCGAAGCACTGCAACGAGTGCCAGGGGTAACGATACGTACTGAAACTGGTGAAGGTGGTTTTGCGGTTATACGTGGAGCTCAACCTTTGTTAAATACGGTCAATATTAACGGACAAAAGTTGGCGTCAACTAGAACGGGTGGTCGTGATAATAAACTCAGCTCTTTACCAGTGGAAAACATTGAACGTATTGAGGTGCTTAAAGTTTTTACTCCTGATTTGGCGGGGGATTTTATTGGTGGGACGGTCAATATAGTTTCTAAGAGTGCGTTTGGTTATGATGGAACGAGAGCACAGTTTAGTTTAAAAGCTGGAGAAAGTGATATAAGAGAAGAAGAGTATTACGATTTTGCTAGTGCTGTTTCAACAAAATTACTTGATGATAAATTAGGGGTTGTTTTGAGTTTAGACTATTCTGATAGACCTACAGGAACTGAAAGGGTCAGTACCAATTGGGGGCAAGAGTTAGCATCAACATCGGACTTGTTGCCTAGAGAGCTATTGATCCAAAATTTAGATATAGAAAGTGAAAAATTAGGTGCGACTATTAATGCTGAATATAGGCCGACAAATGACTCAACTTATCATCTAAAAATGAGTAGTCAATCTTTAGATCAACAAAAAACTTTTCAACAATCTTACATTGGCTTTGGTTATGATAATGGTCTAAGTGGTTTAGATGCTGATGATGGTTCAAATAGTGATAACGGTAGCTTCAGTATTGCAACTGTCTTACGTGGAGCGGCTGAATTAAATCGTGAAATCGATTTACTCACATTCCAACTGGGTGGTACGAATCATTTCGATACGATTAGTATTGATTATGAATTGGCTAATTCAGAAGCGGATATAGAAACCGATCAACTTATTGCGCAATTACAAAACCCTTTCGCTTCGCAACCAGTTCTTGGTGGTCATTTGTATACCGATTTTTCAACCAATAGCCCCCATGTAGGGCTGGATCCTGCAATTGATGCCGTTACAAATGATATTGCTAACTATACCAATTTATCTAGGTTAGAAAGTGCAGAGCAAGTTGGTAATGAAGAAGAATTAAGCTTTAAATTTAATTTAAAACTTGATAGCGATTTATTTGGTTATCCATCTGTTTATAAAACGGGATTTGTTGTTTCTAAAAAAGATAAAGTGACTTCAGTTAATATTGATTCTTATAACGCTGCGCCTGTTGCATCAATCGGAAGTGTTGTTCCTGGTTTTGCGATACCTTGGTTAAATGATGGAGCTGACTTTGATTCATCAATTGTTGATGGGCAATATTCATTCGGACCAGCGCTTGATATTCATGGCGTTCGTCAATTATTTTTGGACAATAAAGATACCTTTGATGCAGCATTGCGGAGCGATTTAATTTCCAATTTTTTGACTAACGCGCGTAATTTCAAAGCAACTGAAAAAGTGAGTGCTATTTATGGAATGGCAACCACTGAAATTGATGATACTTCAGTGATTGCGGGAGTGCGTGTTGAACAGTTTACGACTGATTATACCGCGCGAGCGTTTGATGCTATAACCAACTCTTTTGTTGACTTAACGACCGATAAAGATCAAACGGTTATTCTTCCAAGTATTGTGACAAAAACCGAAATTGATAGCGGCGTTATCTTACGAACGTCGGCGACTAAAACTTATGCTAGACCGTCATTCGAGCAACTTTCACCTGCCGAAAATAAAGATAATATTCAAGGATTTACATTTCATACCGGTAATCCAAATTTGGAGCCAATGGAATCAGTTAATCTAGATATTTCGCTTGATTATTATACTGAACCATTGGGCGTTGTTGGCTTGGCAATTTTTTATAAAGATATTAGTGATCAAATTGTTAATCAACATACTGCTTTTGTTGATCCGTTAACAGGGGCAACTTTAGAAAAAATTCAACCAATCAACAGTTCTGGCACAGCTAATCTGTTAGGTTTGGAGTTGAATTTTCAACAGCCTCTAAGTATTATTGCTGAAGAGCTATCTAATTTTTCTTTAATAGCTAATTACACCTACATTGATTCAGATTTTGATATTGAAGATCAAAATCGTCGAACAGCACTTCCTTTTACTTCTGACCAAGCAATGAATTTATCACTTTCGTTTGAAAAAAATGATTTCAAAGTTCGTTTTGCCTATACGTATCAATCAGAATATCTAAGAGATGCTTCTAGAGAAGGTGCTCAAATGGATCGCTGGATTGGTGAACGCGGTACTTATGATTTAACGGCACAATGGGCGGTTACTCGCAATTGGGGGTTATATGCAGAATGGTTTAATATCACTGACGAGCCGTTTACTGAGTATCGTGGTAATGCAAGTCGTATGATCAATAATGAATATACTGGAACCTCTGTTGGTATTGGTATTCGAGGTACTTTTTAAAGGGTGTTTCAAACATTGATTGTCGCAGATGTTATGATGGGACAATCATTTTTGAATCTAGCAGATAAACTATGATTTCATTAAAAAACTCTATTAAAAGTTGGAATAATGCCAAGGCTTGTATTCCCGGCGGGACTAATACAATTAGCAAAAGGGTTGATAGATTTGCCGGTGATGGTCGTTTCCCTGCGTTTGCTGAAAAAGGCGAAGGAGCCTATTTAGAAGATGTTGATGGTAATCGATATATTGATTATATAGCGGCACTAGCACCTATTATTATTGGCTACAATGATAGTCGGATTAATCAAAAAGTTGTTGAACAGTTATCCAAAGGTGTGTTGTTTTCTCTACCAACCACTGCAGAAATAGAATTATCGGAGCTGTTAATTGAGGTTATCCCTTGTGCTGAGATGGTTAAATTATTAAAAACTGGTGCAGAAGCTAATTCCGCGGCAATTCGAGCAGCAAGGTTGCATACTGGTAAAGAACTTATTCTATCTTGTGGCTATCAAGGCTGGCATGATTGGTGGGTTGTCAATCAAAGCCAAGAAGGTATTCCTGAACAAGAAAAAGATTTGACATTAACATTCGATTTTAATGATCTTAAAAGCGCGCAAGAGCTAGTCAAAAAGAACAAAGATAAAATTGCGTGTATTATTTTAACCGCCGCATTGTATGGTCATCACCCAGATAAAGGTTTTCTTATTGGATTAAGAAAATTAGCCGATGAAAATGGCATCC
>Ga0316204_10005070_pt1 | contig 22453 bp, 19 predicted proteins | sample 6monrhotite_MG_2_FD_205661 | JGI IMG/M metagenome (GOLD analysis project Ga0316204, IMG submission 205661) | Microbial mat bacterial communities from mineral coupon in-situ incubated in ocean water Damariscotta River, Maine, United States -... | ecosystem: Environmental > Aquatic > Marine >... | reverse complement strand
AAAACTAGACGCACCAATATAGTGCGAAAGCAAATAAGCCGCTCTATTTTAGTGCCTGTTTGTATAAAATGTCGACCGCTCCAATGCAATTAAGTTGTTTGCTGGCAGAGTTAATATTTCGTTCTATCAGCTCGGGATCATTACCTGCCTGGATGATTTGCAGGGGTAATACTAATTCAACATTAATTTTGCCATCAAGATAATGCAGGGTTGCGCCTAGAAGCTCAGTGGTTTCCGGTATATCTTTCCAGCACTTGTTAAGCTCTGCCATAACTTCAGAGCGCAAAGGCAGGTGTTTGCAGCTATTATCAGCATGTTCATCATCTTCCGGGTCAATATGTACGGTGACATCATTAATTTCATCAAACTCATTTATCAGGGCCATTTCTACGGCTTCAGAGATCTGATGTCCTTCAGATACGCTAAGGGTTGGAGATACCAGGATATGCAGGTCTACCAGTGCGTTATGGCCCATTCTACGGCTGCGAAGCATATGCAGCTGATTAACGCCGTCAATACCGTGGATGACTTTTTCAATTGACTCCAGTGTATCCGGGTCCAGCCCGGTATCAACCAGCTCCTGAAAGCTTTGATGGCCCAGCTCCCAGCCAATTTTACAGATCATAAGGGCAACAATAATCGCGGCAACAGAGTCAAGCATGGGGTAACCCCACATGGCGCCTGCAATGCCAACAAACACCACAATCGAGGAGATTGCATCTGAGCGGTGATGCCAGGCATTAGCCTCAAGCAATCTGGATTTCATCTTTCTGGCAACGACCATGGTGTACTGATAAAGTACTTCCTTGCTCAGAATGGACAATCCTGCAACCCATAATGTGATAGATGCGGGTATGGCTAAGCTCTGGTGGTCTAACAGGCGATTAAATGCGTCTATGCCAATGCCGATACCTACAGCACTGAGAAGTACTGCCAGGGTTATAGTGGCGAAGGTTTCGTAGCGAGCATGGCCATAGGGATGGTCTTCATCTGCTTCTGTGTTCGAATGATGGGTTGCGAGTAGAACCAAACCATCAGATACCAGGTCTGAAAGAGAGTGTAAACCATCGGCGATCAGGGCCTGTGAATGGCCAATAAAGCCAAACACCAGTTTAGCTATGGATAGTAATAAGTTGACGATAAGCCCCCACCAGGTGGCTTTGTCCATGGCTTTTTTGCGTTGTAAGTTGTCTATTTCCACAAGAGATCGCACTGATGGTTTAAAATGCAGCGCCTATTGTCGTGTCTTATGGCTATGCATGCAAGTCAGCAATAGAATTTGTTTAATATTCGATTACCAATATAAAAGTGAGGGTAAGCCATGAGCGTAGAGATTCAGGTAGAGAATATCAAGTGTGGTGGATGCGCCAGCACCATTAAGAAAAAGTTAAGCGAAGACAGCCGTGTGAACTCTGTAGAAGTTGATATAGAGAAAGGAATAGTATCAATTGAGTCTTCAGTTGATGAAGGTGCTGAATTCAGAGAAGAGTTACTAAAGATGGGGTATCCGGAATCTGGTACAGCTGAAGGAATTGCTGCTGCAAAAGCCAAGGCCAAATCGTTTGTTAGCTGTGCCATTGGTAAAGTCGATAATATGGTAAATAAGTAAGCACGGTCATTATTCTAAAGTTACTACTTACAAAAAAGTCAAAAGCTTTGACGCAGAGGCACAGAGTTATTTGCTTATTCTATTGTGTGGCATAGCCACACAACAAAAAACTCTGTGCCTCTGTGTCAAGTTTTTAACGCTTTAATAAATAAAAATAGATTTACACATATGAATTCTTTTACAAGAAACGTTCCCTTACTGGCATTTTGTCAGGCAATGGCGATGAGTGGTGCTTCGTTAATTATAGCCAGCGCAGCATTGGTTGGTTTGCAGTTGGCAGATGATAAATCCTTATCAACTTTGCCCCTGGCGGCTCAGTTTATTGCGGTGATGCTAACCAGTATTCCCGCGGCCATGCTGATGAAAAAAATTGGACGTAAAGCCAGCTTCTTATTTGCTACCCTGTTTGGGTTTAGTGGGGCAGTCGTCGCTACCTGGTCAATTGTCGAACATGAGTTTTATGGGTTTATGTTGGGTGTTTCTCTGATAGGTGTGTTTAATGGTTTTGCGAATTACTATCGCTTTACCGCAGCTGATTCGGTAGATCTTGCGCATAAAAGTCGAGCAATCTCATTAGTGCTAGCAGGTGGTGTAATAGCGGCAATCGTCGGCCCAAATCTTGCTAATTACACCAAAGAGTTTATTGAGAATGCTTATTTTGCAGGGAGTTATGCTGCGCTTATTGTGTTATATGTTTTTTCAATAAGCGCATTAAGTTTTTTAAAATTACCCGAAGCGCAAACTGAAGAAACAGTTGATAAGCTTTCGCGGCCCCTTAAGGAAATTATAAAACAACCCGCCTGGGTAGTTGCTGTTATTTGTGGCATGTTAGGTTATGGCGTGATGTCGTTTGTAATGACCGCCACGCCATTAGCAATGAAGCACCATGCGCATGGTTTTTCTGATACATCCTTTGTGATTCAATGGCATGTGCTAGCCATGTTTGCCCCATCATTTTTTACAGGGTCTTTTATTCGAAAAGCAGGTGAGCTTCCTGTTATGTTTGTTGGTGGTGTATTAGGGCTTGTTTGTGTTTTGGTAAACTTAATGGGGGCAACGGTTACGCATTTCTGGGTGGCATTAGTGTTGCTGGGTTTGAGCTGGAACTTTTTATTTGTTGGAGCGACCAGCTTGTTGACTCAAACCTACCATGCAGCGGAGCGTTTTAAGGTGCAGGCCCTGAATGATTTCATTATCTTTACTACTGTAGCTTTAGCGTCATTATCTGCAGGTTACCTGCAATATCACTTTGGTTGGCGTAGTGTCAATATAGGCGTGTTGCCATTGTTATGCGTTATATTGGTTAGCATAGTGTTTTTAGGACTATGGCAAAAAAACCGTGCGACAGTCGCAGTTTGATAAGAGTCTTTGCTATATTTAACACAATTGTCATCTATTGTTCATATCTTGTTCAAATTGACTCCCCATACTCTGCTCTGATAAAAGAAAAGATGAAAGAGGAAATGGGATGAAATTTTATATTCGAGAGTGGAGTGAGAAAACGATTGTACTGATGACCGATAGCGGTCATGTGTTGTCATATTTTTCATCAATCAGCGATGCATTAAATGCATGCGCAGACTGGTATAGTACTAATAAAACTGAACAAAAATACGAAGTGTTTGTGCAATACAAACAGTCTAATGAAAGCTATGCGTCAATTGCGGCTGTAGCATAGGTACGAGTTGTAGAGTCATTAGCGGTGAATAGCTTTTGACCTTAAGTAAATTGCCTGGCAATCACAAACTTCAATTAATACAAACACATCATCATCCGCTTCGCGGGTTTCTAAAACCTTGTGGCCGTTAATGCGACACCAGGCTGGAATATCATTCAACGCACCGGGGTCAGTTGAAACGACTTCTAATGTATCGCCAACTTCAAGCTCTTTGATTTTGTCCTGCGTGCGAATGACCGGCATTGGGCAAAACATACGCCGTGCATCTAGTTCATAGTGGCTCATTACACGTACCACTCAGGTTTAATGTCCGCCGCGGTTAAAGGTTTAACCTGCATGGTGGTTGTATCGCCGTTGATTCGGCGGGCTTCGATGGTGACACTTTCCGCATTTTTATCTTTTGAAAAACGCGCAACAATCCTTGCAGCAAATTCAAGATCGTTGTCAGTGGCAACACCATCTAATAACGTTAATGGGCCAGGGCAGTCAACCGTTTTAAATGAGATGTAACTGTTTTTGTAACCCTGCAAAAATTTATTCTCACCGTCTTCGCGACCAACAATTAATTTATAAGTCGGGGCGGGTCGAATGTGGCGGCCCACCTTTAACAACATTATATCGTCCATTTCATATTCACGATTACCACGAGCATCCCACAGATCTACTAATTTGGCTGAGTAGTTTTCATCCGTTAAGAAACAGCATCCACCAGCAGGTTTGGCGTAATCATCAAAGCCAAATTGCTTTGCGAGTTGCATCTGTGGTTTACGGTTGCGTCCAGAGAAACCGTAAAGCTCATCACGCGTTACCCAGCCTTCAGTTTCCGGTAGTGTAGGTGGTAAGTTTCTCGCGCAAAGCGGGCGCAGTAATCTGTCATCTGCACCGGACTGGTGAGAGATTATAGGCATGGTATCTTTACGCTGAGACATGGGGCGTTGGCCAACCACTTCACCGGTAATAATAAAATCAAAACCGTTTTCTTCAGCCCAGTCTTTGGCTTTATTGACCATAAATATCTTACAGTCCAGACAGGGGTTCATGTTTTTGCCATAACCATGCTTGGGGTTGAGTAATACGTCTTTGTATTCTTCAACAATATCGATAATGTGGAGTTTTATGCCGAGCTGTTCAGCTGACCACAGGGCGTTATTGCGCTTGGGTTTGGACTTGTCTTTTTTGCGGATGGCATGGGTATGCCCTTCGACACAAAAGCCAGTAAAAAAATTAATGCCTTCCACGTGAATGCCCTGTTCAAGCATTACTTTGGCGGCGAGTAGGGAGTCGAGTCCACCGGAAATCAGTGCGACGGCTTTGCGTTGTTGTGTCATGCGGGTCCTGCCATATTGATCCTGCCATTTTACTATGGGGCAGGGTACTTAAAAAAGTGAGTCGCGTATTTTACCAGCAAATAACATGCTTTGCTGGATTACCGACGAATTGAAGAGCCTTGAGTTATCTGCCTGAAAAAAATGCTTTTACTTTTTTATTAACCAGGGGATAGAGCCCGCAACACTACGCCAGAGCTCTGTATTTTGCGCAGCATATAAAACCGCTTCATCCTTGTCGCCCGAACTTAAGCGCTCTGGCATACGTTTTGGCATTTTAATCTTGCCTGAGAGTAGTTTAGGCACGTATTTATTATGTGCAAGCGCCTGCTTTTTAAGCACTTTGCTTTCTGCGTTATCAGCAGAGCCAATAAAGGCTATCAGTGCCTGGTCAAACAAAAAGAAGGCTCCCCTGTCGTGAGAAAACTGCTCAGCTAACTGGCTTGCCTTATCAAGCTTGCGTGCCTGTATATAGCAGTTGCTTAGTGGGTAACGGTTAAACTGGTTATCTGCCGGGTTGAGTACAATGGCGCGTTCATAGCAGCTTATTGCATGTTCAAAGTCTTTCAGGTGTGCATAGGTGCTGGCCAGATTGGTGAGTGCTTCCATAAAGGTGCGGGTTTCACGGATTTTCCAGAAGCGACCGGTATTTTTAGTGAAAAACTCTTCGCCTAATACACGTTCGCATCCCTCGACAGCTCTTACCAGGAGATCGCGGCGCTCGACGGAATTTGCCGCTTCCCATTGCGCCAGTAACATCAGGGCGTTGATATTATCAGGTTCCTGTTCGAGCACCTGGTGTGCCAGGTGTACCTTTTCAACCGGGTCATCGCTAGACCAGGCCTGTTGGATAAGTTTGCTGGCATCAGCGGGAAGTTCCGAATTGCTCATAATGGGGATGCCGGCAGAGTTCTTAACCCCGCTACCGGTAATGCTGATAGGTGCAAACGTATTTTCCTGCATATTGGCTAAAGCCAGGTCAGCATAATTTTGCATGAGCTTGTTAAATTCACTGAAGATATGACGAGTGACAGCCTCTATGGGTAAGGCGCCATTTTGAAATTTCTCTGTGAGATTCTGTGCATTCTGCAAATTGGAGAAAAAGCTGAGCATCATCCAGAAAGACTGAGGTTGAGCCTGTGACAGGCAATCATCCCAGAAGTGTTCGGTCAGGGTTAAGCCCAGTTCAAAACCACGGCACCATAAATGAAGTGAGTTGCTGGTGAAGTTTGCCTCAAATGGTTCGCTCAGCTGGCAGTTTTTGGGCAGCTCAACCATTTTGTCGTTTATGTCCCTGAAAATATGTTTTTGCAGTTCAATGATCGCCTGCAAATAATCTTCATCCTGGCTCACCAGGCTTAACTGATCAGAAAAAATAGCCGGCATCCAGTCGTTGTGTTTGAGTTTTGCCGGCGTTGCACTAATAGCAAACAGATAGCCAAATAACTGATCGATACTCAATGTGTTCATTGGGCGCTTGTCATCCGCCAACCAGTTGGCGAGTTGTGTCAGGTTGATATTTTCAGCAGTCATGGTCATCAAGATCAGTAAAATGGGCGCATATTATCCTGTAATCAGCTCATCGATACCAGAATAGTTACGAAACTGAGTAATTTAGCTGTTTCACACAGGCCATTTTGCGACGAATTCGGTATACTTGCCGGCTCGATTACAAGACAGAATAAAATTAAATGGCATACGATGTATCTACGTTTCAGGGTTTAATTAATGCCCTGCAGGATTATTGGGCGAAGCAAGGCTGCGCCATTGTGCAACCACTGGATATGGAAGTGGGCGCGGGTACCTTTCACCCGGCGACATTCTTACGCTCAATTGGGCCTGAGCCCTGGCGTGCCGCCTATGTTCAGCCATGTCGCCGTCCAACTGATGGTCGTTATGGTGAAAACCCAAATCGACTTCAGCATTATTACCAGTTTCAGGTCGCGTTGAAGCCAAACCCTGAGAATATTCAGGAGTTATACCTGGACTCATTAAAAGCCCTGGGGTTTGATCCTTTAGAGCATGATATTCGTTTTGTCGAAGATAACTGGGAGTCGCCAACTCTGGGTGCCTGGGGATTAGGCTGGGAAGTCTGGTTAAATGGTATGGAAGTTACCCAGTTTACCTATTTCCAGCAGGTAGGAGGGCTTGAGTGTCGCCCTGTGACCGGGGAGATTACCTATGGTCTGGAACGTCTGGCAATGTATATCCAGAATGCCAAAAGCATATTTGATCTGGTATGGACTAAAGGCCCGCAGGGTGTTGTTACCTATGGTGACGTGTTCCACCAGAATGAAGTTGAAATGTCGCATTACAATTTCGAGCAGGCCGATACTGAGTCTTTATTTGCCTGGTTTGAAACCTGTGAAAAAGAAAGTGCTCGTTTGATTGAACAGGGGCTGGCATTGCCTGCTTATGAGCAGGTGTTAAAAGCTTCACACACATTTAATTTATTAGATGCGCGTCATGCCATTTCTGTAACAGAAAGACAGCGCTACATTTTGCGTATACGTACTTTATCTCGTGCTGTAGCACAGGCATATTATGATGCGCGAGAAGCACTAGGGTTCCCTATTTGCAAAAACAAAGTAAACAAGGGAGGTAAAAAATGAGTACTCGTGATTTATTAGTTGAAATTGGTACAGAAGAATTACCACCCAAAGCCTTAAATAAATTATGCGATGCATTTGCCGCCGGAATTGAAGCGGGTTTAATAGAAGCCGGTGTTAAATTTAAAAAAATAAATGCCTATGCATCTCCTCGTCGCCTGGCAGTAATAGTTGAAGCGGTAAGTGAGTCGCAGGAAGATCGCGATATAGAGAAATTAGGGCCCGCAATTAAAGCGGCCTATGATAAAGATGGTAATGCAACTAAAGCGGCTCAGGGTTTTGCACGTGGCTGTGGTGTTGAGGTATCTGAACTTGACACTACAGATACAGATAAAGGTGAGCGACTGGTATATAGAATTCAGGAAAAGGGTAAAGCGACCCCAGAGCTTGTACCCGCAATAGTTGATCAGTCATTGGCAAAATTACCGATTCCCAAGCGCATGCGTTGGGGTGATAGTGATGCAGAATTTGTGCGTCCGGTTCACTGGTTAGTGATGTTATTTGGTCATGATGTGATTGAGGCAGAAATTCTTGGTGTTAAATCAGGGCGTGAATCACGCGGTCACAGATTCCATCATCCTGAAGTGATTAATTTGCAAACACCAGATGATTATCTGCATCGTTTAAAAGTGCCAGGTTATGTCATGGTAGATCGTGAGGAGCGCTTGAAAGTTGTTAAACAACAGGCAGAGCAGGCAGCAAAAAAACTTAATGGTCTTGCGCTGATTGATGAAGATCTATTGCAGGAAGTTAGTGCGCTGGTGGAATGGCCAGTTGCTGTGTCAGGTGATTTTGATAAAGAGTTTTTAGAAGTTCCCGCCGAAAGTCTGATTTCTTCTATGCAGGACCACCAGAAATATTTTCCTGTAGTAAATAAAAAAGGCAGCCTGATGCCTCACTTTATCACTATCAGTAATATTGAAAGCAAGGATGTAAATAAAGTAAAAGAAGGTAATGAGCGTGTTATACGGCCGCGTCTGGGAGATGCAAAATTTTTCTGGGAACAGGACGGTAAAAAGAAACTGGAATCACATATTGAATCACTTGATAAAGTTGTCTTTCAGGTAAAACTAGGATCGCTGGGTGATAAATCGCGTCGAGTAGCGGCAAACGCGCAAGCGATTGCAAAAGAGTTAGGTGAAAATACCGAACATGCAAAACGTGCAGGCCTGTTAAGCAAGTGTGACCTAATGACTGAAATGGTTTATGAATTTAGCGACCTTCAGGGAATCATGGGGCGTTATTATGCAATCAATGATGGAGAGGCGACAGAGGTTGCGGATGCATTAGATGAGCAGTATATGCCACGATTTGCGGGGGATCAGTTGCCCGCGGGTAAAACCGGGCAGATACTGTCACTGGCGGATAAGCTTGATACATTGCTGGGTATTTTTGCAATAGGGCAAAAACCAACAGGTGAGAAAGACCCTTTTGCATTACGTCGTGCAGCATTAGGTGTACTACGAATACTTATCGAGTGTAAGCTTGATCTAGATCTGAACTCATTACTAAAGTATGCCGCTAAAAGTTATGGCGATAAACTGGATGCAGATAAAAGCATTGATGAAGTTGTCAGTTTTATGCTGGATCGTTTGAAAGTTTATTATACGTCTCAGGAGATAGGTGTTGATGTGTATGAGGCTGTATTTGCATTAAGACCAACACGTCCAGTTGATTTTGATCGAAGAATACATGCAGTGAATGAATTTAGAAGCTTTGATGAGGCTGAAAGCCTGGCAGCGGCAAATAAACGAATTGGCAATATCTTAAAGAAAATTGATGGAGAGTTGCCCAGTTTGATCGAGCTTAGTTTATTAACAGAATCTGCAGAGAAACGCCTGAATGATGAATTACAAAGCATAATCTCAGAAGTTGCCCCGTTGCTTGACTCGGGAAAGTACTCAGAAGCGCTGAAGCAGCTTGCAACATTACGTGATTCGATTGATGAGTTCTTTGATCAGGTAATGGTTATGGTAGAAGACGAAGCGTTAAAAAATAATCGAATAGCTTTGCTGAGTCAGTTACATAGCCTGTTTATTAAAGCAGCAGACTTGTCCCGTCTTCAGTCGTAACTCAAAGAAAAAGTACTGTTTGCCCTGTCAAACTGACAGGGCGGAGTGGTTGTCAATAAAATCACGACAGTCATCTTAACAGTCTGTATAGTGAATTAAATAAATTGACAATGTTTAAATAAAACCTAATAGAAAGACAAAGGAATTTAAGTGAGCAAGCAACATATGCCAACTAAAGCAGAATTATATAGCAGGTCTTTAGTGTTCTGGGTGTTTCATGCTCTTACTGTTTTTCTGGTTGTTGGCGTGTTGCTAATGTTCTTCTGGTTGCCCGTTAATAAACGTTATGCTATTGCCTCTAGCTGGGCAAAAATGAATATTAATTTTCTTAAATTTAGTTGTAATCTAGATTATCAAATCAAAGGCAAAGAGAATATCCCGGACGAGGCCTCATTGGTTTTATCAAATCACCAGTCGACCTGGGAAACACTGGCCTTTCAACATTTTTTACCAAATCAATTGTGGGTGTTAAAGAAAGAGCTTCTCAGGGTGCCGGTTTTTGGCTGGGGGCTTGCTTTAATTAGCCCAATTGCCATTGATAGAAGCGCAGGTAAAAAAGCGGTAGAACAAATAGTTGAGCAGGGTAAGGAAAAATTAAAGCAGGGGCGCTGGGTGATCATGTTTCCAGAAGGCACGCGTATAGCACCAGGCGTGAATAGTAAATATAAAATGGGTGGGTTTATATTTGCATCAAGAATTACCCACCCTGTTTTACCTGTGGCGCATAATGCCGGTGAGTTTTGGCCAAAGCATAGTTTTGTAAAGTATCCCGGTACAATTACTGTGTCGATAGGTGAAGCGGTAAATGCATTTGGTATGGAGCCAATCGAAATAAAAAACAAAGTAGAAAGCTGGATAAAGCAGGAATTACAAGTGATCGGTAATCCTGAGAGATTTAAGAATCTGATCAAATAAAGTATCAATTCGTTATAGCAGATATAAGCTATAAATTTTGAAATCATTCATGTCAAAAAACATTAACTTAAGTGTTTAAAAAAACTATTAAAAATTATGTTTATCCATTAATCGCGCTTTTTGCTTCAGCGGGTGGTGGTTATTATTGTTTGAGTTTTGGCTTTGAGTCGGTGAAAGAAATACGTCAGTTAGAGCGGGTGCCATCAAGTAAAGTTGGTGCATTGCTGCAGGGCGAAGTCAATGTAACCGCTGATGCCTCCATGTACCAGAGAACGGTAGATAGCTATTACTCAAAAACTCCGGCCCTGTATTATAAATATATAGAAGAAAAAGAAAATACAGATTCTGATGGTAATACAAGTTGGAGCACTGTTGATACACGTTCAGAATCAGTTGATTTTTATATAAAAGATAAAACGGGAAAGGCCTTAATAAATAGAGCCGGTAATAATATAAACTGGTCTATGCCGCAAAGTTTTTCCGTGACAATTGGAGATCGCCGTTTTACTGAGTGGAGAATAGAGCCTGGAGACGAAATATTTATTTTTGGGTTTGCAACATTAAATGGCAATCAGATACTAATAGATTTTTCCAGTAAGGGGCAGTATACACCAATTATTTCAAAGTACAGTGAAGCTGAAGAGCGTAGTGATATGGGTGCAATGTCTATATTGCAGATATGGTTTGGCGTAACATTGTTGTCCTTATGCGTGTATTTTTTAGCAATAATTTTTAAAATTCACCGCTTAGTTGCATATTTGAGTATCTTGTCGATAACGATAGCTCTGATGTTAATCGATATGGGGCTCACAATGATGCGAGTTGATCTTCAGGAAAGCTCGATTCGTTATCAGACGCAAAAAGTATTAGCAGGTGAACGGGTTGAGTATCTTCTGCAAAGAATGGATGTTCCATTTCATGGCTGGCATGACCTGCATGAATTGAAGGATGAAAGATATGAAAATGTTGACTGGTTAAGCAAAGAAAAAATTAAAGAAATACGAATAAATTTACTCATGTCTCGCGAAAAATTAATAAAGGCAATGTCGTCTACGCCTGAAAAATGGCTGCTTGGGATGTGGGGGCTTTCTCGCCCTGCACGGATAAGTGCACCACATAATACACGCGTGGAAGTAGAACAAAGGCTAAGTAAATATAGACCAACTCAGCTGGAGAAATTTTGGCCAGGTATGTTTTCGTTTATAGGTATTTTACTTTCAATATTCTTTTTAATTATAGGCATGAGGCTTATAAAGATAAAGCGTCATATTGAAAATATTGCAACGTCAAATGTTTCAGGGGTTGCGTATGGACTGGCGGAAGTAAAGGGAGAACTGGTATTAAAGGATGAAAAAAACGCCCTGAAATCACCATTAACTAATAGTCAATGTGCCTGGTATTATTATCTTGTAGAAGAGAAAAGAGGTTCGGGAAAAAATGCCAAATGGGTAACGGTGACGCAATTAACGGAATCTAAAGAGTTTTATTGTAAAGACAGGTCCGGGGTGATACGAATAGATGCGGAAAAAGCTGAAGTAATTACCGAGCATAAGGAAATAAAGCGTAGCGGTTCATTTAAATATACTGAAAAAGTGTTAAAACTTAATGATTCTCTTTATGTGACAGGTTGTGCAGATTTAGATGAGCGACTGGGTGAGAACTTGCATATTGGGTGGTCTGGAGACAGAGAGCCTTTTATTATCAGCAATCAAAGTGAACAGGAAGTGATGATTAAAAAAGCCAGAAAAGGTATTTTGTTTCTGAATATGGCATTTAGCTCTGTAGTATTGTCGGCATTATTGCTGTTTGGGGTGTCTGGAGGGTTTGCACCAACAGATTTTCTTTTTGCGTCTATTATCTCGCCAGTGTTAATGTTGTTTGTGGTTATGATATTACACTATAACGATATTATATTTTTACGTCAGCGAGTGAATAGAAATAGCGCTAATATAAAGGTGAGTTTAAAAAAACGATTCGATTTAATTCCGAATATTGAAGATGTAATAAAAGGTTATTCGCGGCATGAAAAGCAGCTGCTAGATAATATTATGGAATTTAGACAGAATTATAAAAACACGGTAGAGAATGCTGTAAATATTGATGAATTATTAAAAAAGCAGGTAAAACTTAAAATAAATGTTAATAGTTTGCGTGAAGATTATCCCGAATTAAAAGCTAATGAGCTTATTAATAAAATGATGGATGTGTTAGTGGCACTGGAAACTGAGCTTATGTACATGCGGCGAGGATATAACGATGCTGTTGAAATTTATAATACCCGAATAAAGTCCGTACCTGATGTGTTTTTTACAGGTGTGTTTGGTTTCACAGAGAAAGAATATATTACAGTGTAAATATTATGAAATATCAGAAACTTAATAATAAATTTTCAACAGGTCCACAGATTATAGTAATTAACGGGAAAAATGATATTCCATATATAGAGGTTAAAACCAGGGATGCATATGCTCTAATATCTCTATATGGCGGTCAGTTATTATCCTATAAGTTTAACGGCTGTGATGATCTGTTGTTTTTAAGCGAAATCGCAAATTATAGTGAGGGTAAAGCTATAAAAGGGGGCATTCCAGTATGCTGGCCATGGTTTGGAGCTGATCCTGAAAATAAGGGGCGTCAGTCACATGGCTTTGCGCGCAATAAAATGTGGGAACTAAGATCAACAGAAAATATAAGTGATACTAAATGCAAAGTTACAATGGGCTTAAAAGAAAATAATGAAACGCTCAAGCTATGGCCGCACTCATTTGATCTGGAAATAGAGATGGCTTTTGGTGATTCAATGGATGTATTGTTGAGAACAACGAATACGGGAGATGAATCATTTGAAATCACCCAGGCACTGCATACGTATTTTTCAGTTGGCGATATCAGTAAGGTAAGTTTGCAGGGACTGGATAAAAAAAACTACCTGGATAAGGCTAAAATTAATACAGGTGAAGAGCAAAAATACCAGTCTGGGGATGTTGAGTTTGCGCAGGAAGTTGACAGTATTTACCAGGATGTGCCAAAAGACTTAAGGTTATTAGATTTGCATAAGCAAAGAGAAATTAAAATTTCCTCCTTCGGTAATAAAACTGCGGTTGTCTGGAATCCAGCGGCTAAGCTAAGCCAGCAAATGAGTGATATTTACGATGATGATTATAAAAAATTTGTTTGCGTAGAAACCGCGAATGCAGCGGATAACGTGATAGAAGTGAAGCCTGGTGAATCGTTTGAATTGTCAGTGAGTTATAAAGTTTCAGGTTTGTAAACGGCTGATATCTAAATAAGTGACAAGCTATTGCCACGGAGGCGCAGAGAACACAGAGTGTTTATTTAAAATTCAGTGCTGAAAATTGAGCAGGATAATATTGATATAAAACACGAACTTGAACAAGCGTCTGCGCTTTTCTCTGAGTGCTCTGCGCCTCTGTGACAAATTTTAGATTTTATTAAGTCTTTATGGGTTTCAGCAACGTGCCAGCCTGATTCATTGAACTCAATCGGTTTTCAATATGGTTGGCCTGTGCAAATCGCTTAACGTATATGCGTAAATACACGTTAAATTAAACAGGGCAAAACTACAGAAACCACAAATCAGACCGGTTATATGGTTTAGAGATATTAAGGCCTAACCAGACCAAGTCGAAGCGCTTCAAGAGTGGCCTGTGCGCGGTTGGAAACATTGAGTTTGCCGTAAATGCTCTTCAGGTGGCTGGCTACCGTATTGGAGGTAATGCCGAGTATATCAGCGGCCTCGTTTCTGCTCAGGCCCTTTGCTATGGCGCCTAATATTTCTTTCTCACGACTAGATAGTTCAGGCTTATCAGAGGGAGTTAGATCACTGTGGAAATGATTGATCATTTTTCGCGCAATGGCTGGTGATATCGGCGGTTCACCCTTAATGATGCCCTGCAGGCTCAAAATAAATTCTTCAGAAGTTTGTTCTTTAAGAAGATAGCCCTGAGCCCCAGCTTCCAGAGCTGGAAATAAATAGTTATCATCATCAAAAATGGTTGCAACAACGCAATAGGTTTTTGGTGAGTGTTGAGTGATTTCGCTAATGATTTCAACACCATTTCCGTCGGGTAAATTCAGGTCAATAAGCGCCAGATCAAATTCATGATCAGAAATTAGCTTGCGTGCCTGTGCCAGGCTGGAGGCTTCATACAGGTTAACTTCAACAAAAGCCTGTTTGATAATGCCACTTAGCCATTCGCGTGTTTCTGGGTGATCTTCTAATACGAGTACGGTTTGCATTGTTTATTCAGTTGCGTCAGTAATCAGAAAATTGATTTTTACACAACTGCCTTTGTTTGCGCCAGTATCTTTATCGCTCAAGTTGAACCAGTTAGCAGTTCCCCCAAGTTCATGGGCGCGTGTTGTAATATTGTTTATGCCTTTGCCAGGAATGCAGCTTTGAATATCAAAGCCCTGGCCATTATCACTCACTTCTACGGTGAGACGATGTCGATCAACGCCGATAATAATTTCCATAAATTGCGCATTGGCATGCTTAATGATATTGGTTGTAATCTCATGCAGCATACGGTTTAGATTAATATGCTGCCTGGGTGTAAAGGTAAGGCCATCTATCTTATCGCTTTGGTGCCATATTAATTGCATGCCAATAGAATTAAGGCGATCCTGAATTTCTGATCTTGCATCGGTAATAGCATCAAGTATCGTTGCTGTCGATTTATTGTCAAGTGTATAGATGGAGTTTCTAAGTGATTTAAGAATACTTCTCGACAGAGCGATAGTGTGTTCGTCTTTAACCGAATGAATAAGAGTTAGCATGCGAGCGGCAACGTCATCATGGAGATCGCGAGCAATACGTTTGCGCTCTATTGATGCACCCTTTTCAACAGCTTCTTCAATACTGATGAATTGTTGAGTTAGTCGCATTAAAGAGCTGGCTAACTCGATATCATCATTGTTGAAGCTGTTGGTGGGGTTTTTGGTGATTAAAATATAACCATGGGTCATATCAATGGATGGAACCGCCAGGACCTTATCGTCATTAAAAAGCTGACACTCTCCAATGGCTTCATTAAGCGGTTTAAGTGTGCAATCAGAGAAAAAACGCTTGAGAATGGATTCCCAGCGAAATTCTATCGAGGTTCCACTGCTGGAAAACTCCTCAATTAGAAAAGGTAAGTTTTTTTCCAGGCTCTTATGCACGGAGATTCCATGTTGATATTAAAAATAACATTTTATGTACAGTTTTTATAAACAGGCTACATTCTTGCTTAATAGCCTGTATCAGCTTAGCTTATATTCTGCTCATTGCTGAGAAGCTTTTGATAAAAGGGGAAGCCATTAAAGGATTCTTTATCATAGACTTGTAATCACCTTCAACAAACTTTAGCTTGCCCGTTGTGTAAGCAAGGCCTAAACCTGTTGAGCCTACTTCACGCTGAATCCATTCGAGCCAGTGATTTTCTTTGGCTCGCAAATCCCAGTTAAGGGTTTGGTCCTGGTAATTTCCCGCTTCAACCACATAACCGTCTTCAATAATTATGCAGCCTCGGGGTTTTTCTTCATCTGGAAAACCATAACCAATCGTGGAAGAGAACTTCATTTCATTTAGCGGTTTTGCCAGATAAGGGTCTTTATTCCATTCTTCTTTGTACTTATTCATCCACGCGCTATCAAACAACTTCAACATCTACTGCTCCATAACCTGAAATAACAGAAAAATTCTATGGATAACTCTACGCACAGTGAGAAATCAAAGAATAGTTAATTCCAGGGTAGTCAATTATTTACTGTAAAAAAATAAAGATTTAGTAATATTACTGACCTGTCTGCGCAGGTTTGAATAAAGGGCGATCTGTTTACAGAAAACCGTTTATGGGTGCTATTTTAACTCCATCGTCATAGCATGTATATTGTTTTGTTTAAGAGTGCTAAGCGTTTCACGCAGTAACGTGGGGTTGCTGAAAGGCCCTATTCTCACACGATGCCAACTGTCTTGATTAATGGTTACACTTTGTATGGATGACTGAACACCGAGCAAGGCCAGGCTGGCTTTAAGTCGCTCCGCATCTTCATTGCTTTTGAACGAGCCTGCCTGTAATAAATATTGTTTTGTATTAGAGGCGCTGGATGAGTTTTGAGCCTGTTTTTCTGGTTTTGGTTTAGTGCTTTGCACTTCGGGCTCGGGCACAAACACTTCTAACTCTGAAAGAATGGTGTAAAATTCAAATCGGGGTTTTTCTTTAGAGGTGGCTGATGAGTTTTCCTGAGAAGCATCTGTACTTTGAGTTTTCTCTCTCTTTTGTTGTTCACGAGCTTTTTTCATTTCCTGTTTAATGGCATCTGTAAAACTAACATGCTCCGCCGGTTGTTTGTCGAGGTAAACCAGAAAAGAAACAAATAACCCAATTGCCAGACCGGCTAGCATCCAGATATAGCCAGGTACAGGTTTTTTATTCGACATGTGTCGTCCTTTTAAATCACGTGAAGCAGACATACGGTTAACTCTACATAGATTCCGGTGCGCTCACACCTAAAAGTTTTAAACCGTTATGTAAGACGTGACGTGTTGCATTAATTAACGTTAAACGCGCATTTCGAACGATTTCATCATCAACGATAAATTTATAATCATCGGCGTTGTAACAACTGTGTAACTCATTAGCCAGTTCACGTAGGTAATGCGCCACTAAATGAGGCTCTTCATTAAGAGCCGCTTTTTCAACTATATCAGGGTATTTGGCTAAGGAAGTAATAAGGGCAACTTCGTTTTTCTGTGTAAGTGAAGCCAGGTTTTCGCTGCCCTGTTGCGCGTTATGTCTGAGGTTCTTTTCTGCTAACTGGAAGAAAACTCTGCAAATGCGTGCATGGGCGTATTGTATGTAATATACAGGATTATCTTTGGTCTGCGACTTGGCCAGGTCAAGGTCAAAGTCCATATGCTGCTCGCATTTTCTCAGCACATAAAAGAAGCGGGCAGCATCAGACCCCACCTCATCACGCAGTTCACGTAAAGTAACAAATGAGCCGGAGCGTGTAGACATTGGTACTTTTTTGCCGCCGCGGTATAAAATTGCAAACTGAACAAGCAGCACATCGAGTTTATCTACATCATCGCCTAAAGCCTGTAGTGCGGCTCTTACTCTGGGAATGTATCCATGGTGATCGGCACCCCAGATATCAATAACCCTGTCAAAACCACGTTCAAGTTTGTCCATATGGTAAGCGATGTCAGAGGCGAAATAGGTACTTTGCCCATTATCACGCACCACAACACGATCTTTTTCATCGCCAAACTCGGTAGACTTAAACCACAGAGCACCATTTTTTTCATAAACGTAATTTGCTTTCTGTAGTCTTTCAATGGCCTGCTTTATTAAGCCTTTACTTGCCAGGCTTCGCTCAGAAAACCACTCTTCATATTCAACACCAAATTCCTTAAGGTCTTCACGAATATCATCAAGAATTGTGTTAAGGCCGAGATCAAAAACCTGCAGGTATGACTCGTCACCTAATAATGTTTTGGCGCGATTGATTAACCCGTCAATATGCAGTTCTTTATCGCCGCCAGCGGGCTCATCGGGAGGAATGTCTTCATAAACCGCCCTGGCAGGGTGCATCAGGTTTTTATCGTGCTGGGCATAAAGTTGCTCGGCAATGTCTTTAACATACTCGCCCTGGTAGCCATTACTCGGGAAAGGGATCTCTTCTCCACAGTGCTGCAGATAACGTAACCAGACACTGGTGCCAAGAATATCCATCTGACGACCGGCATCATTTACATAGTATTCACGGTGTACTTCAAAGCCAACTGCGGATAATAGTGATGCAACCGTTGCGCCATAAGCCGCCCCTCGACCATGTCCTACATGTAAGGGGCCAGTTGGGTTTGCTGACACGAATTCAACCTGGACTTTGCGGCCAGCTCCAATGTTACTTAAACCATAGGTATCAGCCTGGGTGTTTATGGTGTTAACAATGGACAAGGTATTACTTTTAGCAACAAAGAAGTTGATAAAACCAGGGCCTGCGATTTCAACTTTATCCAGTTGATCGTTTTCGGGCATTGCATCAATGATTAGCTGAGCAACTTCGCGGGGGGGTTTAGCCGCAGGTTTGGCCAGCATCATGGCTAAATTACAGGCGAAGTCACCATGCCCCCGGTCTTTTGTGCGGGTGATAACGATATTTGGTGAAAGCTCTGATGGAATGACATCTGAGCTTTTGAGGCTGCTTAATGCCTGGGTAAGCAGGGTCTGGATAGTATTTTTCAATTTGCTGGCCGGTAAAATTCAGAGGGCAAATTTTACATGTAGATAGGGAGTGTTACCAGAAGACTATTTTTAACAGTCGATTAAATTTCAGATAATACCTGTTCAGTCATTGATATGGCCTGGCCAAGATAACCGCTACCAAATAAATTCAGGTGATTGATAATGTGGTAAAGGTTATAAAATGTTTTACGTACAGCAAAGCCATCATCCAGAGGCCAGACATCGTTATAAGCTGCATAGAACTCACGTTCAAAACCCCCAAACAGATGTGTCATGGCAATGTCGGCCTCTCTGTCACCATAATACAGAGCTGGGTCAAAGATGACCGGTGTACCATCTGCCAGTGCCGCAGCATTACCACCCCATAAGTCGCCATGTAGCAGTGATGGAGCAGGTTTATGGTTTGAAAACAGGTGGTGGAAATTAGCAAGCAGGCGATCAGTGAGCGGTGTGAGTGCGCTGGCATAACCATTGTGCTTTGCGAGTTCTAATTGTGGCAGCAGTCGCTGGTTTCGCCAGAATTCTACCCAGTTGTCTGTTGTCTGATTGTATTGAGGTGTTGAGCCAATGGTGTTATCCATGTACCAGCCAAAATGTGCAGAGGTGATTTTGTGCATTGCGGCAAGTTGATGCCCTAGTGTGGCTGAGTTAACCCTTCCCGTGAGCGTGAGATATTCCATAACAAGATAGGTTTGTGAGTCGAATGCTCCATAACAGACGACTTCAGGCGCTCGTATAACATTGCTGGCGTTTATTTCATTCAGTGATAATGCCTCAGCTTTAAACATGTCACCATGTTTGTAGTCGTTGAGTTTTAAAAAATAATGCCTGTCTGCATCGCTGATTTTATAGGCCTGGTTGATACAGCCACCAGAGAGAGCCTGGTGAGAGAGGATCTGAAAATCAACCTGTGTCTGTTGGCTTATTTGATTAGACAGGTGTTGCCATAGGCTCATGGGGTTTTCTCATTTATAATGCGCAATTCAGATTTGCCTTTTTATACGTAGATAGCGTGTAAAAGTAAATATAAGGTTTAATTCATCTAAGATAGATGCCTGAGAACAGTAAAAATATGTCAACTGAAGAAAATACCCCCAGTTATGAAGAAATTGCAGGTGTTATCAGTGCTTTTTATGAAAAATTGATGAAGCACCCGCAATTATCCCACTTCTTTGATCATCTTGAAAATTTTACAGAACATGAGCAACGCATAGTTGATTTTTGGTGGGTAAGCATGGGTGGCAAGCTGGATGCTCCACCAAAGATAGATATGATTGGAAAGCACTTTACACTGGGGATCAAGGAATCTGATCTGGAGGTCTGGCTGGCTTTGTTTAGTGAAACCTTGCAGGAGAAGCTGGATGACAGAAAAGGCAAGTACTGGATGGATAAAGTGCTGACAATTGCGGCAAGACTAAAACAGATTGTGATTGATCACCAGGGGTTAGGGGTGCAATTAGCTGGGCCAAAAGAATGAAAATACTCGCGGCTGGCAGTGTATTGCGTCTTATTTGATAAGAGTTATTCACAGAGAATACGGGAAGGGAAAAGCTCCCGGTTACTTTTTGATCATTCATGCCTTTTTTTTCTAAGTAATTGATTTTATTGTAAATTACATTAGGTCAAAAAGTAATCAAATTGTAATAACTTGAATAAAAACGGCCTCTACAGACTGAGATTAAGTCGTTTTCAACAGACTTATCCACAGCTTTAGTGGATAAGTTATAAAGTTATTTAAATTCAATAGCTTATCTTGTGGTTGATAATATATAACTTTAAGTTTGAATAGCAAATGTTGTGTAAATCTTCACTCTATTAGGTAAATCTATAGTGGAAAGCTAACAATAAAGAAAACACTTATGCACATTAAATTTGTAGATGGTATCGGGTTTACAAAAATGCCTTTATTTATAGTGTTTGCGATGTTATTTTTATTTAAGTTGTTGAATTTAAAAGAATTATTGATGTGGTTAAAAAACAGTCATTTTGTTAGATAATCCGCTGGAGTGCCGATTTATCTTAGATGATTTTAACTTCTCCACAGAGTTATCCACAGCTTCTGTGGAAAACCCTGGCAAATTTATTTACGGCACTTTTTTTATAATTATGCAAGCCTCATTTTGGATAATTTCACAGAACCTGCCTGGCGGGCATAATAAGTATTATGACAGATACCCTTATCGTTAAAATTGCAGTTCCGGTTCCATTGTATGGTGTATTCGATTATCTGCTTTCACATGATGAAAGCCAGTCTCTTCAAAAAGGCTGCAGGGTTAATGTGCCATTTGGTCGCAAGCAAATGGTGGGTATGGTTGTGGCGGTGCAGGAAGAATCCGCACTGCCTGTATCCAGGCTTCGAGGTATCACTGGGGTTATTGATATTGAGCCAGTGATATCTGACGATATTATTAAACTCTTAGAGTGGGCAGCCAGTTATTACCATTATCCCCTGGGAGAAGTTCTATTTTCAGCCTTGCCAAAATTTCTACGTGAGGGAGGTGCGGCGGAGTTAAAGCAGGAAAGTATCTGGCGTTTGACTGATTTAGGCAGAAAAACACAAGTTGAATTACTCAGGCGCGCACCTAAGCAGGCGGCGATTTTAAGTTTTATGCAAAACTCTATGCATAGTGAATTGGCCGCGTCTCAGTTCAGTGAGCACTGGAGTCATTGGCGTAGCCCTGTGCAGGCTTTACAGGAAAAATTACTCATAGAGACTGATAGTCGGCAGCTCAATGTACTGTCAGAAACAACAGAAACACTTCCCCCAAAGCAACTAAATGAAGAACAAAGGTATGCAGCTCAATCGATAGTTAATGGACTTAATCGATATCAGACTTTTCTATTGCAGGGCATTACCGGCAGCGGAAAAACCGAGGTTTATCTCGATGCAATAGATAAGGCGCTGTTGCAGGGCTCCCAGGTTCTGGTGCTGGTACCAGAAATAAGCCTGACGCCACAGCTGACTCAAAGATTTACCGCTCGACTGAACACACAGATAGCCAGCCTGCATTCCGGGCTTAATGACTCTCAACGACATGCAGCATGGGTGCAGGCGAGCAAAGGCATCGCCAGAGTGGTGATTGGTACTCGCTCAGCGTTATTTACGCCTATGCCTCAGCTGGGTTTAATTATTATTGATGAAGAGCACGATGCTTCGTTCAAGCAACAGGAAGGCTTTCGTTATCATGCCAGAGACCTTGCTTTAGTGAGAGCAAGAAATAGAAATATACCGGTATTATTAGGCTCAGCAACCCCGTCATTTGAAAGCCTGGAAAATGTGGCAAGAGGTCAGTTTGAGCTGCTTAAATTAACACAGCGGGGAGCACAGGGGGCTAAGCCTCCCAGGGTGAGCTTACTCGATGTATGCCGACGCCCCATGGAAGATGGCATTTCAGACCAGCTGCTTGAAAAGGTGCAGGCTCACCTGAGTGATGCAGGGCAGGTTTTACTGTTTTTAAATCGCCGAGGTTATGCACCTTTATTGATGTGTCATGAATGTGGCTGGACAGCAGCATGCCAGCGCTGTGATGCAAATATGACACTTCATCAGCATAACCGCCGCCTGCGTTGTCATCATTGCGGGTATGAAAAAGCCGCGCCTTCAGAGTGTCCCGAGTGCCAACATGAGAGTTTATATATTCCGGGTGCAGGAACAGAGCGCATCGAGTTAGCCTTAAAAGAAAAATTTCCAGATGTTGTGATTAGTCGTATTGACCGGGATACCACAAGACGTAAAGGTGAGCTGGATGAGAAATTAAAACAGGCTCGCTCAGGGGAGTCCCAGATATTAATTGGCACCCAGATGCTTGCCAAAGGGCATGATTTTCCAAACCTCACACTGGTGGGAATTTTAAATGCGGACCAGGGATTATTCAGTGCAGACTTTCGTGGCACCGAACATATGGCGCAATTAATTATTCAGGTCGCGGGGCGTGCAGGGCGTGGGGAGAAGCCAGGGGAGGTTATTATCCAAACCCATCATCCAGAGCA